>Ga0196960_10000262_pt1 | contig 20820 bp, 13 predicted proteins | sample S3v_5metaG_FD_183187 | JGI IMG/M metagenome (GOLD analysis project Ga0196960, IMG submission 183187) | Soil microbial communities from Anza Borrego desert, Southern California, United States - S3+v_5 | ecosystem: Environmental > Terrestrial > Soil > Desert | place: USA: California | collected...
ACGATCGAGCACGGCCCGCCCTCGGCGACCGCGACGACCGGCAGCCCGCTCGCCTGCGCCTCCAGCAGCACCTGGCCGAACGTGTCGGTCCGCGACGCGAAGAGGAAGACGTCGGCGCTCGCGTACGTGCGGGCCAGCTCGTCGCCCTCCTGCCAGCCGAGGAACGTCGCGTGCTCGCCCAGCCGCTCGCGCAGCCAGTCCTGCTCCGGCCCGCCGCCGGCGAGCGCGAGATGGAGGCGCGGGTCGCGCTCGCGGGCGCGCAGGAAGGCGCCGGCGAGCAGCTCCGACCCCTTCTCCTTGGTCTGGCGGCCGACGTAGAGGACCGTGATCCGGTCGGTCTCCCCCGGCACTTCCGGCGCGCCGTCGCCGGCCAGCAGGGTCCGGTCGCGCTTGATCGGGTCGAACCGCGCGAGGTCGACGCCGCGGTCCCACCGGCCGAGCCGCGCGTCCGGCAGGCCCAGCCCGCGCAGCACCTCGTCCGACGCCGGCGACGGGGTCAGCACGTGGTGGCAGCCCTTGTAGAACGCGGCGACGGCCTGGGTCGCCATCGCCTCCAGCGCCCGGTCGCCGGTGCGCAGCCCCGCGTAGGCGGCCAGCTCGGTGTGGTAGCTGCCGAGGACCGGGATCTCCATCACGCGGGCGATCGCGGCCGCCGCGACGCCGCACGGGCCGGGCGAGCAGAGGTGGACGACGTCGTAGCGCCCCTCGGCGAGCGCCTCCACGATCGCCGGAAGCGACGGCACGCCGACCTTCAGCCCCGCGTAGAACGGGATGTCGACCTCGCGGACGGCGGGCAGGCGGCGGTCGACGTTCGGGTCGGTGCCGACGATCTCGACCTCGAAGCCCGGGACGCCGCGCGCCTGGATCTCGTCGAGCGTGTGCGTCACGCCGTGCATCCCGCCGACGCCGTCGGCGACGAGCGCGACACGGAGCGGCTGGGCGGGCGGGCCGGCATCCACCGCGAGCTTCGACTTCTCGCGGCCCAGGAACGCCGCGGCGGGCGCGTACGGGATCGCGGCGAGGCACGCGTCGAAGAGGCCGAACGCGGCGAAGACCGGGTTCTGGCCGGCCGCCGCCAGCGCGACGACGTCGTCGACGGCCTTGCCGAGCTTGCGCTCGTGCTTGCGCCGCGCGCGGCGGAAGAGGTCAGCGTGCGAGAAGTCGTCGGACTGCATCCACGCGAGCAGCTCGGCTCCCGTCAGGTCCAGCTCCACCGCGTCGAGCCACGCCCGCAGCAGCGCCTGCGCGTCCTGCGGGCCAAGGTCGTTTCCCTCGTCGCCCCGGCGCCGGTTGCCCTCGACCATGATCCGCTCGACCATCTTCATGACCGCCAGCGGGTCGGGCTTGGCTCCCTCGTCTCCCGGGCCGAGCGCGCGGATCGCCAGACCCATCGCGGCGTGCGCCCACTTCGCGGCCGAGCCCTGCTCACCGCACGCCTGCGCGTCGCCCGCGCGGATGTGGCCGAGGAACTCCTGCCACGTCGCGGCCGCCGGCGTCTGCGTGTAGGTGCGGCCGATGTCGACGCCCGCGTGGTCGTCGGTGCCGCCGATCCCGATGCCGCCGTGGGTCTCGATGTAGACGGCGGCGGGCGCGTTGAGCTCGCGGGCGCGGGCGCCGTTGCGGACCTCCCACACCGGGAAGAGCTCGGCCAGCCGGCGGCGGTGGCGCGGGGTGAGCGGCGCCTCCACCGCGTAGAACGGGTGCGCGAGCGCGCAGGTGATCTCGTGCTCGTGGAGGAACTCCGCCACGCGCTCGACGTCGCCGTTGTGCGCCTGGATGAACGCGTGGTCGTCGGGCGTGATGCCGAGGCAGAGGACGTGCACCGCCTGCGGCTCGCCCTTGAACCAGAGCGTCGCCTCCTCGGACACGAACGCGTCGTCGTACCGCGCGGTCAGCTCGAGCGCCCCGTCGATCGTGTCGTGGTCGGTGATCGTGACGAAGTCCATCCCCCGGCGCTTGGCCAGCTCGTAGACCTCCTCCGGCGGCGTCGCGCACTCCGGCAGGCCCACGGACCGCTGGATCCCGAGCTTGGACAGCTGCGACGCCGTCGAGTGGCAGTGCAGGTCGGCCCGGGCCGACGGCGTGGTGGTCTCTCCCGTCTGCATCACGGCGGACTCTCATGGCCCTGACCAGAGGCGTTGTCATCCGCTCGGGAAGATGGTGTGACACGCCCGTGAACGCCGGTCTCGCGCGCGCTCCGCGCCGCTGCGCGGAGTTGACCGGCGTTACGGCCTCCCGTGCACGCCGGACGACGGTGCGATCGCGCGCCCAGCGCCCGATCGCGCCATCACCAGCCCTGGAGCGTCTCACCCTCGATCAGAGGATGAGACGCTCCGTAACCCTGCGCTACTTCGCGGTCGGCAGCGCGACGCCGATGGCGTCGAACGTCACGCTGCCGCCCAGCCGCGGCTGCGCGTAGGCGACGGTCGTCGCGACGAGCTGCAGCACCACGCGGCCGCCCTTGGGCAGCGTGTGCGCGACCGTCTCGAGCGGCGCCGAGACCTTGTGGCGCTTGCCGTCGAGCTTCACCGGGATCGGCGTGACGTGGTTGCCGAGCACGAGCCCGGTCTTCGCGTCGACGAGCTGGGCGAAGACCCGCTCGGGCCGCTTCGCGCCGGTCGTCCGGCCGCGGTAGGAGAGCACGACGCGCGGCGCGCCGACGACGTGGGCGGCCCGCGGCGCGCGCACGGTCACGTTGACCGCGTTCGTCGCCCGCCCCGGCGTGATCGAGCCGGCGACCTTGCCGACGACGTCCGCCGAGTCCGGGATCTTCGCCGGGCCCGAGCCGCCCGCCGCGACGAGCCGCAGCCGCCCGCGACCGGCGGCCGCCACCGGCTTGCCCGTCTTGATCGGCCAGCCGGCGGCCGTGAAGCGCTCGCCGTTCTGGTCGACCCAGTCGAAGCCCGGGCCGGTCTTCACCGACGCGTCCTTCTTGACGTACCGGTTGAGCCACGCGATCGCCGAGCGCTGCGTGCGCGTCTCGTCGCCCGGGTCCGTCAGGCAGGCGCCGTGCCCGCCGCAGAACCACAGCATCGAGACCGGCACCCGCTTGGCCTTCAGGATCGTGTAGTTGCGGATCGCCTCGTCGAGCGTGAAGAGCGTGTCCACCGTCCCCTGCTGGATCAGCGTCGGCACGGTGACCTTGGAGATCAGCGCGTCGCCCGGCCCACGCGAGGCGAACCACCGCTCGTTCTCGGCGGTCAGCGACCCGGTCTTCGTGCCCTGGTCGTACGCCGCCTTGATGTGCGGGTCGAGCGGGCGGGTCGCCGCGATGTTGTAGAGGAGGCCCGACCAGCCGGTCTTGACGATGTCGTTGCGGTAGAGCGACGAGCGCAGCGAGTTCCACGCGATGTTCGGGACGATCGCGTCGACGCGCTTGTCCAGCGCCGCCAGCACCCACTGGATGCCGCCGCCGTACGAGCCGCCGGTCATGCCCAGGCGCGGGTCGCCCGCGCCGTCGAGCTGGACCTCGGGCTGCGTGGCGATCCAGTCGACGAGCTTCTGCGCGTCGCGGCCTTCGAACTGCGGGCTGTCGATGTTGACGACGCCGCCCGACTTGCCGAACCCGCGCGGGTCCCACGTCAGGACGTTGTAGCCGGCGTCGAGCATCGGCTTGATCGGCGCGGTCGCCGGGTTGTCGGCGCCGGCCGAGCCCCAGCCCGGGCCGGTCATGACGGTCGGGGCCTTCGCGCCGCCGGCCGCGGCGGGCGCCGGGAACCAGTGGGCGACGATCTGGGTGCCGTCGAAGGAGGTGACGGTGACGTCGCGGGCTTCGGCGGCGGGCGCGGCGATCAGCGCAGCGACGAACGCCGCGGGGAGGATGCGGGACAGCAGCATGGCGCGGGAAGGTACTCCTCCCCGGGCCGGAACACGATGTCCGGTTCGACGCCGAACCGGATCGCGCGCTCAGACGCGCGTGGCGCTGCGCGGGAGGATCTCCCCGTACAGCTTCGCGGTGCGGGCGGCGACGTCGGCCCAGTCGAAGCGCAGCACGTGCGCGCGCCCCTCGGCCACCATCCGGTCGTGGAGCGTCGCGTCGGTCAGCACCCGCTTCATCACGGCCGCCAGCGCGCCCGCGTCGCGCGACGCGAACCGCATCCCCACGTCGCCCGGGACGACCTCGCGCAGCCCGCCGGTGTCGGCGACCACGCACGCGCAGCCGGACGCCATCGCCTCCAGCGCGACGAGCCCGAACGGCTCGTAGAGCGACGGGATCACGCACAGGTCGGCCACGCGGTAGAGGCCGTGGAGCGCGTCGTCGCCCAGCCACCCCGCGAACGTCCCGCGCCGCACGATCCGCAGCCGGCGCACCTGCGCCTTGAGCTCCTCCTCGTGCGTCCCGGTCCCCGCCACGAGGTACCGGACGTTCGGCACGCGCCGCAGCACGCCGCTGCGCCGGTTCCCCAGCGCCTCCAAAGCGACCTGGAAGCCCTTCTCGTACACGAGCCGCCCCGCCAGGAGCACGAGCTTCTCGTCCGGCGCCGCGTACCGCGCCCGCAGCTCGCCCAGGTCCTCCGGCGTGTGGAGGTCGGCCGGGTCGATGCCGTTGGGGATCACCGTCACGCGGTCCGCCGGCAGCGCGAACGCCTCGCCGATGTGCTCGCGCATGAACTCCGAGCACGCGATGACGCGGTCGGCCCGGTGCACCATCCGCTTCTCCACCGCGTGGATGTGCGACTGCGGGTGCTTGTCGACCCAGCCCTGGTGCCGGCCGTGCTCGGTCGCGTGGACGGTCACGACCCACGGCACGGCCAGCCGCGTCGCCAGCCGCTCCGCCGCGCCAGCGACGAGCCAGTCGTGCGAGTGGACGAGGTCGAACCCCATCCGCTCCACCAGCCCGTCCGCCGCGGCGAGCATGTCCGCGTTCATCTGCTCGATCCACGCGAGGAACGCGTCGAGGTCGTTCCGCGGGAACGACGGCTCGCGGACGCGGTGGACGGTGACGCCGTGGCGCTCCTCCTCCGCCGGCGCGTGGTCGCCGCCGCGCGTGAGCACGTGGACCTCCGCGCCGCAGCGACCGAGCTGCTCGGTGAGCTTGCGGACGTGGCGCGCGAGTCCCCCTTCCACGATCGGCGGGAACTCCCAGGACAAGACGAGGACGCGGGCCCCCACGGTGACTGCGACCCTAGCGGGCCAGCAGCGCGTAGGAGCGCCCGCCCGTCAGGTCCCCGACCCGGCGGCGTCCCAGCCACGGGACCTCCACCTCGGCGTCGAGCCCCTCACGGCGCATCACCGCGATCGCGCAGACGTCCTCCCCGCGCAGGAACGCGCAGACGTACGGCCCCGCATCGAGCGGCGTGTACGCCCCGTGGAACGACGCCGCGCGCTCGCGCCGCAGCTCCAGCGCGCGCACGACGAGCGACAGCTTCTCGGCGTCCTTCTCGTCCTGCGTCGAGGTCTCCGCCTGGTCGACATCGACCGGCGCGCGCAGCTCCACGTCGCCCGCCTTCACGCGGTCCAGCAGCGCCCGCCGCTTCTCCCAGTCCACCGCGCGCCGGTTGTCCGGGTCCACCAGCGAGAGCGAGATCAGCTCGTCGCCCTGGTAGAGGTCCGGCACACCCGGCACGGTGAGCTTGAGCAGCAGCTGGCCCATCGCGGACCGGTGGCCCAGCTCGGCGACGCGCTCGGCGAAGGGGACGAAGTCCTCCAGGAAGTCCGGGTGCGTGAGCAGCGCGGTCGCGAAGCGCTTGACGCTGTCCTCGTAGTCGGTGTTCTGGTCGACCCAGTTCGTGTTGCGCTTGGCCTCGCGCAGCGCCTTCTCCAGGTAGCCCTCCAGCCGCTCGGAGGAGATCGGCCACGCCCCGAGCAGCGTCTGGAAGATCAGCAGCCGCTCCTGGTCGTCGGGCGCGCCGTCGGTGCGCAGCGGCTCGGTGATCTGGCACCAGCCGCGCACCCGCTGCGCCCACGCGTCCGCCATGCCGGCCAGCGCGCCGATCCGCGCGCGGACGTCGCCCGACCGCTTCGTGTCGTGCGTCTGCGTGACGAGCAGGTTCTCCGGGAACCGCTTCTGGCGCTCGAGGTTCGCCTCGTGGAACTCCCCCACGCTGATGCCGAACCGCGACGGGTCGCCACCGACATCGTTCAGCGCGAGCAGCCGGACGTAGCGGTAGAACGCGGTGTCCTCGACGCCCTTGGCCATGATCGGCGGCGACGTCTGCTGGAAGCGGGTGATCCACTCCTCGGACTTGCCGTCGTACAGGCCGCGCAGGCCGGCCTCCTCGAGGATCTCCTGGTCCTCCTCCGACTGGCCGCCGTCGTACGTGCGGTAGACCGGCAGCGACGAGATCTTGCGCTCGAGCTCCGGCTCGTCGCCGAGCCGCCGGATGCGGTCGATCTCCGCCACGAACGTCGTCGTCGCCTGCTCGAGCTTGGCCTCGAAGGCGTAGTCGCCGAACTCGCGGCCGTCGCCGGTCAGCGACGCGTGGAGTGCCGTCAGCGTCGGTTCGCCGCGCCGGTCGACGAAGAGCGCCGCGGCGTCGTTGAGGAACTCGTAGCCGACGGTGCCGCTCACGGGCCAGTCGCGCAGCTGCTCGCCCGGGTCGAGGATCTTCTCCACCCAGATGTGCTCGACGCCCGCGTCGTGGAGCCGGCGCAGGTACTCGCCGGGGTCGGCCATCCCGTCGGGATGGTCGATCCGCAGGCCGTCGACGAGGCCGTCCTTCACGAGCTGGATCGCCAGCCGGTGCGTCTCCTCGAAGACCTCCGGGTTCTCCTGGCGCACGCCGGCGAGGTGGTCGATGTCGAAGAAGCGGCGGTAGCCCGGGCCGGGGTCGCCCTCCTTCCACTCCTCGTCCACGTCGAAGAACTTCTTGCGCAGCTCGGGATCCGACCAGTACCGGTTCCGCTCGTCCGTCGCCATGTGGTTGGGGACGATGTCGAGCACGATCCCCAGCCCCGCCTCCCGCGCGGCCGCGATCAGCTTGCGGAACTCCTCCTCGCCGCCCAGCTCGTCCGAGATCGACGTCGGGTCGACCACGTCGTAGCCGTGCGTCGAGCCCGTCCGCGCCTGGAACGACGGCGGCAGGTACAGGTGCGAGACGCCCAGGTCGGCCAGGTAGGGCACGAGCTCGCGCGCCTGCGCGAACCCGAGCCCCGGGCCGAGCTGGAGCCGGTAGGTGCAGCGCAGCTCGTGCTCGCTCATTCGACCTTCCTCAGCAGGAGGAGCGAGCGGGACATCACCGCCACCGGTCCGCCGGCCTCCTGCTCCTTGCCGCGCATCCGCTCCTCGCGGTCGGCGGTCGTCAGCTCGACCACCCACCGCTTGCCGAACCGCGTGCCCGGCAGGACGAAGTCGACGTCCTCGTGGTGCGCGTTGAAGAGCAGCAGGAACGAGTCGTCGGTGATCGGCTCTCCGTGCTCGCCGGTCTCCAGGAAGTGGTCGCCGTTGATGAAGACGCCGACGACGTGCGCGTCGTCGCGCGTCCAGTCCGGCGTGGTCATGCGGCGCCCGTCGGGGCGGAACCACCACACGTCGGGCAGCCCGGACTCCTCGTCGGTCTCGCCGCTGAGGAACCGCGTGCGGCGGAACGCCGGGTGCTGCTGGCGCAGCTGGATCAGCCGGCGCGTGAAGCCGAGGATGTCCTCGTGGCGCTCGACGTCGTCCCAGTCGAACCAGGAGATCTCGCTGTCCTGGCACCAGGCGTTGTTGTTGCCGCCCTGGGAGCGCCCCATCTCGTCGCCGCCGACGAGCATCGGCGTGCCGAGGCTGAGGAAGAGCGTCGCGAGGAAGTTGCGCTGCTGGCGCGCGCGGAGCGTGAGGACGTTGTGGTCATCGGTCTCCCCCTCGACGCCGCAGTTCCAGGACCGGTTGTCGTCGGTCCCGTCGCGGTTGTCCTCGAGGTTCGCCTCGTTGTGCTTCTCGTTGAACGAGACGAGGTCGCGCAGCGTGAAGCCGTCGTGCGCGGTGACGAAGTTGATCGACGCGAACGGCGTGCGGCCGTCGGCCTCGTAGAGGTCCGACGAGCCGGTGAAGCGCGAGGCGAACTCGGCCACCGGCGCCTGGCCGCGCCAGAAGTCGCGGACGACGTCGCGGTACATGCCGTTCCACTCGGTCCACAGCACCGGGAAGTTGCCGACCTGGTAGCCGCCCGGGCCGACGTCCCACGGCTCGGCGATCAGCTTCACCTGCGACAGGACCGGGTCCTGGTGGATCGTGTCGAAGAACGCGCTCAGGCGGTCGACGTCGTACAGCTCGCGCGCGAGGGCGGACGCCAGGTCGAACCGGAAGCCGTCGACGTGGCACTCGATCACCCAGTACCGCAGCGAGTCCATGATCAGGCGCAGCACGGACGGCTGGCGGGCGTCGAGCGTGTTGCCCGTGCCCGTGTAGTCCATGTAGTGGTGCGCGTCGTCGGGGACGAGCCGGTAGTACGTGCGGTTGTCGACGCCCTTGAACGAGAGCATCGGGCCCAGGTGGTTGCCCTCGGCGGTGTGGTTGTAGACCACGTCGAGGATGACCTCGATCCCCGCCTTGTGCAGGGCCTTGACCATCCCCTTGAACTCGCGGACCTGCTCGCCGCGGGTGCCCGACGCGCTGTACGCGGCGTGCGGCGCGAAGTAGCCGATCGACGAGTAGCCCCAGTAGTTCGTCAGGCCCTTCTCGTTGAGGAACGACTCGTCCGCGATGTGGTGGACGGGGAGCAGCTCGACCGCGGTGACGCCCAGCTCGACGAGGTGCTCGACAGCGGCGTCCGACGCCAGGCCCGCGTACGTGCCGCGCAGGTCGTCGCGGACGCCCGGGTGCTGCATCGTGAAGCCCTTGACGTGCGCCTCGTAGATGACCGTCTCGCTCCACGGGCGGTTCGGCGGCGCGTCGCCCTGCCAGTCGAAGCCCTCGTCGATGACGATCGACTTCGGGACGGCGGGCGCGCTGTCCTCGTCGTCGATCTCGAGGTCCGCGTCGTCGCTGGCGCTCTCGCCGGGCGCCGGCGGGACGTACGGGAGCACGTTCGCGGCGTTCCAGTCCACGCCGCCCTCGATCGCCTTCGCGTACGGGTCGATCAGGAGCTTGGCCGGGTTGAACCGGTGGCCGTTCTGCGGGTCGTACGGGCCGTGCACGCGGTAGCCGTACCGCTGCCCCGGGCCGACGCCCGGGAGGTAGACGTGCCAGTTGTGCGCGGTCTGCTCACAGACCTCGATCCGCTCCTCGTGGCCCTCGTCGTCGAAGAGGCAGAGCTCGACGCGTTCGGCGTTGATGGAGAAGAGGCTGAAGTTCGTCCCGTCGCCGTCCCACATCGGGCCGAGGGGGAACGGGCGGCCGGGCCAGCTCTCGCGGCTCATCGGACGAGGGCCCCGGAGAGCGCCGGGAGCACGACGGTGCCGTCCTCGACGCGCACACCCTCGTGCGTGGCGACGACCAGCTCGGAGCCCGTCACGGGGACGCGCTGCTCGGTCTCGGCGAAGTTCATCGCCAGATCGTGCCCACCGCGCCGGACGCGCAACCACCGCGCCTCCTCGTCCAGCGGCGTCTCCTCGGTCTCCGCGCGGCCGAGCGCCTTGCGCGCCTCGAGCAGCTTCGCGTACAGCGCGGCGATCTCCTCGTCGCGCTCGCGCGTGAGCTTGGAGCGCTCGAACGTCGCCGGGTCCTGCGGGTCCGGGACCTCCTCGCCGCTGAACGACGCGAACTCGGCGAACTCGCGGCGCCGGCCCTCGCGCGTGGCGGTGGCGATCTCCTCGTCGATGTGGTCGCTGAAGAACTGGAACGGCGCCGGGTCGGCGTGCTCCTCGCCCTGGAACAGCATCGGCGTGAACGGCGAAAGCAGCACCGCGAACGCCGCGAGCGGCTGGACGTCGCGCGGGAGGCGGTCGCCGAAGGCGCGGTTGCCGACGTGGTCGTGGTTCTGCGTGAAGACGACGAACTGGCGCGCCGGGCGGTCGCCGGCGGGAGCGCCGAAGCGGCGGCGGCGCGCGGGCGAGTACGTGCCGTCGAAGACGAACGGGCGGTGGAAGGCCTTGGCGAGCTGCGTGAGCGTGCCGTACTCGCGGTAGTAGCCCTCCTTCTCGCCCGTGAGGACGACGCGGAGCGCGTGGTGGAAGTCGTCGGCCCACTGCGCGTCGTGGCCGTAGCCGCCGTACTGCGTCGGGCGGATGACCTTCGGGTCGTTGAGCGCCGACTCGGCGATGATCGCGGCGTTCTCGTTGATGATGTGGACGCGCGCGGCGAGCTCGGTGAGCACGTGCATCGCGCTCTCGTCGACGATCGCGTGGATCGCGTCGAGCCGGAGGCCGTCGACGCCCATCTTGCCGATCCAGTACGTGGCGCTCTGGATCGCCCACTCGCGGACGGGGCCCGAGTCCTCGTCGCCGAAGTTGATCGCCTTGCCCCAGAACGTCTCGTGCTTGGACGTGAAGTAGGGGCCGAACGCCTCGAGCGCCTTGGCGCCGGACGCGCCGACGTGGTTGTAGACGACGTCGAGGATCACGCCGAGGCCGTGCTCGTGGGCGGCGTCGACGAAGCGCTTGAACGCCTCGGGGCCGCCGTAGCTCGACTGCGCCGCTGAGAGGTAGACGCCGTCGTAGCCCCAGCCGTGCTTGCCGGGGAACTCGGCGATCGGCATGACCTCGACGGCGGTGACGCCCAGGTCCTTGAGGCCCTGGAGGTACGGGATCGCGGCGTCGAACGTGCCCTCGGGCGTGAACGTGCCGATGTGGAGCTCGTAGAGGACGGCGTTCTCGAGGTCGACGCCCGGGCCGGGGGTGCCGGCGAGGGCGTCGTAGACCCTCGACGGTCCTCGCAGTCCCTCCGGCTGCCAGCGGCTGTGCGGGTCGGGGACGACCGTGTCGCCGTCCAGCACGAACTGGTAGTCGTCGCCGTGCGTGCCGGGCACCCAGCACTCGTACACGCCGTCGCCGCAGTGCGACAGCGCGTGGTCCTCGCCGCCGATCCGGATCGCCACGGACTCCTTGGCGTTGGGCGCCCAGATGCGCACTTCGAGCCGGCCGTCGGCCAGCGGCCGCACACCGAGCGGCTTCTCCCAGGGAAGTTCAGGTCCTTCGATCACCAGGACGCGAGCTTCCCATCCACGCCAACCCCTACACGCGGTTGCCCCTGCGGCGGGTCGGCGCTACGCCCGCTCGCCGACGCGGGCGACGATCTCCAGATCCTCGTACTCCGCCTCGAAGAGGTCGTCCATGAGCGACCGCAGCGGAAGGCCGTCCTCACCGGTGATGTGGTCGGTCACGACCTCGATCAACCCGCACGTCCCCCAGTCGGAGACGAGCACGCCGACGGTTCCTGCCGGCCACCCGTCGGAGGCCCGGAGAAGCCGGACGGTGTCGAGTTCATGCGGCGGTTCGGGCATGCGCGTCGCCGAGTCTACCTTTTCGCGCAAGGTTCATTGCTCCTTCGGTCGTCCGACACGGGTCGTCTTCAGCTCCGGGCGCCCGTCGACGATCGCCCACGCCGTCAGCACCTTCAGCGTGCGACGCGCGTGTCGACCGAGCCCTCGCACGGGCAGGAAGACCTCCCACGTCGTCTGGCCCTCCTCCGAGACGGGCACGCGCACGTCGGTGACCGGCCAGAACGGCAGCTCGGCGAGGATCGCCTGCCGCAGGTACTCGAGGTCGTCCATCTCGATGCCGAGCGCGCGACGGAAGAGGATCGCCTTGTGCCGACCGCGCGGATGGTCGGGATCGAGCGCGTAGTCGCGCAGCTTCTCCGCGTCGATCACCGCGTCGCGCGCGTTGGGCAGCGGGTGGCCCAGTCGTGGCTCCTGCTCTGACATCCACCCCCATAGGGCGGTGGCGCCGGTCGTTCGCCCCCCCTTTTGGCGGCGGCTACGTGAGCAGCGCGCTCACCCGAGCCGCCACAACGGTCGCGCCTTCTCCGCGAACGCGACGGCGCCGGCGCGTTCGAGCGCGTCGAGCAGTTCGCCGACGGACCGACCGCCCCAGGCGGCGGCCTGCGCTGTGAGCAGATCGACGAACAGCTCGGGCTCGTCGTCGATCGCGCGCGTGAGCCAGGTGTCCGGGTTCATCACCGCGACGCCGTGCTCGGCGAGCGCGTCGGCGCGGTATCCCGCGTCGAAGCTGAAGAGGTGCGTCGCTCGGCCTGCGATCGCCAGCGCGCAGACGAACTGATCTTCCGGATCGCCCGTGAGCGTGGCGAGGTCTATGTCGTCCCGGAGCCGGCCCGCATCGACGCGGCCGTCCGGGAACGCCTCGCGCAGGAGCGAGACCCAGCGCTCGGCAGCCGCCTCCGGCATCGGCTTGCGCTCCTGCAGCACGCGCTTGGCCTCGGCGAGCAGCTCATCGCTCCAGATCAGGTCGAGGAGCCGGGCCTCGCTCGCGCACCGTCCGAGCAGCTCGTGCAGGACGCGCGAGAAGATGACGTTCGAGTCCAGGACGGCGCGAGGCAGTCCCGCACCGGCGCCGCCGCTCACTCAGGCGGCGCGCCCAGCTCGTCGAGCGAGCGCGAGAACGCGTCGGCCTGCGTGCGGGCAGCGGCGGACCGCTCCTCGAACGCGAGCACCTCGGCGAGCGGGACCTTCCAGTAGGCGGAGCCGTCCATCCGCTCGGCGCGCAGCTCGCCCGCGTCGATCAGGCGGCGGACGTGCTGCCGCGAGAACCCGAGCCGCTGACCGGCCTCCGCCGGCGACAGCAGCTCGGCCTGGTCGCCGATCGTGACGACCACGCTCTTCCCGCTCCGGATCCCCTCGTCGATCGCGCGCTCCAGCTCGGCGAGCTGCTGCTGCCTGGTCTGCCGATCGATGCGCAGCGTCCGCATGGCCATCTGCGGCCACCGTACCACCAACCTGTCCTACCTGCACCTCGCGTGCAGGCAGGACGGGCCGGGTCGCCCTCAGGAGGGGTCCGGGGTGAGGTAGAGGACGCCGAGGGGTGGGATGGTGATCTCGGCGGAGTGGCGCTGGTTGTGCCAGGGGATGTCGTCGGTGGCGATGCCGCCGCCGTTGCCGGTGTTGGAGCCGCCGTAGACCGACGCGTCGGTGTTGAGCTGCTCGACCCAGCGACCGGCGCGCGGGAGGCCGAGGCGGTAGCCCTCGCGGGGGATCGGCGAGAGGTTCATGACCACGACGGTGACGGGGTCGCCGTCCTTGCCCTGGCGGGCGAAGGCGAAGACGTTCTGGTCCGCGTCGTTGGGCTCGATCCAGTAGAAGCCGGCCGGGTCGAAGTCGGTCTTGTAGAGCTGCTCGCTCGACCGGTAGACGCCGTTGAGGTCGCGGATCAGGCGCTGCACGCCCGCGTGGCCGTCGTCCTCGAGCAGGTGCCAGTCCAGCGACTGGTCGAACTTCCACTCCTGCTCCTGCGCGAACTCCTGCCCCTGGAAGAGCAGCTTCTTGCCGGGGTGCGCCCACATGAACCCGTACAGCGCGCGGAGGTTCGCGAGCTTCTGCCACGTGTCGCCGGGCATCTTCTGAAGCAGCGAGCCCTTCCCGTGCACGACCTCGTCGTGGGAGAGCGGCAGCGTGAAGTTCTCCGTGAACGCGTACACCAGGCTGAACGTCAGCGAGTGGTGGTGGTACTTCCGGTGGATCGGGTCGTTCTGGAAGTACGCGAGCGTGTCGTGCATCCAGCCCATGTTCCACTTGAAGCCGAAGCCCAGCCCGCCCACGTACGTCGGCTTGGAGACGCCCGGCCACGCCGTCGACTCCTCGGCCACGGACACGATCCCCGGCTCCGCGGCGTGGAGGGTCTCGTTCATCTCCTTGAGGAACGCGACCGCCTCGAGGTTCTCCCGCCCGCCGTGGACGTTCGGGACCCACTCGCCCTCCTTGCGCGAGTAGTCGAGGTACAGCATCGACGCGACCGCATCGACCCGGATCCCGTCCGCGTGGTACTCCCGCGCCCAGAAGAGCGCGTTCGCGAGCAGGAAGTTCTTGACCTCGTTGCGCCCGAAGTTGAAGACGAGCGTCCCCCAGTCCGGGTGCGCCCCCTGCCGCGGATCCTCGTGCTCGTACAAAGCAGTGCCGTCGAAGCGCGCCAGCGCGAACTCGTCGCGCGGGAAGTGCGCCGGCACCCAGTCGAGCAGGACGCCGATCCCACGCTGGTGGAGCACGTCGACGAACCGCTTGAAGTCGTCCGGGTCGCCGTGGCGCGGCGTCGGCGCGTAGTAGCCGGTCACCTGGTAGCCCCAGGAGCCGGGGAACGGGTGCGCCATCACCGGCATCAGCTCGACGTGCGTGAACCCGAGGTCCTCGCAGTAGTCGGCGAGCTGGTCGGCCAGCTCGGTGTAGGAGAGCCACCGCTCCGGGTCGGCCGGGTCGCGCCGCCACGAGCCGAGGTGGACCTCGTAGACGGAGATCGGCTGGTCCCACGGCGGGTTGGCGTGCCGCTCCTCCAGCCACGCGTCGTCGCCCCACTCGTAGGTCGAGCGGTTGACCACCGACGCGGTCTCCGGCGGGATCTCGGTGCGGAACGCCATCGGGTCCGCACGGAGCTGCAGGAGCCCCGCCTGCGTGCGGATCTCGAACTTGTACCGCTGCCCCTCGACGACGTGCGGGACGAACAGCTCCCAGATGCCCGACGCGCCCATCGCGCGCATCGGGTGCAGGCGACCGTCCCAGCCGTTGAAGTCGCCGACGACGGACACCGAGCGCGCGGACGGCGCCCACACCGTGAACGAGGTCCCGGGCACGCCGTCGATCTCGCGCACGTGCGCGCCGAGCTTCGTCCACAGCTCCTCGTGCCGGCCCTCGCCGGCGAGGTGCAGGTCGAGCTCGCCGACGGTCGGCTCGAAGCGGTACGGGTCGTCCACGGGGAACGTCCCGCCGTCCGGGTACGCGACCTCCAGGCCGTACGACAGCGGCAGCGACGCATCCGCGAGCCGCCCCTCGAACACGCCCTCGGGGTGGATCTTCTCCAGCGCGGCGGCCTCGGCGCCGTCGACGAACACGCTCACCCGCTCGGCGCCCGGCCGGAAGACGCGGACGACGACGTCCTCGCCGTCGGGGTGCGCACCGAGGTACGAGTGCGGCGAGGAGTGGTCGCGGGCGACGATGCGCTCGAGATCAGGACTCGGGCTGGCGGTGCTCATGCGACCTCCGTCTCCAGCAGTCGGACGATGCCCGCGACCGGGATGCGCACCCAGTCCGGACGGTTGTTCAGCTCGTAGCGCAGCTCGTAGACCGCCTTCTCCAACTCGAAGATCGCGAGCATCCGCTCGGTGTTCTGCGTGCCGGACGGCAGGAGCCGGCCGTCGATCTCGTCCAGGTACGCGTCGAGGAAGGCGCTGCGCGCGCGCTCCTCCCAGTCCTCGGGGGCGGCGACGCCGCGCTGCAGCTCCGACGCGGACGCCGCGTAGGCGAACGAGCGGAGCATCCCGGCGACGTCGCGCAGCGGCGAGCGCTTCGCGCGCCGCTCCGGCAGCGACCGTGCCGGCTCGCCCTCGAAGTCGAGGATCACCCAGCCCTTCTGGCCGGTCTTGAGGCACTGGCCGAGGTGGTAGTCGCCGTGGGTGCGGGTCACCATCCCGCCGCTGCCCGCGTGCGCGAACGCGCGCAGCTGGTCGCGCACCTCCAGGCCGCGGTGGGCGATCGGCGCCGTCGCCTCGGTCTCCGGCACGTCGCGAAAGACGTTCTCGATCTCGTCGTCGATCCGCGCGAGGATCAGCGACACCGCCTCCTGGCTCGGCTCGTCGGGCGCGAACGCCGGGTCGCTCGAGTCCGAGCCCAGCGCGGAGTGCATCTGGGCGGTGACCCGGCCCAGATCGGCCAGGTCGGCCAACACGGCCTCGCCCCCGTCCGCCGCGAACCCGTCGAGGACGAGGTCCCAGCCGTCGCCGGCGCCCGGCAGGAACTCCTGCATCAGGCCGAGCGTCGCGTCGACCAGCCGGCCGGTGTGCTCGTACCAGCCGCGCAGCTGCGCGATGTTGTCGAAGCCGTGGTCGGTGAGGAACCGCAGCAGCTCGAGCTCGGGGTTCGGACCCGGCTCGATCCGGCGGTAGACCTTGAGGATCAGCTCGTCCGCGAAGACCGTGGAGGAGTTGGACTGCTCCACGCCGATCGGCCGCACAGGATCGAGGCCGTCGTCCGGCGGGAGGCCGGATACGGAGTGGAAGGCCCAGGCCTCCTCGCCCTCGCCGCCCTCCTGCTCGATCCGCTTCTCCTGCCGCAGCGCGGCGACGAGCCGGCGGGCGAGCGCGGGGTCGACCATCGCGTCGTAGACCGTGCGGTCGCCGGCGACGCAGATCACGCCCTCGTCCCAGCCCTCGTCCACGTGGCGCAGGCCGAGCGGCAGGTGGTAGAGCTCGTGCGTGCCGGGGCCGAACGCGACCTCGACGATCGCGAGGACCATCTGCGGCTCGGGCGACGTGTCCAGCGGCGCGGCCTCCAGCAGCCGCAGCGCCGCCACCTCGCGCGACTTGGACGCGAACCAGCGCTGCTGGACGAGCCAGTCCTTCAGGTGCTCTGGGTCGATGAGGTCGATGCTCGACATCACTCCTCGCCCTCCCCCTTCTCGAGCAGGAACCAGTAGAAGCCGCGCGGCGCGAGCGTCAGCAGATACGGCAGCTGGCCGATCTGCGGGAAGCGCGTGCGGCCGAACATCTCGACCGGGTAGCGGCCCTCGTACCACGACAGGTCGAGCTCCACCGCCTGGGCGGAGGCCGACAGGTTGTGCACGCAGAGCGCGATGTCGTCGCCGTACTCGCGGATGTGGGCGAAGATCTTGCGGTTCTCCGGCACGAGCGCCTGGAACGAGCCCAGGCCGAACACGGGGTGCTTCTTGCGCAGCGCGATGAGCCGCTGCATCCAGCGCAGCAGCGACGTCGGCGTGCGCAGCTGCGCCTCGACGTTCTTGGCCTGGTAGCCGTAGACCGGGTCCATCAGCGGCGGCAGGTACAGCGCGGCGAAGTCCGCCCGCGAGAACCCGCCGTTGCGGTCGCCCGTCCACTGCATCGGGGTGCGGACGCCGTCGCGGTCGCCGAGGTAGACGTTGTCGCCCATCCCGATCTCGTCCCCGTAGTAGAGGACCGGCGATCCGCGCAGGCTGAAGAGCATCGCGTGCATGAGCTCGAGCGTGTCGCGGTCGTCGTCCAGCAGCGGCGCGAGCCGGCGCCGGATGCCGACGTTGAGCTTCATGCGCGGGTCCTTGGCGTACTCCGCGTACATGTAGTCGCGCTCCTCGTCCGTGACCATCTCGAGCGTCAGCTCGTCGTGGTTGCGCAGGAAGAGGCCCCACTGGCAGTTCTCGGGGATGTGCGGCGTCTGGCGCAGGATGTCCAGCATCGGCGTCGCCTCCTCGCGGCGGACCGACATGAACATGCGCGGCATGATCGGGAAGTGGAAGGCCATGTGGGCCTCGTCGCCGTCGCCGAAGTACTCGACGACGTCCGACGGCCACTGGTTGGCCTCCGCGAGCAGCACCCGGTCGGGGTACTCGTCGTCCACGGTCTTGCGGACCTTCTTCAGGAAGTCGTGCGTCTCCTTGAGGTTCTCGCCGTCGGTCCCGTCGCGCTCGTACAGGTACGGCACGGCGTCCAGGCGGAACCCGTCGAGGCCGAGGTCGAGCCAGAACCGCAGACCGTCCAGCATGGCCTGCTGGACCTCGGGGTTGTCGAAGTTGAGGTCCGGCTGGTGGCTGAAGAACCGGTGCCAGTAGTACTGCTGCGCGGTCTCGTCCCAGGTCCAGTTGGAGGGCTCGGTGTCGGTGAAGATGATCCGCGCCTCCTCCCACTTGTGGACGGTGTCCGACCAGACGTACCAGTCGCGCTCGGGCGAGCCCTTCGGCGCGTTGCGGGCGCGCTGGAACCACGGGTGGTCGGACGACGTGTGGTTCATGACGAAGTCCGCGATGACCCGGAGCCCGCGCTGGTGCGCGGCGTCGATGAACTCGCGGACGTCGTCGATCGTCCCGTAGTCCTCGTGGACGAGCTCGTAGTCGGCGACGTCGTAGCCGCCGTCGCGGAGCGGGCTCTTGTACATCGGCAGGAGCCAGATGCAGTCCACGCCGAGCCACTGGAGGTAGTCGAGCTTCTCGATCAGCCCGCGGAAGTCGCCGGAGCCGTCGCCGTTGCCGTCGAAGAACCCGCGCAGGTGGATCTCGTAGAAGACCGCCGTCTTGAACCACGACGGCGCCGCCTCGAACCAGTGGCCGGGCTGCTGCTCGGCCGCCCTCTCGACCTCGCTGCTCATCGCGGGCCCTCGATGCGCAGGACGTGCGCCTGCCGGTAGGGCGGCTCGAGGCGGACGTAGTTGGGGCCCAGGTGCCAGCCGAACCGCTCGTCGGAGAGCAGGTCGTGGGCCATGAAGGCGACGGGGAGGCCGAGGTGGTCCGGCACGTGGACGAGGCCCTCCTGGGCGTTGTGCGGGTCGAGGTTCACGACGGTGATGATGGTGTTCCCGCGCGCGCGCTTCGCGTAGGCGATCAGCCCATCGCTCTGCGTGTCGAGGAACGTGATGTCCGTCAGCTGCTGCAGCGCCGGGTTCGCGGCGCGGATCTCGTTCAGCGTCTGGATGAACGGGAGCAGCGGGCCGTCGAGCTCCCGGTGCTTGAGCTCGTACTTCTCGGAGTCCAGGTACTCCTCCGAGCCGGGCCGCACGGGCACGTTCTCGAAGTGCTCGTAGCCGGAGTAGATGCCGTACGACGGGCTCAGCGTGGCGGCGAGGACGAGCCGGGAGGTGAACGCGCTCGGGCCGCCGTGGACGAGGTACTCGTGGAGGATGTCCGGCGTGTTCGGCCACAGGTTCGGCCGCATCGCCTCGCGGGCGGTCGGCTCGAGCAGCTCGCCCATGAACTTCTCCAGGTCCCACCGCGTGGTCTGCCACGTGAAGTACGTGTAGGACTGGCTGAAGCCGGCCTTCGCGAGGCCGACCTGCCGCGCGCGGCGCGTGAAGGCCTCGCTGAGGAAGATCACGTCCGGGTCCTCGGCGGTGATCTTCTTGAGCAGCCACTCCCAGAACGGCCACGGCTTCGTGTGCGGATTGTCGACGCGGAAGACCTTGACGCCGTGGTCGACCCAGTACCGCATCGCGTCGTACAGGGCGTTCCAGAGGCCCTGCCAGTCCTCGGAGTCCCAGTTGACGTTGTAGATGTCCTGGTACTTCTTGGGCGGGTTCTCGGCGTACTTGAGCGTCCCGTCCGGGCGCCGGTTGAACCACTCCGGGTGCTCGGTGAGCCACGGGTGGTCGGCGGAGCACTGGACGGCGAAGTCGAGCGCGATGTCCATGTCGAGCTCCTTCGCCCGCGCGGTCAGCGCGTCGAAGTCCTCGATCGTCCCGAGGTCGGGGTGGATCGCGTCGTGGCCGCCCTGCTCGGAGCCGATCGCCCACGGCGAGCCGGGATCGTCCGGGCCGGCGACGAGCGCGTTGTTCTTGCCCTTGCGGTTGCGGTGGCCGATCGGGTGGATCGGCGGCAGGTAGACGACGTCGAACCCGAGCTCCTTCAGGCGCGGGAGCTGCTCGGCGACGCCGCTCAGGCCGCCCCACGAGCGCGGGAACATCTCGTACCAGGACGAGTAGAGCGCGCGCCGGCGGTCGACGATCAGCTCCAGCGGCGCGGGGAGCGTCGCGGCGTTGACGCGGTCAGGGTGGCGGCGGACGGCGCCGATGAGCTGCTGGTCGAGCGCCGCGGCCTCCTTCTGGGAGGTCGGGACGGCGTCGTCGCGCAGCTGCTCGAGGACGTGCTCGACGATCCGCTTGTCCTGCGGGTCGTCGATCCGGCCGAGCGCGCGCTCGAGGTGCTTGGCGCCCTCGAGGAGCTCGGAGGTCAGGTCCTCCTGGCCGGCGGCGACCTTGCGCGCCAGCTCGTCGGACCACGTCGCGAAGTGGTCGACCCACGCCTCGATCGAGTACTGCCAGCGGCCGATCCGGTCGACGGCGAACGTGCCCGCCCACCGGTCGCCGTCCAGGTGCTGGTCGATCCGGCGCAGCTCCGTCCGCGTCCACGTGGTCTCGCCCGCGGGCCGCGAGAGCAGCTCGGCGCGCAGCAGGTCGTGGCCGTCGCTCCAGACGTCGGCCTGGACCTCGACGACGTCGCCGACGACGCGCTTCGCGGGGAAGCGGCCGCAGTCGATCATCGGCCACGGGTTCTCGATGCGGATCCGGGCCGGGGGTGGGCTGGTGGTGGTGTCGGGCACTCCGCCTTCCTGTTGCCGGTTCGGGTCCACCTGTAACGCACTTCACCGGATCTGCCCCATGTGGGACGCGAGCGGCGACGCGTCACGGCGGAGGACGGTTGAGGCGAGCGCGAGCGGGGCACAGCGGACCGTCGTGGACCTGCCGCGCTCCTCCGGGATCCAGCTCCATCCGACCTCCCTGCCCTCCGGCCGCCTCGGCCCGGAGGCGTACGCCTTCGTCGACTGGCTCGCCGCCGCAGGCCAGTCCTGGTGGCAGACGCTGCCGCTCGGGCCGCCCGACGAGCACCGCTCGCCCTACAAGGCCGAGTCGGCGTTCGCCGCGTGGCGGGGGCTGCTGCACGACCCCGACGCCCGCGTCGAGCCGTCCGAGGAGAAGGCGTTCCGCGAGCGCGAGAAGTACTGGATCGACGACTGGGCGTCGTACGCCGGCGAGGGCGCGATCGCCGACCAGGTGCGGTTCGAGCGGGAGTGGAGTGCGCTGCGGACGTACGCGGCCGAGCGGGGCGTGAAGCTGATCGGCGACATCCCGATCTACGTCGCGCCGGGCAGCGCCGACCACGTCGCGCACCCGGGGCTCTTCGTCGACGGCATCGTCGCGGGCGCGCCGCCGGACAAGTTCACCGAGGAGGGCCAGCTCTGGGGGAACCCGATCTACGACTGGCCCGCGATGCAGCGCCGCGGGTACCGGTGGTGGGTCGAGCGGTTCCGCCGCGTCTTCGGCCAGGTCGACCTCGCGCGCATCGACCACTTCCGCGCGTTCGTCGCGTACTGGGCGGTGCCGTCCGGCG
>Ga0196960_10000263_pt1 | contig 20796 bp, 20 predicted proteins | sample S3v_5metaG_FD_183187 | JGI IMG/M metagenome (GOLD analysis project Ga0196960, IMG submission 183187) | Soil microbial communities from Anza Borrego desert, Southern California, United States - S3+v_5 | ecosystem: Environmental > Terrestrial > Soil > Desert | place: USA: California | collected...
CCGGCGGCGCAGCAGGAGGCGGCGCCGGTGCAGGAACACGCGCTGGCTCAGGCGCCGGACGCACGGGCGCCGCGGAACGCGTGCGCTGTTGGTTCCGCCGCACGTTGCGCGTGCTTGCGCGCCGCTTGTTCCGCTCAGCGCGCCGCACCGCGACCATCGGGCGGCGACGCGCGCCGGACGTTCCCGCGGGTGCCGAAGCGATCAACGGGCGCTGCTCGTCGGCGATTGCGACCGTCCGTTCGTCCGCAGGACGCGCCGGGTGGCTCGCGCTACGCGAGCCGACCGAACCGAAGGTCACGGCGCACGCCACCGCCGCAAGCCCCAACGCCATCGCACCGCCCACGTGGAGTCGTGGCTGCCCCCGTCGGGGAGCGACCGGGGACTGTGGCGGAGCGTCCAAGCCGACGAACCGCTCGTCGGCGATGTCGAAGTCGGGTGCCACCTGGAAGGCCATCGCCCTCTAGGTCGCGTCAACTGGTCGGCACCCCTCCCCCCATTGGGTGCTCAGTGACTCCGAACCGGGCCGTCAACCGAACTTCGTCGCGGTCGCCGCGCCGTGCAGCACTAGCCGCACGTCCGTCCCTGTCGCATTCGGCAGACGTGAAACAGTCCTGAACGGCAGCGGGTTCAGCGCATATGGATCCCTACGGAGCGATCGCCTCCGCCTACGGGTCGTTGACCGCTGACTACGACTACGACCGTTGGCTTGCCGTGATCGAAGCGAACGCCCGGGAAGCCGGCATGGGCGGAAGTCGACTGCTTGATGTCGCATGCGGAAGCGGGTCGAGCTTCCTCCCGTTGCTCGACCGCTTCGACGTCACTGCGTGCGACCTCTCCGAAGCGATGCTCGACGAGGCGCGGCTTCGCGTCGGCGACGATGTGCGCCTGTTCCGCCAGGACATGCGGGCCCTGCCGGTGATCGGAGAGTTCGATCTCGTCCTGTGCCTGGACGACGCGCTGAATCATCTCCTGAGCCCAGCCGAGCTTCAGAGCGCGTTCGCTGGCATCGCCCGCAACCTCGCCCCAACCGGGGTCGCGGTCTTCGACCTCAACACGCTTCTGATGTTCCGCACCACCCACAGCACCGACACGAGCTTCATCGTGGGAGGAGCACCCGGACGCGAGCTGGTCCTCTGGCGAGGAGACGGACCGGCCGATCTCGAGCCTGGTGGCTTGACCGGCGTACGCATCGACGTACTGGCTCCCGAAGACGGGAAGCACTACCGACGTCAGCAGGCGACGATCGTGGAACGCCATCATCCCCTCGCGCAGGTCCGGGCCGCGCTGGACTCGGTGGGGATGCGCGTGTTCCGCTGCCTAGGTCAGTCGACCGGCGTGCAGATGTCTCCCACCGCTGACGAGCTTCTGCACACCAAGGCGCTGTTCGTCGTGCACCGCTAGGACGGCGACGCCTCGAACTCGAACAGCCTGGCGAGCTGCTTGGCCCCGCGCGTCGCCCAAACGAGGTCGCCGGCCGACTGCGCCAAGCCGAGGCCGAGCAGATCATCGACGGCGTCTCTGGCGTCGATCCCGCTGCCGACCATGCGCGCCATCTCCTCGATGCCCGTGGGAGCCGGATGGTTGACGATCAGCAGCTCCAGGACCGCGCGTTGCACTTGGTCCGGGGAGAGGTTCGTTGCGCCGGCGCTTGGGCGCTCGGCCGGTCGTGCCGCGCTCGGCGGCTCAGCGCGCGGCGTGTCCACGAGCGTCGGTGCGGCTAGCGGCGCGCCGGCAGCGGCGCGCGCGATCAAGCGGACCTGCCCGGCCAGGTTGCCGACACGCTGCCAGTCGGTGCCCGGCTCCACCATGAGCTCGCCCAGCTCCTCTACCAGCTCCAGCGCCCGCAGGGTGTCCGGCGACCACTCACCGTCGTGGGCCTGCGAAATGGCGGCGGGAGGCACCGAACCGGCGGACTCCGCCGGTCCGTGTGTGAACAACAGCATCATCGCCGTCGCATGGAACGTCTCGCCGTCCTCCGGTACCGGTTGCTCGGCAAGGTCGCCGAGCGAGTTCAGCGTTCCGTCCATCATGCGCCGCATCGAACCCCACCGGAGCTCGTTGACCTTCACCGTGGTGCGAGTGATGTGGACGTCGTCTCTGTCCCACCCGCCGCGATCGACCGCCGCGCTCGCGGCGGCGCAGTACTGCATCACCGATGTGGCGACCAGCGTGCGCCTGCTCTCCACCGGCAGCTTCGACCAGGCGGTGTCGAAGAGAATGGGGTCGCGCAGCAGCTCGTAGGTCAGCATGCCATTGGGGCCGCTGTGCTCCTCCACGACGCCGAAGTCGCGCAGCGCCTTCGCGTGGGCGACGACGGTGTCCTCGGTCGCGTCCAACTCGCTCGCCAAAGACGCCACCGTCCGAGGCCCCTCGGCCAGAAGGCCGACCAGCAGATAGCGAACGGGATGCGCGACAGCGCTGGCGTACTCGGCGGCGATGCTCGTGTGCGGCGGCATGGACGACTCCTCCGGGCGCGGAGATTGTGAAAATCTCCTCTATTGAAACATCTGACTGACCAAGCGGGTTGTTCTGGCGCCGAATCGATCCCCCGAAGGGAGGTGGAGCGCCCATGGTCTCCAAGCCGTGATCCCGCGCGCGCCCGGACCAGCATCGATGGTCCGGGCAGACGCACGGCTATCGTCCGCGACATGAGCGACGTCGTGTCTTCGAGCGCATTGGGACGCGCGATCCGGGAGCGGCGCGCCTCCCTCGGGCTCGCCGCGCACGAGCTGAGCGCGAAGTCCTCGTTCGAGGCCGCCTACCTGGAGAGCGTCGAGCGCGGTGAGCGCAATCCCTCGCTGCGCAACTTGAGTCGCCTCGCCTCCGCGCTCGGCATGCCGCTGTCAGCTCTCGTCACCCGCGCCGAGCAGATCGATGCACAGACCCGCTCGGGCCCTACGACCTAGGAAGATCCACGCCGCGAGCGAACGTCAGCAGGCGACCATGAGATGGAAGGGCAGGTCAGCCGGGTTTCCCGCCGCGTCGTACGTCTGCACGCCAACCCTCCCGTCGAGGTCCCGCACCGTGGCACGTGCCGCGCCGAGCGCGGTCCCGTCCGTCGTTCCGACCGTCGCCGAGTAGACGCACGAGCTCACACGCTCGGCGAAGCCGACGACGAACTGCCCCGGGCTCCCGGCGTTGCCGCCGCTCGTCGCGTTGCCGCGGACGAGCGAGCCGTTCGCCGCGACCGCAGCGAAGTACTTCGCCGCCGACGCGCCGGCAGGGCCTGCAGCGCCCGCCGGCCCGGCAGGCCCCTGCTGGCCTCTGAGCGAAGCTCGTGCGCGCGGGCTGAGGTCGGCCACCTCGAGCGACCGGTTCTTGACGTCTGACGAGCGCACCGCGCCCGGCTTGATGTGCTGTGTGCCGACGCTGTTGCGCGACAGCTGCACCGCCGCGTAGGAGGTTCCCCCTAGCGCGATGAAGAGCGCGAGCGTCGCCACGACGTTCGCGTACGTGAATCGGTCTGCCAGCCGTCGGATCATCTCCGCCCTCCCAAGAGCCTTCGCTTTTCCCTCAACCCCGCCGAGCGGAAGTTGTACCGGTCACGCGCCTTCACAGCCCGCGCACCGTCACCTTCACCACGCGCGAGACGCCGGTCTCGTACGGGTACGTCGCTTCGTGCGGCACACGGACGCGGAACCGGTAGACCTGCCGCCCGCGCGTGCCGTCGAAGCGGTAGTCGTACGACCACCGCCCGCGTCGATCCGCCCGCGTCGTCGCGAACGTCCGGTAGCGACCACGGAGCATCACCTGGAGCTCCACGAGCTTGCCCTCGGCCGGGATGTTCCCGCCGCGGAGCTGCCCACGCAGACGGAGCGTCTCGCCGTTCACGAACCGGCGGCGCGACGGGCGCACCGTGCTCCGCGCACGCACGAGCAGGTCGACGTCTCGGGTCGCGCTGCGCACGTTCGCCGTCCCGCCGTACCGGAACCGCACCGTGCGGCTCACGCCCTTCGGCACGCGGAACGAGAACCCACCCTTGCGCGACGTCCGAAGCGTCCCGATGAGCTGTCGCACGACGCCGGAGCTCCGCGCCTGCGAGTAGACGAGCACCTCCGAGTCCGCGACGGGGTTCCCGTCGGGCGTCGTCAACCGCCCCACCAGACGCACGGACCGCCCATAGCCGACCCGGTGCTTCGCGCGGTATCGGACGCGCTTGGCACCCACGCGCTTGACGCCCACGCGCAGTCGCGTCTTGACGCGGATCGGCATCGTCACCTCGGCCTTGGCGCCGTCCGTCCGCGTGTCGCTCGTGCGCTCGTTGGCGGCCCGGTCGACAGCGCGAGCACGGAGGTCGTAGACGCCGTCCTTCATGTACTCGTCCCCCAGGCGCGTCGTGAACCGACCGTTCTCGACCGTCGTCGGCAGCGGCATCCAGGTGGCGCTCGAGCGGGCCTTGACCTCGATCTGAGCTTGGGCGATGCCAGAGTCGCGCTCGTCGGCGCGCACGCTGATGAGCGTCGGGTCCGCCGGGTTCAGAGGCTCGAACGCGAGATCGGGTGCGAGCTCGTCCAGGCGCAGGCGCACGGGCGCGGCGGCCGTCTTGGCGTCGTGGTTTCCTGCCGCGTCTACGAGCCAGACCCTGAGCGTGTACTCGCCGGCCTTGGGCAGCTTGAGGTCGTCGAGTCGGTCGAGGCCGGAACCGCTCTTGTTCGCGACCATGCACTGATCGCCGCCCACCGGGCACAGCTGGTAGACCGCACCCGCGATCGGGGCGACGCCGGACTCCTCCGGATTCCTCCACGAGACGTCGAAGTCGTTTGCCGCCCGCCACCCGTCTCCGCCGGCGACCTGAAGGTCGATCGGCTGGCCGGGCGGCGTGTTGTCGACGTGGATGCGCTGATCGACGCTGACCGGGTTGCCCGCCGCGTCGACTGCGTGGAGCGTCAGCGTGTGCGCTCCATCGGGCTTGAGACCGGCGGTTTCGATCGTCGCCGACATGCCCTCATTCGGGCACGGGGCGCGAAGCGTGAAGTTGCAGGCCTTCCCGTTGCGCTGCACCTGGGCGCCATCGATGAACACGGCTGCCTGGCTGATGCCCGCGCTGTCGGTCGCGTCGAAGCCGATCGTGCGCGACCCGCTGTGCCAGCCACCGCCCCACAGGGTGCCGCGGCCGTTCGTGATCGTCGGCGGGATGTCGTCCCGCACGCGCACGCGCACGTCGCGAAGGCGCGCCTCAGCGGTTCCGGAACCGCCGGAGACGGCCTGGCCTCGCACGCAGGACGCGGCGGCGCAGCGGGCCTCGATCCGAACCCGTGGCGCGTTGATGCCGAGGTTCTCCTGGCGCACCCAGCCGATGCCGTCAGCAGCGCAGAAGCCGCCGGTCAGGTGGAACACGCCGACGCCGCCGAGGTCTCGATCGCCGGCGACGACGCCGACGCTCCAATCGCAGTTGGGGCGCCGCAGGAAGATGGTCGCGCTCAGGCTCTCGACGACGTTGCCGGCCGGCGCGTCGAAGATCGCGTATGCCCCCTGGCCGTACGCCGAGCCCGCGTTGTCCCAGACGCTGCGCGCGACGATGCCGTGGGTGTCGTCCGTCGTCGGGCACGCGACGTACGCGGTATGCCCCGGGTCGGCGCTGAGCGCCCAGCTCGCGACGCCGCCACCGCCTTGGCTTCGGTCGCACGCGTAGACGTCGTACGTCCCCGCGGCGGCGACCTCCGTGCGTCCGGCGGGGATCAGGGTGCCGAGCAGGATGACGAGCAGAACGAGGCGCGGCAGGTGACGAACGTGCGACATGCGGGTCTCCGGATCGAGGGTCTGCTCTCTACGTCGCGTCACGGTCCGAACTCCCCACCCCCGTCTGCGGGAGCGGCCGCTGGCATCTTGGGTGCGGGACTGCTGCCGACCGCCCCGGGACCGAACTCGGTCGTCCCTTCCGGCACGGGAGACGGTTCCGGCGTCGCCTGCGGAGAGCTCGTCGGCGCGGCGGAGGTCGGCTGCGGCTCGCGTGTCTGCGGCTTCGCCTTCCGCTTGGGCTTCGGCTCGGGCTTCTCGCGCTGCGGCGTTGGTGTCGCGGCACGGACGATGACCTTCGCCGCCGCCCGCTCCCGCTGGGACACGACCGTCGCACCGCCCGCTTCGGGCCGCTGCTGAGGCGCCGGAGCCGGCGCAGGCGCTTCTCCGCTCAAGCCCGGCAACACGCCGCTCTGCACGCAGACCGCCGCACCTCCGACGGCGAGGCACGCCATCACCGCCTTGGTGGCGACACCTCCGCCGAGCGCCACACCGCCGGCGCCGGCGGTCTGCTCGAGGGCGGTCGAGGAGCCGGGACCGCGGCCGAGGAGGTTCGAGACGGCGTGCTTGACGTTCGCCCAGACGTCCCCGAGTCGGTCGACGATCGGTAGGACGTCCGGCGCCTTGCGCTCGGTGACGATGACCGGCACCGGCAGCGCCGCGGCGACGTCGTTGAGCGTCGACCGCATCTCGCGCAGCATCGCCCGACAGCCGGGGTCCTCGTCGATCATCCGCTGCGCGCGCTCGCGCTGCGCCGACGTGGCGAGGCCCATCTCGCACGCGAGCAGCAGGCTCCGCTGCTTCCTCGTCCACCGCCGCTCGCCGTTCGCGTCAAGCCCGGCCTCCTCCGCAACAGCCTTGTACGCCTCGGTGACGATCTTCTCCAGACGTTTCTCGCTGACCCCGAGGCGCTCTTGGATCTCCGTGCGGTTGAGGTGCCAGTCGAAGCGCAGCTTGAGCGCGGCGGCCTGCCGGGGCTCGAGCCGGTCGATGATCTGCCGGAGGACCGCGGCGTCGATGCGGACCTGCGTCTGCTCGTCCGGAAGCGGATCGGTGTCCGGCTCCAGCCGCAGCGTCACGCTCGCCGGATCGATCGCATCCGGGCGCATCTTGCGCAACGTGTCGCGCGCCCGGCGCCAGGCGATGGTCTTCAGGAGCCCACGCAGCTTCTCGACGCGCTGACCCTTGGCACGCAGCTCCAGGAGCTCGGTCCACGCCTCCTGGTACAGCTCGTCGTGCTGCTCGTGCAGGCCTCCGAACTCGGCCCGCAGCATCGCCATCACCGCTGCGCGGTGCGCGACGTACTCGTGTTCTAGATCGACTGTGTCTGGTCGCGCCATGAGCTCCCGCAAGCTGCACACGCGTGTTTCACGAAACGGCTTTGCGGATTTCTATCACTGAAGTCGCGCCAGTGCGCAAACACCCCCCTTTGAGTTGACGGGGGTCACCGGCTTCGTGCGCGACTGAGGAGGCGTGAGTCCATCGCCCGAGATGTCGTACGAGGCCGCCTTCCGCGAGCGGGTTGGCATGTCGCCCTGCATGTTCGCCGGCGCCGGTCGGCGCTTCGGTCGCCTGACGGCGACTCCCCTTCGCCTTGAGGGCTCGGCTCCGCGCGCCGGTCGCCGGCAGCGACGGGCTCAACAGCCAACCCGCTTCCCCAGGAGGCCCTCATGAACACCACCCAGCAGATCGGCAACCTCACCGCCGACCCCCAGCCGGTCACGCAGACCGAGCACGGCCCCGTCACCACCTTCCGGCTCGCGGTCCCGCGCGCGAAGGGTTCCCGCAAGAAGGCCGACTTCTTCACCGTGGAGGTCTGGGGCAAGCAGGCCGAGTCGGCGGCCCAGTGGCTCAAGGAGGGCCGCGAGGTCGCCGTCGCCGGCCGCCTCGAGCAGCGCGAGTGGCGCGACGACAACGACGTCTGGCACGAGCGCGTGATCATCGTCGCCCGGACCGTCGACTACCTCCGCGGCGCCGGCAAGGAGGAGCCGGTCGCTTCCGAGCCGGTCGCGCCGGACGCCACGGGCGACACCGTCCCCGCCGGCGAGCCCGTCGCGGTCTAGTCGCCACCGTGCGGCGCGCCTAACGGCGCGCCGCACCCTGCGACGGGAGCTCGCCATGGAGCCCACCACGACAACGCACGCGGCCGCCGCCGCGCGCGCAGAAGGCCGGAGCGAGCTCTGGTCGATGACACCCGTTCAACGCGCCGAGGCGATGTGGGCAGGGCAGCTCAGCTGGGATCAGCTCTTCGCCTGGGCGCGACGGGCGCCGGACGAGGTGCCCCTCATCAACGGCGAGTTCGCCTTCATCGCGCTGTCGACTCCGGAGGCCGCGGAGCATTCGTCGCCCGCGAGCGCGAGAAAGTTCGAACCGGCCTAGCCGTTCGCGTGCCGGACCTTCCCGCGTTTCTCGTAGGCTCGATGTCGTGGGCCGACGCAACCGCAAGCGGCAGCGAAGACTCGAGGGACGCGACGAACCAAAGCAGAAGAGTGCGCCCGTTCGTCGCGGCTTCGCTGCCGGTCCTCTGGAGGTCATCCAGGACGGACCTGTGGTCGGGATGCGGCTCGACGCAGAGCATCCTGACGCCGACAAGTTCCGCCAGGCCATGCAGATCGAGGTTGAGCGTGTGCCGGAACGAATCGCTCGCATCCGGCGCACGATCGCCGACCTCTGTGCGCCGTTCGATGCGTTCGACGTGCTGTTCACTCTGTGGAGCACGGCGGGCATCGTGCGACCCGGGACTCTCAGACCGCTGAACGCCTCCGCGTCCTCCGCGACGACCGAGTACGTGGCGCACGTGCTTTTAGATCGGGAGAACTCGCGACCGACCCGCGCTCCGACGAAGCGTCAGCTAGCGCAGGGCAGCCCGAACCCGTTCCGCCTCGCAGAGTTAGTCCACGAAGCGCTCGAGTGGGTGCCGATGTGGTTCCAGTATCGACAGGCCGGCGGCAAACACGCGACGGACTCCTACCTCGAGATGCGGGTACGTCTGCGAACCCATCGCATCGGCGTCCGCTCGCTCTCGTACGAGTGGCAAGAGCGCGCCACGCTCAGGGAGCTCTTCGGGCCCTTTGACAGTTCGCTACGAGAGAAAATCGGATTCACTGTCGACGAGGCGCTGTCGCTGTGCACCTCGCTTGCTTCGCTCCCCCGCGAGCGAGTACGCGATCACGCGCAGGCCGCGCTGACCTTTGCCGACGAGCTGAGAGATGCCGTCCGTGAACGCCGCCGCGGCGGACCGCTTCCCTCGGACGCGGGGGCACCCCACGTTGAGGAGCTTGCGGCGCTCAGCGCAGCCGACGCCAACGAGCGGATCGACACTCTGGCCAAGGTCATGGCGTTCGCCGGAGCCGGTCAGCACGCAGCGTTCACCGCCGACCAGCTCGCCGCGCATGCCGGCGTCACTCCCGAAGCCGCCCAAGCGTTCCTCGACCTGTACTGCGTGAATTTTGGCAATCGCGCAGACTCGGCGCTCTACTCGGACGACCTGCCTCGAGCTATCGGAGGCGAACTTGAGGTCATGCGAGTTCGGCCGATCGTTCACTCGGGCGACGACCGATACCTCGCGTCAAGTATCGAAAGCGTCTTCTTCTCCATCCGGGACGTGCTCACAGACGCACTTAAGAGTGACCAGAAGACCTGGCAGCGGTTCCGTCGTCGGCGCGGTGAGCGCCTTGAAGAACGAGCAATCGAGGCGTTGCGGCGCAGCCTGGTCGCTGACTGGGCTGAGACATCCGTGAAGTACGAGTTGCCATCCGTAGATGGCACCGGTGTCGAGCAAGGCGAAGCTGATGGGGTTCTACGCGCGGGCACAGTCCTCGTCCTCGTTGAGGCGAAGTCGGGTGCCCTCGCACCGAGCGCGCGGCGGGCCGCCCCTGAACGGCTCGAGACGGGTCTTACGGAGCTGGTCACCGAGGCCCACCACCAACTCGAGCGGGCCCGGCGCGCACTCGCCGACGGCGAAGCGTCGAAAGTCATCGACAGGGCGGGCAAGCCGCTGAAGCTGGACCTCGACGGCGTGACACGCGTCGTCCGCGTCGCAGTGACACTGGAGGAGCTGTCGGCAGTCGTCCCTGCTGCCTGGCAGCTGCAGGACGCCGGGCTCCTACCGGCCGAGGCGCGCGCGCCTTGGATCGTGGACATCCACTCGCTCGAGACCATCTGCGACCTGGTTGAGCGTCCGGCCCAGCTCGTCCACTACGTGATGAGACGGCAGCGGTCCAACCGTCAGCGCATCTGGGCTATGGACGAACTCGATTTCTTCATGAAGTACCTCGACGACGGTCTCTTCTTCGATGACCAGGACCTCAGTGGTGCGTTCATGCAGTTGAACAGCCACACCGATCCCCTCGATGCCTACCTGTACGGGGAGCGAGGACTGAGTCCGCAGACTCGTCGCCCACGACAGAAGTTGAACCGCGCAACTCGCGACCTCCTTGACGCGATAGCGGCAACCGAATCGCCGGGCGCGATTGAAGCTCAGGTCATGATTCTCGAGACCAGTCGCGCTACGCGAGAGCGCATCGCCGCCGGCGTCGATCAGCTCGCGCGTAGGTCGAAACGAGATGGTCAACCGCATGACATGACGCTGGTGTTCGGGGACGACTTTGCGATCACGGTCGTGTCTGTGCCACAGGAGCTACGCACTGAGCTCAACGACCGCCTCGCGGCGTTGGGTAGCTCGCGGTTCGAACGCTCAACACTCGGACGCTGGCTCGGACTCGGCGTGCCCGCGGGCTCCAAAGGCAAGCTTTCAGCGATGGCGGTTCTCGTCGCTCCCGACCGTGTCGAAAGTGCCGAACAACCGCACCCGCTCGTAACGGAGACGATCGACTCCAAAGGTTGAAGCCCGTTCGTAACCGGCATCGGGTGTGCTACTCGCACTCGACGGCTTCGGCGAATGTCACCACGCCCCCGAACTTCGGGCCTCGCGCCCTCACACGACCTTCGAGAAGATGGGAGAAGGAGCATCACGCGGCGGCGTGTTGACGAGGTTGCCTCAAGTCCGCCCACGTCAGCGGGCCCTCCCTCCCGAGGATGGCACGACTTCGTCGCGCGGATGGGTCGGGAAGGGCCCGCCGACGGGGCGGGTCCCCGACGTGATGAGGAGTTGCCTCATGGCTACTGCCGAGACGCAGGTCGAGGTGCAGGAGACGGAGTCGGCGAGCGCGCCGGCGGGCGGCGAGCTGATGATGATCCCGCTGTCGAAGATCAAGATCGTCGACGGCTTCAACCCGCGCGACGACGCGGAGAAGGCGGAGATCGACCAGCTCGCGCGCTCGATCAAGGCGCTCGGGGTGCTCCAGCCCATCCTGGTTCGGCCGGCCGACGAGAGCGGCGACTTCCCGCTGACCGCGGGCGAGCGGCGCACGCGGGCGGCGGCGCAGATCGGGCTCCTGGAGATCCCGGCGCTGGTGCGCGTGCCGGACGAGCGCACGGACGGGCTCGACGACGCGATCGCCGAGAACCTCGGCTCGGTGCCGCTCAACCCGCTGCAGGAGGCGCACGCGTTCAAGCGCCTGCGCGACCGGCGCCTGACGGCGCGCGAGATCGCGACCCGTGTCCCGGGCGCGAGCGAGCGCGTCGTGCGCGAGCGGCTGCGGATCCTGGACCTGCCCGAGGAGCTGTGGCCGAAGATCGTCGCGAAGACGATCCCGCTCGGGGCGGTCGAGACGCTGTCCAGGCTCGCGAAGATCCACGCCGACCTGCCCCCGGTGGCCGTTTCCCGCGTGCTCGACGGCCCGTACGAGTCGTGGGACGCGCCCACCACGTGGAGCGAGCTGAACGACGACCCGATCTCGGTCCTCATCGGCCGGCACGACGAACAGGCCGCCGACCTGCCGGACGACGTCTACGTCGCGAGCGTCACGTACCCCGTCAGCCGCTTCGCGCTCAGCGACGACACGGTCGCCGCGCTCGCGGAGATCGCCGAGCTTCGCGGGTTCCCCAGCAGCGACGTCACCCTCCAGCTCCACCCCGAGCTGGTCGAGCAGGCCGTCTCGCTGGGCGCCGTCCACCCGGCCGACTCGGGGCACGCCCACCTGATCGTCGGCCAGGAGGTCGCCGACCAGCTCGCCGCTGACACGATCGCCCGGCACCTGGCCGCCGCGCGCGCGGTGCTCCAGGCGCGGGCCGGCGACGAGGGCGACGACGCGTTCCCGAATGGGGCCCACGGCGAGCCGGCCACCCCGCGGACGGGCGCGGCGCCCGCACCGGTCGACGAGGAGGCCCTGAAGACGCAGAAGCGCGAGCAGCGCGCGGCCGACCTCGCCGCCCGCGCGGCCGCGGCCGCGCGCAACGACGAGCTCGGGATCGCGCTGGTCAAGCACCTGTCCAAGGTCAAGATCGACGCCCGCGTGATGAAGATCCTCACGTCGGTCGACCTCGTCGGCGGCTTGGAGCGGCTCGCCACCCGCGGCGCCCGCTACGGGTTCCCCGGCTGGGTCACCGAGACGCCGACCAAGACGCAGGTCAAGCGCGAGTATCTGTCCGCCCGCGAGGCGGCGACGAAGGCCAAGGAGTTCCTCGAGGGCGCGAAGACGTCCGGGGAGATCGCCGGCCGCTGCCTGGCCCTGGTCGCCATGGCCCGCCACGCCGACGAGACCGCGGTCGCACCGTCCTCGCGGTCGACCTACGGCCTGACGTTCTCGACCTACAGCGGCGCGGGGCTGCCGTGGACCGGCAGTGCGGAGGAGCTGCTCGACGAGCTGCTCATCGACATGCTGCCGGAGAAGGTCGTGAAGCCGATCCGCGAGGCGCGCGACAAGCGCGCTGCCGACCGCGAGGAGGCCGAGCGGATCCAGCGCCAGCGTGACGCGCTGCTGCTCGACCTCGCCGAGCGTGCCGCGACCATGACGCGAGCCCAGCGCCAGACCGCGATCGTCGAGCTGCGTGGCGAGCACGGCTACGGCGTCGTGCCGCACGGCATCGGCGACCGCCTCATCGAGCTCGCCGAGCCTGAGGCCCCCGAGCCCTCGAGCGAGGTCTCGGAAACCACGACGACCGAGCCGGTCGAAGAGCCGGTGGCGCAGGCCGCCTGACCGCGTCGCCCGAGCGCCCACGCGCCAATTGCGCGTGGGCGGGGCGAACTTTTCCGCTCCGCGCCCTACGGAGCGATCTGCCAACCAAGTTGCCCCCGCACCGCCGGGCAAGCGGTCGGGGGCGCGGCACGGAAGAAAGGACCTTCCATGCGCGTCGAGCGTACCCCTGAAGATCGGGCCGAGCTGCCCGCTGAGGACGCGATGGAGCACGGTGTGCTTCACCACGTCCTCGCCCACCATCCCGCCCCGCTGCACCGCGATGATCTTTCGCGGGCGTTCGACGAGCCTGAGATGGCTGTCACCGAAGCAGTCGACGGACTGCGGCGCGACGGGTTGCTGCACTGGCACGGCGAGTTCGTCGTCGCGTCACGCGCCGCGATTCGGTTCGACGAGCTCGGCCGGTGAAGTAGCGCCGCTCAAGGTTCACCGGTTGCGGTCGATCAGAGAAGCAGAACCTCTCGTTTTCGTCTCCTAGAACCCTCTAGACGAGCCGGCCTTGTGCCGGCTCGTCGCGTTGTAGGGCGGAAGCGGGCGTGCGCCCGCCCGACGCGAAGCCGACGGCCCGCGGATGGTGGCACGCCTTCGGCGTGCGGGCGGGCGGGGACGGCTCCGCGTCGTGCGGAGCCCCATCCCAAGGGGAGGTGCGGCGATGCCGCGCAAGCAGCTCACCGACGAGGAGCGCGCCGCCCGGCGCGAGGCCGACCGGCAGACGACCCGGGAGGCCGTCGAGCAGCTCAAGAGCACGGAGGGTTGGCAGCGGTGGCTCGCTGTCCGGCGCCACTTCCACACGTACACGCTGCGCAACCAGCTGCTGATCGCGATGCAGTGCCCGGAGGCGACCCGGGTCGCCGGGTTCCGGGCGTGGCTGAACCTGGGCTACGGGGTCCGCAAAGGCGAGCAGTCGATCCGCATCTGGACGCCGATGCCGCCGAGCAAGCGCGCGATCGCCGAGTGGAAGGCCGCCGGCGCGGTGCCGGACGACAAGCCGCCCACGCGGTTCAAGCTCGGGCCGGTTTTCGACCGCTCGCAGGTCGACCCGCTCCCCGCCCCGGCCGAGCCGGTGCCGCTGGACCCGCCGCTCGTGCAGCTCGAGGGCGACGAGCTGGCCGACGTGTGGCCGCAGCTCATGCTGCTCGCCGGCGACATCGGGTCGTCGGTGAGGGTCGCCGAGCTGCCTGCGCAGAAGGGCGGCACGTACAACCTCGAGACGAAGCAGATCACGATCGCGTCCGGCCGCAGCGTCAACGCACAGGTCAGGACCCTCGTCCACGAGCTCGCGCACGCGCTGCTGCGCGCCGAGCCCGACGCGGACGACGACACGCTCACCTATGCGGAGGAGGAGCTGGTCGTCGAGTCGGTCGCCTACACCGTCTGCGGCTCGCTCGGCCTCGACACGGGCGGCTACTCGATCCCGTACCTCGCATCGTGGTCGCAGAGCACCGAGCTGGCGACGATCGAGCGTGCGGCCGGCCTGATCGACCGGCTCGCGCGGCAGATCGAGGACGCCGTCGAGCGCGCGGAGGCGGCGGTAGACGAGCCGGTGGCGACAGCGGCTTGAGAAACGACCCGCTCAAGGTGGGCCCGCATGTCCGGGTCCACCAGGCGGACCGGGAACACGAGGAACGCCCCAAGGCTGGCCCGGAGGAGGCAATCCGCCACACCACGTGTCGCGCTAGCGCGTCGGCTGACGCCGAGTCCTACGGACCGAACGTGTCGCGTGCGTTCGCATCCCCTTGGCCGAAACGCCTGGCGACCTCGATCCCGACCACCTGGAGGACGCCGAACATGCCCGCAAAGCCCACCCCCAAGCAGATGCGCTACCTCAAGACCCTCGCCGAGCGCACCGGCCAGAGCTTCACGACTCCGAGCACGCTCGACCAGGCCAGCGCCGAGATCAAGCGCCTCCTCGCCGTCAAGCCGACGCCCACCGCCGACCGAACCCGCGAGCTGCGCGACGTCCAGGCCGCGATGGTCAACGAGCGCGGCGATGCCGCTCGCTACGAGGAGACCGACGTCGAGGGCTACGGCTCGACCGCCCGCTGGAGCCACACCGCCCCGGCGCCCACCGGCAACCCGACCATCGGCGAGCGCAAGGAGCTTGCGCGATACACGATCGGCGCGGATCAGCGCGTCGTCTACGGCCAGCGCGTCCACGGCGTCGTGCGCCTCACCGACTGCCCCACCCCCGGCCAGCGCGGCCGCTCCTTCCTCATCGAGCGCGGCCTGAAGAGCAAGGACGAACTCGACGCGATCGTCGCCGACTACGTGACGGTCAGCGAGCGCGGCGAACGCCCGGCCGCTCTCGTCTCCATCTGATCCCCGACTTCACGAGACCACCGCAAGTGGTGCAGAGGTGAACGCGCCAACAACCTGCTGCGCCGCCGTCCTGCTCGGTGAGGACGGCGAGGCGCGTGCCGACGTCGACGCGGGCCGTGTCGAGCAGGCACGCGGCGGATGCCGGCTAGCTCCGTTGCCTTAACCGGCCCCGTCGCCCACGTCGCCGCACAGACGCGCCGGCCTCGGGTCTTCGAGGAACCTCTCACAGCACCCCTGTTGTCGGAGAAGGCGCGAGCTACCGACCGCTGCTCGACGGGGCATCGAGGCTCGCGTCCGCGGTGGCCTCGCCGATCTCTCCGTCCGTCGTTTGCCCTTCGGCGGTCGCGGCACGTGCTCCTTCGGCGGCGGTGTCGTCGAAGACGAACATCTCGATCACGCGATGGGGCTGAAACAGGACCTGCGACTGGTAGGTGAGGACCTTGCGCCCGGTGAGATCTTCGATCACGCCGGTCAGGTGCTCGGTCATCCGGTTCTCGAACGTCTGACGGAACTGCCGGACGAGGTCTGCCTCCCCGAAGTCGAGCATCGTCTCCTCGGCGGTCGTCAGGCCGCCGTGCATGACGACGAAGAGCATGTCGTCGAACATGTACGACTTCGCGCCGACGGGCCCCTTGCCGAAGTAGTGCTTCTGCGCCTTGACGATCTCGTTCGAGATCCGGGCCAGCAGGTTGGCACCCGCCGCAGGGTCGGTCGCGTCCATCGACAGGACAATAACCGTGCCCGTGCCCGTGCCCGTGGCTGGTGACTGCCACGCCGCTGCTCCTTCGAACGTGAAGCGGCAAGGAGCCGCAGCTCCGGCAGCAGCTAGAGATCGGGGTGCACAAGCCGCAGTCGCGGCTCCACCAGGCGAATCGTCGTGAAGTCACGCAGGTTGGCTGTCACCAGCGGCAGCCCGTATACGAGGCAGCACGCCGCGACCCACAGGTCGCCGATCGCATGTGCCAGAGCCCCGCGCCGACGCCCGCCGTGGCCGGCATGGATCGAGCCGACCCACAGCTCGCCGACGACCGCGAACGGCATCGCCAGTTCGTGCCCGTCGATCAACGCCGAGAACTCAGCCTGCCGTCCGCGGCCCCAGTGGACCGCAGAGGAGGCGTCGGTGTCGATCGCGAGCGCCCCGGCCGGGACCTCGTGCGCTTGCACTAACCGAGTTCAGCGATGGCGGCCATGAACACATCGCGTTCCTCGTCGGTCGCCGCGGCGTCGTAGAGGCGGGCGACGTTCACCGGACCCGTCACGCCCTGACGCTCAGCCAGGTCGGCCAGGGTCGGGCGAGCGTTGAACGCCGCGTCCGCGTCCGCGAGCGCGCGTGGCACGCCCGAATCGCGTTGCGTGGAGGACCGGAGCCGTCGCACGACCTCCGCGTCAAGCCGCGTCTCGTCCTCTCCCGCCGTGCCGGAGCCGCTCAGGACGACGGCCCGGTACCGCTCGCCGACGCCGATGCTGTCGGCCAAGCCGAGGAGCGCGCGAGCCGCCCGCGGGTCCGCGCCTTGCGCTACCGCATGCACCAGGGCGTCGACGGCGGCCGAGGTCGCGGCGTCCGCAGTGAGCGTGAGGCGGTGCGCCTCGACGCTGGACAAGCCGAGGGAGGGCGCCGCCACCATCACCTTCTCGACCGCGTCCGCAAGGGACGACAGGACGCGGGCGACGTCTGTGGCCGGCAGCGTCCCGTCTACCTCTGGCTCGCCATCGAGGGTGACCGAGAACTCCATCGCCCTCCAGTGTCGCGCACGGACCGCCATCTGCGCCACCGTCACGCCGCCGTCCGCGCGAGGAACGCGTCGAGCAGGCCAACCGCCTCGTTCTCGTTGCCGGGCATGAGGTGGCCGTAGAGGTCGAACGTGACCATGACGCTCGCGTGGCCCATGTAGACCGACATCGCCTTCGCGTTGATGTTCGCCGCGATCATGATCGACGCGAAGGTGTGGCGGCACTCGTGCAGCGTGATCCGCGTCAGGCCAGCCGCCGTCCACGCGCGGTTGGCACGCAGGTTGATCGTCCGCGGGTTGAACGCCGACGTCGCCGAGCGCCCGTACACGAGCCCTTCGGACCATGCGCACGCGAGCCTCTGCGCGACGAGCTCCGCGCGGAGCAGCCCGACGAGCGGAACGCTCCGCCGGCCCGCGCGCGACTTCGGCTCGACCGGCCCTTCGCGGTCGTCCCACGTCCGGTGCACGTGGATCAGCCCGCGGTCGAAGTCGACGTCCTCCCACCGCAGCGCGCGCAGCTCGCCCATGCGCAGGCCCGAGTACAGCGCCGCCGCCCACAACGCGCGGTCGTGCTCCAGCGCATCGAGGAGCTGCCGCGCTTCCTCCGGCGAGGCGATGCGGTCGCGCCGGCCGCGGACGGCGGGGAGCTCCAGCCCGCGCGTCGGGTTGACCGACACCTCCCCACGAGCGACGGCGCGGCGGAAGATCGCGCGAACCGGCAGCAGCGTGTTGCGGATGGTCGACGGGTTGTGACCGTCCTCCAGCAGGCGGTCGACGAGCGCCTGCAGGTCGCCGCGCCGCAGGTCGGTCAGGGAGATCGCGCCCAGGTCCGGAAGCACGCGGATGCGCAGCGCCTGCTCGTAGCCGCGCAGGACGCTCGGCTTGTAGACGTCGCCAGAGCGGTTGCGGACCGCGCCCGCCTGCGCGCCCTTGAGCCAGGTAGCCGCCGCCTCGTTCAGGGTCGAGCTCTTCGCGCCCGTGATCTCGCCGCGGCGGAGGGACGACTGCGCGTCCGCCCGCCACGCCTTCGCCTCCGCCTTGCTCGCGAACGTCTTGCGCAGCCGCCGCTTCTCGCGGCGGTCGTAGACCTCGGCCCGGAACTGCGGCGTGCACGAGCACCGGCCGCCGGAGCGGCTCGCGCACGTGCGCGCGTGACGCTCCTCGATCCCGGCCGTGGACCGGGCCTTCGCCGGCGCGTTGGGCTTCTTCGTGGTCTTGCGAGTGGGCATGCCGTTCCTCTCAGGCGAGTGGTTGTCACTCGCCCTCAGGCGCGGCGCCGGCCCTCCACGGCAAGAGCGGCGTTCTCCTCGAGCCACCTCTCCAACACGCGAACCGGGATCAACCTCCGGCGTCCGCGGCGGACGATGCGCAGCTCGGGCATCACGTGCTCTTCCAGGAAGTCGACGCTGACACCGAGGGCGTCAGCCGCCTCGCTCTTCGAGAGCGCGAGGCGACCGAACGCGGCGCCGACAGGAGCACGCTGGTCATCGAGCGCGACACGTGAGGCAGCCATGCCTTCTACGTCGCGCGACAGCTCCACGACCCCACCCGCGGACAGCGGCGCTGACCAGGTGTGGGGCAGTTGTGGGGCAGTCGTTGCCCCTCTCAGGCGGTCTTGGCCGGTCTTCACCGGCACAAGAACTGCCTTCGAGCACAGCCCAGCAGCGTGCGAAAAAGTCCGATGGCTGCTGGGGATCACTGTGCTGAGGCGGAGGGGGAGGGATTCGAACCCTCGGTAGCGGGGTTACCGCTACAACGGTTTTCGAGACCGCCCCGTTCAACCACTCCGGCACCCCTCCGCGGGATCCCCATCGGGACGGCGAGGGAGGATAGCCGCTCGTCGTGGGGGTGGGTCAGCGGGGGCGCGGCGGCTGCGCGGCGCGGCGCTGCCAGTGGACGGGCGGGCGCAGGCGGCGGGGGAGCTTGGTCGCGCGGTCGCCGCGGGCGGCGGTGAGCTGGGCGCTGGTGAGGAAGAGCGCCTCGGAGAGGTCGGCGCCGCGGAGGTCGGCGTCGCGGAGGTCGGCGCCGGTGAGGTCGGCGAGGCGCAGGTCGGTGCCGGAGAGGTCCGCGCCGATCAGGTAGGCGCCGCGGAAGTTCGCGCCGCGCAGGTCCGAGCCGGCGAGGCGGGCGCCGATGAGGTCCGCGCCGCGGTGCTCGTTGCGCGGCCGGGCGACGCCCGCGCGGGCGAGCTCGCTCGCCTCCAGGAGCAGCGCCGCGATGCCCGCGCGGTGGGCGCCGACGTCCACCGCAAGCAGCGTCGTGGGCTCGGCGCGCGTGAGCGCCTCCGTCTCGTCGAGCGCCGCGCGGACCCGGTCGTGGACGCGCCGCGCCTTGGGGAGCGTCAGAGCCTCGGCGAGGAAGCGCAGCAGCTCGTGCAGCTCGCGCATGACCCCGAAGACCTCGAACATCTCGCCCGCCGTCTCCGGCGCCTGCCGCCAGTCACGCCCGCCGTACGTGTGCTGCGCGACCTTCTGCCCCGCGCCGAGGCAGTCGAAGACGACGCAGCCGCGGAAGCCCTCCTCGCGCAGGCGCGCGTGGATCTCGCACGCGAAGTCCTCCTGCAGGTGCGGGCAGGGCGTGCCCGCCGGCTTGTCGAGCGCGAAGTCGGTGGACTTCGCGAACGCCGGGGCGACGCAGCAGAGCCCGAAGCAGCGGGCGCAGTCGGGCTCCAGGTCCAGGCGGGGCGCGTCCGGTGCCGCGGACGGGCCCTGGCGCTGGCGCTGGCGGGAACGGGACACCGCGTCCGAGCCTACCGGCGGCGGACGCGGCGCCCGACGGCGTTCACCGCGGGGTCGTGATCTTCGGCGAGCCCTTGGGCTTCTGCGTGGCGATGGAGACCTTGCCGTCCTTGCCCTTGACCGCCAGGACGACCTCGGACCCGCTCGACTCGCCGGTCAGCACGTACACGGTGCCGGTCTCGGCGATGGCGCTGCGGGCGGCGGCGGTCTTCACGACCAGGCCCTGGCCGGTCAGCGCGGTGACGATCGTCGAGGCGGCGGGGAACTTGCCGTCGGCCACGACGCCGACCGCGAGCTGCGCGGCGGCCTGGAGCGTCTGCGCACCCTGCTCGGCCTGCTGCGCGCGGCTCTGGTCGGACTGGAGCTTCTTGACGCCCGTCTCGACCTTCTTGTCGAAGTAGACGACGACCTGCGCGGACTGGTCGCTGGCCTGGGCGATGCAGAGGTCGGGGTCGCCGTCGAGCTCGTGGGAGAGCGTCGCCTTGGTCTCCTTGCCCTTGTCGGGCCAGGTGATGAGCGTCGCGGCGTACCAGTCGGTCGACGGCGCGGGAAGCTCGGACGCCTTCGCGAGCTTGGCGTAGTCGTCGGTGCACGAGACCTGCCCGGCCTTCCCGGCGGTCCCCGACCCGCTCTTGGCGGTGCGCTTGATCGTGACCTGGTCGCCGGCGACGGCGACGCTCACGCCGGACGCCTTGTCGGACGCGGTCTGCTCGTCCCCGCCACCGCAGGCGGAGACGAGGACCGCCGCGGCGGCGACGCAGGACAGGGCGGCAGGGCGGAAGCGCATCCCCCCAGCGTGACAGCCCGCGCCGACCCGCCCGCGGCGGTCTTCGGCACCTCTTCGCGACGCCCGCTCAGCCGCGGAGCGTCACCCGCTTCGACGCGCTCGGCTTGCCCGCGACCGACACCGTCAGCGTCGCCGTCACGCGCTTCGCGCGGCGGAGCTTGACGGCCGCCTTCTTCGACGCGCGGAGCGTCACCCGCAGCGTGCCGGCCTTGGCGGCGGTGCCCTTGCCGGTGGCGACGGCGAGCGGCTTCTTGCCGAGCCCGAGCTTGCGCGCGGTCGCCGCGTCGACCCGGAGCGTGGCGGTCGCGGTGCAGGCGGCGGTGCAGGTCACGTCGACGCCGGCGCCCTTGCCGCCCGCGAGCGCGGGGAGGGTGACGCCCTTGGCGAGCGTGAAGGCGGGCGCGAGCGCCTGATCGCCGGGCGCGGTCGACGCGGCGCCGCCGGTGCGG
>Ga0196960_10000264_pt1 | contig 20792 bp, 19 predicted proteins | sample S3v_5metaG_FD_183187 | JGI IMG/M metagenome (GOLD analysis project Ga0196960, IMG submission 183187) | Soil microbial communities from Anza Borrego desert, Southern California, United States - S3+v_5 | ecosystem: Environmental > Terrestrial > Soil > Desert | place: USA: California | collected...
CGGGCACCGTAGGTGGAGAACTCCCACCAGTCGGCCTGCAGGGAACGCAGGGCGTCGAGCGGAACGGCACCGTCGTCGTAGACGTCCTGCGCCTGCCCGCTGAGCACCGACATGCGCTGGATGCCGAACGCGCCCACGCCCACGGTGGTCAGGGCGACGACGAGGATGGCGCCGAGCATCCGGTTGCGGAGGCCCAGCCGGGAGCCCGGCGACGGGATCGCGCCGTTCCCGGTCGCGCCTGCGGAGCGGTGCTCGTGATCCATGCCGGCCTGCTCTCTCCTGTACCGCGTCCACCGGTGGCTCCGTCGGGCACCGGTGGCTGAGTCGCAGGCCATTTCGGCAGAGCAGGACCGATGTTGAGCCGATCGGCCGCTCAGAGAGAGGCGAGGAACGCGGCGACGCCCTCGTCGTCGTTGCCGTCGGTGACGTCGGTGGCCACCGCCAGCAGGTCCGGGTGCGCGTGCGCCATCGCCACCGCCCGGCCCCCGCCGTCGCGGACCCACTCGAACGCCGCGATGTCGTTCGGCATGTCCCCGAAGACGACGACGTCCTCGGGGCCGACCCCGTGCCGGGCCGTGACCTTCGCCAGCCCCATGGCCTTCGTGACACCCGGGGCCGAGATCTCGGCGAGCGCGTCGGTCGAGGAGTTGGTGACGGTGCCGAGCTCGCCGACGACGCCCTCGACCAGCTCGACGAAGGCGTCGCGGGTCATCGACTCGTGACGGGCCAGCAGCTTCGCCACCGGGGCGGCCACCATCTCGTCGAGGGTCGCCGGGGCGACGCCGGGCGCATCGACGTCCCAGCGCGGGCGGTACACCGGCTCGTGCCGGAACTCCCAGCCGTACTCGACGGCGAACCAGATCGTCGGGCGGCGGGAGCGGAGCTCGGCGGTGATGGTCCGCAGCGTGCCCGGCTCCAGGGGTGACTCGTCGATGATCCGCATGGACTCCAGGTCCAGCAGCACCGCACCGTTGCAGCACACGGCGGTGCCGTAGCCCAGCACCTCCCGGATGCCGTGCATCCAGCGGGGCGGCCGCCCGGTGGCCAGCACGACGGGGACGCCGTCCTGACGCCACCGCTCCAGCTCGGCCACGGTCGCGTCGCTGACGGACTCGTCGTGCCGGAGCAGGGTGCCGTCCATGTCGCTGGCGATCAGCCGCGGCTTCCAGTCAGACATCGTGCCTCCGGCAGTCAGGCATCGAGCACGGCCTCCAGGTAGCGGGCGACGCCGTCGGCCTCGTGCCCGCTGGTGACCTCGGGGGCGAGCGCCCGGACCGCCGGATGCGCGTTGGCGACCGCGACCGCGCGGCCGCCGGCGTCCTTGACGGCGCCGAGCATCGGCAGGTCGTTGGGCATGTCGCCGAACACCAGGACGTCGCCGAGCCCGACCCCGTAGCGGTCCAGCGCGACCTGCAGGCCGGTGGCCTTGGTGATGCCCGGCGGCAGGACCTCGATGAAGCCGAGGCCGGCGTGGGTCAGCTCGGCGTCGGCGGGATCGACCACCTCGCGGGCCAGGGCGAGCAGTTCGTCCTGGCCCAGAGCGGCGGACCGGACGAAGACCTTCAGGACGGCGCCGGCGGGCAGGACCTCGCCTCGGGCCAGGAGCTGGGCGGCCTCGGGGTAGGGCCAGTCGAACCCGTGCTGCACGCGCAGGCGGGCGTGCACCTGCCCCTGTTCCGCGGCCTCCTCGACGGCGAGGACGACGTCCCCGGCCACCGACTCGATCTGCTCGATGACGGTCACCGCCTGCTCGCGCGGCAGGGCGACGGCGCGCAGCACCTCGTCCCGCTCCAGGTCGACGACGAACCCGCCCTGGGCGAGCACGGCGATGCCCCGGTCGTCCAGGGCGGCCTTCACGCTGTCCAGCAGGCGGGGACCGCGCCCGGTGACCCCGACGACGGGGATGCCTGCGTCCCAGGTGGCCTGCAGCGCGGCACGGGTGCGCCCGCTCACCACGCCCCGGGCGTCGAGCAGCGTGCCGTCGAGGTCGGTGGCCACCAGCTTCGGGCGCCACGGGCCGAGATCGCCGAGCTCCACGACCTGGTCGGCACCCGGCAGGGTCCCGTAGGCGGTGAGCGCCTTCGGCGGGCCTCCGCTCATGCGGCCGGAGGCGGGACGGGCGCCGCCAGCGTCATGCCGGGGGTCAGCGAGTCCACGCCCCCCAGCCAGGGCCGCAGGGCGGGCGGCACGTGCACCGAGCCGTCGGCGCGCTGGTGCACCTCGAGCAGGCAGGCGATGGTGCGGGCGATCGCGCAGAGCGTGCCGTTGAGGGTGGCCGCGGTCTGGTTCTTCCCGTCCGCGTCGCGGTAGCGGATGCTGAGCCTCCGGGCCTGGAAGGTGGTGCAGTCCGAGGTGCTGGTGAGCTCCCGGTAGGTGCCCTGGGTGGGGAACCACGCCTCGATGTCGTACTTGCGCGCGGCACTGCTGCCCAGGTCACCCGCGGCGATGTCGACCACCCGGTAGGGCAGCTCCAGGGCCTGCAGGAACTCCTCCTCCCACTGAAGCAGCCGCAGGTGCTCGGCGGCGGCCTCCTCGGGTGCACAGAAGCTGAACATCTCGACCTTGTCGAACCAGTGCACGCGGATGATGCCGCGGGTGTCCTTGCCGTAGGAGCCGGCCTCGCGGCGGAAGCAGGACGACCAGCCCGCGTACCGCCGGGGCCCGCCGGCCAGGTCGAGCACCTCGTTGCCGTGCATGCCGGCGAGCGCGACCTCGGAGGTGCCCACGAGGTACAGGTCGTCCCGCTCGATGCGGTACACCTCCTCGTCGTGCTCGCCGAGGAAGCCGGTGCCCTCCATGGCGCTGGGCTTCACCAGCGCCGGGGCGATCACGGGCGTGAGACCCGCGGCGACGGCGCGGCTGATGGCCAGCTGGGCCAGGGCGAACTCCAGCAGCGCGCCCGGGCCGGTGAGGAAGTAGAAGCGCGATCCGGAGACCTTCGCGCCGCGCTCCATGTCGATGGCGCCGAGCGCCTCGCCGATCTCGATGTGGTCCCGCACGGGGAAGTCGTAGGAGGGCACGTCCCCGACGGTCCGCAGGGTGACGGCGTCGTCCTCGCCACCGGGGGGGACGTCGTCGTGCACGACGTTGGCGATCCTCAGGTGCGCGTCCCGCAGGGCGGCGTCGGCCGATCGCTGGGCCTCCTCGGCCTCCTTGACCTCGGCGGCCAGGGCCTTGGCGCGCTCCAGCACGGCCGGGCGCTCCTCGGGGGTGGCCTTCCTGACCGCCTGCGAGGCGCTCTTCTGCTCGCCGCGCAGGTCGTCGGCCCGCTGGACCGCCTCCCGCCGGGCGGCGTCGGCCTCGAGCAACCGGTCGACCAGGGACTCGTCCGCCCCTCGCGCGCGCTGGCTGGCACGGACGAGGTCGGGGTTCTCGCGCACGAGTCGGAGGTCGATCACGCTCCGATCGTAGGTGTCGGGTCGCAGCGCCTCGGCCATCCCGGCGAGATCGGCGACGTCGCACGCCTCCACGCCGCGAACCGTGCGGGAGCGGCGATCTCGACGATCACGGGCGGTGCATCGGGGACACTGGTGCCATGCGGTTTCTCGAGGGCTCCCGTCCGGCGCACGACCTGACGTACTCCGACGTCTTCATGGTGCCTGCGCACTCCACGGTGGGGTCGCGGCTCGAGGTGGACCTCACCACCCCCGACCGCGTCGGGACGACGATCCCGATCGTCGTGGCCAACATGACGGCGATCTCCGGCCGGCGCATGGCCGAGACGGTCGCTCGCCGGGGCGGCGTCGCCGTCCTGCCGCAGGACATCCCGGTCGACGTCGTCGGCGAGGTGGTGTCCTGGCTCAAGGCCCGGCACCCGGTCTACGACACCCCCATCACGCTCTCGCCCACCTCGACCGTCGGCGAGGCGCTGTCGCTGCTGACCAAGCGCGCGCACGGGATCGTCGTGGTCGTCGAGCAGGGCGCACCCGTCGGCGTCGTCACCGACGGGCAGTGCCAGGGCGTGGACCGGTTCACCCAGCTCTCGGAGGTGATGACCCGGGAGCCGCTGACCATTCCTGCCGGCACCGACCTCACCAAGATCTTCGACGTGCTCTCCGGCGAGCGGGTGAGCGCCGCCCCGGTGGTGGAGGGCGACCGTCTGGTCGGCGTCATCACCCGCAAGGGCGCGCTGCGCTCGTCGCTGTACACGCCGGCCGTGGACGGCGAGGGGCGCCTGCTCACCTCCGCCGCCGTCGGCATCAACGGCGACGTGGCCGGCAAGGCGTCGTCCTTGCTGGCGGCCGGGGTCGACGTCCTGGTGGTCGACACCGCGCACGGGCACCAGGACAAGGCGATCGAGGCGGTCCGGGCGGTCCGTTCCGTGGCCGGCGCGGTGCCGGTGGTGGCGGGCAACGTGGTGACGGCGCAGGGCACGCGCGACCTGGTCGAGGCGGGCGCCGACGTCGTCAAGGTGGGCGTGGGCCCGGGGGCCATGTGCACCACGCGGATGATGACCGGCGTCGGCCGGCCGCAGTTCTCCGCCGTCGAGGAGTGCGCGGCCGAGGCGCGCTCGCTGGGCAGGCACGTGTGGGCCGACGGCGGCGTCCGGCACCCGCGCGACATCGCGCTGGCCCTGGCGGCCGGCGCGGCCAACGTGATGGTCGGCTCCTGGTTCGCCGGCACCTACGAGAGCGCCGGGGACGCCCACGAGGACGGCGGCCGGCTCTACAAGGAGTCGTTCGGCATGGCGTCGGCGCGCGCGGTCAAGGCGCGGACGGCGACCCAGTCGGGCTTCGAGCGGGCCCGCGCGGGGCTGTTCGAGGAGGGCATCTCCTCGTCCCGCATGTACCTGGACCCGCAGCGCCCCGGGGTCGAGGACCTGATCGACCAGATCGTGGCCGGCGTGCGCTCCTCGTGCACCTACGCGGGTGCACGCACCGTCGACGAGCTGCACGAGCGGGCGGTGCTGGGGGTGCAGAGCTCGGCCGGGTACGAGGAGGGCCGGCCGCTGCCGACGTCGTGGTGACCCGGCTCCGGTGAAGGCGCTGCCGCTGCCGGTGTTCGAGGCGCTCGTCGCCGACGCGCTCGACGAGGTGCCGGCCGAGCTGATGGCCCTGCTGGACAACGTCGTCGTCCTGGTGGAGGACCGGAACCCTGACGAGCCCGACCTGCTCGGGCTGTACGAGGGCTACGCGCTGACCGAGCGCGGCTGGGACTACGGCGGGTCGCTGCCCGACCGGATCATGATCTACCGCGAGGCCATCTGCGACATCTGCGAGACCGCCGAGGACGTGGTCGAAGAGGTGACGATCACCGTCGTGCACGAGATCGCGCACCACTTCGGCATCGAGGAGGACCGCCTGCACGAGCTCGGCTGGGGGTAGAGAGAGGACCCTGCCGCCCTCAGCCCTCGCACGCTCGGGGCGGGCCCCTGCCACAGGGCCGGTGGGAGCATGCGGGCATGAGCGGCGACGCCGACCCCGAGGTGACCGCGCTGGCGATCAACGTCACCGTGCCGGAGGAGCTGCGCTGGACCGACACCCGGCGCGGCGAGGAGTTCCTCCTCGGCACGCTCAACATCCGGCTGCTGCCCGACGGAACCGTCGCGGCCAAGGCCTACGGCAGGCCGACCGCCGGGGGGCGCGGCACGTACGTCTCCTTCCCCGTCCCCGACCGGCCGGAGCTCGAGGCCCTGGTGGCGGCGGCGGCCGACCGCGCAGCGCAGCTGTGGGCCGGCCACCGCGGGCCCGGACAGCCGGCGCCCCCGGCCGGGTAGCGTTGATCCACGTGCCCGACAACATCGCCGCGGAGTCGCCCACCGGCAGGGGCGGCCTGCCGATCAAGATGCTGCACGACCGCATCCTGGTGGCGCTCCGCAAGGAGGACGGCGAGCGGCGGTCGACCGGCGGCATCCTCATCCCCGCCACGGCCCAGGTGGCCAAGCGGCTGGTCTGGGGCGAGGCGCGCGGCGTCGGCGCCTCGGTGCGGCAGGTGAAGGTGGGCGATCAGGTCCTGTTCTCACCGGAGGACCAGCACGAGGTCGAGGTGCACGGCGAGGACCTGATCATCCTGCGCGAGCGCGACGTGCACGCCGTCGCCGCCGAGCGCATCGAGGAATCGACCGGCCTCTACCTGTAGGAGGGCCCCCGCCCCCACCCTCCGCACTCTCGCGGCGGGTTCCTGCGCGGGGGCCGCACGGTCACGAGCCGCGGGCGTGGCGGGTGATCACGGCGGTCATGTCCTCCAGCCAGCGGCGGACGACGGCCAGCTCCTCATCGGGATAGCCCTCCATCGCGGCCGACAGGTCCCGCGCGAGACCGCCGAAGTGCTCGGCCCCGGCAGCCATCGCCGACTCCGACATCTCGAGGCCCACCCGGCGCCGGTCCCCGGGATCGCGCACCCGCCGCACGTGCCCGACCCGCTCCAACCGGTCGACCAGCGCCGTCACCGAGGCCGAGCGCAGGTCGACCGCCTCCCCCAGCCGCCCGGCGGTGAGCGCCTCGCCCCGGCGGGCGGCGTCCATGATCGCCACCAGCGCCCGGACGTCGGTCCGGTTCAGACCGTGCCGATCCGCGAACCGCTGGCCGACTGCATCCAGTTCCACGTTCAGCCGGCGAAGGAGGAGTGCCAGCTCCTGCCGCGCGCGGGCGGACTCCTCGGTCATGCAGCACCTCCGATCGCGCGCGGTCCTCGCCCGCCATAGTCTCTCGACGATCGAGATTATCGACCATCAAGGGAAACCATGCCCCGCCGCACGTCCGTCGCCCGCTGGCTCCTGCCGGCCATCATCGCCCTCCTCTGGCTGGGCGTGGCCGGCCCCCTCGGGTCGGTCAGCGGCAGGCTCGGCGAGGTCCAGGAGAACGACTCGGCCGCCTTCCTCCCCGACAGCGCCGAGTCCACGCGGGTGACCGAGCTGCAGCGCGGGTTCGACGCCGAGCGCACGCTGCCGGTGATCCTGGTGTGGGAGAGCGACGACGGCGCGCTCGACCCGGCAGCGCTCCAGGCGGCGCAGGCCAGGGTCGACGAGGCGGTCGCCGCCGCCGAGGACGCCGGCGCGCTGCGGGGCGAGGCGTCCCCCGCGATCCCGTCGGAGGACGGCCGGGCCGTGCAGGCGGTGCTTCCCTTCGACCCCGACCTCGGCGACGCGCTGCCGCAGGTGATCTCCGCGCTCCGCGAGCTGCCCGGGGTCGATGGCACCACCGCGTACGTCACCGGTCCCGGTGCGGTCTTCTCCGACTTCGCGGAGGGCTTCTCCGGGATCGACGGGCTGCTGCTGCTCGCCGCGTTCGGTGTCGTCCTGCTGATCCTGCTGGTGGTCTACCGCAGCCCGCTGCTGCCGCTGCTGGTCATCTCCACCGCCGGCATGGCGCTGGTGGTCGCCCTCGCCGTCGCCTACGTCCTGGCGGAGCAGGGCTGGATCGCGGTGAACGGCCAGAGCCAGGGCATCGCGTCGATCCTGGTGGTGGGCGCGGCCACCGACTACGGCCTGCTGCTGGTCGCCCGGTACCGCGAGGAACTGCGCCAGGAGCAGTCCCGCTTCACGGCGATGCGCATCTCCCTCCGGCAGTCGTGGCAGCCGATCGTGGCCAGCGGCGCGACGGTGATCCTCGGCGTCCTCTGCCTGCTCTTCTCCGACCTCGGCAGCAACCGTGGGCTGGGCCCCATCTCGGCGGTGGGCGTCGCTGTCGCCATGCTGGCCGCGCTCACCTTCCTGCCCGCGGTGCTGGTGCTGCTCGGCCGGGCAGCGTTCTGGCCGTTCCGCCCGAGGTACGGCTCCGAGCACGCCCGCGGCCGCGGCTGGGAGCGGGTGTCCTCCGCCGTCGGACGCCGTCCCGGGCGGGTGCTGGCGGGCAGCCTCGGCCTGCTCGCCGTCCTCGCGGCCTTCGCGCCCACCTTCGACGCCGGAGGTCTCGCGCTGTCCGACGCCGTCCGGGGCGGGTCGCCGTCGGCCACCGGGCAGCAGGCCCTGGCCCGGCACTTCGACGCCGGCGGCGCCAGCCCCGCCGTCGTCCTCACCCCCGCCGACGGCTGGGAGGACGTCGCCGAGGCGGCCCGGAGCGTGGACGGCGTCAGCGACGTCGCCCCCTCGTCCGGCGGCGGGCCACCGGAGCGGAACGCCGAGCCGGCCGAGGTGGACGGACTGGTCCGCCTCGACGCCACCCTCGCCGACGCCCCCGACAGCGAGGCCGCGCAGGACACCGTGGCGCGGCTGCGGACGGCGGTGCGCGACGTCGACCCCGGCGCGCTCGTGGGCGGTTCCACGGCGAGCGACCTCGACACCCAGGACACGGCTGCCCGCGACCTGGCGGTCATCGTGCCGCTGGTGCTGCTGGTCATCACCGTCGTGCTGGCGCTGCTGCTCCGGGCGCTGGTCGCGCCGGTGCTGCTGGTCGCCACGGTCGCCGTCTCGGTGCTGTCCACGGTCGGCGTCAGCGCGCTGGTGTTCGACCACGTCTTCGGATTCCCCGGCAGCGACCCGCAGGTGCTGCTGATCGGCTTCGTCTTCCTGGTGGCCCTCGGGATCGACTACAACATCTTCCTGATGACCCGCGCCCGCGAGGAGTCGCAGCGGCACGGCACGCGGGACGGGGTGCTGCGCGCGCTGGCGGTCACCGGCGGCGTCATCACCAGCGCGGGGCTGGTGCTCGCGGCGACCTTCGGCGCGCTCACCGTGCTGCCGCTGGTGATCCTCACCCAGCTCGGCTTCCTCGTCGCCTTCGGCGTCCTGCTCGACACCTTCCTCGTCCGGTCGCTGCTGGTGCCCGCGGCGGTCCACCTGGTCGGTGACCGGGTCTGGTGGCCGGGCAGCCCGGCGGAGCGCGGTCGGCACCGGTCGCCGGGCAGCAGGTCGAACCGTCCCCGGTGAGCCCGTCGTCGGCGCAGGTCGACGTGTCGCGCACCGCCGGGATCAGGCAGGCTGCACGGGTGACCTCGTTGCGCGTGGCGGTGCTCGGTCCCGGCGGCGTCGGCGGGTTGCTGGCCGTGCTGCTCGCCCGGCAGGGCTCCGCGGTCACCTGCCTGGCCCGGCCGGAGACGGCCGCCCACCTCGACCGGGCCGGCCTGGAGCTCTCCAGCGACCGCTTCGGAGAGCTGACGGCCGCGGTCCGTGGCGCGACCGCCCTGGACGAGCCGGTCGACGTCCTGCTGGTGACGCCGAAGGCGACGCACCTGGACGACGCGCTGGACCGCGTGCCGGCCGACGTCCTGGGCGACGCCGTCGTCGTGCCCCTGCTCAACGGCGTCGAGCACATGGCGGTGCTGCGCGAGCGCTACCCGGCCGCGCGGGTGGTCGCCGGCACCATCCGGGTGGTCGCCCACCGGCCGGCGCCGGGGAGGATCCGGCACGAGGGGCGCGCGCCTGCCGTCCAGCTGACGCCCGGTGCCGAGCGGCTGGCCGAGGCCCTCGCCGACGCCGGGGTCGACGTCCGGGTCCGCCCCGACGAGGCCGGCCTGCTCTGGGACAAGCTGTGCTTCCTCGCCCCCCTGGCCCTGCTGACGACCGCGACGATGGGCCCGGTCGGGCGGGTGCGCGAGGAGCGCGGTGCCGACCTGACCGCCGTCATCGACGAGGTGGCCGCCGTCGCCCGGGCCGAGGGGGCCGCTCCCGATCCCGCCGCCACCCACGCGTCCGCGGAGTCGCTGCCCGAGGGGATGGGCTCCTCGATGCTGCGCGACGCCGAGGAGGGCAATCCGATCGAGCTCGACGGGATCGGCGGCGCGGTGCTGCGGGCGGCCGAGCGGCACGGCCTGGACGTGCCCGTCACCCGGCGGATCGTCGAGGAGCTCCGCGCCCGTTCCCGGTGATCACCTCGGCGAGGGGCCCGGGACGTCTCCGGCGCGCAGCCGGGCCACCCAGTCCGCCGCGTCGGCGAAGGCGTCGTCCGACGACTCCGCCGGCACCGGCCGGTTCTCCCGGCCGTCCGCCCGCGCGTACGAGCCCAGGAAGCGGACGTCGTCGGCCAGCCGGTGCAGCGCGGCCAGCGCCTCGCCCACGCGGGGCTCGGCCACGTGCCCCTCGCAGTCCAGGGAGAAGGAGTAGACGCCCAGCCGCTGCCGGGTCGGGCGCGACTCGATGCGGGTCAGGTTGATCCCGCGGACGGCGAACTCGCTCAGCAGCTCCAGCAGCGCACCGGTCCGGTCGCCCACCACCGCCACCAGCGAGGTCTTGTCGTTGCCGGTGGGCGCCGGCAGCGGGCCGGGGCGCGAGACGAGCACGAACCGGGTGACGGCGCCGGCGTGGTCGGCGACGTCGTCGGTCAGGGACTCCAGCCCGTAGCGGGAGGCCGCGATCGGCGCGCACACGGCGGCGTCCAGCTCGCCCGCCGCGACCGCCGCCGCGGCGGCCGCCGTCGACGTCCAGGGCACGGGGGTCAGGCCGGGCAGCAGCTCGGCCAGCCGGCGGCTGGTCTGCGCCAGCGCGTGCGGATGGCTGGCCAGCGACCGGATGTCGGCCAGCTCGGTTCCCGGGCGCACGGCGAGGACGAAGGCGACCTCGAGGAAGACCTCGCGGGTGATCACCAGCGGGTCGCCGTCGGCCAGCCCGTCCATGGTCGGGGGCACCGAGCCCTCGACGGAGTTCTCGAACGGGACGAGAGCGGCGTCGGCCTCACCCGACCGGACGGCGGCCAGTGCGGCGGCGACACTCGACCGGGGGGCCCGCGGTCCCTCCTCGGACGGAATCGCCCTGCTCAGGGCCGCTTCGGCGAAGGTACCCTCGGGCCCCAGGTAGACGAACCGCGTCGGAGACGGACTGGGTGGCTTCCCGGGCATTCGACGAGGGTAGTGCCGACGGGACGAGGCGGAGATCCCGCCCGGAGATCGGCCGCGCTGCCCGAGAACCACCGTGCGCGGGCCGCCGAACCGCGAATGGAGGACAGGTGACCCCCGGCCCGGCCCGCGTCGCCCCCGGCGTGCTCCAGGCCGCGCTCTGGCGGTTGCTCGACGTCAGCTCCGGCGAGGACCCCGGCTCCTTCCTGGCGCTGCTCGACGAGTCCGACGCCGCCTTCGCCGAGAGCCCCCAGCCGTCCTGGACGGCGTGGCGGCACGCGCTCGCGGCGCGGCGGGCCCTGCTGGAGGGGCGCCCGGACGACGCGGCGGACGAGGTGGCCGCCGCCCGCGACCTGCTGGACCGCTGCCCGGTGTCGTCGGAGACCGCGCCGCTCATCGCCTACCTGGCCCACGTCGAGATGACCGCCGACCACCTCGACTCCGCGCTGCTGCTGGCCGTCGATGCCAGCCTGCTCACCGACGATCCCTCGGCGCAGCCCTCCCGCGCACTGCTGCAGGCGCACCGCTGGCTGTCGCTCACCCTCGGCGGGCTGGACCTGGAGGAGCTGGCCGTCGCCCACGCCGCGCGCGGTTGCTCGGTGGCCGACGCGCTGCCCGACGTCACCGACCACGGGCGGCTGCTGCTGCTCTCCGCCGGCCAGCACGTCGAGCTCGCCCAGACGCTGCGCCGCCGCGGCCGGCCGGAGCGCGCGGCCGAGCTGGCCACCGAGGCGATCGCCTGCGCCACCGAGGCCCGGGAGCTGCCGTGGGAACCGGCACCGGCCGAGGCCGACCAGCTCGACGTCGTGCAGGCGTGGGCGCTCGTGTGCAGCGGCGACCTGGACGGTGCCCTCGGACCGATGCGCCGCGTGCGCCGCTCGGTCCAGCGGGACGGCGGGATCTGGCTGCGCGGATACACCGACCTCGCGCTCGCCCGCCTGCTGCGTGCTCTCTCGCGGCGCGACGCCGACGTCTCCGTCGGAGAGGAGGCGATCGGCCTGCTGGTCGACGCCTCCGGTGCCTTCGCGGCCACCGGCGACCGCCGCCGGTACCGGCAGAGCCTGCTGGAGCTGGGACAGGACAACGCAGATCTGGGCCGCACCGTGGAAGCGCTGCACTGGCTGGATGCCTACCGCGCCGACACCGGCCGGGCGCATGCGCGCGGCCGGGAGATGTGGGCGGAGATGTTCGTCCGCCGCAGCCGGCTGCGGGAGGCCGAGCGCCAGGCGGCGATGCTGCGCCGGCACGCGCTGGAGGACCCGCTCACCGGGCTGGGCAACCGGCGCAGCGCCGAGCGCCGGCTGGGTGCGCTGCGGCTCGGGGAGGAACCGCTGTCGCTGGCCGTCGTCGACGTCGACCGGTTCAAGGAGGTCAACGACGACACCTCCCACACCCACGGGGACGCCGTGCTCCGCCGGGTCGCCGACCTGCTGCGGGAGCACAGCCGAACCGGGGACGAGGTCTACCGCTGGGCGGGCGACGAGTTCCTCGTGGTGCTCCCGACCGCGACCGAGGCCCAGGCGCTCGTCGTCATGGAGCGGCTGCGCTCCGCGGTGGCCGAGGCCGACTGGACCGACCTGGACCTGTCCGTCGCGGTGACGGTGAGCGTCGGGGTCGCCACCGCCCCGGCCGTCACCGACGACCAGCCGAACCCCGCCGTGGGCTGGCGGGCCCTGTTCGACACCGCCGATCTGCACCTGTTCTCCGCCAAGCGCGGCGGGCGGAACCGGGTGCGCGCGCACGCCCCCGACGCAGCCCCGGTCGACCGCGGGGCCAGTGCGTGAGCTTTCCGCACGCCTGGGACGGAAGGGGCACGACGGACAGCGGACGGCGCGTTCCGAGCCCGGTTCTCGACACTGCCGGTGACGACATGCACAGTGCGCTCGTGCCACCGGGAGCCCTGCATCACCGGGTGACCGCCGCCCTCAGCAACTGGCAGCTCGACGACGCCGAGCAGCTGCTCGCGGGTGTGGAGCGGGATCCGTCCCCCTACGTCGCAGCCGAGCCGGCTGCCGGCGCGGCCGAGGGCGCCCCGATGTCGCTGAGCCGGGCCTGGGCCGACACCCTGCGCGCCGAGCTGCTCGTCCGGCGGCTGCGCGTCGCCGGCTTCACCCTCGTCGGCGATCCGGTGTGCCCCGAGTCCCCCGCCGAGCCCTCGCTGGACCTGCACGCCGGCGTCGCGGAGCTGCTCGACGGCGCCGGCGGTTCTCCCCGCCCGGCCGACCCGCGGTCGGAGTCGGCGTCCCGCGCTGCGCTGGCCATCGCGTTGGTCCGGTCGGCGAAGGCTGCCTTCGAGGCTGCGGACGACGCCCTGCAGCGCGCCGCGGGGCTGGCCCGGCACGCGCGCATCGAGCTGCTGTCCCGGCGCATCGACGCCGCCATGGACGAGGCGGTGGAGGCCGCGAGCCTGCTGGACCCGACCCTGGCGCCCGGCGTCCTGCTGATCGACACCCTCACCACGCTGGCCGGGGTGCTGGCCGATCTCGAGCTGATGCCGCTCGCCCTGGACTACCAGCGCCGCGCGCACGAGACCGCTCTCGCCGCGGCCGCCGATCCCGAGGCCCTCGACCGCGACGGCGCGGACCCCGACGTGCTGGTCGCGGCCACGGCCACCCGCCTGGGAGAGCTGTGCGCCGAGCTCGGCGAGGGACTGCTCGACGACGGCGCCCCCGAGTCCGCGGCCGTGTACTTCGCCGAGGCCCGGCAACTGGCCGAGGACTCCCTGGCCCAGCTCCCGCCCGGTGCCGCCGGGGTGGTACCGGCGCAGATCGTGCACGGATGGGCGCTGGTCGGCATGGGCGAGCAGGCCGCGGCGGTCGGCCCGCTGCGCGCCGCCCTCCGCCTGACCTCGGCCGCCGGTGACCGGGCCCGGCTGGCCTCGGCCCGCCTGGCACTGGGCCGGGCGCTGCGCCGCCTGGGTGACGGCCACGCCGCCGACGAGCACCTCGCCGGCGCACTGGCCCTGGCCACCGAGCACGGGCTGCCGCGGGTGCGCCGCGCCGCGCTCCGGGAGCTGTGCACCCTGCATGCCGACCTCGACGACGCCGGCCGCGCGTTGCCCTACCTGCAGGCCTACCTCGCCGAGGAGCTGGACCGGGTCGACGAGCGGCGAACCCGCTGGGTCGAGCTCTTCGGTCGCCGCAAGAGCCTGCTGGAGACCGAACGGGCCGCCGGGCAGCTCCGCCGCCAGGCCTACGAGGACCCGCTCACCCATCTGCCCAACCGGCGCTACGCCGAGGCGCGCCTGGACGGGCTGCTGGCCGACGGCGACGTTCCCGCGCTGGCCGTCGTCGACGTCGACCGGTTCAAGTCCATCAACGACTCCATCGGCCACCCCGGTGGCGACGCCGTGCTGCGGACGGTCGGCGAGCTGCTGGTGGCCGGCGTCCGCGACACCGACGAGGTGTGCCGCTGGGCCGGTGACGAGTTCGTCATCCTGCTGCCCGACACCACCGCCGAGCAGGCCGAACGCGCGCTGGAGCGCATCCGCGCCTCGGTCGTCCGGTACCCCTGGAGCGACCTCGGGCTCGACGCGCCCGTGACGATCAGCGCCGGCATCGCCTCGGCCACCCGCGGGGACGACCGCAAGACCCTGTTCGCGGCGGCCGACGGCGTGCTGTACGACGCCAAGCGCAGCGGCCGCGACCGGGTGGTGCGGCTGTCGGCTCTCACGCAGACCAGGGCCGCCGACCGGCCGCTCGACGTGCTCGTCGGCTCTTCCCCTGCGGGGGCCGACACGACCGACGGCGACATCCCGGAGGCGGCTGCGCAGACGGCTACGGTCGCGACCGTGCAGCCGCCGCCGTCCGACCACGTAGCCCGGGGCGCCACCGCCGTGCGCGAGCAGGCCCCCGGCTTCGCCGCCCTGCTGCGTCCACACCCGCCGCTGGGCACCGACCGGCCCGGCGAGCCGCTGCTCGGTCCCGTGCCGGACGCGGTCCGTGAGCCGGCAGAGGTCGTCGAGCCCGCCGAGGCGACCGAGGTCGTCGAGCCGGTCGAGGTCGTCGAGCCGGCCGCGACCCCCGCAGCTCCTCCCGCGGCCGTGGAGCCCGAGGTCGTCTGGGCCACCGGCCGCACGACCGAGCGGGTGCTGGCGCTGGTCCGCGAGGCACGCCGCGAGCACCCGGACCGGCCGGCCCTGGTGCTGCGCGCGAGCGCCGAGACCCTCGTCGCCCTGGCCACCGAGCACGACGCCTACACGACCATGGACGCCGCTGCCTCGGCCGCGGCCGTCGGCCCCGTTCCCGAGCCGGTCGGCCGGGTCGCGGTGCTGTGCTCCGGTGGCGCGGACGCCCCCGTGGCCGCCGAGGCGGCGTTCGTCGCCCGGGTGGCCGGCGCCGACGTCGTCCGGCTGGACGACGTGTCCTCCCCGGTCCGCTCGCTGCTGGCCGACCGGTCGCTGGTCGACGACGCCGACTGCCTGGTCGTCGTCGCCGGCATGGAGGCGTCGCTGGCCACGATGGTGGGCTCGCTCACCGACGTCCCGGTGGTGGCCGTGCCCACCTCGGCCGGCCAGCCGAGCGCGTTCGGCGGTCTCGGTGCGCTGATGACCATGCTGACCGCCACGACACCGGGCATGACGGTGAGCACCATCGACAACGGCTACTCGGCCGGCGTCTTCGCGGCGCGGGTGGCGCGCCGGACCGCCCGCAGGTAGTCGCAGCCTCCGAGAGGAGACGCAGCAGGCCCGGCGGCGTGGGCCTCGCCGCCGTCGCGTCCGCCACGTGCCGCTCGGCGCGAGCCGACCGGGGTTCAGTCGCGGCGCCGCAGGCCGAACCCGGCCAGCGGCACGGCGGCGAGCACCAGGAGCCCGAGTGCCGGGGGCCCACCGAGCGCCCAGGCGGTGAAGACGAGCAACGACGACAGCTCGATGCCCACGCCCGCCACCGAGGTGATGGTGGCGCGGTACGGCCCGGTGATCCTGCGCTGCAGCTCGGCCTCCGCGGCCACCAGCACGCCGAGGTACAGCCCGTAGGCCCCGGCCAGCGTGGCGAGCGCCACCGGAGCCGCGGCCACGGCCGCGGCCAGCAGCCCGAGCCCGGCACCGGCCAGGAGGGCGGCGAGGCACCGGCCGGTCGGCCGCGAGAGCCGGCCGCCGAGCGCGGCGCCGGCGGCCCCCGCCAGCGTCACCGCCAGCACCGCCCACGGCACGGCGGCAGCCGGCACCCCCCGCTCGGCGGCGAGCACCGGGAAGTACTCCTCCATCCCGTCCAGGCCGCCGACCACCGCGACGGCGACGACGGCCGCCAGCAGCGGACGGCGGCGGAGGGCGAGGCGCAGGCCGTCGCGCAGGGAGCCGCCGTCGTCGTCCGCGTCGGTGGCGCGAGCGGGCTCGGGGAACCGCAGCGCGAGGGCGGCGGCTCCCAGGCAGACGGCGACGCTGGCCCAGCCGACGAGGGCATATCCGCCGTACCCGTAGAGGGCGGTCGCGGCCACGGCGGTGGGCACCTGCACCAGCAGCTCGGCCGCCGTCATGCGTCCGTTCACGCGGGCGAAGCAGTCGGCCGCCCCCACCTCGGCGAGGCCGTCGTGCACCAGCGCCTCGGCGGTGCCCGAGGAGCAGGCTCCTCCGATCCCCCACACCACGAACCCCGCGGCGAAGGTCTCCACCGAGGGTGCCGCCGTCCAGAGCAGGAACGCGGCAGCCTGCAGCACGCCCGACAGCGCCAGCACGCCCCGGCGGGACCACCGGTCGGCGAGCAGCCCGGCCGGCACCTCGGCCAGCAGGCCGGTGACCGACCAGATACCGAACAGCAGGGAGAGCTGGCCGGCCGGGAGCCCGGTGTCGAGGAAGAGCAGTGCGTAGAGCGGGTAGAGCGGCACCAGCTCGGAGAGCGCGGCCCACCGCACGGCCAGGCCGGCGATCGGCCGGGCGGCCGCGGGCAACGGCGGTGCGGATCAATGTCGGCGCATGGGCGGAACGGTAGTCCTGACGGCCACGTTCCGCACCGGATCCGGCGACCCGGACCCCCGCCGCGCGGACGCCCGGGATCCGGCCCGATATCCTGGCCCCGGAGAAATTGCCTGCCCGCGCCCCGCCCGGCAGTGCCGCGCGGAGGAGAGTTCGTCGTGATCTGGTCGGTCGTGCTGGCCGCGTTCGTCCTGGTGCTCCCGGTCGAGCTGCCCGACAAGACGCTGTTCGCCAGCCTGGTCCTCGCCACCCGGTTCCCACCCCTGCCGGTGTTCGTCGGCGTCGGCACGGCGTTCGGCCTGCAGGTGGCGATCGCCGTCACCGCGGGTTCGCTGCTGTCCCTGCTGCCCGAGGCGCTGGTCACCGGCGTCGTCGCGCTGCTCTTCCTCGTCGGCGCGGTCATCCTCTGGCGCAGCGCCACCAGCGGGGCCGAGGACGGCGGCGAGGCCGCGGACACCCGCGAGCAGACGTCGTTCCTGCGGGCGGCGGCCATCTCGTTCGGCGTGCTGTTCGCCGCCGAGTGGGGCGACCTCTCCCAGCTGGCCACCGCCGGCCTGGCGGCGCGCTACGACGCTCCCCTCTCGGTGTTCGTCGGGTCCTGGGCCGCGCTGCTCGTCGTCTCCGGTCTCGCCGTCTTCCTGGGCAAGAAGCTCGCCGACCGGCTGCCGATCGCGCTCATCCGTCGCGTGGCCGCCGGTCTGTTCCTGGTCTTCGCCGTGATCGCCGCCATCGAGACGGTGCGCGTGCTCACCTGACCGGCGGAAGCGTTTCCTCCGGCGTCAACAGCGCCAGCCGCTCGACCAGCGCGGACAGCTGGTCGTCGAGGTCCGGCCAGGGTACGTGCGGCGCCGCCACGCGGAGCGTCACGAGGCCGTGCAGGGCGGTCCAGATCAGCCCGGCATCGGCGCGCGCATCGACGCTCCGGGAGCGCCCGGCGGACACGCACGCCCGCACCGCGTCGACGAGGACGTCGAACGCCGGGCCGGCATGCGGAAGGCTCCGGCACTGGAACATCTCGCGGTAGCGAGCGGGTGCGGCCATCCCCTGCTCGACGTAGGCCCGGCATCCGGCGACGAGGCGCTCGACGGGGTCCTCGTGCGCGGCGGCGGCGGACCGGGTTCCGGTACGCAGGGCGACGAACCCCTCGTCCAGGACCGCGTCCAGAAGGGCGTCGAGGTCGGCGAAGTGCCCGTAGACGGCCGGTGCGCTCACCCCGGCCTCGCGGGCGACGCCGCGCAGGCTGATCGCGGCGACGGACCCCTCCCGCTCCAGCAGCGCCGTGGCGGCAGCGACCAGATCGGCGCGGAGATCACGGCGAGGCACGAATGTCACTTTACAGCTGTCAAGTGCGGGCGCTACGGTGCTTTACACCTGTAAAGCACCGTACCCGAGGAGGCTCCCGTGGCCCTGATCCCCGACCTGATCTGGACCTCGCCGCACCCCGGCCCCGGCCCGGGCACCGTCGTCGTCACGCACCTGCACCTGCGCCGTCTCCGGGACGTCCCGGCGTTCTTCCGCACGTCCGTCGCCGTCTACCGGCAGGCGGTGGGGAGCTCCGGCGCCCGCTCGGTCCGGATGCGCGCCCAGCCGCTGGCCCGCCGGTTCACCACCGTCTCGTGGTGGGACGACGACGCGGCCGTGCAGGCCTACGCCGTCGCCGAGCCGCACCGCTCCGCCATGCGCTCCTGGCGGGACCGCATGGCCGCCGCCGAGATCGTCCGTCGTCCCGGCGAGGAGGGAACGGTGCCTGCCGTGGAGCTCCTGGCGTCGGCCGCCTCGAGCTAGGCCGGTCGCGCGACGAGCACGCGGACGAGGTTCTGCAGCCGGTAACCCCCGTTGCCCGTGCGGTAGGGCTCGAGCCGCTCGAGCACCGCGGCACGCACGGTGCCGGGGTCTGCGCGGCGCGCGACGGTGCGGGCCAGCGGTGAGGCGAGCACCGGCCGCAGGATCTCCTCCTCGCCGGCGTAGTCGAAGGGGACCGCCACCTCCTCGAGGCGCAGGACCACCAGGCCCGCCCGCTCGGCCGTGCGCCGCAGTCGGGGCGGCTCGCTCAGCGGCGAGCCCCGCGGAGGACGGCGCGGCCCCGACCAGGGAGCGAGCGCCTCGTCGAGGACGCGGAGGTCGCACTCCCGCTCGCGGCCCCACACCGTCGCCGCCACCACTGCGCCCACCCGCCCGGCCCGGCGCAGCACCGCGACCGGGTCGGCGACGTGCTCGAGCAGCTGCACCGCGGCAACCACGTCGAACGGGCCGGCCGGAGGGTCCTGCGCGTTCCGGACGACGAAGGTCCCCTCCGGCACCTCCGCGGCGGCCAGCGCCACGGCGTCCCGGTCGGTGTCCACGCCGGTGACGCGGGCACCGCGGTCGGTCGCCATCCGGGCGAACAGGCCGGCACCGCAGCCGAGGTCGAGCACGGTGGTACCGGTTCCGACGCCGGTCGCGTCGAGCACCGCGCCGTGCAGCGGCGCCCCCCAGCCGCGCGGTCCCTCGTCGCTCATCGGGCTCGACCCTAACCGCGGCCGTGCGAAAAGCTGCTTGACCCTGACGTGACGTCAGGCCGCACGCTCGTCCCCGTCACAGGAGGGAGGACCCGATGAACGTGGGAGAGGTCGCCGCGCTGGCCGGCGTCACGGTGCGCACGCTGCACCACTACGACCGGATCGGCCTGCTGTCGCCGTCCGGGCGGACGGCGGCCGGCTACCGGCAGTACTCGCCGGCCGACCTGGACCGGCTGCACCAGGTGCTGCTCTACCGCGAGCTCGGTTTCCCCCTCGAGGAGGTCGCGACCCTGCTGGACGACCCGTCCGCCGATCCCGACGCGCACCTGCGCCGGCAGCACCGGCTGCTGCGGGACCGGATGGAACGCACCCAGGCCATGGTCGCGGCCGTCGAGAAGGAGATGGAGGCACGGCAGATGGGGATCTCACTGAGTTCCGAGGAGAGGTTCGAGGTGTTCGGCGAGAACTACTCGGAGGACTACGAGCGCGAAGCCGAGGAGCGCTGGGGCGACACCGACGCCTGGGCCCAGTCGCAGCGGCGGACGGCGGCCTACACCAAGGAGGACTGGATCCGGATCAAGCAGGAGGTCGAGGACCTCAACGGGCGATTCGCCGAGGCGATGCGGGCCGGCGCTCCCGCGGAGTCGGAGCAGGCGATGGGCCTGGCGGAGGAGCACCGGCAGCACATCGCCCGGTGGTTCTACGACTGCCCGCCGCCGATGCACGCGGGGCTCGGCCGGATGTACGTGGAGGACGAGCGCTTCACCGCGACCTACGAGCGGATCGCGCCCGGCCTGGCGCAGTACGTGAGCACCGCCGTCCAGGCCAACGCCGCCCGCCAGGAACCCTGACCGACGCCACCCTGGGTGCCCGCCGAGTTGGCCCCCTCCAGGGCACCGCCCCGAGCTTGCGAGGGGTGGGGAGGAGGGGGTCCTTCACCACAGGCGGATGAGCAGCTCGCCGTGCATCATGCCGAGCCAGCCGTCGTCCGCCTCGGCCCAGCGCAGCCACGCGGCGGCGATCTCGTCCAGCTCCGCCGTCGTCGCCAGGCCGTAGCCGACCGCCTGCTCGGCGAAGGACGACGCCGTCGCCCGGCCGGCCCAGGACCGCCCCCACCACTGCCGCTCCTCCTGCGAGGCGTAGCAGTACGTGCTCGCGGTGGCCACCGTGTCGTGCAGCCCCGCTGCGTGCGCCCAGGCGAGCAACCGGCGGCCGGCGTCGGGCTCGGCGCCGTTGGCCCGGGCGACGCGGTGGTAGAGGTCCAGCCAGCGGTCCAGGCCAGGGTCGGCCGGAAAGGTGAGGAAGGCTCCGTAGTCCACCTCGCGCACGGCGAGGACGCCGCCGGGCCGGCACACCCGCGCCATCTCGCGCAGCGCGGCGACCGGATCCGTCAGGTGCTGCAGCACCTGGTGGGCGTGCACGACGTCGAACGAGGCGTCGGGCCAGTCGAGGGCGTACACGTCGCCGACGGCGAAGGCCACGTCCATCCCTGCGCGGGCAGCGGCGGCGCGCGCCTCGTCCAGCGGGTCGGCCGAGACGTCGATCCCTGTCACGCGCCCGGGCGCCACCCGCGCGGCGAGGTCCACCGTGATCGTCCCGGGGCCGCACCCGACGTCGAGCACGTCGAGACCCGGGCGCAGCGCCGGCACCAGGTACGCGGCGGAGTTCTCGACGGT
>Ga0196960_10000265_pt1 | contig 20782 bp, 29 predicted proteins | sample S3v_5metaG_FD_183187 | JGI IMG/M metagenome (GOLD analysis project Ga0196960, IMG submission 183187) | Soil microbial communities from Anza Borrego desert, Southern California, United States - S3+v_5 | ecosystem: Environmental > Terrestrial > Soil > Desert | place: USA: California | collected...
GTCGCCTCTCACGACCGCCAGGTTTCCCGAGTTGATCCTCGACCCGACAAGAGCCGACATCCACCCGAGCTGAGGCCCCATGACGCCGAGGGGACGCCGAGTACCACCGGAAGGCGAGGTAAGGCGCCTCATCGGCCGACCCGAGCGCCTTGCCGCACTTTTGCCCGACTTTCCCGCACCTGGGGGCCATATGTCGCCCGACAACGGCCATGTTGACCCGCTGACCGCCCCTTGGTGGGCAGCTAACGAGCAAAAACCGCCGAGAAGGTTCCGTGTATGGCCCGTAGACAACGGGGGATTCGCCCGAGCCCCGGTAGCAGAAGGAGTGGAGTTCAGCGATGGGACAGTGGCGGTCCGCTGGCTCCGCCGGTGGCCTACCTACGTGGTCATCTCCGACCGGGGAGTCGAGGCAGTGGAGGCCGGATACATCGGCAACGGGACGAGGGGGGCGATCGAATGGCTCGACGGGGCTCACGGGGCATGAGACCGCACGGATCACCCGTGCCGCTCTTTATGCGCGTGGGATCGGAGACCGAGCTACTGATCGGCTCCGTGTCGTCCATGTCGGCCGTGCCAGCCCTGCTGAGGCGGCTAGCGGATCACTGGGAGGGCCGCCACCCCCCGGAGGCGTGGGCGCTGGTCGCCCGAAAGAACGGCAAGTCCGCCGCACCGCCGGCCGCCTCGTTCGCAGATGGCGGGAGCTACCGGGCTACGTGCGCGCCCTGCTGTTCACGGCCGCCCTCGTCTGGACTTTCACCCTCGCCTACGTCCTGCCCGTCTACTTCCGCGTAGAAATCTTCGGCGGGTAGCTTCCCGCGCCGGATCATCTCCGCCGTCATCTCCCGGAACCAGACCTGCCATGCGGCCTGAGCGGCGACGTACACCATGTCGCTGACGGCCCCCGTTTTCCCGATCTCGTCCTTCGCGATGAACACGATGTCCCGCATCCGGTCCGCAGCGCTCATCAGTGCCTCTTGCCGTTTCATCCCACTCCTCGGCTAGGGGATAGGGCGCCCGGCGCGGCTTGAATCGGGGAACCGCACGCTCATGTGTAGGTGAGGGGGGAACCACACCGCGCCGGGCGCCTACGGGGGATCCTGCCATGCGCGGCCCCGCAGGGAAAGCACTCGTACACTTGAAGCGACGCACGGGCGGCGACCGCAATGACGCTGTCCAGATCGCGCCCGTCCAGCCCGGCGCGCTCACTGCGGTTCTTACCTGGCTGTCCAGGCCGCATCGTGGTTCAGTCGGCCCCGCCCGGGGCTGGATGCTGCCATTCGTGGTCGGCCGGGTCGCAGCAGTGGACCCACGAGCAGGTGAACCCGTCGGCGAACGTCACCGTGTCGCCGTCGTCGTCCACCGCCACGATCCGCTCATGCCGGTACCGGCAGTCGCAGACCAGGTCGCCGACGCGGGGGGCGCGCATAGTGACCATTATGGTGCGTCCAAGCGTGCGGTATATGCCCCTCGCTCGACGAGCCGGATGACCTCGGCGTCGTGTGAGTCGTAGCAGACCTCGCTACAGAAGGGCATCCACTCCGGCGCCGTGACGCGCTGGCGGCACACGACGCAGTGATCGTCGCCGGGCCATTCCCGCCGCAGCAAGTCGTTCTCCATCACGAGACCCCATGCCAGGTGCGGATGACGCCGATGAGGCCGATGAGCATCAGCCCGATCGGGGCCGCCACGAACACGTCCACAAGGACCTGTTCGGGCAGCACCCGGTCGAGCAGGACGTAGAGGCCGGTCATCCGGCGCGCACCGGCACGCGGTCGGCGACGAAGTGGCCGCCGACGAAGGTGCGGCCGACCATCCGCTCGCCCTCAAGGCGGCCGAAGACCCGCAGCTGGCAGTCCGAGCACTCAAGGACGGCCTTGGTCTGGCAGACGGCCTTCATCTGCGATCCGGGCAGCGACCAGGTTCCGAGGGGCTTGGCGACGAGCTGCATCGACACGGTGATGGTGCCCTGCGCTCCGCACTGCGGACACGGCTTCACGGCTTTTCCTCCTTGCTGGACTTCCCGCAGCACGTCTCGTTGCAGAGGTGGTAGGTCTGCGCTCGCGGGGCGCGGGACATGGCGGTCGAGGCGATGGCCTCCATCGCCAGCATCGGGTTCCCGGCCGCCTCAAACACCGCCGCCAGCTCGTCCGGCGTCAGCGTCATCCCGCCGATGGTGATCGACTCCCCGGACTTGCGCTGCGGTCGCTTCATGACGCCCATCGTCTCACAACTCGTTGCAACTGGGGCATTGATATGACCGTCTGGAACGTCCCTGCAACTGTCGTGCGGGTCATCGACGGCGACACGGTGCGCCTCCGCCTCGATCTCGGCTGGCGCATCTACTTCGAGGCGAATGCCCGGGTCTCCGGCATCAACTGCGCGGAGATGGGCACTTCCGCCGGCCATCTCGCGAAGTCGTACGCGGAGCTGCTGCTGCCGGTCGGCGGCACGGTCATGTTCCGCTCGATGAGCTTGGACAAGTACGGCCGCCCCCTGGGCGAGATCACGGACATCGACGGCAAGGACTTCGGCGCGGAGATGATCGCCGCCGGTCACGCCGTCGCCCTCAAGGACGACTAGAGAAGGGAGCAGGGAGATGGGGAAGCGGGGCCCGGCACCTAAGCCGACGAACCTCCGACTGCTGCATGGCGACCGGAAGTCGCGCATCAACGACAGCGAGCCGCTGCCGAACGAGGGCCTGCCCGAGTGCCCGGACTCGGTGGCGGACGATGTGCGGGAGGTATGGGACTACACGATCGAGCAGTTGCGGGCGATGCAACTGGCGACCCCGGCCGATCGTGACGTCCTGCTGGCGTTCTGCGAGGCCGTGGTGATCCACCGCAAGTCTTCGGAGGTGCTGGCGAAGTCCCCGGTGCTGATCAAGGGCATCAAGGGGGGCCTTGTGCGGAACCCGGCGATCCAGATCCAGCGGGACAGCGCGATCGTGATGCGCGCCCTGGCGCAGGAGTTCGGGCTGACACCGTCCGCCCGCTCGCAAATCCGGATGGGGACGAAGAAGGACAGCGATGGCGCGGCCCGCCTCCTCTCGGGCTAAGCCCGAGTTCCCGCTGTGCAACCACACCTTCGATGGGAAGACGTGCAAGAAACGCGGTGAGCATGTGTGCCCTCAACGGGTCGCGCACATCGAGGCGTTCTTCTCGGAGATCCTGGTGCACACCAAGGGCCGCTGGGCGCGTCGCCCGTTCCACCTTGAACGGTGGCAGCTCGACGACATCATGAAGCCGATCTTCGGCACCGTCGTCTACTCCGAAGAGTTCGGGATGTACGTGCGCCGGTACCGCATCGCCTGGATCGAGGTGGCGCGGAAGAACGGCAAGTCCGAGATCCTGGCGGGGATGGCGCTGTACCTACTCGTCGCGGATGACGAGGAGTCGGCGGAAATCTACGGCTGCGCGAAGGACCGGGATCAGGCCCGCAAGGTCTTCGATGTCGCGAAGCGCATGGTGCAGCTGTCACCCGTCCTGCAGAAGCGTCTCAAGCTGCAGGAGTCGGCGAAGCGGATCATCGACGAGCGGACCGCGAGCTACTACGAGGTCGTTTCGGCTGACGCGGCCGGCAACCTGGGGCACAACCCGCACGGGATCGTGTTCGATGAGGTGCTGGCGCAGCCGGACGGATCGCTGTGGGAGGCGATGCGTACCTCGATGGGCGCGCGGGAGCAACCGCTGATGGCGGCGGCGACGACCGCGGGTAACGACCCGCAGTCGTTCGGGAAGAACGAGCATGACGAGATGGTGCGGATCCAGGACGACCCGGAGCGCGCCCGGCACGTGTTCGTCTACGCCCGCAATACCCCGGCCGACGCGGATCCGTGGGATGAGAAGAACTGGCGGCACGCTAACCCGGCCCTCGGCACCTTCCTCTCGATGCAGGCGCTACGCGATGAGGCGCAGGAGGCCCGCAACGATCCGCTGAAGGAGAACGGCTTCCGCCAGTTCCGCCTCAACCAGTGGGTCTCGCAGTCGACGCGGTGGATGCCCATGCACCTGTGGGAGGCATCGACGGGGGACCTGTGGCTGAACCCGCGATGGGGGCGGGAGCAGCTAGAAGGCAGGACCGCGTATGCGGGGTTCGACCTGGCGGCGAAGTTCGACCTCACCGCCTGGGCCCTGGTCATCCCCGGCGAGGATGCGGGCGACCCCTGCGATGTCCTGTGGCGGTTCTGGCTACCGGAGAACGGCATCGACCGCCTCGACTCCTTCCACGAGGGGAAGTTCTCCCTGTGGGCGCGGCAGGGATGGATCACCGTCACCCCCGGCAGCGTCATCGACTACGACAAGGTCATCGAGGACATCGTGGAAGACTCCCGCGATTTCCGGATCATGGGCGCGGACTGCGACGAATGGTCGATGTGGCCGATCATCAACCGGATCGGCGACGAGATCGGACTGGACCCGGAGCAGGGCGAGATCGCGGCGTACCGCAACAGCTACGACCGGATGAGCCCCGGCATGACGGAGCTGATGGGTTTGGTGAAGCAGGAGCGGTTCCACCACCACGGCAACCCGGTCGCGCGTTTCTGCTTCGATGCGTGCGAGGTGCGGCATGCCCCGTACGACCCGAACCTCGTGCGGCCGGAGAAGCCGGAGCGGGGGACGGCGAAGTTCCGCATCGACGCGGTGCCCGCCGCCGCTATGGCGACGAATGCATGGCGATCCCGCGAGGGCACCGATCTGACCTCGGTCTACGAGGACCGCGGCATGTTCGTCGCGTGACCGTCGCGGTCATCATCGGCTGCGCGATCGGCGCCATCCCGGCCGCCTTCATGGTGGCCTGGATGGCGCAGATCGTGCGTGAGGCATGGCGCGATCGGCGCCGAACCTAAACCGGCGGCATGCCCATCCGAGGGCCTGCCCGCCTCGTTCCACTCGGTGCGCAGCACCCGCAGCGCCAGGTAGTTCGCCGCCGGGTCGTTGCGGCGGGTCTCGTCGATGGCGCGCACGATCATCGCCTCTAGCCGCGCCACGTACAGCTCGTCCGGCGTCTGCGTCATTCGCACGCGTCCCCGTCGCCGTCGCGGTCCAGTGCGGGCCGGTACCCCGGCTCTCCCCGGTACAGCGGGGCGGCGCCGTCCGCCCGCGCCGCCGCGCAGTTCGCGTAGTAGACGTCCCGCGCCTCTTCCTCTTCGGCCTCGCGCGCTTCGCGCTCCTCGCGTTCCTGCGCGGCGCGTTCCTCGCGTTCCCGTTTCGCCTCCGCCGCCCGTTCCGCCTTCTTCCGGGCGTCGGCGGCCTTCTTCGCCGCCGCCGCCGATGCCTTCACCGCCGCCGCGTCGATCGTCGGTTCCGTGCTGATCTCGGCGGCCGGCGCGCTCGTGCCGGGCAGGTTCGCCGCCGGTAGCGGCGCCGCAGTAGTGGCGGCTGGGCCGGGCCCCCCCGGCGCCTCTTCCTGCGCTACGGCGAGGACGCCGCCGCAGCACATGACGAGGATCGCGGCGACGCCGCCACCGATGAGGATCTTGTCCAGTTTGGTGAGGTTCGCGGGGAGACGCATTGCCCGAAGTTATCAGCTCTTACCGCAACTCGGGGCCACCCGAACGGCCCGAATGGAGCAACCCGACGTGCTCTCGTATTGGCCCATCTACGACCAGGTGGTCGTGAACCTGACCGACGGATCCGCGATGCGCGGCGTCCTCGTCGACAAGCGCGGTCCGCTGCTCGTCCTGGCGAAGGCCTCGCTGCTCGTGCCCGGTGAAGATCCGGCGCCGATGGACGGGCAGGTCTACATCGAGCGCACGCAGATCGCGTTCCTGCAGCGCCCTACATCCTGAGAGGTGCCCTTATGGCGTTCGTCGTCACCGCCGGGCAGGTTCGCTCCGTCGCGCCGGTCGCCCACGGCTCCGTGTACGGCGGCGCGATCGTCCCCTACGGCGGCGGGACCGTTCAACTCGGCCCCGACGCGTACTTCACCTATGAGGAGCTGTGGCGTTCGCAGCCTGCCCTGCGCACCGTCGTCGGGTTCCTCGCCCGCAACATCGCGCAGCTGGGGATCGACCCGTACCGGCGGCTGAGTGACACGGACCGGAAGAAGGACACCGATCACCCGCTGGCGAAGCTCCTCGATCGCCCGTTCCCGGGGACGAAGTGGACGAAGTACAAGCTGATGAACTGGACGATTCATGAGCTGTGCATCTACGACAATGCGTTCTGGCTGAAGGGGCGGCAGCGGGATGGGACGAAGACGCTGCTGCCGATGCCGCGCCGGTTCGTCCAGCCCCTCGGGAACAACCCGATCGCGCCGGAGGCGTACCGGCTGATCGGTTCCAAGGGGTACCGGGACCTGGACCCCGACTCGGTGGTGCATTTCCACGGCTACAACCCGGACGACCCCCGCATCGGCGTAGCGCCGATCGAGACCCTGCGGCAAATCCTGGCGGAGGAGTATTCGGCGGGGCGGTACCGGGAGCAGATGTGGCGTAACGGCGCCCGGGTAGGCGGCTACATCACCCGGCCGGAGAAGGCGCCGAAGTGGAAGGAGGAGGCGAGGCAGCGTTTCCGCGCCGACTGGAATGCGATGTATACCGGCGACGGGCCGATGGCCGGTGGCACCCCCGTGCTGGAAGAGGGCATGGAGTACCACGCGGCCGGCATCACGCCGCGCGACGCGCAGTACGTGGAGGCGCGGAAGCTAACGCGCGAGGAAGTAGCCGTCGCCTACTACGTGCACCCCGCGATGCTCGGCCTGATGGAGGGTGCGAGCACCGGCAACATCCCTGAGCTGCACAAGATGCTGTACCAGGACACCCTCGGGCCGACCCTGACGCAGCTGTCGCAGGACATCGAGACGCAGGTACTCGCAGACCTCCCGGACTCCGACAACGTGTACGTCGAGTTCAACCTGGCGGAGAAGCTGCGCGGCTCGTTCGAGGAGCAGGCTGCCGCGATCAGCTCCTCCGTCGGCGGGCCGTGGATGACGCGTTCCGAGGCGCGGGCACGGCACAACCTCCCGCACCTCGATGAGGCGGACGAGCTGATCGTCCCCCTGAACGTTCTGGCCGGCGGTCTCGCATCCCCCCGGGATACGGCGCCGGACAACCCATCGAACGAGGAGAGCAACGGGCAGCTGCCCGGACCGAAGCCCCCGGCGGTGGCGGGGCGGCGCGGCAACCAACTAGCCACCCGAGAGGACGAGGGGTGAAGACCAAGACCTATCCGGCCTCGTTCAAGGCGGGGCCGGAACTGATCGCGGGCGAGGACAAGGCCGACTTTGAGGCCATCGTCAGCGTGTTCAACAACGTGGACCGGGGCGGCGACATTGTGCGGCCGGGCGCGTTCACCGACACGATCGCCGCCTGGAAGGCCTCCGGTGACACCCTGCCGGTGCTGTGGTCGCACAACATGGCGGATCCGATGTTCAACATCGGCGCGGTGAAGGAGATCGAGGAGCTTTCGCCGGGGGACGCGCGGATCCCCGAGTGGGCGAATCCCTGGGTGAAGGACAACGGCGGTTTGTGGGTGCGCGCGGAGATCGATACCCATGCGGAAGCCTCCCCGATCGCCAAGCAGGTGCGGTGGCTGCTGAAGTCCCGCCGCGTCACCCAGTTCTCGTTCGCGTATGAGGTGCTGGACAGCGCCCCCGGCTATGAGGACGGGACGACGGAGCTGCTGAAGCTGTGGCTCTACGAGGTTGGCCCAACCCCGATCGGCATGAACGGCCTCACCGAACTGGTCGGCGCGAAGTCCCGGCCGCCGGACGAGGCGGCCGGCGGCGCACCGCCGGGGGAGAACGCAGACCCCCCCGGTACTGACGACCCAACTGAAGATCCGTCCATCACCACCAAGGAGCGCGGCCCATCGGCCGCGCTCCTTCGCATTCGGTGCGAGATCGACGCGCTGATCACGAACCACGCCAGCTAGGCACACGAGAGGAATCACAGGAATGCGAGCCAAGTACAAGACCGCCATCGTGGCCGAGCTGACGGCGGCGCGGGACATCGCGGCCAAGGCGGAGAACGAGGACCGGGAGCTGTCCGACGTCGAACGCGACACGGTGAACGCCCACCTCGGCAAGGTCGAGGAGCTGAAGGCGAAGGGCGCCGAAGAGGCGGCGATGTTTCAGCGGATGGAAGACCTGACTTCCGGCATCGGCATCGAGGTCGGCACCAAGACCTCCACCACCTCCGGCGCGGCCGACCTGAACCTGGGCGGCGGGCACGCCGCGCCGCAGCGCAAGTCGCTCGGTAAGGCGTTCGTGGAGTCGCCGGAGTTCAAGGGCCTCCTGCAGTCGGCCCCGGATGGCCGGTTCTCGGAGAAGATGCGCGTCAACTCCGCCCCCGTCTCCTTCAAGACCCTGCTGTCGACCCACGACCGGGAGACCGGCGGCGGCATCTTCATCCGCAACGACTACCGGGGCGCGCTGGAGCCGTACTGGGAGCGCCCGCTGTCCGTGCGGGGCCTGTTCGCGCAGGGCTCCACGAACTCCGACACCATCGAGTACATCCGCCAGGTGAGCGTGACGAACAACGCTCAGGTGGTGCCGGAGGCTGTGACGCACGCGCCGATCGACGGCACGGATGTCACCGCCGCCGAGGGTGGTCTCAAGCCCGAGTCGGGCATGGTGTTCGAACGCACCACCACGGTCGTCCGCACCATCGCGCATTGGATGCCGATCACCAAGAAGGCCCTCTCGGACGCCGGGCAGCTCCGCTCCCTGATCGACCAGTTCCTCCTCTACGGCCTGGAAGAGGCTTTCGAGGACGAGCTGCTGGCGGGCGACGGCACGGGTGAGCACTTCACCGGCCTGCTCAACACCTCCGGTGTGCAGACGCAGGCGGCGCCGGGCGCCGGGCAGACGATTTTCGACACGGCGCGGATCGCGCGGCGCAAGGTCCGCATCGGCGGGCGCACGAATCCGACGGCGTACGTGCTGAACCCGATCGACTGGGAGAAGTACGAGCTGATGAAGGACGGCAACGAGCAGTATTTCGGCGCCGGTCCCTTCGCCCTGACCGCCCCCCGCCTGTGGGGCCTGCCGGTGATCGAGTCGGAGGCCCTGCCGGTCGGCACCGGCTTCGTCGCGAACTGGAACCAGGCGATCGTGTTCGACCGCGAGCAGGCCAGCATCCAGGCCACCGACAGCCACGCGGACTTCTTCATCCGCAACCTCGTCGCGATCCTCGCTGAGATGCGCGCCGCGTTCGCCGTCCTGCGCCCCCCGGCCTTCTGCAAGTTCACGATCCCGGCCTGATGGCTCCTCGCCGCTGCCCGCTGTGCACTTCGCCCCGGCAAGTGTGCGGCGGGCATCCGGAGCTGATCTACGACGCAGTTGAGAGCCCTTTCATGGCACTGATGACATCTGAAGGAGCAGTAGGGATGACGCAGCCGGAACGTAACCTCGACCAGCCGGTCGGGCTGAAGGAGTACACCTACTCCGTCGACGGCATCGAGCACACCGCGCAGCTGAGTGAGGCGGACGCCAAGCGCCTGGGCGCCACCGAGTCCGGCGGTGAGGTGGAGTTGGCGACCCCGATCCGGGTGAAGCCTTCGATCGAGGACACCACCCCGGGGTACGGCACGACGAACAGCAAGGGCCAGACCGCGACGCAGACCGCGACGCAGGACGCGGCCGGCACGGGCGAGAAGGCGGCGGTGGCCCCGGCCAACAAGGCCCGTACCGCACCGACCAGCAAGTAGGGGCCCCGCATGGCTCCGCTGATCACCGTGGAGGACCTGCGGACGCACATGCAGAGGCCCATCGACCAGGCCGCGGGGGAGCTGGCCGTCGCCGGGGCATCCGGCGCGGTCCGCTCCTACTGCGGATGGGGCATCGCGGCGGAGAACGCGGTGTTCGACGTGGACGGCACCGGGACGACGGTGCTGAACCTGCCGACGATGCATCTGACCGCCGTCACGAGCGTCATCATGGACGGCGCCGCCGTGGCACTGGGCGCCGCCAGCTCCTCCGTCTACTCCGCCTACTACTGGACGGTCCGGGGGCAGCTGTACCGCACCGCCGGGTGGCCCTCCTTCGCCCGCATCACCGTCGCCTGCGCGCACGGTTTCGATCCGGTTCCCGATGTGGTCCGCCTCGTCGCCCTGACCCTCGCATCGCGCGAGGTTTCGAACCCGGAGCGGTTGCGTACCGCAGCCGTCGGTTCCGTCTCCCGAACGTTCGACCTCGCGGAGCTGGACACCCGGCTCCTCGATCCCTATCGGCTGCCGTAAGCAAAGGACATAGAGACATGGCACTGATCGCGAAGGAAACCCTCGTCGAAGGGTTCACGACCGTCGCGCTGCCGGGCACGCTCGTCAGCCCGGAGATGGTGGAGCGCAACGGCTGGCAGGACAAGGTGGAAGACACCGGCGCCGACATCGGCGGCAGCGACGGCGATGAGGAGGAGCCCGCGACGCCGAAGCGGCGCAGCCGTAAGGCGCAGGCCTCGGAATGATCGTCCTGGCGACGACGACCGTCGACATTCTGCGCAGCGACCCGGACGACGGGTACGCGGAGCCGTATGCGGGGAAGACCCCGGCCGATCGGGAAGTCGTCGCCACCGGCATCCGCGCCGTCATCGACATCCCCGTCGGGCGTCAGGCCGGACTCGAGAAGGTCGCCGGCGGCGAGCAGACGCGTACGGAGCTGCGGCTAGCGGCCGATCCGTGCGATCTGACCCGCCTCGACCTGATCAAGGACAACCGCACCGGCTGGATCTTCCAGGTCGCCTGGGTCGTCAACTATCCGGGCAACGGCCCGGCCGGGGATTTGGGGCATGTGGAGGCCGGGATCGTGCACATCGAGGGGTTGGTGTGATGCGCGGGAACCCGGAACGGCTGTACGGCGCCGCGGCCCGCCGCCTCTGCCTTGAAGTGGCGCAGGAGATCGTGGCGGTGATCGAGGCGAGTCCGATGACGCCGGAACGCACCGGGCGCATGGAGCGCGGGTACAGGGCGGTGCCGACGCCGGATGGGGCCGCCGTGGTGAACCCCGATGCGTTCTACTGGCGGTTCCAGGAGTTCGGGACGCAGGACATGCCCGCGAATCCGCATGTGCGACCGGCTATCGAGCAGGTGCGGGCGCGGAGGCTGGGACTGTGAGCCTTCCGAACATTTTCGGCGACGCCGAGAATGGGGCGAAGACGTGGCTGCACGCCACCGAAGTCGCCCCCCTCGTCACCCATGCCGGCCGCGTCCACATCTACCTCGCCATGCCCACGGCCGCGCCGGTCCCCTCCCTGATCTGTTCGCGGGTAGGCGGCGCCGTATCGGCCGCTAAGCACCTGCCTACCGACCGCGCCCGCCTCTCCTTCGATTGCTGGGGGACTTCCCGGGCGCAGGCACAGCAGATCAGCGCCCGCCTCGTTTCCGAGCTGGACATGCTGGGGCCGCGGGGCGGCTACACCATTCCCGGTGAGATCACCCTGGCGACGGCGGACATCATTTCCTGGCTGTGGCTGCCGGATCCGCGGGCGGATACACCCCGCTATGTGGTGGACGCCCTGATCACGGCGCTGCCCGCCTAACCAACCCACTGCACGAGTAGAACCCGAGCCCCGGCGCACAACGCGCCGGGGCTCCTTTCGTTGACGACGAGGAGCAAGCAAGTGGTCGACTTCAACAGTGCGGCGGTCCGCTTCGGTAAGCCGGGGATCCTGCGCATCGCACCGATCGGCACGACCGAGCCGACATCGACGACTACCGCATGGGCGGCCGGATGGGTTCCCCTCGGCTACACCGATGAGGGCTCGTCCTTCAATTACGAAATTTCGACCGAGAACGTGGAAGTCGCGGAGGAACTGGACGTCCTCGCGCGTGTCACGACCGGCCGGGACGCTTCGGTGGAGTTCGCGCTGGCGGAGATCACCAAGCGGAATCTGAACATCGCGTTCAACGGCGGCATCATCGCGGGCGACGGCCTGGCCTGGGAGTTCGAACCGCCGGACCTGGGCAACGAGGTCCGCGTGATGATCGGCTGGGACGCCAACCCGAACGTGGCGGCGAACGACCTGCGGATCATCTTCCGCCGCTGCCTGCAGGGCGGCTCCATCGGCCTGGAGAACCGCAAGGGTGCGACGAAGTCCACCATCTCCGCCAGCTTCCAGCTGGAGAAGCCCACCGACGGCAAGAAGCTGCTGAAGATCCTCGGCGGCCCCACCCTCAACCCGGACGACGTTCCGTAACCGACGCTTGGAAATGAGTGCATGAAATGACGGTCAAGGACTTCGATGCGATGCTCGCAGAACGTGCGGGGGTCCGCCCGACCTTCAAGGTCAGTGGTCAAGAGTTTCAGGTGCGCAGCAAGCTGCCGTACAAGAAGTTCCAGAGCATGATGGCGGCGATGACCGCCGAGGGCGCCGATACCGATGCGGCGACGGATGAGTTTTTCCGCGCCGTGATCACCAAGGCGGACCGCGACCGCTTCCTCGCCCTGCTCAACGACGACGGCGAAGACGATGAGGACCGGGTGATCGACCCGGCGCAGATGGGCGCGATCATCGACTGGCTGATCTCCCTCTACACGGGAAAAGCCCACACGAGTTCCGCTTCCTCCTCGGATGGGCCCAATCCAACTGGGCTGCAGCGGAACGTTGTGTCCTTGTCGCCGCGCAACGTGGGCTGACGGTCCGCCAGGTAGTCCTGCTGTGGGAAGAGGCGATGGTCGCCGATCATCGGGCGGCCCGCCTCGACCTAGCCGCACGCGCGAAGTTCGCGAAGGACGGCGATCAGATCATCGAGACCCGGTCGTTCCTCGCCGACCTGGCGCGGGGGGTGACACCGGATATCCGCACGGCCGCCGACAAGTGGTCATTGGCACTGGACCACGGATTCATTGAGGAGGGATGAGGCGGTGGCGCAGGAGATCGAAGACGGTGTCGTCCGGATCCGGCCGGACTTCACGGGGTTCGCTACGCGGCTGAGTGCCGGGATCAAGGCCGCGGAGAAGCAGGCCGCCGCCCTGAAGGTCGGCCTGAAGGTGGACGGCAGGGGCCTGCTCACGCAGGTCCGTGCCGCCGTCTCCACCATCACCGCCTCCAACATCAAGGTCGGCCTCGCCGTCGACTCCCGCGGCCTACTCACCTCCGTGCGCCAGGCCGTAGGAGCGATCAGCAACTCGGCGAACGTGCGGGTGAAGGTGCAGCCGCAAGTGGACGCGGCCGGCCTGCGCACCTCCCTGATGACGGCCGCGGCGGGCATGCGCGGCATCCGCATCAAAGTCCCCCTCGATGTAGACGCCCGCGATCTGCGGCGGCAGATCGAGGTGGCGCTGCGGGGGACGTTCACGATGCCCGCGCCGCGGCCCGCCGCGGGCGGGGGCGGCAACAACGATCTGCGGGAACGCTCCCGCCTGCTGGACGAGGTGTTCGGCAAGTCGCAACGGCTGAAGATCATCGACTGGGGGGCGCCCGGACTGCGCCCGTTCCAGGCCCTCGGCGTCGCGATCGCCGCGCTCTCCCCGGCCCTGATCGCAATGGCCTCCTCCGCCACCTTCGCCAGCACCTCCCTCACGGCCCTCGGCCCCGCCGCGATCGGCGTAGCCGGTGCCATCACCGCCGTCACAATGGCCTTCACCTCCGTCACCGACTACATGAGTCAGTACGAGGCGGTACAGAAGTCCGCGGTGCAGACCGCCGCGCAGGCGGGCGAGCAGGAGCTGCAGCGGGCGAGCGCTATCCGTTCCGCCCTGTGGGGGGAGCAGTCTGCCCGCCGCGGCCTGACCGATGCGGTGTACGAGCTGGGCGATGCCCGCAAGAACTTGAACCAGGAAGAACGCATCGCCCTGCGCAACCTGCAAGACCTGCGGGAGCTGTCTTCGGATCTGGCGCGCGACGAGAACAGCGCGAAGACCGATCTGATCGCGGCCCGTAAAGAGCTTCAGGACATCAACGAGAACTTCTGGGCCAGCGACATCGAGCGGGCGCAGGCCCGTGACCGGGTGGCCGAGGCCGAGGACCGGCTATCGGACATTCAGCGGGATCGGCGGCGCAACGCCGAGGATCTGGCGGACGCCGAGAAGAAGGGCGTACGCGGCGCCGACAATGTGGTGGCTGCCCGTAACCGGATCCGTAACGCCGAGGACGGGGTGAAGGAGGCCCAGACCCGGCTAGCCGACAGCATCGCGGATTTGGCGGATGCGCAGAAGCGATCGACGGCCGAGACGGCCGGCGGATCCGCGGCGGCGAACGAGCTGGCACGGCAATGGGCGCTGATGAGCCCGGCCGCGCGGGATCTGGCGACGTGGCTGAAGGACAACCAGGGTTTGATGCGCGGGTTCCGTCACGAGATGGAACAGGCCGTCCTCCCCGGGTTCCTCACGTTCCTGAAGCGGATCACGGACACGAACAAGGGCCGTAAGAAGTCCGTGCTCTCCCTGCTCGTCGATGGCGCCGCGCAGATGGGCCGCGTCGTCGGCCGCACCGTCGCCCTATTGGGCAAGGCGATGGACAGCAAGTGGTTCCGGAAGGCATGGGCCGGGATCAACCGGGAGAACGAGCGGGCCTTCACCAACTTCTCCGACACCATCGTGGTGCTGTTCAAGCCGGTCGTGCGGCTGTTCGATGCCGCGGCGCCGCAGCTGACCCGCTTCTCGCAGTGGGTCGAGGACATCGTGACGACGTTCGCCACCTGGGTAGGCTCCTTCTCCGATCAGGAGTTGAAGGACTACTTCAAGGGCGCCGGGGACGAGCTGGCGAAGTGGTGGGCGATCGCCGAGAACATCGTCGTCGGCCTCACCAACATCCTGAAGATCAGCCTGCCAACCGGCCAGGACCTCGTCAGCCGTCTGCGGGATATGACGGCGGAGTTCCGGGAGTGGACGAAGTCGAAGCAGGGCCAGGACCAGATCAAGCGTTTCTTCGACTACGTCAAGAACATCCCGTACGGGACCATCGCGAAGATCGTCGGCCAGGTCGCTTTGCTGTTCGGCGCCTTCAAGGTCGCCGGGTTCGTCCTGAACCACCCGGTGTTCACCCTACTCACCATGCTCGCCGCGAAGTACCCGGACGAGACCGCGCGGTTCCTGCAGCGCGCTACCGAGGCCCTCGGCTCCATCCTCAAGTACCTCGACGAGCATCCCGATTCCGCAACCGCCCTCGTAGGCGTCCTGGCCGCATACAAGGGCCTGAACGTCCTGCGCGGGCTGCAGCTGCCCCCCCTCACCCCTGTCACCGCGGCACTCGGCCCCATCCTGGCGATCGCCACCGCCGTAGGCCTCATCTACGAACTGCTCGGTAAGCCGTTCGAGTGGGATCCGGTAGAAGACGCCAAGCAGATGTGGAAGTCCTTCCTCACCGCGCTGAAGGAGGAAGTCAACGGCGCAACGCTGGGGGAGATCAGCAACTTCTTCGGCCAGACGTTCCCCAACTGGCTCTCCGGCCGCCAGGGCGGATGGTCCGGCCTCGGCGACTACCTCGGAGAACAGTTCTCCGTCGCCGGATGGTTCGGCGCGAAGGGCCTGATGGACGGCCTCGGCATCACTTGGCTGTGGAACAAGCTGACCGAGTGGGGCAACGCCATCATCGACTGGGTCAAGGACATCTTCGGCATCAACTCCCCCTCCACTGTCTTCGCGGGCATGGGCGGGGACCTCGTCCGCGGCCTCTGGTCCGGCTTCACGAGCATCTGGGCGACCATCACCGGGCCGTTCCTGACGTTCATCGACAACAGCATCATCGGGAGGGCCGCGGCGGCGTTCGCCGCCGGAGCGGAACGGATCAAGCAGGCGTTCGCGGCGCCGTTCGCGACGCTGACGGCCGCGCTCGGCCCACACATCAGCAAGGCGTTCTCCTGGCTCGACAAGGTGTTCCTGACGCCGCTGAACGCCACCCTCGCCGCCGTCGGTATCACCGATGCCATCCCGTCGATCGGGAAGGCGGCGAACAAGGCGATCAGCGACATCGCGAAGATCATCAACGGGGGGAACGGGCCGCGGGCAACCCCCGCATCCGGCATCGCACCCGGCAAGGCCGATGGCGGCAAGGTGTGGGGCAACAGCGCCCACAACCGCGCCGACGACATCGACGCGCGGCTGACGGCGAACGAGTTCGTGATGCCGGTGAAGGCGGTGCAGAAATACGGCGTCGGGTTCATGGAGCAGGTGCGGCACGGGCGGTTCGCCGATGGCGGCACCGCCATGCCCGCAGCGATGATCAAGCGCCTCGGATGGGCCGGGCGCGTCACCTCCGCCGCCAGTGTGAAGGCGGGGGATCCGACGGCGATCGCCGGCCGCCTCGCCGATGCCCTGGCGCCGGTGCAGGAGTACCGGGGGCCGGTCCCCAAGGGCCTCGGAGACGTCGGTGGCCTCGGCGCCACCATCCTCGGCGCCTTCATGGACCTGCACAAGACGTTCGGTGACGCCCGCGTCTCCTCCGGCCTGCGGAAGACGTACACATCGAGTGGGAACAAGTCGAATCACTGGTACGGCCGGGCAGTCGACATCTCACCGCACACGATGGCGATGTTCGACTACCTGCACGACAAGTACCGCACGAGCGCGCGGGAGCTGATCTATGCCCCGGCGGCGAACCGCAACGTGTGGCACGGGAAGCCGCACCGGTACAGCAGCGGCGTACTCAGTGACCACTGGGACCACATCCACTTCGCCCTCGCCCAAGGCGGCCTCGTCAACCGCATGGGCATCAAGAAGTACGACACCGGCGGGCACCTCGAACCCGGCCTGACTTTGGCGTACAACGGCACGGGGCAGCGGGAGACAGTCCGCACCGCCGCGCAGGAGAAAGCCGTCGCATCCGACTTCATGCGGTTGGACCGGCGCGATCTGACGCACCTGGCAGGGCTGATCAGCACCGCCGTCGGTGGGCAGATGATCACGATGGACGGCCGGAAGGTCGCCGAAGTCGTTTCCGGATACACCTATCTGCCAGGAGGGTTCTAGGACATGCGAGTCGTGCCCGCCAAACTCGTCCTGGTCGACGGTGACGAGGAGATCGTGATCCGGCCGGAAGTGGCGAACGCGACGGATCCGATCATCTGCACCGAGTGGAACCTGGGCGCCCCCGCCGTACGCGACAGCGTGATCGAACGGGCGGGGGCCGACGGGGTACTGGACAACACGACGTTCACCGGATCGCGCACCGTCACCCTGGACCTCGTCGTGCGGGGTGACGTGTGGGCGAGCCCTTACGCGTATGCCGAACGGCTGGCGGCGATGACGCACCCGAGCCGCCGGCCGAGGCTGCGGATCACGCGGGCTAGCCCGGAGGCGCAGGGGCAGACGTGGTGGATGGAGCTGCGGGGGAACCCGTTCAGCATCGCCTACGGACGCCGCGCCGCCGCGCTACTGGAACTGCAGCTGACGTTCACCGCCCCCGTCGGCTACCTGGAGGGCGACCTGCAGGGGTGGCAGACGAACGTGGCGCAGAACGTGATCACGAACGACCCGTTCGTGTTCCCGGTGAGCTTCGCGGCGGACTTCGGCAGCAACAGCAACACGAACCCGGACCTGCAGTTCACCATCGGCGGATCCGCGCCCGTAGCGCCCTCCATCTACATCCACGGGCCCGTAACCGGCCCCGAAGTGCGATTGGAGACCGGGGAGCGGTTCAAGTTCCTCGACTCGTACACCATCGCGGGCGGCGACTGGGTGAACATCGACATGGACGCGGGCGAAGTACGACTCAACGGCCACACGGACCCCGCCACATTCTCCGCCGTCGACTGGTCGGTCTCGACGTTCTGGCGGGCCGCGCCGGGCACCCACACCTTTCAGCTCATGTCCGCCTCCGGGTTCGCACAGATTTTCTGGCGCGACCGCCGCATGACCATTTAGGAGCCCCGCATGGGAGTCGCGACCACCGCCCTGCCGGTGCGCCCCCTGTTCATGCAAGCCCAGCTGGGGGACCCGGCGCTGCCGTACACCGCCGAGGACTTCCGCAACCTCATCGGCTCCATGAACTCCCGCCACGGCGCCATCGGCCCCCCCACCTCCTTCACCGTCACCCAGCGCGGCGCGGGCGCCAACTTCAGCCTCGACATCCAACCCGGCTGGTACATCGCCGCCGCCGCCGACGCCACCACCTACGACACCCGCCGCTGGCTCGTGCGCCTCGCGACGACGCTGAACGTGCCGCTGCAGCCCGGGTTCACGACGACGAGTCCGGGGGTGCAGCGCACACACGGCGTCTGGCTCGCCGTCAACGACAAGTCGATCGCCGGCAGCGTCGCCGCCTACAACGCCGAAATCTGGCTGACCGAAGATGAGGGCAGCGGCGCCGGAGCACCGATCACCGCCGCCGCGCACCAACTGGCGACGTTCACGACGGGGCCGGGACAGATCAACATCAGCACCGCGAACATCAACAACGGCTCATGGCGACGCGCGCACCCCGGCGCGACCGGCAAAATGGCCGTCTCGTTCAACGCCGGGTATGCCAGCGCGGATGTGACCGCCGCGGTAGGTCCCGCCCGCTGGTACATGGACGGCTCCCGCGTCCACTTCGACGGCGGGGTGCGGCGACTGGCGGGAGACATGGCGGCGGCCACGACGTACACGGCGTTCACGCTGCCCCGCCACGCCTGGCCCCTGCACCAGAAGTACCTCATCGGCATCGCCGAGAACAACACGCACTGGCGGATGACGGTAGCGACGAACGGCCAATGCATCGTGACGCCGAGCGCGCTGACCGGGTTCGTGGCAATGGACGGCATGAGTTACGACCTGTGGTGAGCTAGCCGCGCGCCCGGCACAAGGCCACCCCCCGCAACCCGCGGGGGGTGGCCCTTCGCGTTGAAAGGAAGGACCTTCGATGGCGAACGCCGTCTTCAACGGATTCAAGCAAGGCATCATCGCCGGGCAGATCGACCTCGACACCGCCGCCATCAAAGTCGCCCTCGTCCGCGGCTACGTGTTCAATGCCGCGCACACCTTCATCTCCGACCTCACCGCGGCCGGCGGCGTCATCAACGGCTCATCGCCCGCGCTGACCGGGATCACCGTGACCGATGGAGTGTTCGACGCGGCGGACACCACGATCACGACCGCCGCGAACAGCAGCAACCACATCTTCATCGTCTACCAGGCATCCGCGGTAGGCGGCGGCGCCGATGTAGCCGCGACCGCCCAGCGCCTCATCGCCCACTACGACACCGGCTCCGGCCTACCCGTCGTCCCCGGCGCCGGAACCGTCTCCGTCACCTGGGCCAACACCGGCGCCCGGATCCTGAAGGTCGGCTGATCCGATGGCGATCACCAAGCCGACGCCAGGCGGCAACAACAACACCTGGGGCGGCGTCCTCAACAACGCCCTCGACCAGCTCCACTACGAAGGCGTGCCCCGGTACGCATCGAGCACCGCCCGCGACACCGAGATCACCGGCCCCGTCGCCGGGCAACTCGCCTGGGTCAACGGCGTCGGCCTCACCATCTACAGCGGCGTCGCCTGGGTCCGCCTGCACACCGGCGCGGACATCCACAGCCCGGGCGACCTCATCGCCTACGGCAACGTCCTCGCCGGACAGGCCACCGACGCCACGGCGGCCAAGATGTACGCGAATGGCGTCATCATGAACGGCGCCGCCGCCAACCAGACCCTCAACCTGCGATCCAAGGGCACCGGCAGCGTCGCCATCAACGCCGGCCCCAACGACGGCACCAGCGGCCTCTACGTCTACGGCGGCGGCGCGACACCGACCGCACGGTTCTGGCTCAACGGCGGCAGCGGCACCCTCTACGCCTGGCCCATCGCCAGCGGCGAGGCCTTCCGCGTCTACAAGACCGGGGAGGCGCAGCGCCGCTTCGCCATCAACGAGAGCGGCGTCCTGCTCTGGGGCGACGGCACGAACAGCGTGATGGACGTGAACCTGTACCGCCTCGCCGCCGACCTGCTCTACACCGCTGACGCGTTCACCGCCGAAGGGCAGATCAGCGCCAACGGCGGGTTCTCCACCGTCCGCGGCACGAACATCAACGCCTACCAGGCCCGCGTCACCGGGGACACACAGCAGCGCATCGTCATCACCGGCGACGGCAAGGTGCTGTGGTCCGGCGGCAGCGGCGCACTGGACGCCAACCTGTACCGCGCCGGGGTCGGCTACCTGCGCAGCGACGGCATCCTCGGCGCCGGGGGCGGTATCTCCTCCGAAGGCGTCGTCAACGTCGCCCGGACCAGCCCCACGCTCGCCGCGCTCTCCTCCATCACGGTCGGCGACACGGTCAATCGCTTCTACATCAATACGGCAGGTAAGCAGCACTGGGGCAGCGGCGCCGCCGCCTACGACACCACACTGGAACGGGAGCTGTCCGGCGTCCTGCGCACCGAGGGAAACCTGCGGGTGCAGGGCGGGGTACAGACGGGCAACATCCACGTCGTACGCGGGTTCGAGGCGACGTTCAGCACCGCTGCCGCCAACGAGAAGGCCGACATCTACTGGGCCGCCGCCCTCTCCGGCATTCTCAAGGTCACCCTGACCTCCTACTACGGGGGCGCCGACGCGGCCGGCGCCATCGAAGCCGTCTACACCGTGGGCCTGAGCGCGACCGGCACCGTCAACCACCAGCAGATGAACGTGCGCGGCGCGCAAGGACCCATCATGAACCATTTCGCGCTCATGCCGATCACCTGGGACGCCACGAACAGCCGGTGGCGCCTCCCCATCGCGCACCGCACCACCACCACCAACAACATCGGCGTCAAGGTCGAGTTTCTGGGCGTCACCGCCGGCGACGGCACCCGATTCCGCGACAACATCGCCATCAGCGCCGTCTACACCACCGACGCGACCGTGCCGGCATCGAACCAGCGGATCGGCACCGTCGCCCTCGCAGGCGGCACCGCCACCGTCGCGCACACCGGCATCAGCGCTGCGACCCGCAT
>Ga0196960_10000266_pt1 | contig 20761 bp, 18 predicted proteins | sample S3v_5metaG_FD_183187 | JGI IMG/M metagenome (GOLD analysis project Ga0196960, IMG submission 183187) | Soil microbial communities from Anza Borrego desert, Southern California, United States - S3+v_5 | ecosystem: Environmental > Terrestrial > Soil > Desert | place: USA: California | collected...
CGGCTCGCGCTGCTCGACCTGCGGCAGAGCGGCGCCGGCCGCACGGCGACGCGGACCCGGCCGGTGAGGGACGAGCCCCGCCTCGCGGACGGCGGCGTCGAACGAGCCGTCGAACAGGCGCTTGGCGGCGTTGAGCGACGGCCACGGCTCGCCGGTCTCCGGATCGCCCTGGCGGTAGCGCTCGATGCGCCACTCCTGCGCGCGCCAGCGCGCAAGCGACGGGTTCCAGTCGGCCGTGGACGGCGGCTCTCCGAAGAGGCCGTTCCACCGCTGGATCTTCGTGATGACGTGTTCGCGGGTGAGGAGCGTCTTGCGACTCCCGCCCGCGGTACTCGCGGACGGGGGCATGAGAGCTCCGTTCCGCTAGTAGCGCGTGCGCTTGTCGGCCGTCAGCCGCTCCGCCCACGGGGTCGCCGACGTGCCCGCGAACGGGACGTGCGTGCTGGCGACGGACGTGAGGAGCTGGAGCGAGAACATCTCGCGGAGCATCCTGAAGAACGGACCCGTGTTTGTCCAGCGAACTTCCCTGCTCATTCACGGCCGGCGGGTTCGAACCCACGGCGGGTGGTGGCAGAATGGCAGCCATGCCCCTCGAGTTCGCCGAGCGGATCCGCCGCATCCCCGCCTATCCCGCCGCCGGGGGCTACGCCCTGCCCGACGACGTCGCGCTGCTCGCCTCGAACGAGTCGCCGGACCCGCCGATCCCGCCCGTGCAGGAGGCGATCTCGCGCGCGATCGGGCGGCTGAACCGCTACCCGGACCCGGCCAACGGCCCGCTTCGCGCCGCCCTGAGCAACCGGTACGGCGTGCCCGCAAACCGGATCGCGATCGGCAACGGCTCGTGCGACATCCTCCTCGCCGCCGGCGAGGCGCTGCTGGAGCCCGGCGCGGAGCTCGTCTACGCCTGGCCGTCGTTCAGCGTCTACCCGCACCTCGCCGCCGCCTCGGGCGCTCGCGCGATCACGGTGCCGCTCAACGGCAAGGACGAGCACGACCTCGACGCGATGGCGGCCGAGATCACCGCCGCGACGCGGCTGGTCATCGTCTGCAACCCGAACAACCCGACGTCCACCGCGCTGCCGCTGGACGCGATCGCCGCGTTCGCCGAGCGCGTCCCGCGCCACGTCGCGTTCATCCTCGACGAGGCCTACTGCGAGTTCAACCTGCTCGAGGACCCGGACGCGTCGCTCGAGCTGCTCAACCGCTTCCCGAACCTCGTCCTGCTGCGCACGTTCTCCAAGGCGTACGGCCTCGCGGGCCTGCGCTGCGGCTACGCGCTCGCGGGCTCGGAGTCGTTCGTGCAGGCGGTGAATCAAGTTCGCCAGCCGTTCTTCTGCAACGCGCTCGCGCAGGCCGCGGCGACCGAGGCGTTGAAGCACGGCGACGCCGTGGCCGAGCGGGTCGAGCGCGCGGTCGTCGCGCGGCTGACGATCGCCGAGGGCGCGGAGCGGCTGGGCGTCCACGTCGCGGACTCGCAGGCGAACTTCGCGTGGCTCACGCTCCCCGACCCGGAGCTGGAGGCGGGCGTGCTCGCCGGCCTCACCGAGCGCGGGATCCTCGTCCGCGCCGGCGGCGCGCTGGGCAAGCCGGGCGCGATGCGCGTCACGTACGGCACGCCCGCGGAGAACGACCGCTTCCTCACCGCGCTCGCCGAGCTGCTCCCCCGGTAGACCGCTCGCGGGCGATCTCTGGGTCGGCGTGCTGCTGGCCCCGTGATCGTCCGCCTCAACGGCGTCACGAACATTCTCTTACGTTCAGCGCGACCCCGAGTGTGAGCCGAGCAGCTCGTCGACCGCGCAAGGGCCTCCGTCTTCACGAACGTCAGCGAGGACCCGACTAAAGACCCGCCCATAGCGGCGGTGCTCCTTGCAATCTTGAGAGCACGGCGCGCGCACGAGCGAGCACGACTCTGGAGCGGCTTCAGAAGAGCTGCAAGCGCGGAGAGCGGACGGTCCGAGGACTCACACACCGCCGGGACACCACCGCTTCGCATGTTGGGCGACGATGCCTGCATGACATATGGTCACTGCGGCTATGGCAGTGGGGCCTGCGAGGTCCATAGGCGACACGTCCGGCTCGGACCCACACGTAGCGGGAGTCGGCGCCCAGACTAAATAGCTTGCAACCGAATGGCCGTGTTCCTTCGCACGAGAGTGCCCGGCAGCTCTTCTGACGAGGCGCAAACTTCGGTATTCGCGTCGGCTGATAGTGGTCGCGGCGGCACAATTTTCCGTCCCGCCTCGACCATCCACCACTCGGCTAACGAACTCCGATGCTGAACCGGGACCGACTGATGGACCGCGCACGCTGTCGGGCGTACGCGCGTGTCGCTCGCATGACCCTATTGGGACCGTCGGGTCTCTGGAGCATCTCGGCCGGGGTGCTCCCTTCGAGATCCTGGAGCGGGTTGTTCAAGAAGGCCCACTGGGCGAGACCTCCTCCATCGATCAGGTAAACGGTGTCAAGGCACCGCTGCAGCCGGCGCCAGTCAACGTCGGCGTTGACGCGCTCAGTCGCTTCGATCACGGGCTGCGACAACATATGAGCGAGGGCTCGCCGTGCCGACGCCTGACGCACGAGGTGCTGGTCAGCTACGAGAACCATGGGATGTTGATCGGGAACTGGAATCTGGAGCGGAATTGGAGTCTTGCCGACCACCGAACTTAGCGCCTAACGCGACTGACGCGTCGTCAGCCGCGTCAAGGCGTCCAGGGATGGCAAGGTCAGCGTGGTACACAGCCGAGTCATCGACCGCACCAGTGATGAGTCGCAGTCCGCATACGGTGCCATTTGCGCGGCGGATGATGGGTTCGCGGCGTTCGCCAGCGCTCACGCGGATGAACTGAGCGCCTGGATAGTGGAGGCTGCACACAAGCGCGGCGCAAGCCGCGAAGATCTTGGGACCGAGGGGCACGACGGCAACGCGATGTTCGCTACGAAGCCGTCGAACCAGCGTGTCGATCGACTGGAAAGTCTGGTAGGCCTCCGTCACGTCGTAGTCCGCGACTTGCTGAATGTCGCGACTTGCGGCTAGCAGGCCTTGGTTCGCCCGTTGGACTTCGGCAGCGTAGCCTGCTTCGTCTCCGTGTGGCACGAAGACGTAGGTGTCCTCCGGCTCAAGGCGATCTATCGCACTCGACGCATGTTCGAGTTCGTAGCCGACCCCGATAACCGCCGCGAGTGGCTGATCAAGGTCGTCCCACCACCCGGCGAGCCACGGGCTCACCGGCTCCACGCTGAGGATCGGCGTGTCTGCACTTGCTGGAGCATCGAACGTAGCTGGCGCGTACAAAAGGTCAGCTACCAGCGGCGTACCGCGCTCGTCGGACGTCAAGCCCTCGACGATCGCAGCAATGCGCCCGCGGCTCATCGAGGAGATGTCGATCGCAATGCGCGGCAACCTATCAGCGGCAAGGTCACGACAGCCGCCGATGAAGGCTTCAACAAGCCCGAGAAAATCATCGTCCTCGACGGGTGCAATCTCGTACCCAGCCTCTTGCAACGTCTGGCGGTTCTCGGTGTAGGAACCAACATGCTGGTCGGGGAATGCCGGGGCGTGCTTGAGACGGGCCCCTGATAGCTGAATCGGCACCTCGCGGCTTCGGAGTTCATACCCGAGGGTCGCAAGCACACCGTCGTAAGCACTGGACGGCAAGTCGACTATGCGACGCTTGTCGAAGGGCAGGACCCGTAGGTTGAACCTCAAGTCCGCTCACCCTCCTCTGTTCCTGGAAGCGAGGGCTGGTGCTCCATACGACGCGGCGTTGGGCGAATCCCTAGAGCAGTGCGTAGAGACACTCCCCGACCTCGCCTCAGAGGGAGGCGGTACTTCGGCGCGAACATGTGTGAGAGTCCAAACCGCTGTTCCTCCGGCGTGCCCAGCGGTACGAGAGCACCGTAGTTCAGGAGTGCATTCAAAATATGGTCCAAAGCCGGATGCAACCGTTCGAGTTCCTCGGCGGACACCGTAACTGAAAGCGCCGGCTCGGAGGTGAAGGACTCGCCGAGGACGTTACCCTCAAAAAATTGGCCCAACGTGTGCACGAGCGCGCGAGGCAGGAACTCATCGGGAAGGCCGCTGTCCGCGATTTCTATCGCGCGCAGATGGCGATAATAGGTGTTACACGCGTCCGCGACCGTCTCGGCTTGGGCACCAACTCCGAGCTTTCCTGTCTCATCGTCCCGCCGATCGACCAGCCGTTGCATCAATGCCTTGAGAAGTCGCGGGTTATTCTCACAAATCGCAAACACGCTCGCCGATCCGGTGTAAACGGGGGGGTGCTTGCGTGATCGGCGGCGACCACCTGCCGCGAGAAACTCATCGCGTAGAAGAATGATCGGCATCGCCTTCCGCAGAGTTGCGGCCCGCTCCGTAGGTCCTAGTTGATCGATCCTGTCGACCGCGATGCCATGTTTGTCGAGCCAAGCCCGAAAGCTCACGTCCTTCTTTGCAAGCTCGGCAATTGCTGTGCGGTTCCGGCTGCCCTCGACATATGCGTCAGACCCCGGTGGCTGTTCAAAGTATCCAGGTCCGGCCAGGAAGTCGTCGACGTCGGGCGTTAGATTGCGATCAACGAGTTCCTGCTCAAGCAGTTCACGGCTGAAGTCGTAGCCGTCCTCCTTGTCCGAAAACGTCAGTTCGATGTACTCGAAGTCATGCCCCGACCAGCCGCCGAGGGCGTAGTCGGATGCTGTCTCTATCTCCGTATACGGTGCTAGCGAGACCTTTTGCATGATGCGAGGATCGCGACCGCGCATGCCCTCTAGCAGTGGTTCGCGGGCGCTCCTTGGTAAGAACTCGATCTCGTCGATAAGCAGCATCCAGACATGACCCTCATCGTCGTCCATGTCGTTGATGCGATCGATGAGGAGACCCGCCGCGTCGATGACATCGATATCGAGAGCCGGGTGGGCGAGGAGTTCATCTGCGGCGTTCGCGCGTCGGCTCGCGCGCCGTGCGAGCCGGCCCAGGTGGGCGAGTTCTTCGCTCAGCGCCCAGCGCAGCGACTCGAAGCTTCCTACCGCGCCAGGAAGACCCCAAGGGCGAGAAACGTCACGCGCCATGGCTTCCTGGGCCTCGCGGGTAAGAGAGCGAAGCTTCTGATGGCCTCGCGGATTCTCCGCATCTACTGAGCGGTAGAGCGCTGCGCCGGCAAGAGCGCGCAAGACGTGTAGAGCAAAGGCTCCTCGACCGAGTTCAGCGCGAAGATCTTCATCAAGGGGACGGGAGGTCCGCTCCAACTGCCCTGCCCACGAGCGGTCAGCCGGCACGAAAACACCCGTGTAGCCAACCGCCTGACGAGCTTCTTCGGCGCGGCCGTGCTCCCAATGCTCGAGAGCAGCCGTAGTAAGCATCTTGAGGAGCGTCGTCTTGCCGCTCCCCCGCGGTCCGGTGATGATCGCGTTTGACTGGGGGACGATCCGCCAGAACTGTTCGGGTGGCACGAAGGTCTGGGCAACCTTCTGAGGTAGAACGCTTCGAGCGTTGTACGAACCGTAAACGGCCGCCGTCGACTTGTCGGTCATCTCAGCGTCAGTTCCTCGATCTGACCAGTTTCTCGATTCGTTCGCACCGAACCGGCTGAGACGCCGCTCCCTGTGGTTCGCTGTTCCTTTACGGCAGCGATCAGTGCCGCGAGGTCTCGAGGGACGAGGTAGCGAACTCGCGGGTCGAGGGCGGCGACGGTGTCCCAATCAACCGTCGCTGAGCCGTAGTGGCTCTCGAGCCACCACGCAAGTTCGGCGCCGTCTCTGCGAAAGCCAAAGCCGGCTCGCTCCACTAGCGCGGAGGCGACGGTTGGTGCTTCCCACCCGTAACCCTGATGCCAGTCGATCGACCAAACCTCCCCGGCTAAAGGCATACCCAGCTTCGCGGAATCAAGGTGAAAGTCGAGCACGTGAATCTGATTCGTGATGTTCGGCTCGGCGGCGACGTTCGCGCCGACGCTCGCGGCGGCGAACCTGACCGATCCGCCCGTTCCGTGCCCGAAATAATCGAGGACAGGTTCATGTTTATGTCCGTGAAGCAGCATCCACCGTTCGGGCTGCTTGTCGAGCAGGCCCAACAGCAAGTCTCCACGTTGGAGGTGACTGGTGGTCGTGTCGTTGGGGTGCGTCCACTCCTGCGGCTGGTGATGGCACATCAAGAGGTTGACACGCGCTGGTTCGTCATCTCCCAGGAACTCTTCGAGCAGTTCAAGCGTGTCCTCGCGCAGAACTCCCCACTGCTCGTTCTCAGGGTGATATCCGACGAGTTGGCACGTGTCGACGGTGATGACCCTCCATCGTCCGTCGGTCGACCGGCAACTTGTGAAGCCGTCGCCCCAATACTTCGTGGGGTCGAGGGGTCCTGGGCCGGGAAACCGTGGTCGGAGCGCTCGCAACGAGGTCTGTGGCCCTGTGCTCGGTGCCGGCCTCCGGTCGAGGTCGTGGTTCCCGACGCTCGCCACGAGGCTGGCGCCCAGCTCAGTGGCCATTCGCTGTAGTTCGTCCCAGACCCATGGCAAGGGCTTTGCCACGCCAATGTCGATGAGGTCTCCTGGGCATGCCAATACGTCTGCCTTGATCCGCTTCGACACGAGGAGGTCTGTAGCGGCGGTCAACGCGTTCTGTCGCACGTTGCCCGCTGTGTCCTCGGCTATGACCGAGCCGGCGCCCGTGGGGACGGCATGGAGATCGCTAACCACGACGACGCGAACGATGCCGTCCGAAAGCGGAGGGAGATCCTCGAGGGGGGGCCTCACGTCGCTAGCTCACAGACACTGTCAGCATTGCTCACGAGGACTTCTGGGCGCCGCCGTCGGGAGCGGGTGTGGGCCGCCACTTGGTAATAGCCATGAACGGTCTCGATCGTCCATCGATCATCGAGTGCCGCCCGGAGCTCCGGGGTGTCTGCGTAAGAAAGCAGCACGGCGACTCCCCGCTCGTCGAGTCGGCGCATGTGTTGAGCGAGCCGCTCGACGTCCGCTCCCTGGAAGGCTCCATATCCGTAGACGCCGTACGCCGACGCAGGGTCCTGCGTGTATGGCGGATCCAAGTAGGCGACGTCGCCGGCAACGGCATCCGCCGTAGTGACCTCGAAGTCGCCGCCTCGTAGGTCGACTCCGCGGAGAGCGAAAGCGAATGCCCGAAAGTCGGCCGGGCGCGGGAGGGAACCAGTGTTGCGCCCGAACGGCACGTTGAATTGGCCTGCACGGTTAGTCCGATAGACACCGTTGAAGCAGAGCCTGTTGAGGAAGATAAACCGCGCGGCTCGTCCGACAGCGTCTAGATCGTCCGGCGATAACCTGCGGACGCTGTAGTACGAAGCTTCGTCGGTGGGCCACGCGGTCATTCGTCGCGCAACGGCCTCGGGCCGATGTCGGACCGTCCGGTAGGTAGCAAGCAAGTCGCGATTCAGATCACCGAGGACGGCGTGCGAAGGACGCACCCGGAGAAACAGGCACGCCGAGCCAGCGAAAGGTTCGAAGTACCGTCCCGTCACGGGCGGCAGCCGACTCTCAAGAACTGGCAGCATGCGTCGCTTGCTGCCCGCCCATCGGAGCAGCCCAGGAGTCACGGAGCTCACCGGGCGTTATCGGGTGCGTCGCCCGCGCCCTGGGAACCGCGAGGGTGTCGACTGGATCTGGGGTGGGTCGAGGCGCCGGGTGCAGGCACCTCGAAGATTCATTCGAAGGACAGTCAATGCACTGCCCCGTCTGGCCAGGGTCTTCGACACAGCCGCGCACCGTACCTGGTCATGTGTTCGAATGTCAACGATCGACCTCGCGAATCATTCATGAAGGTGCCAGCCGTTCGGCCCGCGTATCCGTCAGCTCCTGGCGCCAGGTATGGCAGCGTTCTACGGGGCAGTCTGCGTCCACCTTCGGGCGGATGCACTTCGAAACGCAGGCAGGTAGTCACCGAAGCAGCGACCGGTGCAGCCGGGAGACTCCTACGACGCGACCTCGTCGCCGACACGTGCGGATGTCGGAGGCGCGCCCGAGCTCGTCGTCAGGCGCCAGCACGTAGAGGCAGATGAAGCTGCCGTAGCCGATCAGCTACTCGGCGCAAGTGAGGGTGCGGTCAGCGGAGCATTGAACCGGTATCTCCGGTTCGGACGGAAACTGACTCCTTCGTGCGGCGCTCTTTGCGGTGCGTGGCGTGTGTGTCATGCTGGCCCGGTAGCCATGAGCGCTTCGCCCGCGAACACCTCGCAGCACCTCGCCTTCGCGGGCACGTATCTCTGGCGATTTCTCTAGGCGTTCGGCCTTTACCTGACGTCGCGTTCCCGCGTGGGAGCACCGTCGGCCGGGCGCCGTAGGACCTCTGTCACATGGGCCGCCACCCGCGGCCCGTCCGTACCCAGGTTCAAGAGAGAGCGCAGGTCAGAGAGATGATGATCGTGATGAAGCCCGAGGCGACGCAGGACGAGATCGGCCGGGTGGTCGAGCGGGTCGAGAGCGCCGGTGCGCGCGCCCACGTCAGCGCCGGTGATGAGGTCACCGTGATCGGTGCCGTGGGGGACCGCGAGCACGTGCAGCGACTCGGGCTGGAGGCCAGTCCCGGCGTCGACAAGGTCGTGCCGATCCTCAAGCCGTACAAGCTCGCCTCCACGCAGCTGCGCGGCGGGGCGCCGTCGGTGCTGGAGATCGGGGGCCGGCGCGTGGGTGGCGACCACTTCGCCCTGATCGCCGGGCCGTGCACCGTGGAGTCGCGCGAGCAGACGCTCGACACCGCCCGGATCGTCGCCGCGGCCGGCGCGACGATGTTCCGCGGCGGCGCGTACAAGCCGCGCACGTCGCCGTACGCCTTCCACGGGCTGGGCGTCGAGGGGCTGCGGCTGCTCGCCGAGGCCAAGGCGGAGACCGGGCTCCCGATCGTCACCGAGCTGATGGACGCGCGCGACATCGAGCCGCTCGCCGAGGTCGCCGACGTCGTCCAGATCGGCGCGCGCAACATGCAGAACTACACGCTGCTCACCGAGGTCGGCCGGTCCGGGCTGCCGGTGATGATCAAGCGCGGCCTCTCGTCCACGCTCGAGGAGCTGCTGATGGCCGCGGAGTACGTGCTCAAGGAGGGGAACGAGAACGTGCTCCTGTGCGAGCGCGGGATCCGCACCTTCGAGACCGCGTACCGCTTCACGCTCGACCTCACCGCGATCCCGGTGCTGAAGGAGCTGACGCACCTGCCGGTGATCGTCGACCCGTCCCACGCCGCCGGCCGCCGCGCGCTCGTCGAGCCGCTGTCGCTCGCCGCCGCCGCGGTGGGTGCGGACGGGATCATCGTCGAGACGCACCCGAACCCGGACGAGGCGATCTGCGACGGCCCGCAGCAGCTCGTCGCGGACGACTTCGCGCGGTACGCCGCGAAGGTCGAGCAGGCGGCGGCCCTCGCGGGCAAGCTGATCTCGGTGCCGGCCTGATCGTGGCGTTCGCCACGCCGCGCGGCCGCGGGGTTTCCTAGGCTGCGCGGCGTGCGGATCGCGGTCATCGGGGTGGGGCTCATCGGCGGCTCCGTGGGGCTCGCCGCGCGCGAGCGGCTCGACGCCGACGTCGTGGGGTGGGATCCGTCCGCGGACGCGCGCGCTGCGGGCTGCCGGCTCGGCGCGCTCTCGTCCGCCGCACCGACCCTCGCCGAAGCGCTCCACGACGCGCAGATCGCGGTCGTCGCCGCACCCGTCGGCGTGCTGCCGAAGCTCGTCGCCGACGTCCTCGCCGCCGCGCCGGAGGACTGCGCCGTGACCGACGTCGGCTCGACCAAGCGCGCGCTCGTCACGAGCGACGAGCGGTTCTGCGGCGGCCACCCGCTCGCGGGCGCGGAGACCGCGGGGGTCGAGCACGCTCGCGTCGACCTCTTCGACGGCGCGCCCTGGTACCTGACGCCCGGCCCGCGCACGTCGGGCGTCCTCTTCGAGCGCCTCCACCGGTTCGTCACCGGCCTCGGCGCGCGCCCCGCCGCGATCGACCCCGAGACCCACGACCGGATGATGGCCTCGATCTCCCACCTCCCGCACGTCGTCGCCAACGTGATGGTCGCCCAGGCGGCCGGCGCGCTGGGCGGCGAGCGCGTCCCGCCGACCGGCCCCTCGTTCCGCGACGCCACCCGCGTGGCCGGCGCGAACAGCGCGATCTGGACCGACATCTACCTCGGCAACGCGGAGGCGCTCGTGGAGCGGATCGACGACATGGTCGAGCGGCTCGGCCAGGTCCGCGCGGCGCTCGTGGCGGGCGACGCGCGCGGGATCACGGACTGGAACGACGCCGCCGCGCGCGACCGCCGCACGCTCCTCGAGTCGGGCCTGGAGGGCGGCGACGTGCACGAGCTGCGAGCATCCGTGCCCAACCGGCCGGGCGTCGTCGCGGAGATCGCGCTCGCCCTCGGCAGGGCCGGCGTCAACATCGTGGACATGGCACTCAGCCCCTCGGGGGACTTCAGGCAGGGACGCGTGTCGCTCTGGGTGAGCGGCGCCGAGCAGGCTGCGCGCGCCGAGACGCTCATCGCCGAGCTCGACATCCCCGTCGCGCGCGCATGAACGTCCGCTTCGATCCCGTCGACCGGCTGCGGGGCACCGTCGCCGCGGCGCCCGACAAGTCGCTCTCGCACCGCGCCGCGATGTTCGGCGCGATGGCCCAGGACCCGGTCCGCGTGACCGGCTACCTGATGGCCGAGGACACGATCTCCACCCTCAACGCCATGCGTGCGCTGGGGGCGCTGGTGGAGGAGCGCGGGGACGAGCTGGTGATCCGCGGCGTCGGCCTGCGCGAGCCGCGCGAGGTCGACGGGCTGATCGACGTCGGCAACGCGGGCACGCTGATGCGGCTCCTGCCCGGCTGGCTGGCGGCGCAGGAGGGGCGGTCGTGGACGTTCGACGGCGACGCCTCCATCCGCAAGCGCCCCGTCGACCGCGTCGCCGCGCCGCTGCGCGAGATGGGCGGCGTGATCGAGGCGCGCGACGACCGCTTCCCGCCGTTCACCGTGCGCGGCGCGCGTCTGCGCGGGATCGAGTACGCGCTCCCGGTCGCGTCCGCGCAGGTCAAGTCGTGCGTGCTGATGGCGGGGATGCTCGCCGACGGCACGACGACGGTGGTGGAGCCGGTGCCGTCGCGCGACCACACCGAGCGGATGCTCGCGGCGGCGGGCGTCAGCATCGTGCGCTCCGGCTCGCGGATCACCGTGCCGCAGGCCGACGAGCTGGAGCTCGACGCGCTCGTCGTCCCCGGCGATCCCTCCTCCGCCGCCTTCATGCTCGCGGCGGGCGTGCTCGTCCCCGGCTCGCGGCTCGTGGTGACCAACTGCGGCGCGAACTGGACGCGGACGGGCTTCATGCGGATCGCGCAGCGGATGGGTGCGGTCGTGGTCGGCGACTTCGAGCCGGTGCCCGCCGGCGACGTCGCGATCCCGACGAGCGAGCCGCTCACCGACATCGACGTCACCGCCGGCCCGCTGGTCGGCACGACGGTGGAGGCCGACGAGGTGCCGCTCGCGATCGACGAGCTGCCGCTGGTCGCGCTCCTCGCGTGCTTCGCGGAGGGCGAGACCGTCGTGCGGGGGGCGGAGGAGCTGCGCTTCAAGGAGTCCGACCGGATCGAGGCCGTCGTCACCGGCCTGCGCGGCCTCGGCGCCGACATCGAGGGCACGCCCGACGGCTTCGTCGTCCAGGGCACCGGCGGCCTGCGCGGCGGCGTCATCGAGTCCCACGGCGACCACCGCCTCGCGATGCTCGGCGCCATCGCCGGCATGGCGTCTTTGGAGGGTGTCGAGGTCGTCGGGATGGAGACCGCCGCGGTCTCCTACCCGGGCTTCCAGGACGACATCGCCGGGCTGCTCACCTCCTAGCCGCACGAGCGCGCGCCAGGGCGCCGCGACGTCCGGCACTACCCTGCACGGAGCATGCTTGTCGCCATCGACGGTCCCGCTGGCGCGGGCAAGTCCACGGTCGCGCGCGCGGTCGCCGCTGCGCTCGGCTTCACCTACCTCGACACCGGTGCGATGTACCGCGCCGTCGCCCTCGCCTCGATCCGGGGCCACGGCCTGCCGCACCTGGCCGAGGTCGGGTTCGCCGACGACGGCCACATCCTCCTCGAGGGCGAGGACGTCGAGTCGCTCATCCGCACCACCGAGGTGTCCGAGGCGGCGTCGAAGGTCGCCGCCGACCCGCAGGTCCGCCGCGCGCTCGTCGAGCAGCAGCGGCGCCTGATCGGCCAGAGCGACTGGGTCGCCGAGGGCCGCGACATCGGCACCGTCGTCGCGCCGGACGCCGAGGTGAAGGTCTTCCTCACCGCGTCGGCCGAGGAGCGCGCGCAGCGCCGCGCCGCCCAGCTCGGCGCCGACCCGGCGCAGATCCTCGCCGAGCAGCAGATCCGCGACCAGCGCGACTCGACCCGCGAGGACTCGCCGCTGCGCGCGGCCGAGGACGCGGTCGAGGTGGACACGACGGGGCTCACCATCGACGAGGTCGTCGCGCGGATCGTCGCGCTGGCGGAAGGAGCGCGGACCCGATGAGGAAGGTCGCGATCGTCGGCTACCCGAACGTGGGCAAGTCGTCGCTGGTCAACCGCTTGACGAACACGCGCGAGGCCGTGGTGCACGAGCGCCCCGGCGTGACGCGCGACCGCAACGAGCTCGCGTGCGAGTGGAACGGGCGCCGGTTCATCCTGATCGACACGGGCGGCGTCGACTTCTCCGACGAGGACCCGATGGCCGGCTCGATCCGCGAGCAGGCGCAGGCCGCGCTCAACGACGCCGACGTCGCGGTGCTGATCGTCGACGCCAAGGGCGGCGTGCGGCCCGGCGACGAGGAGGTCGCCGACCTGCTGCGCCGCTGGGACCGGCCCGTCATCGTCGGCGCGAACAAGATCGACTCGCCCAAGGACCTGCTGCTCGCGCACGAGTTCCACGCGCTCGGGCTGGGGGAGCCGGTGGCGGTCTCCGCCGCGCAGGGGCTCGGCACCGGCGACCTGCTCGACGCGATCACCGAGGTGCTCCCCGAGGGCGACCTGCCCGAGGACGAGGACGTCGTCCGGCTCGCCGTCATCGGCCGGCCGAACGTCGGCAAGTCGTCGCTGGTCAACAAGATCCTCGGCCAGGACCGGGTGATCGTCTCCGACGTCGCCGGCACCACGCGCGACGCGATCGACCTCCCGTTCGAGTACGAGGGCCGGCCGATCATCCTGGTCGACACCGCGGGCATGCGGCGCCAGGCGAAGGTGACCGAGTCGGTCGAGTACTACACGACGCTCCGCTCCCAGCGGGCCGCCGAGCGCGCCGACGTCGCGCTCGTGGTCTGCGACGCGCAGGACGGCGTCACGTCGCAGGACATGCGGATCGCCGAGCTGGCGATGAAGGCAGGCTGCGCGACCGCGCTGATCCTCAACAAGTGGGATCTGCAAGACGAGGAGCAGGGCCTGGGCTCGGACATCGAGCACGAGCGCGCCCACGTCAAGAACAAGCTGCGGCTGCGGCCGAAGGTGCTGACGGTGAGCGCGCAGACGGGCCGCCAGGTCCAGCGCGTGATGCAGGAGGCGATCGTGCTCGCCGACCGGATGCGCACGCGCATCCCGACGTCGGACCTCAACCGGTTCCTCAGCGAGACCGTCCAGGTGCGTCAGCCGCCGGCCAAGCAGAACCACCGCCTGAAGCTGCTCTACATGGCGCAGATCGAGACGCGGCCGCCGCGGTTCGCGATCCAGGTCAACTCGCGCAACCGCGTGACGCGCGACTACGCGTACTTCATCGAGAACCGGCTGCGGGAGCGGTACGGCTTCGCGGGCGTGCCGCTGATCATCGACTTCAACGAGCGCAAGCAGCGACGCAGCGAGCGCGCCGCGTGACGCAGGCGGCGCGCCGGCGGACGGTCGTCGTCGCTGCCGCCGCCGTCGTCCTCGCTCTTGCGACCGCGGCGTTCGTGCTGGCGGTCGGGCGGGGCGGGTCGGATGCTGCTCCTGCGGGCGATGCGGCGCGGTTCGCGCCGCGCGGGACGCTCGTGTGGCTGCACGTGTCGACGGACGGGGATCGTGAGGCGGTCTCGCGCGCTGACGCGCTGCTCGGGCGGTTCGACTCGTGGGCGGCGCTGCGCGACGGGCTCCTGCAGCGGCTGTCGGGGCGTGAGGAGCCGGTCTCGGAGGACGACGTGTCGCCGTGGCTGGGGGACGAGGCCGCGTTGGCGTTGGTCGACACCGGCGGGCAGACGGCGGGGTCGCTCGTCGTGGTCGGTGTGGAAGACGACACGAAGGCGCGTGAGTTCCTTGACGAAGGCTCCGCGAAGAAGTCGCAGAGCACGTACAACGGGACACGGATCGACACGTACGGTGCGGTGTCCGTGGCGATCTCCGACAAGCACCTCCTCATCGGGCAGAACGCGACCGTCCGCGCGGCGCTCGACCGGGCGCGCGGGCAGGGTTCCGGGCTGACCGACGACCCCGTGTATCGCCGTGTCACGCGGGATCTGCCGGACGACCGGGTCGCCGACGCGTACGTCTCCCGTGACGGGCTGCGGCGTGTGCTGATGCCGCAGGGCGGCGTGGTCGGGACGCTCGCCGCGCTGCTCGACCAGCCGGGCCTCCAGGGCGCCTCCGCGGCGCTCGTGCCGGAGGAGGGGCGCGTTCGCCTCCGTGTTCGATCGGCGCTCGCGCCGGGGACCAAGGCGGCGCCGTCGTTCACGCCCAAGCTGCTCGACGCGGTGCCGGAGGACGCGGTCGCGTACCTCGGCTCGCGGGGGATCGGCGACACGCTCGGCAACCTGCTGCTGTCGGCGGCGGGCGGGACGCAGTCCGGCGGGGTGGCGGCGGTGCTCGGGCGGCTGCGAACCGAGCTGAGCAAGGAGACCGGCGGGGCGCTCCAGCGCGACCTGCTGTCGCTGCTCGACGGCGAGGTCGCGGTCACAGCGTTGAAGGCGGGCTCGGGCGGCGGCGCGGCGACGCAGCTCGCGCTGATCGCGGAGGTCCGCGACGCGACCCGCACCGGCGGCGTGCTGCGCCGGCTGCAGGAGCCGCTGGCCAAGCTGCTGACCGTCGAGGGGGAGGGCGCGCCGACGTGGTCGACCCAGGACCTCGGCGACCGGATCACCGCCTCCACGCTGACGATCCCCAACGGCGCGCGGCTCAGCTACGCGATCGTCGGCGGGCGCCTCGTCGTCGCCACCGGGACCGACGCGATCCGCGCGGTGGCGTCGGCGGACGGCGGGCTGGCGGAGAGCGATCGGCTCGACGAAATGGGCGAAAGTCGACCGGGAGAGGTGACATCGCTAGGCTTGCTCGACTTCAGCCAGCTCCTCGAGCTCGGCGAGCAGACCGGCCTCAGCGAGAGCCGCGCCTACCTGGCCGCCCGTGATGACCTGCGCAAGATCCGCGCGGTCGGGGTCCGCTCGCACGGGGACGAGGGGGAGACGACAGCGGAGATCCTCCTCTCGATTCCATGACCCAGCCCCTTTCTGACAACGAGTACCTGTTCACCTCCGAGTCCGTGACCGAGGGTCACCCGGACAAGATCGCTGACCAGATTTCTGACGGCGTCCTCGACGCCGTGCTCAAGGAGGATCCGTACGGCCGCGTGGCGTGCGAGACCCTGGTGAACACCGGCCTCGTCGTCGTCTCGGGCGAGATCTCCACGTCGACGTACGTCGACATCCAGGAGATCGCCCGCGAGACGATCCGCAAGATCGGCTACGTCGACGCGGACCTGGGCTTCAGCGCGGACTCGTGCGCCGTCATCAACGCGCTCGACAAGCAGTCCCCGGACATCGCGCAGGGCGTCGACCAGGCGTTCGAGACGCGGACCGACCCGTCGGACGACGACAGCCTCGACATCGCCGGCGCCGGCGACCAGGGGATGATGTTCGGCTACGCGTCGAACGAGACCGACGAGCTCATGCCGCTCCCGATCTCGCTCGCCCACAAGCTGGCCAAGCGGCTGGCGGACGTGCGCAAGGCCGAGGTCGTCAACTACCTGCGCCCGGACGGCAAGACCCAGGTGTCGGTGCGCTACCGCGACGGCAAGCCGGTGGAGATCGAGAAGCTCCTCATCTCCACGCAGCACAAGGAGGGCGCCGAGAACCTGATCCCGGACGACCTCTGGGAGCACGTGGTCGAGCCGATCCTCCCGAAGGATCTCTACGACGAGAAGAAGCTCCGCAAGAACTTCCTCGTCAACCCGACCGGCCGGTTCGTCATCGGCGGCCCGGTGGGCGACGCGGGCCTGACCGGCCGCAAGATCATCGTCGACACGTACGGCGGCATGGCCCGCCACGGCGGCGGTGCCTTCTCCGGCAAGGACCCGTCGAAGGTCGACCGCTCGGCCGCGTACGCCGCGCGCTACGTCGCCAAGAACCTCGTCGCCGCCGGCCTCGCCGAGCGTGCCGAGGTCCAGGTCGCGTACGCCATCGGCGTCGCGCACCCGGTGTCGGTGATGGTCGAGACGTTCGGCACGGAGAAGATCTCGCGCGGCAAGATCGCGCAGCTCGTCTCCGAGCACTTCGACCTGCGCCCGGGCGCGTTCCGCGAGGAGCTCAAGCTCCACCGCGCGATCTACCAGAAGACCGCCGCCTACGGCCACTTCGGCCGCGAGGACGCGGACTTCACGTGGGAGCGGACCGACAAGGCCGCCGCCCTCCGCGAGGCCGCCGGCCTCGCCGGCGCCGCCGCGTAGGCTCGCCACCTGCGCCGCGTTTCCCGCGGCGCACCCCGCTTCACCCGACGGCCCGCTCTCGCAGCGGGCCGTCGGCCGTTCGGGCGCCTTCCGCGAGGAGGTCGAGCAAGGCCGCCTCGGTGCGGCACGCGCCGGTCGTGAGGTCGTCGTGGGTCAGGCGGACGGTGACGATGCCGTGGCGCAGGAGCTCGACGTCGCGCCGGCGGTCGGTGCGGAACCGCTTGCGGGTCAGGTGCGTCCGCTCGCCGTCGAGCTCGACGATCAGCCGGTGCTGCGGCCAGAGCGCGTCCGCCTCGTGCCCGTGGACCATGGCGTTGAGGATCGGGCGGGGGAGCCCGGCGCGGTCGACGATCTTCAGCAGCAGCCGCTCCAGGTGCGGCTTGTCGACGTCGGGCGAGACGATGAGGGCGGCGAGGGCGGCGGTCCTGCGGCCGGGCGCCCGCGTGATCGCCTCGTGCACCGCCTGCACGTCGAGAAGGCGGCGGACCTCCGTCTCGTGCACCGCCTTCTCGAGCGCGTCCTGGGGCAGGACGGTGGCGAGGTCCACGAGCGTTCGGGCGACGGTCGTCACGCGGACGCCGTCGACGGTCGTGACGTCGGCGGGGTCGAGGTGGCGGACGCGGTGCAGCGCGATCCCCGGATGGCCCTTGCGGCCGCGGTCGGGGGTGGTCACGTCGATGACGGCGCGGCCGGTGTCGCGGAAGCCGCGCAGGGCGCCGGCGGACGTGTGGCTCAGCGCCGCGTTCGGTCCGCACGCGCCGACGGCGGCCAGCCAGCGCCCGCGCGGCGAGAGCGCCGTGTGCCCGACCGCGTAGACGCCGGGGTAGAGGCGGTGGAGCGACCCGCGCTCCACCCGCGTCGTGATCGCGGCGCGGCCGATGCCCAGCGCTTCGAGCTGCCGGCGTGAGATGACGCCGTGCTGCCGCCCCGCGAGGGCGGCGACGCGCTCGTCGGGCGTCGGTGGGCCCTTTGACTCACGACTATCAGGAGCGAAAGGGCCCACCTCACCGATCGTGCCGATCGAGGTGTGACGGCGGACCCAGCCTTCGTGACTTAAGTGCGGAGGATGTGGAGCCCGAGGTCGGAGAAGGGGGAGAGGGCGTCGGCTGGGGTGTCGGGCTCGGTGGCGAGGTGGGTGAGGGCGGTGGCGGGGCCGATGGAGAAGGGGGCGACGGTGCCGAGCTTCTCGCGGGAGCAGAGGCCGACGACGCGGTCGGCGCGGGTGAGCATCACGCGGCGGACCTCGGCCTCCTCGAAGTAGCCCTCGCTGATGCCGTGCTCGGCGTGGAGCGACCAGACGCCGAGGAAGCAGATGTCGGCGGTGATGCGGCGGAGCGCCTCGACGGTCTGGCCGCCGACGCAGACCATCGCGCGTGCGTCGAGCGTGCCGCCGAGGAGGACGACCTCGATGCCGGGGCGCGCGCCGAGCGCGGTCGCGACCGGGGGCGCATGGGTGACGAAGGTGCCGGTGAAGCCGGGCGGGATCGCGCCGACGAGGTGCAGGGCGGTCGAGCCGCCGTCGAGGAGCACGACCTGGCCGGGCTCGAGGAGCGACGCGGCGGCGCGGGCCGTCGCGATCTTCCCCGGCACGGCCTGCTCGCGCCGGTCCTCGTAGGTCGCCGGGACGTGCGAGCGGGCGAGCGCGCCGCCGTGGACGCGCTGGATCGCCCGGGCCTCCGCCAGCTCGTCGAGGTCGCGCCGCACCGTGTAGGCGGAGACGCCGAGCAGCCCCTGCAGCTCGGCGGCGACGACGCGCCCCTCGGCCGCGAGCAGCTCCAGGATGCGGCGGTGGCGCTCCTCCTTCAGCACGACGCGGCGGCGCCGGCGAGCACGCCCGCGCGGTCGGCCCACTGGAGGAGCATCACGGTCTTGCCGTCGGCGATCTCGCCGCGCTCGACCATCGCGAGCGCGTCCTCCAGCGTCGGCTCGATGAGGTCGATCCGCTCGCCCTCCGCCTCGACGCCCGCAACATCGCCCGAGCGGTCGGCGGCGGTGTACGGCGCCGCGAAGAACGTCACGCGCTCGGTCACCGACCCCGGCGACATGAAGAGCTCGAAGAGCCGCGTCACGGAGCCGACGGCCACGCCGGTCTCCTCGGCGGTCTCGCGGCGGATCGCGGCCTCGGGGTCGTCGCCGTCGAGCAGCCCCGCGGGCGCCTCGATCAGCATCCCGTCCGGGTGGCCGTTGACGTACACCGGCATCCGGAACTGCCGCGTCAGCAGCACCGTCCCGCGCGCCGGGTCGTACAGCAGGATCGTCGCGCCGTTGCCGCGGTCGTACGTCTCGCGCGACTGGCGGGTCCACGCGCCGTCGCGGCCGCGGAAGTCGAACGAGACCTTCCGCAGCGTGTACCAGTCGTCCGCCAGCACCTCGGTCGACAGGTTGCGGACGTCCGGGTTCACGACGCCACCGCCGGCAGCTCGGAGACGGCGTGGAAGACCCGCCCGCCCGCGCCGGTCACCAGCTCCACCATCTCGTCGGCGCCCGCCGACGGCCCGCCGATCCGCAGCACGGCGTCGCAGCGCACCGCCAGCCGCCGCGCGATCGGATGGAAGATCCGGTCGAAGACGGCGTCGCCGTGCGCGCCGCCCGCCTGCTCGATCACCGGCAGCGCGAGCGCCTCGCCCGTCACCGGCAAGTGGCCGGCCTCGAAGACCTCCAGCGCCGCCGCGTACATGGCATCCACGTTGGCCTGGAGCTTGGCCGGGTCGTCGCCCGTGCCCGACCGGTACGGCCCGGCGACGAGCACCATCAGCCCCGAGCCCGATGAGGTTGCGTTCATGCACTTATGGTGCAACAACGCGCAGAAAGGCGCAAGAAGCGCGCGTCGGTCGAAGGTCGAGGCGCCGGGCCGGGTGCCACACTGGACGGCGAGCATGCCCACCGCCTCCGTCCTCTCCGTCAACGTCGGCACCCCGCAGGCCGTCAGCACGTTCAAGCGCACCGTCACGACCGCGATCTGGAAGACGCCGGTCGACGGGAGAGTCCAAGCCCGCGGCGTCAACCTGGACGGCGACGACCAGGCCGACCGGCGCAACCACGGCGGCCCGGACAAGGCCGTCTACGCCTACGCGAGCGAGGACACCGCGTGGTGGGAGGAGGAGCTCGGCCGCGAGCTCGGCCCCGGCGCGTTCGGCGAGAACCTGACGCTGCGGGGCGTCGACTGCACGAACGCGCGCGTGGGGGAGCGGTGGGCGATCGGCACCGCCGTCTTCGAGGTCGTCCAGCCGCGCATCCCGTGCTTCAAGCTCGGCCTCCGGCTCGAGGACCCGCGGATGCTCAAGCGGTTCGCGCAGGCCAGCCGCCCCGGCGCGTACCTGCGGATCCACACCGAGGGCGACGTCGGCGCGGGTGACGCGGTCGAGATCCTCGACCGGCCCGAGCACGGCGGCACGATGCGGTTGATCAGCGACGCGCTGATGCTCGACGAGGGGCTCCGGCCCCAAGCGCTCCGGACGCCGGGTCTCATCCCGTCGCTGCAGAGCTGGCTGGCCGAGCAGCCCGTCTGACGCGCCCGATGCCCGGCGCGATCGCCAAGGTGGAGCCGCTGACGACGGCGCGCTCGCTGCGCGGCCCGTTCGACTACCTGCGCCCGGACGGGGTCGAGAAGGGCGCGCTCCTCGTGGTGCCGTTCGGCCACCGCGACGTCACCGGCGTGGTCGTCGACACGGCGGAAACGAGCGAGGTGCCGGCCGAGAAGCTCGTCCACCCCCGGCGCATCCTCGACGAGCACCTGCCGGCCGACCTGATCGACCTCGCGCGGTGGATGGCCGACGAGTACGTCTCGACGTTCGCCCGCGCGCTCCAGCTCGTCCTGCCGCCCAGCGGCGCCCGCGCGAAGACCGCGCTGTGGGCGGAGCTGACGCCCGCGGGCGCGGCGGCGCTGGCGCGGGGGATCAAGCAGGGCGACCCGCACGACCCGCCGGTGCCGGAGGAGGCCGAGCGCGCGCCGCTGCGGCCCAAGGCGGGCAGTACGATGCGCGCGAGCGCCAAGGGCCCGGCGCTCCGCCCGAGCCAGATCGAGCTGCTCGGCACGCTCCCCCGGTGGGCGGGTGCGGACGGCCAGGCGCTGCGGCGGCTGGAGGGGCGGGGGCTCGTCCGCATCGGCCCGCGCGCGCAGCGCCGCCACGTCGCGCAC
>Ga0196960_10000267_pt1 | contig 20736 bp, 21 predicted proteins | sample S3v_5metaG_FD_183187 | JGI IMG/M metagenome (GOLD analysis project Ga0196960, IMG submission 183187) | Soil microbial communities from Anza Borrego desert, Southern California, United States - S3+v_5 | ecosystem: Environmental > Terrestrial > Soil > Desert | place: USA: California | collected...
CGCCGTCGCGGAGGCCGAGCGGCACGAGGCGACGCTCCTCGGCCGGCTCGCGCGCGAGGAGCTGACGGCGGCGGGCGGACGGCCGTCGCGGGCGGCGCTCTCCGGCCCCGCCTCGCTCACCCCGTCCGAGCGCCGCGTCGCCGAGCTCGCGGCCAAGGGCCTCTCCAACCGCGAGATCGCCGAGACGCTCTGGGTTACGCGCAAGACCGTCGAGGTCCACCTCGGCTCCGCCTACGGCAAGCTCCAGATCAAGTCGCGCGCCCAGCTCCCCGACGCGCTCGGCCCGCTCGGTCAGGCCGCCGCGGCCTGAGCGCCCGGCTCCGCCGGCGGCTCCAACGCAGCAGCGGGCGCCACGCTCCGCTCCGGCGTCGGCGCTCCGAGCACGCGGATGCCGGCCGCGGTCAGGTGCGCGGCGACGTCGTCGTCGGCCCAGTCCGGCGGCGTGCCGTCGTCCGACGCGGTCGCGTGGAGGAACCACTCGATCCCGCCGGGCCGGCAGACCACCATCCAGCTCGCCACCTCCGACGCCACCCGCACCTCGTGCGGCACGCCGCGCGGCAGCAGCAGCTCGTCGCCCGGACCCAGCTCGTACGGCGGCTCGTCGTCGACCGTCACCCGCAGCGACCCGGCGATCACCCACACCAGCTCGTCCTCGACCGTGTGCAGATGGCGCGGCAGCCCGGCGCCGCGGCCGGCGGTGATCTCCAGCACGGTCTCGGCGCCGCGCGACGACGCGGCGTCGGAGAGGATCCGGATGTGGCGGGCGGCGTGGGCGAGCTCGGCGGGCGACACGGTCCCGGCAACCTTCGCCATCGCGGGCCGGTCCGCCTACGGCCCGCCACCCCAGCATCTGCCCCAGGGTCGACCTTCGGGCTACACCACGAGCTACGACGCGCCGCGGCTGCGCGACAGCCGCTTCGTCACGCGCCCGACCCGCTCCGCGGTCCCCTGCAGCGGCTCGATCGTCTCCGCCACGGTCTCGACCGCACCCTCCAGCTCCTCCACCACGTCCACCGCGGAGAGGATCTTGGGCAGTGCGGAGAGCAGCGCGCGCATGTCGATCTCCAGCCGCGTCGCGACCTGCGTCAGATCCTCGCCGCCGTCGCGGATCTCCACACCGCGCGCCTCGACGCCGCGCGCCGCCGCCTCGAGGTCCTTGCCGCCGTCGTGGATCAGCCGGCCGGTGACGTCGACCTGCCGCGCGGTGTCGGTGAGGTCGCGGCCGGTGAGGTCGACCCGCTTGGCGGTGTCGGTCAGGTCGCGCCCGCCCTCGACGATCTCGCGCGCGACGAGGTTGAGCGCGGTCAGCTCCATCAGCAGCGCGTCGAGGCGGACGCGCACCTCCTCGACCGGGTCCGGCTCCGTCCGCGCGCGGTCGGCGAGCACGGTCAGGTCGTCCAGCGCGCGGGCGACGCGCAGCGGGACGCGGATGGGGGCGAGGATGAGCGATCCGAGGTCCACACCGCGGAGCTACCCCCGCGGTGTGCACCCGTGGTGCCAACTCACGCCGGCCCGAGCGGCGCTACGTCAGCTTGTCCTTGACCTTGCCCATGAGCGACTCGGTGTCGTTGGCGACGACGCCGAGCGGCTCGTCCGGCAGGCCGGCGGCGACGCGCAGCTTCTGCGCGATCTCGGCGATCTCCTCGGGCGCGTAGTCCGGCGCGAAGACGTCGGTCTGCGCCGGCAGGTCGAACGGCGGGGCGCCCTCCGGCATCGAGTCGGAGACGATGAGGTCCTCACCGGTCTCCGGGTGCGGGCCGTTGAAGACCGCGACGATCTCCTGGTAGTCGCTGGGCGAGAACCGGTAGAGCGTGCGGTGCAGGTCCTTCGCGATGTGCGGCTGGCACTCGGGGATCTTCGCCGTTGGGATCCGCGGCGTCGGGAACATCTTCGTCAGGTCCGCGCCCGTGATCTTCTCCACCGCCCGCGCGTACGCGACCTGGTGGACGCCGCCGCGGACGAGCAGGTAGCCCGTCAGCGCCTTCGCGGCGGGGTGGTCCACCATCTGGTAGACCTTGAGCTTGTTGTTGCGAGCGCCGGTCTCGAGGAAGAAGTTGTGCGTCAGATCCTCGATCAGGTCGCCCGAGGAGAAGACGTAGTCGCCCGTCCACGGGTTCCCGCGCGAGTCCTGCGGCAGCGCGCCGCGCCCGCCCGCGATGAAGTGCGCGGGGTTGAACATGCTCTCGTCGAAGACGTCGTCGAGGCTCTCGCCGGACGCGTCGGTGAGCATCGTGTTGATCGCCGTCGCGACGAGCTCGATGTGGCCGTACTCCTCCGCGGCGATGTTCGCGATGAGGTCGTAGAACGGCCGTGCCTTCTGCCGGTTCCGGAAGTTGAACGACTGGAACGTGTAGTTCATGAGCGTCGACATCTCGCCGAACCGCCCGCCCATGAGCTCCTGCACGATCTTCGCGCCCTTCGCGTCCACGGTGGACGGCGGGGGAAGCTCAGCCTGGAGCCGGTCGATGCGCTGGATCATGGTCCAGCCTCCTCTCGGGTGGGGAACTTCTTCTCGCCTACCCCCGCGCGCTCGTTCTAGCTGCTCACGTGATGAGCCGCTTCTCCATCTTCACAACCGCGAACCGCCAGGCCAGGAGGCCGAACAGGACGATCGCGCCGAGGTGGGCGAGGTCTGAGAGTTCGAACCCGAACGCGGCGTGGCGGACGAGCTCGACGCAGTGGTAGAGCGGGTTGACGTTCGCCGCCACCTGCGCCCACTCGGGCAGCTCGCTGATCGGGAAGTACGTGCCGGCGACGAGGAACATCGGCGTCACCACGGTGCTCGTCACGTAGTTGAAGTTGTCGATCTTCGACATCAGCGCGGCGATGAGGATCCCGAAGCACGCCCAGCCGAAGCCGGTGAGGAACGCGATGAACGGGACGGTGAGCATGCCCCAGCTCGGGTCGAGGCCGAAGGCGATCGCGACGAGGAGCGGCATGCAGCCGTAGGTGCCGGCGCGCGTGGCGATCCACAGCGCCTCGCCGGTGACGATCTCCTCCGTGTCGACCGGTGCCGCGAGGATCGCGTCGTACGTCTTCTGGAACTCGCGTTTGACGAACGTGCCGAACATCGCGGGGAAGACGGAGCTGAAGAGCACCGCGGTCGCGACCGTGCCGGTGCCGACGAACTCGACGTAGTCCAGGCCGTTGACCTCGCTGACCAGCGCGCCGAAGCCGAAGCCGAACGCGAGCAGGTAGATGGTCGGCTCGACGGTGGAGCTGAACGTCGTGGCCCGCCAGAAGCTCGAGAAGTTGACGATCTCGCGGACGAGGACGCCGGCGAGGGCGGAGCGGTCGAGGCGGCCGGGGCGGTCGCCCTTCGCGCGGGTGGGCTTGGTGGTCGTGGCGGCCATGGCGTTCTAGACGACCTCTTCGCCGGTGAGGAGCACGAAGACGTCCTCCAGGTTCGCGGGGCGGCGCTCGCCTTCGGGGGCGTCGCCGTTGATGGACTCGGCGCGGAGGATGGTGACGGACGTGCCGGTGCGTCTCGTCGGCCAGCCGTTGGAGGTGGCCTCGGACTCGACCTCGCGGAGCCGTTGCGGAGGGCCGTAGACCTCCAGCGCCTCGCTGCCGGCGTGCTCGGTCACCAGCTCGGCGGGACGGCCGGTCGCGACCGCGCGGCCCTTCGCCATGACGACCACGGTGTCGGCGAGGCGCGCGGCCTCCTCGATGTAGTGCGTCGACATCAGGATGGAGACGCCCTCGGAGCGGAGCCGGTCGATCAGCGCCCACAGCTCCTGGCGGACCTGCGGGTCGAGGCCGACGGTCGGCTCGTCGAGGAGCACGAGCCGCGGCTGGTGGACCAGCGAGCGCGCGATGAGCAGCCGGCGCCGCATGCCGCCGGACAGCTCGCCGACCTTCGCGGTGCGCCGCTCGGTCAGCCGCGCGACCTGGAGCGCCCGCTCGATCGCGTCCTTGCGCTCGGCGCGCGGGATCCGGTACAGGTAGGTGAAGACGAGCAGGTTCTGCTCGACCGTCAGGGTCGTGTCGAGGTTGTCGAGCTGCGGCGTGACGCCCATCTGCGCGCGCGCCGTCTTCGAGTCCTGCGGCAGCTGGTGCCCCAGCACGCTGATCTCGCCCTCGTCCTGGATCGCCTGCGCCGTCAGCAGCCGCATCGTCGTCGACTTCCCGGCCCCGTTCGGCCCGAGCAGCCCGACGCACGTCCCGGCCGGCACGTCCAGGTCCAGCCCGTCCACCGCGGTCACGTCGCCGAACCGCTTCACGACACCGCGCAGTCTGAGTGCGTTGTCACTCACAGCACGCGACCCTACCGCCCGCCCAGGTCGCCACCGAAGCGAGTTCGAACCCATCCGGACGCCTTCCGCCCGCTTTCGCTCCGTCGTCGTCCGGCGGGCTGGCGAAGGGAGGGGAGGCGCGACCGAAGAAAGCGTCCCACCGTGGGAGCGGCTGCGGCGATGGGACGGTTCTTCCGGCACAGGCGGAGGAATCGACCCATCGTCACGCAGCGCCGGACGCTGGGACGTTTTCTCCGGTCGACCCGAACCGGACACCGGCCACCCAACCGCCTCAGCAACGGCCTCGACGACCGGCACGAGACCGGATGGACGCGACCGCGCCCGAGCGTTCAGCCGTCGGTGCGGATGGAGGTGTAGACGTCGAGGTCGCGGGGGGCGCCTTTGGCCTTGAAGCGCCAGCGGCGGCGGTGGGTGAGGGAGGCGTCGTCGTCGAGGCGGTCGCGGACGGGGCCGGAGACGAGGACCTCGCCGGCCTTGGCGGCGTCCGCGACGCGGGCGGCGACGTTGACGTCGACGCCGAAGAGGTCGCCGCCGAGGGCGCGGGGGCGGCCGACGTGGACGCCGGAGCGCAGCTGCGGGCGGTAGCCGCCGAGGTCGATCTCGGAGACGGCGGCGCAGGCGTCGTGGGCGGCCGCGACCGCGGTCACCGGCGAGTCGAAGACGGCCATCATCCCGTCGCCGATCCGCTTGACCACGCGGCCGCCGGCGCGCGTCACGACCGGCTCGATCGCCAGGCCGACGCGCCGCAGCAGCTCCACCGCCGCCTCGTCGCCGGCCTCCAACGACCACTCGGAGAAGCCGACGAGGTCCGTGAAGAGGATCGCCAGCTCGTGGTCGCCCTGCACCCGCCCGGCGCGGCCCTGGGACTCGGCCAGCGCCTGCCAGACCTGCAGCGCGCCCAGCCCCGCCTCGCGCAGCGCGGACGGCCGGCGCGCGGTCACCGCTGAGAGACGCCGCCCCAGCTGCTGCGCGGGCGCGTCGCCGGCGACCGACAGGGGATCGCCGTAGGAGCGGTCGCCCGGCAGGCGGCGGCGCACCGCGCGCACCGCGGTCAGGAGCCCGGGGCGCCCGTCCACCTCGCGGGCGCGATCGGCGAACCGGGCGAGGCGCTGGCGTGCGACGTCGGTCCGCATTCACCCCACACCTTCCCCGGACGGCGCACCGCATGCGCCGCCCGGGAGAAGGTCACAGAGCAGAGCGGGCGGGCTAGACCGCCGCCGGCTCCCCGGCGAGCGCGGCGTGCTCGTTCGGGACGCAGTGGGTCATGTCGTGGCCCTCGACGTTCCGCGGGCCGTTGTTGCCGAGGTTCTCCAGGCGCTGGAGCTCCTCCTCGGACAGCGTCTGCGACTGCAGCGGCGGCAGGTGCTTGACGTCCTCGGCGGAGATGCCGAGGTTGTCGCCGATCCGCTGGCCCAGCTCGTCCTCGCACATGAAGAGGTGCCAGACCATGCGCTCCTGGATCGGCCGGTCGCACTGCGCGAGCAGGCCGCTCAGGTTGGCGACGAGGTCGTCCTTCTCCCACTGCTCGGAGAGCTGGTAGCGCTCGCCGGCCTGCATGTAGTCGTTCGTGCGCGGGATCCGCTTGCGCGTCAGGCGGCCCTCGATGACCGGGCCCTGCTCGTCGTGCGTCGGGTACTGCGCCTCGCGCAGGCCGCCGATGATCGACGGCTCGTAGTTCACCGTCGGGTTCTCGCCGGTGTTGTCGACGTAGTACGCCATCTGGCCGTCGCGCTGGTTGGTGGCGACGCGGCCCTTCAGGCCCTTCGGCTGGTTGACCGGGAGCTGGAGGTAGTTCGGGCCGACGCGGTAGCGCTGCGTGTCCGAGTAGGAGAACGTGCGGCCGACGAGCATCTTGTCGTCGGAGAAGTCCAGGCCGTCGACCAGGACGCCGGTGCCGAACGCGATCTGCTCGGACTCGACGAAGAAGTTGTCCGGCTTGCGGTTGAGCTGGAGCACGCCGACGTGGCGGATCGGGAACAGCTCCTGCGGCCAGGTCTTCGTGTCGTCGAGCGGATCGAAGTTCAGCTCGGGGTGGTCGTGGTCCTCCATGATCTGGACGTACATGTCCCACTCGGGGTAGTCGCCGCGGTCGATCGCGTCGTAGAGGTCCTTCGTGTGGACGCCGAGCTCCTGGCCCTGCGCGACGGCGGCGTCGGCCTCCGTCCACGACTTGACGCCCTGCTTCGGGTGGAAGTGGTACTTGACGAGGACCGACTCGCCGGCCTCGTTGAGCCACTTGTAGGTGTTGACGCCGAAGCCCTGCATGTGCCGGTACGACGCCGGGATGCCGCGCGGGCCGAAGATCAGCGAGACCATGTGCATGGCCTCAGGGGTCTGCGAGATGAAGTCGAAGACGCGGTTGGCGACCTGGCGCTCGAACGTGACCGGGTCCGGCTTCTGGGAGTGGATGAAGTCGGGGAACTTGACGGCGTCGCGGATGAAGAAGACGCCGATGTTGTTGCCGACGAGGTCCCAGTTGCCGTCCTCGGTGTAGAACTTGAGCGCGAAGCCGCGCGGGTCGCGCGTCGCCTCGGACGAGTCCCGGCCGCCGGCGACGGTGGAGAAGCGGAGGGCGACCTCGGTCTCCTTGCCCGGCTCCTGGAAGAGCTTCGCGCGGGTGTACTTCGAGATCGGCTCGTCGCCGCACTTGCCGGTGGCGGTGAACTTGCCGAACGCGGTGGCGCCGCGGGCGTGGACGACACGCTCCGGGATGCGCTCGCGGTCGAAGTGGCTGATCTTCTCGAGGAAGTGGTAGTTCTCGAGCGTCGCAGGACCGCGGGCGCCGATCGTGCGCAGGTTCTGGTTGTCGTAGACCGGGTGGCCCTGGCGCGTGGTGAGGATCTTGCGATCGTCGCCCTCGGCGGGGCCCTGGCTGGAGACGTCGGTCATGCGGTACGTCCTTCGGAGATGGGGGACAAGGAGGTGGCCGGAACGGCGGAGACTGGAATGATTCCAGATTGCCCGGCGGATGCGTGTGACATGGTCGTGATGCCCGGCATCGTCCAGACGTCCACCCGGATTCCTCTTCCTGATCCGGGACGGCCATGATGCGCGTAGTGCCCTCCCTCGTCGCAGCCCCTCCGTCGCCGCCCGCCGTGAACGAGCGCTCGGACGGGCGCCCGCTGGCGTGGATCGCGTCCTGCGACGGCGGTGGGGCGGCGCGCCGGCGCAAGGACGAGCGGATCGCCGCGGTGCTGGAGGAGTTCGGCTTCCGGACGTGGCAGGCGGACGGGGAGGACGACGTGCTCGCGGACGCCTCGCTGGGCGGGGCGGAGCTCGTCGTCTGCGATGTGGTCCGGCCGGACTGCGACCTGCCGGTGGAGCTGGCGGTCGCGGCGACGCGCGGGATCGCGGCGATGGTGCTGATGCCGGAGGGCGTCGAGGTCGACGGCCTCGCGCGCGGGATCCTCAGCGACTGCGGCGCGACGATCGTGCGGTACTTCCGCGTCGAGCCGGCGCGGGCGCTGCACGAGCGCTTGGCCGCCGCGAACCGCTAGGCGCGCCGGGCGCCCCGCGGTGCGCTACGCCGCGACGGCGGCGTGCGAGGTGATGAGGAAGCGCGCGGCGTCGGAGGCGACGGTGACGCGGTCGGTGCAGTCGCACGGGACGTCCTCGTGCGGGCCGACCTCGACGTCGCTCACCGTGACGCGGCCCTCGAGGACGAGGACGCGGCCGGTGCCGAGGAGCGCGTCCGACGGCAGCGCGGCGCCGCGGTGCGCGGTGATCTCGACGATCGACGGGCGGCCCTTGAGGCCGTCGCTGAGAACGCGGATCTCCTGGTCGCCGGAGCGCTGGACCGCCGGGACGGCGGCCGCCGCGGTGGGGCGCCAGACGGAGCGCCGGCGGGCCGTGGTGGAGGCGGTGGTGTGCATGGCAGGCACTCTCGCTCTCCGCGCCCTCCGCGACCACCGGTGACCACCCCAGCAATCACCCCAAGGTTCCCTAGGGGTGGGTGCGGAGCCGCCCCTAGGGCCGCCGGGGTGGGGGCGGAGGACCCCCGCGCCGCCGCGCTCAGGCGGGCGAGGTGGCGGGCCAGGTCTCGCGGTCCCAGGCCATCTGCCAGAAGGCGAGCTCGTAGCGGGAGGAGGTGACGAAGGCGCGCTCCATGGCGGCGCGGGTGGCCGGGCCGGCGTCGGCGCCCGCCCGGTCCGTGATCTCGCGGCACCAGGCGGCCAGCTCGGCGAACTCGTCGGAGGCGTACATCGCGATCCAGGCGGCGTAGCGGGGGTCCGAGGGCGGGCCGCCGGGGCGCGCGGCGAGCCGTTGGCCGACCTCGCTGAAGCCCCACATGCACGGCAGGAGCGCGGCGAGCAGCTCCGCGAAGTCGCCGACGGTGGCGGTGCGCAGGAGGAAGTCGACGTACCCCTGCGTCGTCGGCGCGGGCTCGGTCGCCTCGAGCTCCGCGGCGGTCAGACCGAACTCCGCCGCGTACGACCGGTGCAGGTCCATCTCCGTCCCCAGCGTCTCCTGCGCCAGCTCGGCCAGCCGCCGCATCGTCGCCAGGTCCGGCGCCCGCGCGGCGCCGAGCGCGAAGAGCCGTGCGTAGTCGATCAGGTAGCGGAAGTCCTGCGCGACCCAGAAGCGGAAGCGGTCGAGCGCGAGGGTGCCGTCGCCGATGCCGGTGACGAACGGGTGCGCGTGCTGCGCCTCCCACACGTCGTCGGCGGCGGCGCGGAGGTCGTCGCTGAAGGTCACGGCGCGAGGTTCTACCGCGTCGGGCGCCCTCGCTAGGTTGCGGGGCGATGGTGACGTCCCTGTTGGCAGCGGTCTCGCAGGAGCGGATCGAGCGCATCTGCGGCGAGGACCCCGGCTGGTTCTGCCGGACCGTTCTCGAGCAGACCGAGAACCGCGACCTCGCGGAGGCCGCCGACTTCCTGATCGGCAAGCCGCTCACGATCCTCGCGATCCTCGTCGTCGCGTGGCTGGTCAACCGCATCGCCCGGCGCGGCATCAAGCGCGCGCTGCGCACGCTCCAGTCCGGCGCGATCCAGGAGCGGCTCGGCGCGCTGCGCAGCGCGACCCCCGACGCGCTCCTCGAGACGCGCGAGCACTCCCTCCGCGCCGAGCAGCGGATCGAGGCGCTCGCCTCCGTCCTGCGCTCGATCCTCGCGTTCGTCGTCTTCGCGATCGCCGCGTTCATGATCCTCGGCGAGTTCGGCGTCGACCTCGGCCCGCTCCTCGCCGGCGCGGGGATCATCGGCGTGGCGCTCGGCTTCGGCTCCCAGTCGCTCGTCAAGGACTTCCTGAGCGGCATGTTCATCCTCATCGAGGACCAGTTCGGCGTCGGCGACATCGTCGACCTGGACCTCCAGACGTCCGGCACGGTGGAGGCGGTCTCGCTCCGCACCACCCGGCTGCGCAGCGTCGACGGGACGGTCTGGCACGTGCCCAACGGCGACATCCGGCGGGTCGGCAACAAGTCCCAGCACTGGTCGCGCGCGCTCGTCGACGTCGAGGTCGCCTACGAGACCGACCTCGCCAAGGCGCAGGCGGTGCTCGCCGCGGTCGCGCACGAGGTCGCCGAGGCCGACAAGGACGTGCTGGAGGAGCCCGAGGTGTGGGGCGTCGAGCAGCTCGGCCACAGCGGCGTGATGATCCGCCTGGTCGTCAAGACGCGGCCGTCGGAGCAGTACCGCGTGTCGCGCATCCTCCGCGAGAAGATCAAGGAGGCGTTCGATCGCGAGGGGATCGAGATCCCGTTCCCGCAGCAGATGGTGTGGAACAGGACGGTCGCCCCCGGACGCGAACCGACGCCCGAGTAGGTCCCGGAGCGTCCCGTCCCGGGCGCCGGATCGGCTGGGGGTGTTGTGTGGGTCCTGCGGCGGATCGCGTGCTCTCGTGTTCGGGCGATCCGTCGTGGGCCCCGACCGTACGCCCGTGGCGCGTGCGCGTGGGAGAACCTGGGCGCGCGGCAGGCTTGCGGTTGGCTCCGGATTCCGGGGGATACCGTGAGCTGACGTGTCCACCGCAGCTGTCCCGCCGCGGGTGCGGAGCGGGCTTCTGCTCGGCGCCGCGCTCCTCCTCGTCACGCTCAACCTGCGCCTGCCGATCGGCGCGGTCTCTCCGGTCCTGCACGACATCCGGGACGATCTCGGGCTGTCGGCCTCGGCCGCGGGGCTGCTGACGACGCTGCCGGTGCTCTGCTTCGGCTTCGCGGCCGGGCTGGTGCCCGCGCTGGCGCGGCGGCTGGGGCAGGAGGCGGTGCTGCTCGCGGTGGTCGTCGTGATCGGGCTCGGGACGGCGATGCGGCTGGTGCCCGAGGTGGCGCCGCTGTACCTCGGCACGTTCGTGCTGGGCGTCGCGATCGCGGTGGGGAACGTGCTGATGCCGAGCGTCATCAAGCGCCGGTTCGCGTCGCCGGGGGTGATGCTCGGCGTGTTCACGGCGGGCTTCTCGATCGCCGCCGGGCTCGCGACGGGGCTGACCGTGCCGCTGGAGGACCTGCTCGGCGACTGGCGCTGGGCGATCGGGGCGTGGGGCCTGGTCGCGGTGGTGGCCGGGCTGGTGTGGACGCCGTTCGTCGTGTCGGCGGGGCGGGCGCCGCTGGCCGCCGGGCCGCGGGCGGGGCGGCTGCGGCGGGATCGCGTGGCGTGGCTCGTGACGATCACGTTCGCGCTGCAGTCGTTCCTCTTCTACGCGTTCCTGGCCTGGACGCCGGAGATCCTGCAGGACGCCGGGCTGTCCGAGGGGCGGGCGGGCGCGATGGTGTCGATCGCGACCGTCTGCGCGATCCCCGCCTCGCTCGCGGCGCCCGTCATCGCGCAGAGGCGGACGTCGCAGGAGCTGCTGGCGTTCGCGTGCTCGGTCACCTGGATCCCGGGGCTGCTGGGCCTCATGTTCTTCGCCGACACGCTCACGCCGCTGTGGATGCTCTTCCTCGGCGTCGGCCAGGGCGTGGGCGTGTCGTACGCACTGACGCTCGTGGTGCTCCGCGCGCCGGACGCCGCGCACGCCGCCGCGCTGTCGGGGATGGCGCAGGGCGTCGGGTACATCGCGGCGGCGCCGGCGCCGTTCGCGGTCGGGGCGCTGCACGACCTCACCGGCGGCTGGGACGCGGCGCTCTGGCTCCTCCTCGTCGTGGCGGCGCTGCTCCTCGTCAGCGGCCTCGCGGCCGGGCGCCCCGGGATGGTCGGCGACCCGTAGTCTCCGGGCGCATGGAGGAGAGGTCCGACTACGTCATCGTCGGGGCCGGGTCGGCGGGGTGCGTCCTCGCCGCGCGGCTGACCGAGGATCCCGACGTGCGCGTCACGCTCGTGGAGGCCGGGGGCAAGGACCGCCACCCGAACATCAAGATCCCGGCGGCGTTCGCCAACCAGTTCAAGACGAAGCTGGACTGGGACTACATGACCGAGCCGGAGCCGTATGTCGACGGCCGGTCGTTGTACATCCCGCGTGGCAAGTCGCTGGGCGGGTCGAGCTCGATGAACGCCATGCTCTACGTGCGCGGGCGTCCGCTGGACTACGACCTGTGGGAGTCGGCTGGCGCTGACGGCTGGGGCTGGCGCGATGTGCTCCCGTACTTCCTGCGGTCGGAGGACAACGCGCGGGGCGCTTCGGAGTTCCACGGCGCGGGCGGGGAGCTGCGGGTGAGCGAGCAGCGGTCGCCGCGGCCGGTGGGCCGGCGGCTGCTGGCGGCGTTCGAGGCGGCGGGTGTGCCGTACGTGCCCGACTACAACGGGCCCGAGCAGGACGGCGTCTCGATGTTCCAGGTGACGCAGAAGGACGGGAAGCGGTGGAGCGCTGCGGACGCGTTCCTTCGGCCTGCTCTGTCTCGCCCGAACCTGACCGTGGTGACGGGTGCGCTGGTGTCGTCGCTCGAGCTCTCCGGCGACCGCGTGGTCGGCGTGCGCTACTCGCGCGGCCGCTCCTCGCACGTCGCGCGCGCCGACCGGGAGGTCATCCTGGCCGCGGGCGCGATCGGGTCGCCGCAGATCCTGCAGCTGAGCGGGATCGGCGCGCCGGAGGACCTGTCGTCGGTGGGGATCGCCGTTCGGCACGAGCTGCCGGGAGTCGGCGCGAACCTCCAGGACCACCCGTTCGTCACGGCGATCTACGAGGTGAAGGGGGAGGACACGCTCTACAAGGCGGACTCGCCTCGCAACCTCGCGGAGTGGGCGGTGCGGCGGACCGGGAAGCTGACGTCGTCGGTGGCGGAGGTCGTCGCGTTCGTGCGCACGCGCGCCGGGCTGCCGGCGGCGGACATCCAGTTCCACGCGGGCGCGGCGTACTACGACGACCACGGGTTCGAGTCGTTCGACGGGCACGCGATCGTGCTCGGGCCGGTGCTGGTCTCGCCGCAGGCGCGGGGGAAGGTGTGGCTGCGGTCGTCGGATCCGTCCGACAAGCCGCGGATTCTCACGAACTCGCTGGGCGTCGAGGACGACGTCCGCTCGCTGGTCGCCGGGATGGAGCTGGCGCGGGAGGTGGCGGCGACCGGGCCTTTGAAGGACATCGTCGTGCGGGAGCTCAAGCCGGGCGTGGACGTCGACTCGCGCGAGGCGCTGGAGGAGGATCTCCGCCGGCGGCTCATGCTCATCTACCACCCGGTGGGGACGTGCCGGATGGGGTCGGGCGACGATGCGGTCGTGGATCCGGAGCTGCGCGTGCGGGGGCTGAGCGGGCTGCGCGTCGTGGACGCCTCGGTCATGCCGACGATCACCGGCGGCAACACGAACGCCCCGACGATCATGATCGCCGAGAAGGCCGCGGACCTGATCCGCGGCCGCGTGCCTGCGGGCGCGGGCGCGGCGGCCTAGGCGGCTTCCATCCCGCGCCCGTAGCGCTTCGCCGCGCGGGCGCGGGCCTTCGCCGCCTCGGTCTGGCGGTCCTTCGGGGGCGCGCTGGTCGTCAGGTTGTCGAGCAGCTCCCGGCTCGCTGCCGCGACCGCCTCGACGGCGGCGTGGAACGCCTCCTCGTTCGCCTTCGACGGCTTCGTCGAGCCGCTGATCTTGCGCACGTACTGCAGCGCCGCGGCGTGCACCTCGTCGTCGGACGCGGGCGGGGCGAAGTTGTGGAGCGGGCGGATGTTGCGGCACATGCCGCTTACTGTAAGCGACCACTCAGCACCTTGTGAAGCCTGTGCGCGGTCGTCTTGGTGAGGCTCCGCTTCGTCACGCGGACGGTCAGGTAGCCGAGCGCCGCCAGCTCCGCGTCGCGTTCGCGGTCGGCTTCGAAGCGCCTGCGGTGGTAGCCATGGGAGTCGGCCTCGACGATCACCTTCGCGTCGGGCCAGAGGAAGTCGACGCGGTGGCGCCCGATCCATTGCTGCGTCATCGGCCGTGGCAGACCGTGCTGGTCGAAGAACGCCAGGACCAGCTCTTCGAGCGGTGACTCGGTCTCGCTTCTCGGCTCGGCGAGCACCGCGCGCAGGAGCGGCGCTCCCGGTTGGTGGGAGGTCGCCAGGGCGGTGAGGGTGGTGTGGTCGACGATCCGTAGCGCCTCCGCCCGGATCAGTGCCTGCTCGACCGTCCGGCGCGGTTGGGTCGCGGCGAGGTCGAGGAGCGTCCGTTCGGGCGTCGTGATCGGGAGCCCGTCTCGCTCGGTGACATCCGCCGCCGTGAAGCTCCGCCGCCGATGCACCCGGATGCCCTCATGGCGCTTCCGCCCGCCGTACGGGACGCTGACGTCGATCGCCCCGGACCCGACGGGCAGCACTCTCCACGCGGCGCCCGCCGGCCGGTGGCTCAGCGCCGCGCCTTCGCCGCACGCGAGCACGGCGGCCCAGTAGCGGCCCCACGCTCCGATCCGGTCGTGGCCCACGGCGAAGACGCCGCGGTGCAGCGGATGCAGCCGCCCGGCGGCGACGCGCCGGCCGACGGCGAAGCGGTCGAGCCCGAGCTCGGCCAGTTGCCGGGCCGCGACGACGCCGCCCTGCCGCACCGCGATCGCCGCGATCTCGTGGTCTGTGACGCTTTTGTTGCGCATACCGCAACAAAGGGGTCACAGGCCTGAAGTTCGCCCCCCGGGGCTAGGACTCGGCGGCTTCGGCGGCTTCGAGCCAGGCGGCTTCGGTGGTGTCGCGCTCGGCTCGGAGGGTGGCGAGGTCGGCGGTGAGGGAGGTGAGCTTGGAGGGATCGGTGGCGGCGGCGGCCATGGCGTCATGGAGCGCGGCCTCGCGCTCGTCGAGCTTGGCGAGCGCGCGTTCGAGGCGGGCTGCTTCCTTGCGGGCCTCGCGGGCGGCGCCGCCCGCGCCGGCGGCGCGCTTGGGCGGCGGCGGGGGAGCGCTGGTCGGCTCGGTCCGCTCGGAGAGGTACTGGTCGATCCCGCCGGGGAGGTGGCGGACGGTGCCGTCGGGCGCGAGCGCGTAGACGTTGTCGGTGACGCGCTCGACGAAGTACCGGTCGTGGGAGACGACCACCAGCGTCCCGGGCCACGAGTCCAGCAGGTCCTCGAGCGCCGTCAGCGTGTCGATGTCGAGGTCGTTGGTCGGCTCGTCCAGCAACAGGACGTTCGGCTCGCCCATCAGCAGCCGCATCAGCTGGAGCCGGCGCCGCTCGCCGCCGGATAGGTCGCGCACGAGCGTCCGGCCCTTCTCGCCGCGGAACCCGAACCGCTCCGCGAGCTGGCCGGCGGTGAGCTCACGGCCGTCGCCGAGCGCGATGCGGCCGCGGATCTCCTCCAGCGACTCGAGCGCGCGGAGGTGGCCGGGCAGCTCCGCGGCCTCCTGGGAGAGGTGGGCGAGCCGCACCGTCTGGCCCCGGACGACCCGGCCCGTGGAGGGCGAGAGCTCGCCGGAGAGGACGTTGACGAGCGTCGTCTTGCCGCTGCCGTTCACGCCGACCAGCGCCACCCGGTCGCCCGGGCCGAGCCGCCACGTCGCGCGGCGGAGCAGCGTCCGCGAGCCGTAGGACACGCTCACGTCCTCCGCCTCCAGCACCGTGTTGCCGAGCCGCGCGGACGCGAACCGCAGCAGCTCCACGGTGTCGCGTGCGTCCGGCTCGTCGGCGATCAGCGCGTTGGCGGCCTCGATGCGGAACTTCGGCTTCGACGTCCGCGCCGGCGGCCCGCGCCGCAGCCACGCGAGCTCCTTGCGGATCAGCTGCTGGCGCCGCTCCTCGGACGCCGCCGCCTGCCGCGCCCGCTCGGCCCGCGCCAGGACGTACGCCGCGTACCCGCCCTCGTACTGGTGGACGTCGCCGTCGACGACCTCCCACGTGTGCGTGCACACCGCGTCGAGGAACCACCGGTCGTGGGTGATGACCACCATCCCGCCCCGCCGCGCCGCGAGGTGCTTGGCGAGCCAGTCGACGCCCTCGACGTCCAGGTGGTTGGTCGGCTCGTCGAGGAGGAGCAGCTCGGGCGAGTCGAGGAGGAGCTTCGCGAGCGCGATCCGCCGCCGCTCGCCGCCGCTGAGCGGCCCGATGACCGTGTCGATCCCCTGCGGGAACCGCGCGAGATCGACGCCACCCAACATGCCGTTCAGCACGGAACGGAAGGTGGCGTCGGCCTGCCACTCGTGGTCGGCGCGGGTGCCGACGAGCTCGTCGCGGATCGTCTTCGCGGGGTCGAGCTGATCGGCCTGGCCGAGCATGTCGAGGTGGACCGAGGCGGTGCGGGTGACCTGGCCGGCGTCCGGCTCCTCGACGCCGCCGATGAGCTTCATCAGCGTCGACTTGCCGTCGCCGTTGCGGCCGACGACGCCGATCCGGTCGCCCGCCGCGACGCCGAGCGTGACCCCGCGCAGGACCGAACGCGAGCCGTAGCCCTTCTCGACGTCCTTGAGGTTGACGAGGTTGCGCGCGGGAGCGGCCAACTACAGCTCCACCGACCCGCGCACGCAGGTCACGACCCCGCCGCCGACCCAGATCTTCCCGTCGTCGTCGCGCGAGACGAAGACGCGGCCGTCGCGGCCGATCGCCGTCCCCTGCCGGGCGACGTACGGCGCCGTCGCGCGGCCGGTCTCGAGGAGCCACTGCGCGACGCCGGCGTTGAGCGACCCGGTGACCGGATCCTCCGCCAGCGCGCCGTTCTGCGGGAAGAACGCCCGCACCTCGAACGCCAGGTCCGAGCCCTCCGGGTGCGGCCCGACCACGCCGATGTCCTGGTCGAGGAACGTCGGGCGGAGCGCGAGGACGTCGTCGGCGGAGGCGAGGAGGATGGTCGCCCAGCCCGGCCCGTTGTCCGTCCACGCCGCATCGAGGATGGTGGACCCGTCGAGGCCGAGCGCGCCGGCGATGGCCGCGCGGAGCTCCGGCGCGAGCGGCCCGGAGCGCGTCAGCGCCGGCGCGGCGAACGCCAGGCGCGGAGCGGTGCGGATGGTGATGATGCCGGCGCCGCACTCCTGACGGACGACGGCGGGGTCGCGCGGGGTGCCGCCGGCCTGGAGCCAGGCGTGGCAGGTGCCGAGGGTGGGGTGGCCGGCGAAGGGGAGCTCGAGCGAGGGGGTGAAGATGCGGACGCGGTAGTCGGCGTCGGCGGTGGTCGGTGGGAGGAGGAAGGTGGTCTCGGAGAGGTTCGTCCACCGGGCGAACGTCTGCATCTGCTCGGTCGAGAGCCCGTCCGCGTCGTGGACGACGGCGAGCGCGTTGCCGAGGTACGGCGTGTCGGTGAAGACGTCGACCTGCGTGAAGGGGCGCGGCACGCCCCCAAACCTAGTGACGGCGGCGCAGGGGGAGGGACTGGGGGAAGGCCGGGCCCCACTGGAGCGCGCCGGCGCGTTCGATGGAGCCGTCGCGGAGGAGCGCGGTGCCGAGGACGCCGAACTGGGTGACGGAGATGGCGGCGCCGAAGCAGCGGTGGATGCCCGCGCCGAAGTGGAGGACGTCCGTCGGCGGGCGGCCCTCCTTGAGCGTGCCCGGGGCGTCGAGGACGGTGCGGTCGTGCTGGGCGGCCTGCGTGACCGCGAAGACGATGTCGCCCTGCTTGATCCGGTGCTCGCGCCGGGCGCCGGGCGCGACGACCATCTCGGACCGCGCCAGCCGCGTGAGGAACGGGGCCTGGGGCTGCAGACGCAGCGCCTCGACCAGCAGCTCGCCGACCCGGCGCTCCTCCCCGGCGGCGGCGAGCGCGCGCAGCCGGGCCAGCTCCGCCGGGCGGTCGAGCACGACGTCCAGCGCGAGCGAGAACGCGCGAGGGACCGACGCCGCCCACGCGGCCTGGAGCCCCAGCAGCGACCGCGGGATGCCCTCGTCGTCGAGCTGCGGCGCGTCCGTCCCCTGCGCGGCGAGCAGCCGGCCGAGGACCGTCTCCTCGCGCCCGCCGTGCGACCGGATCTCGGCCATCGCCTTCCGCATGTCGTCGGTGAGCTTCTTCGCCTCCGCCTGGCCGCGCTCCATCACCTCCGGCACGTCGCCGTCGAGGAAGACGGCGCGGAAGACGTCGCGCCCGCCGGCCAACGCCTCCGGCGTGGAGCAGCCCGGGAGGCCGAAGTACCGGTCGATCCCCTCGCCCGTCACCTCGTCGGCCAGCTCGACCGCGTCGAGGCGCGACGACGACGCGAGGTACGTCTCGGCGCGCTCGCGCGTGAGCGAGGCGACGAAGGGGAGGTCCGAGTGCGGCGCGGCGGCGTGGAGCGCCGACGACTCCGCCCGGTACCGCGGCCCGTCGTCCATCCCGAGGATGAACGGCCCGGTCACCGCCTCCATGTGCTCGCCGTACGTGACGGAGAACGTGGAGTCGGCCTCCAGCACCCGCCGCACGTCCTCGTGCCGCGTGAGGATGACCATGTTCTTGATCCGGAGCACCGGCTTGACGGCGCGCAGCGGCCGCCACAGCCACCGCTCGCCGTTGCGCAGGAGCCACGGCTGCTTCTTGACGAGCAGCTCGCCGAGCTTGCGGTTGCCGGCCATGATTCAGCCCACCCGCCCCTCGGCGATCGCCCGCAGCCCGCTCACCGACGGCACGTACAGGTACTCGCCGCCCCGCACCGTCACCAACGGCCGCCCCGGCCCGGGCACGTGCACCGGCGGCGAGCCCGGGATGGTGAACCCCTGCGAGCCCGGCCCGCAGCCGGTCATGAAGTCGCGGTTCCCGGGCCCGAGCCCGAAGACGTTCCCGTCGGCCTGCCAGTGCTGGACGGTCTCGAACTGCCGCGCGATCGAGGCGTTGAAGCACGCGAACAGCAGCCCGCGCTCGGCCCCGTCGTCCGTGTCGCCCGCCAGCGGCGGCCCGTACGGCATCCCGCGCCGCACGATCCGGTGGCGCCGCGTCCGCGCGCTCCCCCCGGACAGCCCGTCCCGCGGGTTCGTCCGCCGGATGTGCGCCCCGACCGGGCACGCGTTCCCCACCGGATCGTCGGAGTAGCGGAAGTCGTTCGTGTCCCACAGCCCGGTGACGGAACGCTGCTGCGGCCGCCGCGGCTCCATCGCCACCGCGGTCCCGTCCGCCCACCGCCCGACGACCTTCGCCGCCAGCCAGTCCTCCGCGCCGCCCGCCCAGTCGCCGGCGGCGTCGCGCAGCCAGCACCGCCACGCGGCGACGTCCTGGTGGAGCTTGCGGAGCACCATGAAGGTCGAGTTGCGGTGCAGCGGCTCCAGCGGCGCGGGCGGGAGCACGCCGTCCTCGTCCTCGTAGCCGAGCACCAGCTCGCCCGCGCGGAGCAGCCGCCACCGCCCGAGCGAGCGGGGCACGCCCTCGCCCGGCCGGTTCGGCAGCCCCGCACCGGTCACCGACGGCTGCGCGAACCCGTCCGCGAAGCCGAAGTGCTCACGCCCGTACGGCAGCGCCGCGGCGTCCTGGCGCCAGACGACCTCCTCGCCCTGCAGCGCCTCCAGCAGCTCGTCGACCTTCGCCCGCACCGCGTCCGACCGCTTCCCCTGCACCCACACGAGCAGCTGCCCGTGGCCGTCGCCGCGCAGGCCGTTCTCCCACTCCGCAGGAGCGCTCGCGCCCGTGTCGCCGAGCCGCTCGCTGCGCGACGCCATCCCCGCCCGCAGCTCGTACGGGAACGAGTCGAGCGGCACGCCCAGCGCCTCCAGCCCGGCCGCGGTGAGCCCCACGTTGACCGCGACCTCCGGCTTGCCCCGCTTCCACGGCGCCGCGGTCGTCGTCTGCGAGGCGAGGTACGCCAGGCCCCCGCGGTCGACGTTCCGCACCAGCGCGTAGGTGGCGAACGCGTAGCCGTAGCCGCGCAGCACCCCGCCCTGGATGTCGTCGAGCTCGAGGGTCGGTGCCGTTGCCGTCTTCACTGCCCCTCCTGGGCGTCGAACTCGGCGAACGCCCTCTGCGTCCGCCGCTGGTCATCCAGGCCGAACGCGAGCCGCTGCCGGAACGCCTCGCGGAACCGCAGAGCCCGCCGCACCTCGGGCAGCGTCGCCTCCGGGTAGGCCCCGAACACCGCCGTCGCCGGCACCCGATGGAGCTCGAGCCAGGTGCGGAACGCGTGGCCGTCATCGCGCGGCGAGCCGGGGAAGCCCGTGCAGTGCGACCACACCGCCGCCGCCTCGTCGGGCAGCGCCTCGCAGAGCGCGACGAGGAACGCGTGGGCGTCGCCGTCGAAGAACGCGCTGAACATCAGGTGCGGGCCGAGCTCGTCCTCGGCGGGCTGGCCGGCGTCGGAGCGGCGCAGGAGCGGGTTCATCACGACGAACCGGGCGAAGTGGACGAAGTCCAGCCGCGCGAGCGGCGACCCGGAGCCCTTCGACCACGCGCGCAGCTCGGCGTCGGCGGCGTCCGGCGAGCGCAGCGGCGTCAGCGCGCAGAACGTCCCGAGCTGATGGAGCCGGTCCGGGATCACAGCCACGGCTGCACCTCCGTCAGGAACTTCCGCCATGCGAGATCGAACTCGCCCGGGGTCAGCGAGGCAGCGCCCGCGGCGAACTCCTCGTACGCCGCCTGCAAGGACAACGCCGCGTTGATCTCCGTCACCGTCTGCTCGGGATAGGCGCTGTAGTAGTGCGACGCCTCGTGCTCGTTGTCGCGGATGTACGCCTTGAACGGGCCCGCCGGCCGCGCCCCCGGCCAGCCCCACGACGTCGCCCACACGCCCGCCATCCGCTCCGGGATGACGTACGCGAACGCGTCGATGTACTGCGACCAGTCCCCGTTGAAGTTGCTCTCGAAGAGGAGCACCGGCGAGGCGAGCGGCCGCTCCGTCCCCGGCACCTTCTCCACGATCGTCCACCGCGCGGCGTGGATGAAGGACAACGCGCGGAGCTTCTTCCCCAGCACCGGGAACGTCCGCCCGAGCTTGAAGTACGCGCGGACCCGCCAGGCCTTCCCCGGGCGGATCTGGCTGACCGTCGTGATGGCGTGGGCCTGTCCGGCGAGGTTGCCGGGCAGCTCCTCCCACCAGGCGCGGCGGTTGGCGTCGTGGCGTCGGCCGTCCGTGGCCTCGCCTCTGTGGCTGTCCATGCTCGTCACGTCGTGAGTCCCGCGAGCCCCAGCTCGTCGGCCTGGCGCCGGGTCGCGAGCAGCAGCTCCTTGGAGCCGGCCGCGTCGCCGCGCGCCGCGAGCACGTGGGCGAGGTCGCGCTGCGTCCGCAGCTCCGCCGCCCGCGCGCCCAGGCGCACGTTCGCGTCCAACGCCGCCCGCATCCGCTGCT
>Ga0196960_10000268_pt1 | contig 20676 bp, 18 predicted proteins | sample S3v_5metaG_FD_183187 | JGI IMG/M metagenome (GOLD analysis project Ga0196960, IMG submission 183187) | Soil microbial communities from Anza Borrego desert, Southern California, United States - S3+v_5 | ecosystem: Environmental > Terrestrial > Soil > Desert | place: USA: California | collected...
GGTCGCCCCCAGGGCGGTCTCCCGGTCGGCCACGGCGACGATGTCCTCGCGGCGGGCCTCGAGGGCGTCGGCCAGGGCGCCGAGCAGTGCGGCACGGGCGGCGCGGCCCATGCCGTCGAGGGCCGGAGCGGCCGCGAGGGCCGCGGCGCACAGCCGGTCGACCTCGGCGGTGGTGGTCTCCTGCGCGACGACCTCGACGGTCTCGCCGGTTCGGGGGTCGATGCTGACGACGTCACTCATGGGTTCTCCTCGGTGCGGTGCAGGGGCGAGCGGGTCAGCGGGGCGCGTCGACGGTGACGGTGTCGACCGTCCACGCCCGTGCCTGCTCGGTCAGGGTGAAGCCGAGGCCGAGCCGGTCGGACAGGTGCATCCGGCCGTCGCGGATCTCCAGCCGCTCGTTGAACAGCGGGTACAACCAGTCGAAGTGCTCCACCCATGCCCCGTGCGGATAGGCCGCGGCCAGGTGCAGGTGGATCTCCATCGCGAAGTGCGGCGCCAGCTGGAGATGAGCGTGCTCGGCGAGGGCGGCCAGCTTGAGGAACTGGGTGATGCCGCCGATGCGCGGGGCGTCGGGCTGGATGATGTCCACCGAGCCGGACCGGATCAGCTCGTAGTGCTCGGGGACGCTGGTGAGCATCTCACCCGTCGCGATCGCGGTGTCCAGCGAGCGTGCGAGCTGGGCGTGCCCCTCGGCGTCGTAGGCGTCCAGCGGCTCCTCGATCCAGGTGAGGTCGAACTCCTCCAGCGCACGGCTGACCCGCATGGCCCTCGGCCGGTCCCACTGCTGGTTGGCGTCGACCATCAGCGGCACGCCGTCCCCGATGTGCTCGCGCACCGCACCCACCCGGCGGATGTCCTCGGCGGAGTCGGGCAGGCCGACCTTGATCTTGATCCCGCCGATGCCCTCGGCGAGGGTGCGCGTGGCGTTGTCCTTGACCTGCTCGATCGTCTCGTGCAGGAAGCCGCCGGAGGTGTTGTAGCAGGGCACCGAGTCCCGGTGGGCACCGAGCAGCTTCGCCAGCGGCAGCCCGGCCCGCTTGGCCTTGAGGTCCCACAGGGCGATGTCCATCGCCGCGATGGCCTGCGTCGAGGCGCCGCTGCGGCCCACCGAGGCCCCCGCCCAGACCAGCTTCGTCCACAGCCGGGCGATGTCGCTGGGGTCCTCGCCGATGAGGTCACCCGCGATCTCCTTGGCGTGCGCGAACTGCGCCGGCCCACCGGCCCGCTTGGAGTAGCCGAAGCCGACTCCCTCGTGCCCGCCCTCGGTGCGGATCTCGGCGAAGAGGAAGACGACCTCGGTCATCGGCCGCTGCCGGCCGGTGAACACCTTCGCGTCGCTGATCGGGTTGGCCAGGGGCAGCACCACCGACGAGAGCGTCACCGACGCGATCCGGTCGAGGACGGCGGGGCTGCTGGCGGGGGCGGTCCGGAGGGCGGTCACGAGGTGCTCCAGGGTCGGGGGTCGGCGGGCTCAGCGGACGAGGCAGGGGCGCTTGGGGTCGAACTCCCACCCGGGCACCAGGTACTGCATGGCGACCGCGTCGTCGCGGGCACCGAGGCCGTGCTCGAGGTAGACCTGGTGCGCGGCGTCGACGGCGTCGCGGTCGAGCTCGACGCCCAGGCCCGGCGCGGTCGGCACCGCGATGGCGCCGTCGACGATCTGCAGCGGCGAGGTGGTGAGCGGCTGCCCGTCCTGCCAGATCCAGTGCGTGTCCAGCGCCGTGATGTCCCCCGGTGCGGCCGCGCCGACCTGGGTGAACATCGCCAGCGAGATGTCGAAGTGGTTGTTGGAGTGCGAGCCCCAGGTCAGGCCGAAGTCCGAGCACAGCTGGGCGACGCGGACCGAGCCGCGCATCGTCCAGAAGTGCGGATCGGCCAGCGGGATGTCGACGGCGTTGGACCGGACGGCGTGCGCCATCTGCCGCCAGTCGGTGGCGATCATGTTGGTCGCGGTCTGCAGCCCGGTGGCCCGGCGGAACTCCGCCATGACCTCGCGGCCGGAGAAGCCGCCCTCGGCACCCACCGGGTCCTCGGCGTAGGCGAGCACGTCCCCGAGGTCGCGGCACAGCTCGACGGCGTCGGCCAGCAGCCACCCGCCGTTGGGGTCGAGGGTGATCCGGGCATCCGGGAACCGCTCGGCGAGCGCGCGCACCGCCGCGACCTCCTGCTCGCCGGGCAGCACGCCGCCCTTGAGCTTGAAGTCGGAGAACCCGTACCGGGCCTGCGCGGCCTCGGCCAGGGCGACGACGGCGTCGGGCGTCATGGCGGGCTCGCGGCGCAGCCGCTCCCAGTCGTCGGCGGGGTCGGCCTCCACCAGGTACGGCAGGTCGGTCGCCGTCCGGTCCCCGATGTAGAAGAGGTAGCCCAGCATCGGCACGCGGTCGCGCTGCTGGCCGTCGCCCAGCAGCTCCGCGACCGGCACGCCCAGGTGCTGGCCGAGCAGGTCCAGCAGCGCCGACTCCAGCGCCGTCACCGCGTGGATCGTCGTCCGCAGGTCGAACGTCTGCAGCCCACGGCCACCGGAGTCCCGGTCGGCGAAGGTGGCCGCCACCTCCCGGAGCAGGCGCCCGTAGGCCGCGACCGACTGCCCGACGAGCAGCTCGCCGGCGTCGGCGATGGTGCGGCGGATCGCCTCCCCGCCGGGCACCTCGCCCAGCCCGGTGCGGCCCTCGGAGTCGGTGACGATCGCGATGTTGCGGGTGAAGAAGGGGCCGTGCGCGCCGCTGAGGTTCAGCAGCATGCTGTCGTGCCCGGCGACGGGGACGACCTCGACGGCGGTCACGGTGGGGGTTCGGTTCACCATCGGGGGCTCCGTGCGACGTAGGAGGGTTCGAAGCGCTGCATGTAGCCGGTGTCGTCCCGCTGCCGCAGCCCGCAGGCGAGGTACTGCTCGTGCAGCCGGGCGAGGCCGTCCCGGTCCAGCTCCACACCGAGGCCCGGCGTGGTCGGGACCGCGACGGCGCCGTCGGTGAAGCGGAGGGTCCCGGGGACGACGACGTCCTCCTCGGGGTCCTTCCACGGCCAGTGGGTGTCACAGGCGTAGTCGAGGTTGGGGGTGGCCGCGGCCAGGTGCGTCATGGCGGCGAGGCTGATGCCCAGGTGGGAGTTCGAGTGCATCGACAGGCCCATCCCGAAGGTCTCGCACACGGCGGCGAGGCCCTGCGTCCGCCGCAGGCCGCCCCAGAAGTGGTGGTCGGACAGGACGACCTGGACGGCCTCCTGCCGGACCGCCGGCGGCAGGTGCTCGAAGGCCACGACGCACATGTTCGTGGCCAGCGGCATCGGCACCTCCCGGGCGACGGCGGCCATGCCCTCGATCGTGGGCGTCGGGTCCTCGAGGTACTCGAGCACGCCGTCCAGCGCGCGCCCCACCCCGATCGAGGTCTCGACCGTCCAGGCGGCGTTCGGGTCCAACCGCAGCGGATGGTCGGGGAAGGCCGCACGCAGGGCCTTGATGGCCGCGACCTCCTCCTCGGGCGGGAAGACCCCACCCTTGAGCTTGATCGCGGTGAAGCCGAACTCGTCGACCATCCGGCGGGCCTGGGCGACCAGGGCGTCGGGATCGAGCGCCGCTCCCCACGAGTCGTCGGCGTGCCCCGGGTGCCCGGCCCACTTGTAGAACAGGTAGGCGCTGAACGGCACGGCCGACCGGACGGCGCCTCCGAGCAGGTCGCTCACCGGGCGGCCCAGGAGCTTGCCCTGCACGTCGAGGGCGGCGACCTCGAACGGGGACAGGACGCGGTCGACCGTGGCCGAACCGGTGACCATGCCGCTCATCCCGTGGCCGCCGAGGCCGTCGTCGGCGGACAGGGAGGTGACCACGCGGCGCCGCAGCCCCGGCAGGTCGAAGACGTCGACGCCGGTCAGCTCCGCCGCGGCGCGCTGCAGCCGCTCCAGGTGCGGGAGGTCGCCGTAGGACTCCCCCAGCCCGTACACGCCGGCGTCGGTGACCAGCTCCACGACCGAGCGCAGGGCGAAGGGCTCGTGCACGCCCACGGCGTTGAGCAGCGGCGGGTCGTGGAAGGCGACGGGGGTGATCTGGACGCGGACGACGCGGGCGCCGCCGGCGCGGACCGGGGCTTCTGCGGTGTTGGTCATGGCTCTCCTTGGCTCGGGCTCGGCGGGGTCAGCGGGGCGCGTCGGCGACGGCGCGTGCCACGGTCCAGGCGCGCGCCTGCTCGCTCAGCGTGAGGCCGAGGCCCGGACGGTCGGACAGGTGCATGCGGCCACCGCTGATCTCGAGGCGCTCCTCGAAGACCGGGTGCAGCCAGTCGAAGTGCTCCACCCAGCCGTCCTGCGGATAGGCGGCAGCCAGGTGCACGTGGATCTCCATCACGAAGTGCGGTGCCACCGCGAGGTTGCGGTGCTCGGCGAGGCCGGCGAGCTTCAGGTAGGGGGTGATGCCCCCGATGCGGGGCGCATCCGGCTGGAGGACGTCCGCGGCACCGAGCCGGACGAGCTCGTCGAACTCCGCGAGGCCGGTGAGCATCTCCCCCGTCGCGACGGCGGTGTCCAGCGCACGGGCGAGCTGGGCGTGACCCTCGGCGTCGTAGGCGTCGAGGGGCTCCTCGATCCACACCAGGCCGAACTCGTCCAGGGCGCGCCCGGCCCGCATGGCGGTCGGCCGGTCCCACTGCTGGTTGGCGTCCACCATGATCGGGACGTCGTCGCCGACGTGCTCGCGCACCGCGCGCAGCCGGCGGAGGTCCTCGGCGAGGTCCGGCTGCCCGACCTTGATCTTGACGCCGCCGATGCCGGAGGCCAGCGAGGCCGAGGCGCTGTCGAGCACCTCCCCGATCGGCGCGTGCAGGTAGCCGCCGCCGGTGTTGTAGCAGCGCACGGAGTCGCGGTGCGCACCCAGCAGCTTGGCCAGCGGCAGACCCGCCCGCTTGGCCTTGAGGTCCCACAGCGCGGTGTCCATCGCCGCGATCGCCTGCGTCGCGACGCCGCTCCGCCCGACCGAGGCACCGGCCCACACCAGCTTCGTCCAGAGCCGGCCGATGTCGCTCGGGTCCTCCCCGACGAGATCGGGGGCGACCTCGCGGGCGTGCGCGAACTGTGCCGCGGCCCCGGCGCGGAGGCAGTAGCCGAAGCCCATCCCCTCGAGGCCGGCCTCCGTGCGGATCTCCGCGACGAGCAGGGTCACCTCGGTCAGCGCCCGCTGCCGGCCGGTGAGCACCTTCGCGTCCGTGACCGCCGTGCGCAGCGGCACGACCACCGACGACAGCGTGACCCGCTCGATGCGGTCACGCGTCGCCGGCCCCGGGCCGGCCCCGGCCCGGGCGAGGTCCAGCCGCGCCGTCGTCACGGGGTCAGGCGACCTTGCTGATCAGCGCGGTGAGCTCGGCGAGCTCGGCCTCGGTCAGATCGGTCAGCGGCGGGCGGACCCGGCCGCCGTCGCGTCCGACGGCGGTGAGGCCGGCCTTCACGATGGAGACGGCGTAGCCCCGGGTCCGGTCCCGGATGTCGATGTAGGGCAGCACGAAGTCGTTGAGCATCGTGTAGACCGCGGTGCGGTCCTGGGCCCGGACGGCGGCGTAGAAGCGCAGCGCGAACTCGGGCAGGAAGTTGTAGAGCGCCGACGAGTAGGTGCTGACGCCCAGCTGGAGCAACGGCAGCGCGAAGGTCTCGGCGGTGGGGAGCCCACCCACGTAGATCAACCGGTCGCCGACCTTGGCGTAGGTGCGCGTCATCTGCTCGATGTCGCCGATGCCGTCCTTGAGCCCGATCAGGGTGGGGTTCCGGTCGGCCGCCTCGGCCACGGTGACGTCCGCGAGCACCGCGTTGGCCCGGCTGTAGACGATGACCCCGAGGTCGGTCGCCCGGCAGACGGCGCTGATGTGCTCGACGAGCCCCGCCTGGCTCGCCTCGGTGAGGTAGGGGGGGAAGAGCAGGAGGCCGGAGGCGCCGGCCTCCTTCGCGGCCTTCGCCTGCGCGACGGCCTGCACGGTGCTGCCGGTGGCGGGCGCCAGGACCGGCACCCGGTCACCGGCCTCCTCGACGGCCATGCGCACCACGCGGTCGATCTCCTCCGACGTGAGGGAGAAACCCTCGCCGGTGCCGCCGGCGGCGAACAGCCCCGCGACGTCGAAGCTCGCCTGCCAGGCCAGGTGCTCGCGGTAGCGGGCCTCGTCGACCTGCAGGTCGGCGTCGAAGTGGGTCACCGGGAAGGAGAGCAGGCCCGACTGGAGACGGTCGGCGAGGGCGTCGGGGGGCAGCAGCGTCACGGGATCAGGTCCTCGGGTCGACGGGTCCGCGCCCCGCCCGGCAGGAACGTGCGGCGGGCGGCAGGTGCGGTGGTCGACGTCACCGTAGGAAGCACAGACGATGCGTGTCCAAGAGTTGTTGCGCATCGCGTCATGCCGGCAGAGCATCACGCGCCTCAGAAACCCTCCGCCTCCTCCTCCAGCAGGTCCAGCGCCCGCCGCAGTGCCGGATTGCGCGACTGGCGCGCCCAGAGCAGGTGCAGCTCGACCGGTTCCGGGACCGCCGTCTCCAACCGGACGAAGCCCACGCCCTCGATCGGCAGCCGCGCCGCCGACGCGGGGACGAAGGCGATGCCCCGGCCGGCAGCCACCAGCCACAGCATGGTGAGCACCTGGCTCACGGTGTGGACGGCGTTCTGCGACGCGGCGGGCACCATGCTCACCACCAGGTCGTAGAAGTACCGGGCCTGCGTCGGCGAGTGCATGACGACGGGTTCCACCGCGAGGTCGGCCGCGACCGCGTCGCGCCCGAGGTCCAGCAGCCGGTGCCCCGTCGGTGCGGCGACCAGCAGCGCCTCGCGGTGCAGCAGCCGGGAACCGAAGCTCTCCCCGTCGAAGGGCGGCCGGGCGAGCCCGAGGTCGACCTCCTCGTTGAGCAGGGCGGCGACCTGCTCGCGGGTGACCATCTCGTGCAGGTCCAGGTCGATGTCGGGCAGCCCCCTGGCGACCTGGTCGATGAGCCGGCCGAGCGTGCCGTAGGTGGAGGCCGCCGTGAAGCCGATGCGGAGGACCCCGCGCGACCCGGAGGACACGCGCCGGGCCAGCGCGGGGGCGCTGTCGGCGAGCGCGAGCAGCCGCCGCGCCTCCGCGAGGAAGACCTCACCCGCCGCGGTGAGCGCCACCCGGCGGTTGTCCCGCTCCAGGAGCTGGGCGCCCACGGCCCGCTCCAGCTTCTGGATCTGGCGGCTGAGCGGCGGCTGGGTCATCCTCAGGCGGTCGGCCGCTCGGCCGAAGTGCAGCTCCTCGGCGACGGCCACGAAACCGCGCAGTTGCTCCAAGGTGAACGCCATGCAAGCAAGGTATCAATCAATGCCGCACCGGTCTTGGACAGGCATGGGTTGACCTCCATACGCTCCGCAACGCCGGGGTGAGTGATGCCACTCACAGCCGTTCCTGGCGGACCCACAGCTGAAGAGCTGCTCGAAGAGGAGATCGACATGACCACCAACCACCGTGTGCGCCGCTGGGCGACGACCGGTGCCGGACTGACTCTGGCCCTCTCGCTCGCCGCGTGCGGCGGCAACGTGGGCGGCGGCAGCTCCGACACCTCGGAGTTCCCCGACGGCCCCGTCACGATCCTCGTGGGTGCGGACCCGGGTGGCAGCACCGACCTCATCGCGCGGGCCGCGGCGGAGGGTGCTGCCGAGGAGCTCGGCGTCGCCGTGACCGTGGAGAACGCGCCGGGCGCCAACGGTGCGCTGTCGCTCCAGGAGCTGGCCGGCGAGGACCCGGACGGGCAGACGCTGGCCATCTTCAACGGCAGCCTGAACTACATCACCCCCTTCGCCGTCGCCGAGGACGAGGCCGTCAGCATCGAGGACTACGAGGTCGTCACCGGCCTCTCCCTCGACGACTACGTCCTCGTGACCGCCCCCGACTCGGGCTTCAGCACGGTCGAGGACCTGGCCGCCGCGGGCCGCCCGATCACCTTCGGCACCACGGGCGTCGGTACGGGCAGCCAGCTCTCCCAGGAGCTGCTCTTCGCCCAGGCGGAGATCGACGCGACCTCGGTCCCCTTCGACGGCGGTGCCCCGACGCTGACCGCCGTGCTCGGTGGCCAGGTCGACGTCGGCTCCATCCAGCTCGGTGAGGCCATCGAGCAGATCGAGGCCGGCGAGCTCACCCCGATCGTGACCTTCGCCGAGGAGCGGCCGTCCTACCTGGCCGACACCCCGACCGCCGTCGAGGCCGGCTACGACGTGCCGGTCCAGCAGGCCCGCGCCATCGTGGCCCCCGAGGGCACTCCCGACGAGGTCGTCCAGACGCTCGCCGACGCCTTCGGCGCCGCCTTCGAGACCGAGGCGTACCAGCAGTTCAACGAGGACAACCAGCTCACCCCGTGGGAGGTCGACGGCGACGAGGTCACCTCGACCTACACCGGCAAGCTGGAGGAGTACCGCGCCGTCATCGAGGAGTACGGCATCGAGCTCGGCGAGGACGCATGACCTCTGGGCACGGCGGGGCGAACAGCCCGGGGAGCCCCGGCGGCAGCACTGCCGCCGGGGCCACCCCCCGGGGGGACGTCGGGCCCGCTTCCCCGACCGGGCCCGTGGAGCCGGTTCCCTCGTCGCTGCACGACCTCGAGGAAGCCGTCCACCAGCTCGAGGCCGAGGCGGAGCACCGCCCGCCCGCCGCGGGCCGGACGACCAACCTGGTCGTCGCCCTCGTCGTGGTCGCGCTCGGCGCCGCCGCCCTCGTGGGCGCCATGTCGCTCGGTGCCGGCAGCGCGAGCAGCCCCGGGTCCGGGACCTGGCCGCTGCTGATCAGCGTCGTGCTCGTCCTGCTCGGGCTGGGGCTGGTGGCCACCGTCCGCGGGACCGTCGACGCCGAACGCTTCACCCGGCCGAGCCTGATGGTCCTCGTGGGCATCGCGACCATGATCGCCTTCGTCGCCCTGATCGGCGTCATCGGTTTCGAGATCCCGGCGGCCCTGCTGGCCTTCGTCTGGCTGCGGTTCCTGGGCCAGGAGAGCTGGCGCTCCTCGATCATCACCAGCCTGGCCGTGGTGGTCGCGTTCTACCTCGTCTTCGTGGCGGCCCTCGCGGTCCCCATCCCGCACCTCTTCTGAGAAAGGGCCGCTGGACAGCGTCATGGACCTAGCCCCGGTGCTCGACGGCTTCTCCGTCGTCCTCGAACCGACCAACCTGCTGTACTGCCTGATCGGTGTCGTCGTCGGCATGCTGGTCGGTGTCCTGCCGGGCCTCGGCCCGGCCGCCACGATCGCCATCCTGCTGCCGATCACCCTCGGCCTCGATGCCGTGACCGCGGTCATCATGCTGGCCGGCATCTTCTACGGCGCCCAGTACGGCGGCACCATCACCTCGGTCCTGCTGCGGCTGCCGGGTGAGGCGTCGTCGGTGGTCACCGTGTTCGACGGCCATGCCCTCGCCCGTCAGGGCAAGGCCGGCACGGCGCTGGGGATCGCGGCCATCGGCTCCTTCATCGGCGGCACCATCTCGATCATCGCCCTGACCTTCCTCGCACCCCTCGTGGCCAGCTTCGCGATCGACTTCGGCCCGCCGGAGTACACCGCCCTGGCGCTGGTGGGCATCCTGCTGGTGAGCACGGTGAGCAGCGGCAGCCGCCTCAAGGCCCTCGTCGCCGCCGGGGTGGGCCTGCTGCTGGCCACCGTCGGCCGCGACATGTTCACCGGGGGCGAGCGCTTCACCTTCGGCAACCTGAACCTGGCCGACGGGCTGGACTTCGTGCCGATCGCCATGGGCCTCTTCGGGCTCGGGGAGATCCTCTACAACCTCGAGGAGCGGCACACCCGGGTCCACGCCCCCGCGAAGGTGGGCAACGTGTGGCCCTCCCGCGCGGACCTCAAGCAGTCCTCCGGCGCGATCGGCCGCGGCTCGGTCCTCGGGTTCTTCCTGGGCATCCTCCCCGGCGGAGGGGCGACCCTCTCCTCGCTGGCGGCCTACGCGTTCGAGAAGAAGCGGTCGAAGACCCCGGAGCGGTTCGGGCGGGGCGCCGTCGAGGGCGTGGCCGCCCCCGAGTCCGCGAACAACGCGGCCGCGACGTCGTCCTTCATCCCCCTGCTCACGCTCGGCATCCCGGCCAACGGCACCATGGCCGTGATCCTGGGAGCACTGCTCCTGCAGGGGGTCCCGGTCGGCCCCGGTCTGGTCAACCAGGAGCCCGAGCTGTTCTGGGGCGTCGTCAACTCCATGTACATCGGCAACATCCTGCTGCTGATCATGAGCATCCCGCTGGTCGGCCTCTTCGTGCGCATCCTCCGCGTGCGGCCGGCCATCCTGGCCCCGATCACGGTGCTGATCACCCTGATCGGCGTCTACACGGTCAACAACAGCGTCTTCGACATCGTCCTGGTGATCGTCTTCGGCGTGCTCGGCTACCTGATGAAGAAGCTCGGCTTCGACCCGGGCCCGCTGGTCCTCGCCTTCGTCCTGGGCAGCCTGCTCGAGGACTCCCTGCGCCGCTCCCTGATCATCTTCGACGGCGACGCGAGCCAGTTCTTCCTCCGTCCGATCTCGGGCACGCTGCTGGTGATCTTCCTGCTGGTGGCCCTGGTGCCGCCGATCCGCACCGCCGTCACCCGGCGCCGCACCGCGTCCGCCGACAACCGCACCAAGGAGCTGGTATGACCGTCCTCGTCGGATACGTGCCCACCGCCGAGGGGGAGGCCGCGTTCGCCGCGGCACTCGAGGAGGCCTCCCGGCGGAGCGAGCCGCTGCTGCTGCTCAACTCCCCCCGCGGCGGAGCAGCGGTGAGCAGCGACGTCGCCGACGACGCGGCCGTCGCGCTCATGGCCGATCGCGCCCGGGAGGGCGGGGTCGCGCTGGAGGTGCGCCAGTCGCCGCACTCCGGGGAGATCGCCGACGAGGTGCTCCGGGTGGCGCAGGAGACCGACGCCTCGGTGATCGTCATCGGCATGCGCAAGCGGTCTCCCGTGGGCAAGCTCCTCATGGGCAGCAGCGCCCAGCGCATCCTGCTCGACGCCGACCGCCCGGTGCTCGCCGTCAAGCCGTGAGCACGTCCGGTCGCCGACACGCCTGAGCAGCACGAACGCGAGTCGATCTTCGTGGAATGGGTAGCGGTCGCCGAGCGGAAGCCGACCGCACCAGCGGGATGCCCGTCGACTGGAAGGGGGACACGTGCTCTCTGACCGATCGCGTCCGGTGATCGAGGCGACCCTGCCCGTGGTGGCGGAGAACATCGACGAGATCGCCACCCGGTTCTACGCCCACCTGTTCGGCGAGCATCCCGAGCTCTTCGACGGCGTCTTCAACCGCGGCAACCAGGCGGAGAGGTCCCAGCAGCTCGCGCTCGCCGGGTCCGTCGCCGTGTTCGCGTCCTCCCTGCTGCAGGTGCCCGAGCAGCTGCCCGAGCACCTGCTCAACCGGATCGCGCACAAGCACGCGTCGCTGGGCATCACCCCGGCCCAGTACGACGTCGTCCACGAGCACCTGTTCTGGGCCATCGTCGACGTGCTCGGAGACGCCGTGACGGCCGACGTGGCCGCCGCCTGGGACGAGGTCTACTGGCTGATGGCCTACGCGCTCATCAACCAGGAGCGTGGCCTCTACAGCGCTCGGGGGGTCCGGCCGGAGACGGTGTGGCGCGAGTGGGAGGTGGCCGACAAGATCTCGGAGACCGCGGACGTGGTCACCTTCCGGATGCGCAAGGTCGACGACCGCCTGGTGAAGACGTCGCTGCCCGGCCAGTACGTCACCGTCCAGGTGCCGATGCCCGACGGCGTCCGCCAGCCCCGCCAGTACAGCCTGACCCGGGCCGACGACGGCGAGCACCGCCAGTTCTCGGTCAAGCGGGTACGCGGTGGCGGCAAGCCCGACGGCGAGGTGTCCAACCACCTCTGCGACCGGGTGCAGGTGGGTGACCGGCTCACCATGTCGGTGCCGTTCGGGGATGTCGTCCTGGACGACTCGGGGCGCCCGGTCGTCTTCGCCAGTGCGGGCATCGGGATCACCCCCATGGCGGGCATGCTCTCCCACCTCGCCAGCGCGGGTTCGCACCTGCCGATCACCCTGCTGCACGCCGACGCCGACGAGGACTCCTTCGCGCTGCGGTCCCAGGTGCTCGACGACCTGCGCGCGCTGTCCGGGGCCACCGCCCACGTCTGGTACGAGCGGGGCGCGGACAGCACCCTGCCGGTCACCGTGCACGAGGGCGTGATGGACCTCGCCGACGTGGAGCTGCCCGAGGACGCGGTGTACTACCTCTGCGGCCCGCTGCCGTTCATGCAGGCCGTGCGCAGCGCGCTGATCGATCGCGGCGTTCCCGCGCGGGACATCCAGTACGAGGTGTTCGGCCCCGACCTCTGGCAGGCCGACCTCGCGACGGAGCAGACCCCCGGCGCGTCGGAGCCCGGCGGGCGGCGCGCCCCCGCCGGCGTCTGAGGCCCACCGATTCCCCGAGGAGCTCCGCATGGACATCCCGGCGATGCGGGCCAGTTTCGCCAAGGCGTCCGCCGCAGGCGACGAGGCACCGCTGTACTTCTACTCGCACCTGTTCCTCAGCCACCCCGAGACCCGGGAGATGTTCCCCGTCTCGATGGCGCACCAGCGCGACCGCTTCTTCGCCGCTCTGGGTGAGGTCGTGACCCGGGTCGACGATCTCGACGCGCTGGTGCCGATCCTGCAGCAGCTCGGGCGCGACCACCGCAAGTTCGCGGTACTGCCGGCGCACTACCCGGCGGCCGGGGCGAGCCTGCTGGCGACGCTCGAGCACTTCGACGACCAGTGGACTCCCGAGCTGGCCAAGAGCTGGGCCGAGGCCTACGACGTGGTCGCGACCGTGATGATCCAGGCGGCCGAGGCGGCGGCGGAGCAGCCTGCCTGGTGGGAAGCCGACGTCGTCGGGCACGAGCGGCGCGCCATCGACATCGCGGTGCTGCACATCCGGCCCCGGGTCCCCTACGACTACCTGCCCGGGCAGTCGTTGTCCCTGGAGACCGACGTGCGGCCGCGGCTGTGGCGGTACTACTCCCCCGCGAACGCCCCACGACCGGACGGGCTCGTCGAGCTGCACGTCAAGGCACGCGACGGCGGGCCGGTCAGCTCGGCGCTGGTGCGCAGCGTCGGGGTCGGCGACGTCCTGCGGCTGGGCCCGCCGGTCGGCCACCTCACCCTGAACGAGGATGCGGACCGCGACCTGCTGCTCGTCGCGGGGGGAATGGGCCTCGCGCCCATGAAGGCGATGGTCGACCAGGTGGCCCGGCATGGACCGCCGCGACGCGTCGACCTGTTCGCCGGGTTCCGCACCGAGGGCCAGGTGTACGACCGGGCCGACCTGGAGCGCCTGGCGAAGGACAACCCGTGGCTGACCGTCACCCTGGCGGTCTCCGACGACCCGGTGTCCGACCTCGCGCAGGGCGCGATCGGGGACGTCGTCCTGCGCGCCGGCCCCTGGTCCAGCCGGGAGGTCTGCGTCGCGGGTCCGGAGCAGATGGTCTCGCACACCGTGGCGCGGCTGCGCGAGCACGGCGTCCCGCCCCAGCGCATGTCCAGCGAGGTCTTCGCCCCCAGCCGACCGGGGCCCAGTGTTGACGGAGAGGTGACCGAATGACCAGCGCACCGAGCAGGCCCGGGAACGCCGACCGGGGGCTCACGCCTGCCGACCTGCAGCAGGTGCGGTTCACGCGCGCCTCCATGCTGCGGCCCGGTTACGTCGACACCGAGGTGGACCGGGTGATGCACCGGGCCGCCGAGGAGCTGGGCCGCCACATGGCCGAGAAGGCCCAGCTGCGCGAGCAGGTGCGCACCCTGCAGGCCCAGCTCAACGGCGCACCGGCGCACGTGCCGCCCAGCGAGCAGGCCGTGCGCATCCTGGCCACCGCGCAGCAGACGGCCGACAACTACGTGGCCGAGGCGGAGGCGTTCAGCCGGCAGGTCACGGGCGAGGCCCGCACCCAGTACGAGGAAGCGGTGCGGCTGGCACGGGAGAACGCCGGCGCGATCATCCAGGCCGCCCAGGAGGCGGCCGCCCGGCTGACCGGCCCGGCGCCCGACGGTTCCGACCGGAGCGGCCGGAGCGTCGCCGAGCTGGAGGAGCAGGTCGCCTACCTCAAGGCCTTCGGCCAGGCGGTCCGGGTCCAGCTGCGGTCCTACCTCGAGGCGCTGATCGACGACGTCGAGGCGGAGTGGGGACGCGCCGACCCGGCTGCCCTCCCGGCCCCGGCGCGTCCTCATGGTCAGCGCACCGCCGTGGCCGTCGAATCGGAGCGGTCGACGACGTTCGTGGGGAACACGACCGCCGACGACCCGGCCGGCGAGCAGGCGGCGGTCGAGGGTGTGACGGCAGCGGGCGCCACCCGGCCGGCGTCGTAACCCTCGGCCCGCCGCTCACCGGCCGGGGCGGACGGCCTGCCGGGGTGGCAGCACCCAGCGGGCGCCCAGGTCCCGATCCAGATCCGGGTCGAAGGGGTCGAGACCGCCACCGGGGTAGGGCGTGAGCTCGCCGAACCAGACGGCGCCGCCGATGTCGTAGAGGTCCACCCGGATGAAGTCGAACGTCCGGCCCAGCGCCTCGGCGGCCGCCGTCATGGCGGGCAGGCCGGCCGGTGGGGGCGTCGCCGGTCCCAGGGACAGATGCGGTTCGACGACGTCCAGCGGCGTCCAGTCGGGGGTGTAGAGCCGCCGCTGGTGCCGGGGGCCGGACCGCCCGGTGTCGACCTGCACGAGCCCGACCCGGCCGCCGAAGACCAGGAACTTGTGGTCCGCGAGGTCCTCGCCGAGGAACTCCTCGACCAGGAGGAGCCGGCGGGCCTGGCTGTAGGCCCACTCGCCGCGGTCGGGGTAGAGCGGTTCCTCCAGCCAGTCGGTGGTGACGCCGAGCAGGTGCTCGACGTCGGGCCGGCCCGACCCGACGTGGACGCGCATCGTTCCGTGGTTCGGCTTGAGGACCCACCGTTCCGGCAGGTCGACATCGGAGAGCTCCCGGGGATCGGTCCCCGCCCACAGGACCCGCGGAGCCGGCAGGTCGGGGCAGACCCGCGCGGCGTACTCCCTCATGGCGAGCTTGTCGCCCAGGAGCCCCATGACCGGTCTGCGGTCGTGGACGACACGCCAGTTGATCTTCTCCGTGAACGTCTGCGGACGCCGCTGGCGTGGCCACCGCCCGTGGGCCTGCCGGAAGAGCAGGGCGCGTTTCGGCCGGTCGGGCAGCCGGCGCACGACCGCGCGCCAGGCGGACCGGTCGGCCACCGGCATGGGACCTCCTCGCTGACGGGTGCCGCACGGGGTCCCGTACGGTCGCACCGCACCGGCCGGTTCATGCCCGTTCCGCACCCCGTCGAACAGGAGTTCCGTCCCTGAGCCGCTCCGTGGTCCCCGCACCCGGCCGGGTGGGGTTCGTCGCCAAGGACCCGTGGAACCCGGCGATCCGGCGCGAGCACCACATCGCCGGACAGCTCGTCGGCCGCGGCTCGCTGATCGACTTCGTGCAGGCCCCCGCTGACGCCGGCCGGTTGCGCACCGACCCGGTCAACTGGCTGCGCCACCTCGGCCGGGCACGCTACCTGCCCGCGGCACCGGGGGTGCGGGTCACCGAGCGCTCGACGGTGCTGCCCGGATCGCGCTCCCGTTCGGCGGAGCGGCTCGACTCCGCCCTGCTGCGCGCCTTCCTCCACCGCTCCGGCTGGGAGCAGGACCTCACCGTCGTCATGCTGCCCTGGGACTGGCGAGGAGCCCGCGGGCCCGGCGGCCGGATGGTGTTCGACTGCACCGACGACTGGGCCCGGCTGCTGCCGCACGCACGGGGGCTTGCGGAGCAGTACCGGCGGATCGCCGACGAGGCCGACGCGATCGTCGTCGTGAACCCAGCGCTGGCCGCCCTCTTCCCGGGCCGCCGTTGCGGGGTGGTTCCCAACGGCACCGACGAGACGCTCCTGCGGGCGCCCCGTACCACCACCCCGGCGCCGCGGTCGGCCGTCTACGTCGGCAGCATCGCCGAGCGGTTCGACGTGGACCTCGTCCGCGACGTCCTGCGGGCCCTGCCCGACTGGACGCTCACCGTGCACGGTTCGATGGTCTTCCCGCCCGGCTCCCGGCGGGCGGCCGGCCGCTTCCTCGCCCTGCAGGAGGAGACGGGGGGCCGCTTCGCCTACCGCGGACCGCTGGCGCGCGGCGACCTGCCCGCGGTGCTGGACGCCGCGACCGTCGCCCTGGTGCCCGACGTCGCCGACCGGGCGCTGGGGCAGTCGTCGATGAAGCTGTTCGACTACTGCTCCCGGGGTCTGCCCGTGATCGCCTCGACGGGACACCTCGAGGTCTCCGGCGACGTTCCGCCGCACACCTACCTCACCGCCGGCCCCGCCGAGATGGCCGCCGCCATGGTGGCGGCGGCCGAGGAGCCGGAGGGATGGCCGCGGGAGCGGATCGCCTGGGCCGCCGCTCGCACCTGGGACCGGCGGACCGACGAGTTCCTGGCGGCCTCGCTCGGGACCGCCGGGTGACCCTGCGCCATGCCGCTCCGCACACCGGTCGATGACGGCGTACGCTGTTAGTTGAGCGCTCAACGAGTCCACTCCGGCCACCGCTGGAGCTCCACCCCCGCACCACAGGGAGAACCGTGCCCAAGATCGCCGTCATCTACTACTCGTCCACCGGCAACGTGCACCAGCTCGCCGCCGCCCTCGCCCAGGGTGCCGAGGAGACCGGTGCCGAGGTGCGCCTGCGCCGGGTGCCCGAGCTGGCGCCCGCCGAGGCCATCGCCGCCAACCCGCTGTGGCAGGCGCACGTCGACGAGACGGCCGGCGAGGTGCAGGAGGCGACCCCGGCCGATCTGGAGTGGGCCGACGGCTACGCCCTCGGCAGCCCGACCCGCTTCGGCACCCCGGCCGCGCAGATGAAGCAGTTCATCGATCAGCTCGGCGGCCTGTGGGCCACCGGCAAGCTCGCCGACAAGGGCGCGACCGCCTTCACCAGCGCGGGGAACGTGCACGGCGGCAACGAGTCGACGATCCTGACCTTCTTCAACGTCTTCTCGCACTTCGGCGCGGTCATCGTGCCGCCCGGCTACACCGATCCGCTGCTGTTCGAGGCGGGCGGCAACCCCTACGGCATCTCCACCGCGTCGGGCGGGAAGTCGGCCACGGCCGGCGAGGCGGAGCTGGCTGCGGCCCGCTACCAGGGCCGGCGGCTCGCCGAGGTCACCGCCAAGCTCGTCGCCTGAGCTCGCTCCTCCGCTCGGCAACGGCTCCGCGGCCCCGGCCGCGGAGCCGTTCGGGGTTCCGCCCGGGGCGGGGCGAGTCGGTGGCGCTCAGACGGCCGGCGGTCCGTCGGCGTCCTCCAGCCGCCGGACGACCCGGGCCGGATTGCCGACGGCGAGCCCTCCCGGCGGGACGTCCCTGGTGACGACGGACCCGGCGCCGACGACCGCGTCCGCGCCGATGGAGACCCCCGGCAGCACCACGACCCCGCCGCCGAGCCAGGCGTTGTCGCCGATCGTGATCGCCCCGGGGGTCTGCCAGCCGGCCCGGCGCTCGGCGGGGTCGAGCGGGTGGCCGGCCGTCAGCAGCTGCACGTTCGGCCCGAGCTGCACGGCCTCCCCCAGGGTGATGGGCCCGGTGTCCAGGAAGACCGCTCCCCAGTTGACGAAGCAGTAGGGACCGACCGAGATCCGGTAGCCGTAGTCGCACCGGAAGGGCGACCGGATCGTGGTTCCCCCACCGACCGAGCCCAGCAGCTCGGCCAGCAGGTCCCGGCGGCGGACGCGGTCGAGCTCCGCGTCGTACCGGGCCAGCAGCCCGGCCGCCCGGGCGCCGTCGGCGTCCAGGTCCGGATCGTCGGGCCGGAACGGCAGGCCGGCCAGCATGCGGTCCTTCATCTCCCCCACCGGCGCTGGCTACCCCCGCGGCCGTAGCGTCCACTCCCGGATCTGCGGAGCCCGGACGACGGCGGCTACGTTGCGCGGGTGCCCGTTCTCCTCCCCGTCGTGCCCGGGCGCCGCGGCAGGACGCCGGGCGAGGGCGTGGCCGTCGTGGTGATCACCCGGAACCGGCGCGAGGAGCTGCTGCGCACGCTCGCCCGCCTGTGCGCCCTTCCCGACGCCGCGGAGGTGGTGGTCGTGGACAACGCGTCGGACGACGGCACCGCTGCCGCGGTGGGCACGTCCTTCCCCGCCGTGCGGCTGGTCGCGCTCCCTCGCAACACGGGGGCCGTCGGGCGCACCATCGGCGTCCGCGCCACCTCGTCCCCGCTGGTCGCCTTCGCCGACGACGACTCCTGGTGGGAACCCGGTGCCCTGGCAGCGGCCGGCCGGCTGTTCGCCGAGCACGCCGATCTGGCACTCGTGCACGCACGGATCGTCCTGGAACCCGGAGGGGCCACCGATCCCGCGTGCCGGAAGATGGCGGCCCGGCCGCGCGATCGCGGTGCGCCCGGCCCCGCGGTGCTGGGGCACCTGGCCTGCGGCGTGGTCGTGCGCCGGTCGGCCTACCTCGCGGCCGGCGGTTACAGCCCGCTGCTGGAGTTCGGCGGGGAGGAGCAGCTGCTCTCCCTCGACTTCGCCGCGGCCGGCTGGCAGCAGTGGTACGTCGACGCACTGGTCGCCCACCACGCACCCTCCCCGCACCGGGAGGGCTGGCCGGCTCGATGGGCGCGGTACCGGCGCAACGACACGCTCACCGCCTGGCTGCGGCTTCCCCTGCGGGAGGCGCTCGGGCAGACCGCGCGGCTGCTCGGGGACGCGGCCCGGGAGCCGACCGCCCGGAGGGAGCTGGTCAGGTTCTGCGGGCTCCTGCCCGGTGTCCTCCGCGAGCGCCGTCCGGTGCCGAGAGGGCTCGCCTCCCGGTTCGCCGAGGTCTCGCGCCCATGAGGCGGTCCGGGGGCGATCCGGGCCGGGCATGATCCGGGCCGGGCCGCTGTTGGACCCTGCAACGGTCCGCCATCGAGCGCGTCGACCACTCATCTTCCGTGATCCCGAAGGACGTCGCCTGCCTGTGACCCACCCCGATCCCGCTCCCGCGCGCCGCCGCGAACGCTCCGCCGTCCGCCGGTCGGCGGCCGGCGGAACCGACCGCGCCGCCGCCCGCGAGGAGCGCCTGGCCCAGCAGAGCTGGGTCGAAGGCGCGGCTCCGGAGCTGCCGGCCCGGACGACCCGCCCCGCCGAGGTGGTCTTCCACCTCGGACCCACCAACTCCGGCAAGACCTACGACTCGCTCAAGGCCCTGGCCGCCAGGGGGTCCGGCGTGTACGCCGCGCCGCTGCGCCAGCTGGCCCACGAGGCCTACGCCAAGCTCTCCGCCGAGCTCCCGCCCGGCACGGTGGGGCTGTCCACCGGCGAGGAGGAGATCAACCCCTCGGCGGCGATCGTCTGCTGCACGGTCGAGAAGGCGCCCGACCGCGGCGAGATGCTGGTCCTCGACGAGGCGCACTGGGTCACCGACCCCGACCGCGGCCACCACTGGGCCCGGCTGCTCCTCACCGGCGAGTACCGCGACATGCACCTGATCGCCGCCGCCGAGGCCTACCTGGTGCTCAAGCCGCTCGTGTCCGACGCCGAGCACGTCACGGTCGTCAACCACAAGCGGCTGTCCCGGCTGGACGTGCTGCGCGCTCCGGTCCGGCCGGCCGGCGTGCGGCCGCAGACCCTCGTCGTCGCCTTCTCCCGGAAGGCCGTCTACGCCGCCGCCGCCGAGCTCGACCAGCACCGGCCGGGCAAGGTCGGCGTCCTGTACGGAGCCCTGCCCCCCGCGACCCGCCGCGAGGTCATCGAGCGGTTCACGAGCGGCGAGCTCGAGGTGCTGGTGACCACCGACGTCATCGGCCACGGCATCAACGTGCCGGCCGGCACGGTCCTCTTCGCCGAGACCACCAAGTACGACGGTATCGAGATGCGCCCGCTGCGCAGCTGGGAGACCGCCCAGATCGCCGGCCGGGCCGGCCGGTACGGACTCACCGGCCACGGAACCGTGGGCGTGCTCCTCGGGGTGACCGGGCTGCGGCCCGACCGCCGTCTGCTCGAGCAGGGCGTGGCGGTCGCCCGGGGCGAGGCGGTCAGCGACCTGCCGCGCCGCGCGCCGCGGCTCCGGCCGGAGCTCGAGGACCTCGGCGCCTTCGAGGCGGTGGACCTCCCCGAGGCCCTGACCCGCTGGATGGCATGGGCGCGCGCCGCCACCCGTGACGAGGCGATGACCGCGGACGACGTCACCAGCCTCGTCCTTCGGGTGCACGCGCTCCTCCCCCTGCTGCGCGGACCGCTCGGCGCCGCCGGGGACCTGCACACCGTCTGGCGGTTGGTGAACCTGCCCATCGACTACAACCCGCCCCGGCGCACCCGGTGGCTGGAGCTGTCGAAGGCCGCACTGCGGCACGCCGCCGGGCTGCCGGTGCCGCCGGAGACGGTGCTCCCCGACGTTCCCCGCGGCGGGGGCGTGGAGGAGTTCGAGCAGGCCGCCGCGGCCGCCCGCGACGCTCAGGCGCTGCTCCGCCAGTTCCCGGGAGTCGCCGGGCTGAGCAGCGAGGACGCCGCCTGGGTGGAGGAGGAGTGTGCCGAGACGATCACCGAGCTGCTGCCGGACGCGATCTCCCTCGGCCGGTCGGGGAAGTGCGTGGAGTGCGGCACGGCCATCGCCCCCTGGTTCACCACCTGCCGGCCGTGCACCGTGCCCACCGGGCACCGGGCCGGCGACCGGGCCTCCCGGCCGGCTGCCGGCCGCCGGGCTGCTGGCCGCGCCGCCGGCCGCGCGCTGGGCGGGCGCCAGGGT
>Ga0196960_10000269_pt1 | contig 20599 bp, 15 predicted proteins | sample S3v_5metaG_FD_183187 | JGI IMG/M metagenome (GOLD analysis project Ga0196960, IMG submission 183187) | Soil microbial communities from Anza Borrego desert, Southern California, United States - S3+v_5 | ecosystem: Environmental > Terrestrial > Soil > Desert | place: USA: California | collected...
ACCGCCGCCGGGGCCGCGGGCGCCGTCCTGGCCGGACACCGCAGCCGCGCCGCCGCGGCCGGTGCGGGACTCGCCCTCCTGGCCGGCTCCGCCTGCACCCGCTTCGGGGTCTTCGCCGCGGGCATCGCCTCGGCGGAGGACCCCGCCCACACCGTCGGCCCCCAGCGCGAGGCCGTGGAACGACGCACCACACCCAGCCAGTGAAAGGACTCACGGTGAACAACCCGGACGTACAGAAGCAGGACCACCAGGAGAGCGACGTCGTCGTCGAGATGACCGGGTGCCCGGCACAGGACGCGCGGACCGTGTTCGACGTACTGCGCCGCTCCTTCGCCTCCGACCGCACGGAGGGCGACACCCCCGAGGACGCCTCGACGACCCGCCCGACCGTATGGACGGCGACCGTCGACGTCTCCGAGATGCGCGAGGGCGCTCAGCCGGCACAGCTCTCCGGGCCGGTGACCGTGGAGGCACAGGGCGGCTACTGGGCGGTCGACCGGCTCCGCCGGCGCCTGGCGGACAGCTTCACGGTCAAGGTCGTGGGGACGGCCTCCGGGGACCAGGAACAGGAGGTCCGGCTCCGGCTGGAGAGCCGCGACGCGACCTGAGCGACTCCGCGCGAACCGAGCCCCGGAAGGCATACGTACATGGACACCACCCCCGCCAACGACGACACCGGCGCCGGAGGGCTGCGGCCCGCCGACGACCGTTCCACCTTCACCCTGCACGTCAACGGCGTCGCGCGGACGCTGACGCTCGACCACCGCACCACCGTGCTGGACACCCTGCGGGAGCATCTCGGACTCACCGGCGCCAAGAAGGGCTGCGATCACGGCCAGTGCGGAGCCTGCACCGTGCTCGTCGACGGGCGGCGCGCGAACAGCTGCCTCCTGCTGGCCGTCGCCCAGGAGGACGCCCACATCACCACCGTCGAAGGCCTGGCCGAGGGCGAACGGCTGCACCCGCTGCAGTCGGCCTTCCTGGAGCGCGACGCCCTCCAGTGCGGCTACTGCACCCCGGGGCAGATCTGCTCGGCGGCCGGCATGCTCGAGGAGGCCGCGGACGGCTTCCCCTCCCACGCCACCCCGCGTGCGGCACTCGCCGCTCCCGGAGGGCCGGCCACGCTCGACGCGGCCGAGATCCGCGAGCGGATGAGCGGGAACCTCTGCCGGTGCGGCGCCTATCCGCACATCGTCGAAGCGATCGAGGACGTGGCCCGATGAAGCCCTTCGCCTATCTGCGTCCCGCCTCCGTGGCCGAAGCGGTCCGCGCCGGCGCCGGGCAGCCAGGGGCACGGTTCCTCGGCGGCGGCACCAACCTCGTCGACCTGATGAAACTCGGGGTGGAGGCACCGGGACTGCTCATCGACGTCAGCCGGCTGCCGCTGGACCAGGTGACAGGGACGGACGACGGCGGTCTCCGGATCGGCGCGACCGTACGCAACAGCGACCTCGCCGCCCACCCCGGCGTACGGAGGGACTTTCCCGCTCTGTCGCAGGCGCTGCTGGCCGGTGCGTCCGGGCAGCTCCGCAACACCGCCACCACCGGCGGGAATCTGCTCCAGCGCACCCGCTGCCCGTACTTCCAGGACATCTCCAAGCCCTGCAACAAACGGACTCCCGGCTCGGGCTGCCCGGCCAGGGAGGGAGTGCACCGCGATCTCGCGGTACTGGGCCACTCGCAGGACTGCGTCGCCACCCATCCCTCCGACATGGCGGTCGCCCTCGCGGCTCTCGACGCCACCGTCCAGCTGCACGGACCCGAGGGGGAGCGGGCCGTGCCCGTGACCGGCTTCCACCGGCTGCCCGGCGACAATCCCGACCAGGACACGGTGATCAGGCCGGGCGAGCTGATCACCGAGGTCGTGCTGCCGCCGCCTCCCCCCGGTGCCGTCTCCCTGTACCGCAAGGCCCGGGACCGCGCCTCGTACGCCTTCGCCCTGGCCTCCGTCGCCGCCGTGCTGAGCGTGCGCGACGGCCGTGTGGAGCGGGTGTCGCTCGCCTTCGGCGGGCTCGCCCACCGGCCGTGGCGCGCACGGGCGGCCGAGGACGTACTGCGCGGAGCTCCCGCGACCGAGGACACCTTCGTCCGCGCGGTGGGCGCCGAACTCGAAGCGGCCAGACCCCTGCGGGACAACGGTTTCAAGGTGGACCTGGCCCGCCGGCTCGCTGTCGGCGCCCTCGCCGAACTCACCACCCAGGCCGCGCCCGCCTGATCCGGCGGCCCCGCACACACCCACGAACCGAGGTCTACCGTCATGAGCGACTCCCCCCGGGCGCTGGGCGCGCCCGTCGTCCGCCGGGAGGGCCGGGACAAGGTCACCGGCACCGCCCGTTACGCCGCGGAACAGACCCTGCCGGGCTGTCTCCACGGCTGGATCGTCCCCGCCGCCGTCGCGAGCGGGCGCGTCACCGCGGTCCGTACCGCCGACGCGCTCGCGGTGCCCGGGGTGCACACCGTCCTCACCCACGACAACGCGCCGCGACTGGAGGAGCCCGACGACCCCATCCTCGCCGTGCTCCAGAACGACCGGGTCCCCCACCGGGGCTGGCCCGTCGCCCTCGTCCTGGCCGGGAGCCCGGAAGCCGCGCGGGCCGGGGCGGAGGCCGTCCACGTCGAGTACGCCACCACCGCGCACGATGTCGTGCTCACCGGGGACCACCCGGGCCTCTACACCCCCGAGGAGGCGAACGGAGGCTTCCCGGCCCTGCGTGAACGCGGCGACGCCCTGCGCGCGTTCGAGGCCGCACCCGTGCGGATCGACGCGACCTACACCCTGCGGGGGCTCCACAACCACCCCATGGAACCGCACGCCTCCACCGCCCGGTGGGCCGACGGACATCTGACCGTCCACGACTCCAGCCAGGGGTCGACCGCCGTGCGCGACAGCCTCGCCACGGCCCTCGGGCTCGACCGGGACCGCGTCACCGTCGTCTCCGAACACGTCGGTGGCGGCTTCGGCTCCAAGGGCACCCCACGCCCTCAGGCCGTCCTCGCCGCGATGGCCGCACGGCACACCGGGCTCCCCGTCCAGCTCGCCCTGCCCCGGCGGTACATGGCGGCGGTCATCGGGCACCGCGCACCCACCCTGCAACGGGTGCGCCTGGGCGCGGACCGGGACGGCGTACTCTCGTCCGTCTCCCACGAGGTCGTCACCCACACCTCGCGGATCAAGGAGTTCGTCGAGCAGGCCGCCGTCCCCGCCCGCACCATGTACGCCTCACCCCACAGCCGCACCGGGCACCGCGTGGCAGCGCTCGACGTGCCCAGCCCCTCCTGGATGCGCGCACCGGGGGAGGCATCGGGCATGTACGCGCTGGAGTCGGCCATGGACGAGCTGGCCTGCGCCCTGGGGATCGATCCGATCGAGCTGAGGCTGCGCAACGAACCGCAGACCGAACCCGACAGCGGACTCCCCTTCAGCAGCCGCAACCTCAGGGCCTGTCTGGACGAGGGAGCCCGGCGCTTCGGCTGGCACGGCCGGGACCCGCAGCCCGCCGCCCGCCAGGAGGGGCCGTGGCTGCTCGGCACCGGGGTCGCGTCGGCGATGTATCCCGTACTCGTCTCGAAGTCGGCGGCCCGCGCGCAGGCGGCTCCCGACGGCTCCTACCGCATCGGGGTCAACGCCACGGACATCGGAACCGGGGCGCGCACCGTCCTGGCGCAGATCGCGGCCTCGGTCCTGGACACGCCCCCGGAGAACGTGACGATCGACATCGGCAGCAGCGATCTGCCCACCGCGCCCGTCGCGGGCGGCTCCTCGGGCACGGCCTCCTGGGGCTCCGCGGTGCACAAGGCAGCCACCGCCCTGGTGCGCCGGCTCACCGAGCACACCGGGCCCCTCCCGCCGGAGGGCATCACCGTCACCGCGGACACCGGCGAGGAGACGGCACAGGAGCCCCCGTACGCACGGCACGCCTTCGGCGCCCACTTCGCCGAAGCGGCGGTCGACTCCCTGACCGGCGAGGTGCGGGTACGCAGGCTGCTCGGCGTCTACGCGGCCGGACACATCCTCAACCCCCGTACGGCACGGTCCCAGTTCATCGGCGGCATGGTCATGGGCCTCGGCATGGCCCTCACCGAGGGCAGCACCATGGATCCCGCCTTCGGTGACTTCACCGAGCGGGACCTCGCCTCCTACCACGTGCCGTCCTGCGCGGACGTCCCGGACATCCAGGCGCACTGGATCGACGAGGCGGACCCCCATCTCAACCCCATGGGCAGCAAGGGCATCGGCGAGATCGGCATCGTGGGAACCGCGGCTGCGATCGGGAACGCCGTACGGCACGCCACCGGCGCCCGGCTGCGCGAACTCCCTCTCACTCCCGACAAACTGCTGCCCTACCTGCCGTGACCCCGGCCGCCCGGCTCTTCGGTTGCGCAACCGGCCCCCTCGGGTCACCCTGATGAGTGACCCAGAAGTGATTACTGCTCACGCTTCGTGTTCGGGGGTCGTTGGTCCAAACGGGGTGAAGCACGTGAGCCTCGCGGTGAGGAGCCTCGACGATGACCGTTCCACTCGACCGGCACTATCTGGTCGAACTGCAGGTGTCGGCAGAGCGCATTTCCCAGCTGCGGCGCATAGTCGCCGCACACCTTCGCCACTGGAGCCTCGACCTGCACGTCCGGCCGGTGTGCCGGGCCGCGGAGGAGCTCCTGACGAACGTCCAGCGGCACGTCGGCGACGACGCCCGGTGCGTCGTCGAGCTCCGCTGGACGGGCCGGCACCTGACGGTGTCCGTGGCCGACGCCGATTCCCGGATGCCCCGGCTGCTCGACGGCGGTGGCGGCGGCCTCAGCCGCGTCATGGCCCTGAGCGACAGCTGGGGCACCTGCCGGACCGCTGACGGCAAGGTCGTGTGGTTCACGCGTTACGCCGAGACGCCGAGCACCATCGGACTGCGTCCGCATACGCCCCGCCCCGGCGGCAGTACGTTCCTCGGCAGCCCGGCGGCCGAACTCGTGTGACGGACGGACCGGCGCCGGCCCGGCCGGCGCGGACGGTGTGCCACGGGCACGCATGATCCGCGCCGGCCGGGTACGTGTGCGTGAGGGGCCGCGTTGCGCGCTGCGGCGTGGCGCGGCACGGTCGAAGAACAACGCAAGGAGGCACTGCCATGCCCATCGCGACGGTCAATCCCGCGAACGGCGAGACGCTCAGGACATTCGACGCGCTGGACGAGCAGGAGACCGAGCACAGGCTCGCCGCCGCACACCGCGCGTTCCGCAGCTACCGCACCACGGATTTCGCCGAACGCGCCCGTCTGCTGAACCGGGCCGCCGATCTCCTCGACGAGGACCAGCGGGACATCGCCCGCACCATGACCACCGAGATGGGCAAGCCGGTCAAGGCCGCCCGCGCCGAGGCCGCCAAGTGCGCCAAGGCGATGCGCTGGTACGCGGCCAACGCCGAACGCCTGCTCGCCGACGAACACCCCGACGACACCGACGTCAAGGACTCCGGCGCCTCCCACGCCCGGGTGCACTACCGGCCTCTGGGCGTCGTGCTCGCCGTCATGCCGTGGAACTTCCCGCTGTGGCAGGTCATGCGCTTCGCCGCGCCCGCGCTCATGGCGGGCAACACCGGTCTGCTCAAGCACGCCTCGAACGTACCGCAGACCGCTCTGTACATCGAGGACCTGTTCACCAGGGCGGGGTTCCCCGCCGGCTGCTTCCAGACCCTCCTCATCGGCTCGGGCGCCGTCGAGGCGCTCCTGCGCGATCCGCGGGTCGCCGCGGCGACGCTCACCGGCAGCGAACCGGCCGGCCGCGCGGTCGCCTCCGTCGCGGGCGACGAGGTGAAGAAGACGGTGCTGGAACTCGGCGGCAGCGACCCCTACCTCGTCCTGCCCTCGGCGGACGTCGAGAAGGCCGCCGAGACCGCGGTGACCGCCCGCGTCCAGAACAACGGCCAGTCCTGCATCGCCGCCAAGCGCTTCATCGTCCACGCGGACGTGTACGACGCGTTCGCCGAGCGGTTCACCGCGGGGATGCGCGCCCTGACCGTCGGCGACCCGCTGGAGGAGTCCACCGACGTGGGGCCGCTCTCCAGTGAACAGGGCCGCACCGACCTGGAGGAGCTCGTCGAGGACGCCCTGGGCAAGGGTGCCACGGCACTGTGCGGGGGAGGACGGCCCGAGGGACTGGACCGGGGCTGGTTTTACGAGCCGACCGTGCTCACCGGGATCACCCCGGACATGCGCATCCACCGCGAGGAGACCTTCGGCCCCGTGGCGACGCTCTACCGGGTGGCGGACCTGGACGAGGCGGTGGATCTGGCCAACGACACCCCGTTCGGACTCAGCTCCAACGTCTGGACGCGTGACCAGGGGGAGATGGACCGCTGCGTGCGCGACCTGGAGGCCGGCGGGGTCTTCTTCAACGGCATGACGGCCTCCCACCCCGCGCTGCCGTTCGGCGGGGTCAAGCGCTCCGGCTACGGGCGGGAGCTGGCAGGACACGGCATCCGCGAGTTCTGCAACGCCACCACGGTCTGGTACGGACCCGGCCCGGACGCCCGCTAGTCACGCCCCTGGGAGACGCTTCATGACCGACGCCCGAACCCCCTCCGGGGCTTGCGCCCTGTCCGGCACCGAGCTCGCCGCACTCGACGCACACTGGCGCGCCGCCAACTACCTGGCGGTCGGCCAGATCTACCTGATGGCCAACCCCTTGCTGGAGGAGCCGCTGGCCCCCGAGCACATCAAGCCGCGGCTGCTGGGCCACTGGGGCACCTCGCCCGGACTGAATCTGGTCCACACCCACCTCAACCGGATCGTCAAGGCACGCAACCGGCCGGCGCTCTGCGTCTGGGGCCCGGGACACGGCGGCCCCGCAGTCCTCGCCAACTCCTGGCTGGAGGGCAGCTATTCGGAGACCTACCCCGATGTCAGCCGCGACCGCGCCGGGATGGGAGCCCTGTTCAAGCAGTTCTCCTTCCCCGGCGGGGTGCCCAGCCACGTGGCCCCGGAGACCCCGGGCTCCATCCATGAGGGCGGTGAGCTGGGGTACGCGCTCACCCACGCCTACGGTGCGGCGTTCGACCATCCGGACCTCCTGGTCGCCTGTGTCATCGGGGACGGGGAGGCGGAGACGGGTCCGCTGGCCGCGTCCTGGCACTCCGGCAAATTCCTCGACCCGGTGCACGACGGGGCCGTCCTGCCGGTCCTCCACCTCAACGGCTACAAGATCGCGAACCCGACGGTGCTCGCCCGGCTGCCCGAGGACGAACTCGACGCGCTCCTGCGCGGCTACGGCCATGACCCCCTCTACGTCGAAGGGGACGAGCCGGCCGCGGTCCACCGGGCGCTGGCCGCCGCCCTGGACCTGGCCGTGGACCGTATCGATGAGTACCAGCGCGCGGCCCGCGCCGAGGGCGTGTCCACGCGCCCTCGCTGGCCGATGATCGTACTGCGTACCCCCAAGGGCTGGACCGGGCCCGAGGACGTGGACGGCCTCCCCGTCGAGAACACCTGGCGCGCCCACCAGGTCCCGCTGCCCGGGGTCCGGGACAACCCCGACCACCTGCGCCTGCTCGAGGAGTGGATGCGCTCCTACCGGCCCCAGGAACTCTTCGACTCCGAGGGCCGGCCCACCGCCAAGGTGCTGGACTGCGTCCCCGAAGGCGCCGCCCGGCTCGGCTCGACGCCGTACGCCAACGGCGGGCTGCTCCTGCGGGATCTGCCGCTGCCTCCTCTGGAGGACCACGCGGTGCGGGTCGACGCGCCGGGGACCGCCATGCACGAGCCCACCCGGGTCCTGGGCGGACTGCTCAGGGACGTCATGACGGCCACAGCCGGCCGCAGGAACTTCCGGGTGGTGGGTCCCGACGAGACCGAGTCCAACCGCCTGGGTGCGCTCTACGGGGCCACCGGCAAGGCGTGGCAGGCGGAGATCCTCCCGACCGACGAGCATCTGGCCCGCGACGGCCGGGTGATGGAAGTCCTCTCGGAGCACCTGTGCCAGGGCTGGCTGGAGGGGTATCTCCTCACGGGGCGGCACGGCTTGTTCTCCTCGTACGAGGCGTTCGCCCATATCGTCGACTCGATGGTCAACCAGCACATCAAGTGGCTGCGCACCTCGCGCCGGCTGCACTGGCGCGCGCCCATCGCCTCGCTGAACTACCTGCTCACCTCGCACGTCTGGCGTCAGGACCACAACGGCTTCTCCCACCAGGACCCCGGCTTCGTCGACCACATCCTCAACAAGAGCCCCGAGGTCGTCCGGGTCTATCTGCCGCCGGACGCCAACACCCTGCTGTCCACCGCCGACCACGTGCTGCGCAGCCGCGACTACGTCAACGTGATCGTCGCCGGAAAGCAGCCGGGCTTCGACTGGCTCACCCTCGACGAGGCCCGCGCGCACTGCGCCCGGGGCGCCGGGGTGTGGGAATGGGCCGGTACCGAGGACGGCAGCCGCGAGCCCGACGTCGTGCTGGCCTGCGCCGGAGACGTACCCACGCTGGAGACGATGGCCGCCGCCGGGCTCCTGCGGCGTCACCTCCCGGAGCTCGCCGTGCGCGTGGTGAACGTGGTGGACATGACCCGGCTGCTGCCGCACGAGGAGCACCCGCACGGGATGCCGGACGCGGAGTACGACTCCCTCTTCACCCGGGACAAGCCGGTGATCTTCGCGTACCACGGCTATCCCTGGCTGGTGCACCGCCTCGCGTACCGGCGCGCGGGCCACGCCCATCTGCATGTCCGCGGCTACAAGGAGGAGGGGACCACCACCACGCCGTTCGACATGGTGGTCCGCAACGACCTGGACCGCTACCGGCTGGTCATGGACGTGGTGGACCGGGTCCCCGGCCTGGGTGTCCGTGCCGTCGCCGTCCGGCAGGCGATGGCGGACGCGCGCACCCGCCACCACGACTGGATCCGGGAACACGGCACGGACCTGCCCGAGGTGGCCGACTGGACCTGGGAGGGCTGAACACCGGGGCGGCGTACCCCGGCGACGGACTCCGGCCCGGCCTGCGACGAAGCAGGCCGGGCCGGAGTCCGTGGGGGAACGATCAGCTCATGACGGCGCTGAGGACCGGCGGGACGGCACCGACCGGAGGGGCACGCGTTCAGAAACGCAGAACCGCTGCGATCCGTCCGTGGCCGGCGAGGGAGTCGTCGGCCACGAACACCACTTCGCCGCCGTTGTCCAGGACCGTCTCGATGAGCTCGTCCACGATGTCGTCGCGGATCCCCTCGTCCCCCGGCGCCACGTCCGCCGGGTCCACGGCCTCCAGGTGGTTGCCGGTGACCCGGACCGTCCGCTGGAAGTGCTCCTCCACCGCGATGAGGGCCACACGGCTCTCCCGGGCGGCCGTCCAGACCTCGTCGAGGCCGCCCGTGAAGGTTTTGGCTCCGCGGGCGGCGTCGAGCCTGTCCCGGACGGCCGCGTCCCTTTGTGCGCGCCAGTCGTCCAGCGCTGCCTCCAGCTCCTTGGCCAGTTCGGGCGCGGTCGTTTCCGCCGTCGTTCCCTTCGGGACCTTGCAGGCGGCCGACCTGGCGCAATCCCCGACGTCCTCGAGCAAGGAGAGGGCCTGCGGCAGACCGACCAGGAAGAGCGGCCGGGGGTCGGCGCTCAGTACGTCCCGCAGCCGGCCGTCGACCGTGCGGAAGAAGCTGCGGGTGTCCTCGCTGGAGTAGAGGCTCGGAGCGTCGCCGCTCCGGGCCTGGCGCTCCGGGTCGAAGTTCTCGTGCGGAGGGCGCAGGGGGAAGCCGTGCCCGTCCTCAGGGCGGAGCGCCTCGTCCGTCCCTGACCAGAGTGCCGCGTGTTCGGCGGAAACGCCGAGCACCCAGAACAGGTGTGCCCCCGCCTTGGCCGCGACGAGGTTGCGCGTGAGGTAGGAGTCGCTCAATACGACGCGCTCGGGGGCCGTGCGGGGCAACTGCCAGATCTGGTACCCGTCCATGTCGGCCAGGATGACCAGTGAATCCAGGGCGCGTCGCTGGTCGAGGTCGGCGAGCGCGCGGTCCAACTGCGTCTTCACGGCCTTCTGCGCCTCGCGGGTCACCCGGGGGTCGGCGTCCAGTCGGTTGCCGGCCTCGGCCACCAGGTTCCGCAGCCGTACGGCGTCCTGGGCGTTGTCGGGCGCCCCGCGGTGGGTCGGCATCGTCAGGGACAGGGCCGGATAGGGCCTCGTCGCGCGAAGTTCCTGCAGCAGGCCGGGCGTCAGGGCGTCCGTATCCATCGTTCCCTCCCGGAGGGCTCGGGGTCCGCGGTGCTGGAGCCGCCCCTTGCACGGAGCGGGTCGTTCAACGAGTCAATTCATACCGTTCGATCCTGATGCGGGCGAATTATTGCCTTGTGCTTCCGGAGGTACATCTGGCTCTTCGGTCTCGCTCTCCTGGGACCGCTGCCGGGCCCACCGGATGCGGCCCGGCAGCGCGCCGGCCAGGGCCTGCCGTGCTTCGGCTTCCGTGAGGAGGCCGTCGCGCGCTGCGCGCAGGTCGTGGCCGCGCCGGTCCCTACCAGATGGCCTCGACCCACTCGGGGTGGTCGATGAACGGGTTCCGGTTGTGCTGGTAGCGGTCGAATATGACCTCGTTGCGGTTCTGCTCGAAGCTGTCCGGCGGGTCCTCCTGGCTCCACTGCTTCAGTACGGAGAGCCGCCCGATGTTCGGGGCGGACCCGTTGCTCACGCGGTCGTTCGGCTCCAGGTCGGCGAAGGCGTCGTCGCCCTCGTACCGCACGGCCATGTAGAGGATCATCCGGGCGACGTCGCCCTTGACCGCGTCGCGCGGTTCGAAGGAGTCGCCGTCGGTGTAGTTGCCGGGCGCCCCCGAGACCGCACTGCCGCCGTTGTCGAAGTCCTTGTTGCCCCGTATGGAGTTGACCTGGACGTCCTCGGGGCGCAGATGGTGGATGTCGGTCCCGGGTCCTGTCGCGGTGCCGAAGTCGCCGTGGGACTTGGCCCAGACGTGCTCCCGGTTCCAGTCGCCGACAGCGCCCCCGTTCTCGCTCTTGGACTGGGAGCGTCCGGTGTAGAGGAGGATCACGCGGGAGGAGTCGGCCGGGTCCTGGTCGGTCGTCTTGAGCGCGTCCCAGACCTGGCTGTAGGAGAGGGTGGTCTGGTCGCTGATGATCGTGTGCAGTGAGCTCTTGAGCGCTGTACCCGTCTTGCCCAGGGCGTCCTGGTAGTAGGTGTCGTCGAGGGCGGCGGCCCGGACCGTGGTGGGGGTGGCGGCGGGCGCGGTGGACGCGACACCGGTGAGAACGGCGATCGAGGCGGCTGTCGCGAATAGTGGACGCGCGTAGAAACGGCGACGACTGGACATGTGAGGTGTCCTCTCCGGGGTGGTGGAACGGTGTCGTGGCGGCCGGACGTTGTCTGCTGGTCCGAGAGGCTCCCACACGCACGGTGCCAGTCGTGTGAACGTTGCGTATTCATCATGCGCAGGTCAAGTGACAGCCTCGTCCGAGGTCTGCGGGGCATCGGATGCGCGGATGCCGGCCCGGCGCGAGAATTGCCGCAAGGACGAGGAGGCGGTATGAGCGAAGAGTCCGAATCCGTAACCGTATCCGTGCCGGAAGTGCGGGGGGTGACTCCCGACCGTCTGCTGCACACCGGCGGCAACGACCAGCCCACCGCGGAGGATCTGGTGCTCGCCTCCGGGCGGGATCTGACCCCCGAGAGCCTGAAGTGGGCCGAGCGCAGGCTGTCCGAGGAAGGCCGGTCGGCCATGGACAAGCGGCTTCCGTAGGACCTGCGGGACACCTCCGGGGCGGGGAGCGTGCGGGCGCTCCCCGCCACTCGGCTAGCCTGAACGGAATATGAACCGTTTGACGACGTCACAGGGTGAATTCGACCTCGCCCGCTTTCCCGAGAACCCGCGTGATCCGTTCCGTGCGTGGGACGCCGCCGACGAGTACCTGCTGCGGCGGCTGGAGGGAGCGGAAGGGAGCGAGCCGGTCCGTCCGGCCGGCACCGTGGCGGTGGTCGGCGACCGCTGGGGCGCCCTCGCCACGGTGCTGGCCGGGCACAGCCCCGTCCAGATCACCGATTCGTACCTCACCCGGCGGGCCACCCGGGCCAATCTGGCGCGTAACGGCGCCGCCCCGGATTCGGTGCGCATGCTGTCGGTGCGCGACACCCCGCCCGAGCGTGTGGACCTGCTGCTCGTGCGGGTGCCCAAGAGCCTGGCGCTCCTGGAGGACCAGCTCCACAGGCTCGCGCCCGCTGTGCACGCCGGGACCGTCGTCATCGGAACCGGCATGGTGAAGGAGATCCACACCTCCACGCTCAAGCTCTTCGAGCGGATCATCGGGCCCACCCGGACATCCCTCGCGGTGAAGAAGGCGCGGCTCATCTTCTGCACCCCGGACCCGGCCCTGCCCAGGACCCCCAGCCCCTGGCCGTACCGCTACGAGCTGCCCGGCGACGTCGGCGTGATCTCGGGCCGCACCGTCACCAATCACGCCGGGATCTTCTGTGCCGAGCGCCTGGACATCGGCACCCGGTTCTTCCTGAAGCACCTCCCCGAGCGGACCGGACCCGACCGCGTCGTCGACCTCGGCTGCGGGAACGGCGTCCTGGGTACGTCGGCGGCACTCGCCAACCCCGACGCCACCGTCACCTTCATCGACGAGTCGTACCAGGCCGTCGCCTCCGCGGAAGAGACCTTCCGCGACAACGCGGGGCCGGACGCCGAGGCCGGCTTCCTGGTCGCCGACGGGATGGCGGACACACCCCCCGCGAGTGTGGACCTGGTCCTCAGCAATCCGCCGTTCCACTCCCACCAGGCGGTCACCGACGCCACCGCCCGGAACATGTTCCACGGAGCACGTGCCGCCCTGCGCCAGGGCGGGGAGTTGTGGGTCGTCGGCAACCGGCACCTGGGCTATCACACCCAGCTGCGCCGGATCTTCGGCAACTGCGTCACCGTCGCTGGCGACCCGAAGTTCGTGGTCCTGCGGGCCGTCAAACGCTGAACCGCCCCGGCGGAGACCGTGCCGGCCCAGCCACGAAGGACCCCCGGGCGCCCGCACGGCCGCTGCGGGAACCGGAGCGCCGAGAGCGCCTCGCCGGGCCTCGGGCGTTCCCTCCACGGGGTCCATCACGCCGATCGACGAGCAGAGGGAGAGCGCCCGCCCCGTCGGCCCCGGCCGCCGGCCGTCCCCGCCACGGCTCTCACCGCCCACTTCGAACAGGTCGCCTACGACTTCCTGCCGCGTACGCCCACGAGCTGTACGGCAGAGCCGTCCCGCCGCCCGCGCACCACGGGTACCGCCCCGCCCCGCGTCCCCGCCCGCCTCCGGCGGCGCCCGCCCCCCGGCCACATCGTGAAGGCGGTGGCACGGTCCGGCCCCGGCAGCCGCCCCGCCCCGTACAAACTCCGCAGCCAGGCAGCCATACTGGACGGGCCGGGGAGGGCGCGGCAGCGGTAGTGAGCAGCCGAGCAGACGGGGGCGACAACAGGCGATGGCGGACACCAGGCTGATCCAGAGCCGGTACCGGCTGCTCGATCTGATCGGGCGGGGCGGCATGGGCGAGGTGTGGCGGGCGCGCGACGAATCGCTGGGCCGGCAGGTCGCCGTCAAGTGCCTGAAACCGATGGGTCCGCAGCACGATGAGGCCTTCACCCGCATACTGCGCGAGCGCTTCCGGCGCGAGGCGCGGGTGGCCGCGGCGCTCCAGCACCGCGGCGTCACCGTCGTCCACGACTTCGGCGAGTCGGACGGTGTCCTCTACCTCGTGATGGAGCTCCTGGAAGGACGCAACCTCAGCCAGCTCCTGGAGGACAACAGGCAGCACCCGCTGCCGGTGGCCGACGTCGTCGACATCGCCGAACAGGTCGCCGACGCCCTCGGCTACACCCACCAGCAGGGCATCGTGCACCGTGACCTCAAGCCCGCGAACATCATGCGTCTCGACGACGGTGCCGTGAAGATCTGCGACTTCGGAATCGCCAGGCTCGGCCACGACGTCGGCTTCACCTCCCGTCTCACCGGCACCGGCATCGCCATGGGCACCCCGCACTACATGTCGCCCGAGCAGATCAGCGGCGGGGAGGTCGACCACCGCAGCGACCTCTACTCCCTGGGGTGTGTGCTGTACGAGATCGCCACGGGCGTGCCGCCCTTCGACATGGACGATGCCTGGGCCGTGCTCGTCGGACACCGCGACACCGCCCCCGAGCCACCGCGCGCCCACCGCGCCGAACTCCCGAGGTTCTTCGACGAGGTCGTCCTGGAACTTCTGGCCAAGGCTCCCGGTGAGCGGCCGGCCGACGCCGGTGACCTGCGACAGCGCATCACGCTGGGCCGCACCGGCGAGCAGCCGGAGGCCGGACGGGTCCGGCTCGCACCGCCCGTGCCGGTCCAGCCCACCGCCGGCAGGACACCGCAACTCCCCGCCTGGACCCGCAACATGACCACCGGCCACAAGGCGACCGGCGCGGCGCGCGCCGGGACTGCCGCCCTCGACCACGCGGCCGCGCTGACCGGCGCGTGGACCACCGCGACCGGTCAGGCTCCCACCGGCGGCTTCCCTCCCGCAGGACCGGGCCGCCCCACCCCGTCGCCCGAACTGCTCGCCACCCTGGCCGGCCGGCACAGCGCCGCGCTCAACCTCGGGCGCCTGGGCCACTGGGAGGAAGCGGGCGACGTACACCGCGCGGTCGCCGCCGAACGCGCACACGTGCTCGGCCCCGACCACCCCGACACTCTCGCCAGCAGGTACGAGGTCGGATTCACCCTCAGCCGCACCGGACGCGCCGCTGACGCCCTGCGGGAGTTCGGCCGGGTCGCCGAAGGCCGCGAACGCGCCCTGGGCCCCGACCACCCCGAAACCCTCGCGGCCCGGCAGGAGACGGCGTACGTCCTCGGCCAGCTCGGCCGCCACTTCGAGGCCCACCACGCCTACGCCGCGGTACTCGCCTCGCGGGAGCGCTCCATGGGGCCGGACCACCCCGACACGCTGCGCTGCCGCCACAACCTCGCCTTCAACCTCAGCAGACTGGGCCGCCTGGAGGACTCGTACCGCATGGCCCGCGAGGTGGCCGACGCCCGCGGCCGCCTGCTCGGCGCGACACACCCGGACACCCTGGTCACCCTGTATGAAGTGGCGTACACCCTCGGCCGGCTGGGCCGCTGGACCGAAGCCCTGCAGACCTACCGCGAGGTGGCGCAGGCCCGCGCAGCCGTGCTCGGCGCGGACCACCCCGACACGCTCTGTGCGCGCTACGAGGTGGGCATCAGCCTCGGCCGGCTGGGCCGCAGCGCCGAGGCCCTGGAGCTCTACCGCGCCCTGGCCGAGGACCGCGCCCGGGTGAGCGGTCCCGCAGACCCCGAGACGCTGCGCGCCCGGCACGGCCTCGGCGTCAACCTGGGACGGATGGCGCGCTGGCAGGAGGCGCTCGCCGAGTCGCGCGAGGTCTGCGCGATCCGGGAACGCACCCTGGGGCCCGACCATCCCGACACGCTCGTCAGCCGCCGGGAGGTGGCCGTCGGGCTGGGCTGGCTCGGCCGCTGGGCCGACGCGCTCACCCACTACCGCACGGTCGCCGAGATCCGCGAACGGGTCCTCGGGCCCGGCCACCCCGACACACTCGCGAGCCGTAACGACGAGGCGCACTGTCTGGAACAGCTCGGCCGGGGCACGGAGGCGGTGGACCTCTACCGGCGGGCCGCCGACCTGCGCCGGCAGCGCGGGGCGCCGCCGCACTGACCGCCGGGCCGAAGCCGCGGGAGGCCACAGGCCGCCGGGCCGGGCCGCCCCGTACGTGGTGGAGACCGCGCGGCAGCGCGATCTCCGCTCCGTGGCGCAGCAGTTCCCGATCGACCCACCGCGCCGGGGTCCAGAAACGGATCCTCCGGATCACTGCCGTACGGGTACGTGCGGTGTCCGGCCGTGTCGGACGCCGCGGAGCCGGCGTCCGGCAGCGCCGCACGCCACGCGGACGCCGCGGAGCCGAAGCCCGCGAGTGCCTCTGCCGCGCCCCCGCCGCACGGCAGTCGCCCCGGGTCGGACTGTGGTTCCCCGCCGTGTGGCCGGCACACAGGGGCGGCGGCTCGCTGAGACGGCCCAGACGCCGCGTGAGGGTGGTGAAGGGCGGCGGCGAAGGGCGCGGAGACGGTTCTCCGGTGGCCGTCGCGCTTCCTCCTCCACGGTCCCGCGCCTCTGTCCAGGGGCGATCATCACGTGCTACGAAGAGGCCATGCCAGCAGACGCGACGTCCTCAACCGGCACACCCGCGCACGCCGCCTACGACGCGGTCATCATCGGCGGCGGGCACAACGGACTGGTCGCCGCCGCCTTCCTCGCCCGGGCAGGGCGGTCCGTACTTGTCCTGGAACGGCTCGGCGGCACCGGGGGAGCGGCCGTGTCGACCCGCCCCTTCCACGGGGTCGACGCCCGCCTCTCCCGTTACTCCTACCTCGTCTCCCTCCTCCCGCAGAAGATCGTCCGTGAGCTCGGCCTCGACTTCGCCGTACGCAAGCGCGCCGTCTCCTCGTACACGCCCGTCATGCGCGGCGGCCGGCTCACCGGGCTGCTCGTCGGCGGTGACGGCACCCGGGAGTCCTTCGCCGCGCTCACCGGCGACGGCCGGGAGCACGAGGCCTGGCAGCGCTTCCACGGGATGACGGGACGGGTGGCCGAGCGTGTCTTCCCGACCCTCACCGAACCCCTGCCGACACGTGACGACCTGCGGGCCCGCGTCGACGACGCGGACGCCTGGCGCATGCTGTTCGAGGAGCCCATCGGCGTGGCCGTCGAGGAGAACTTCGCCGACGACCTCGTACGCGGAGTCGTACTCACCGACGCGCTGATCGGCACCTTCGCCGACGCCCACGATCCGTCCCTGCTCCAGAACCGCTGCTTCCTCTACCACGTGATCGGCAATTCCACCGGGGACTGGGACGTCCCGGTCGGCGGGATGGGCGCGCTCACCGATGCCCTGGCCGGTGCGGCACGCGCGGCGGGCGCCGAGATCCGCGTGCTGCACGAGGTGACCCGCATCGAGACCGACGGCGCCCGCGCCGAGATCACGGTCCGCTCGCCCGACGGAGAACGCGCCGTCGGCGCGCGCCAGGTCCTGGTCAACGCCTCACCGCAGGCGCTGGCCGAACTCCTCGGCGAGGAGCCGCCGGCCCCTGCCGAGGGCGCCCAGCTGAAGGTGAACATGCTGCTCACCCGGCTGCCGAGGCTGCGTGACCACGCCGTCGACCCGCGCCGGGCCTTCGCCGGAACCTTTCACATCGCCGAGGGCTACGAGCAGCTCGCCACCGCCTACCGGGAGGCGGCGGCCGGACGTCTGCCCGCCGCCCCGCCCTCCGAGATCTACTGCCACTCCCTGACCGACCCGACGGTCCTCGGCCCGGGCCTCGCGGCGAGGGGCTACCAGACACTCACCCTGTTCGGTCTGCACACCCCCGCCCGGCTCTTCGCGGCGGACAACGAAGCAGCGCGCGCCGCCCTGCTCGGAGCCACCCTGGCCGAACTCGACGCCCATCTCGAGGAGCCGATCACCGACTGCCTGGCCCTCGACGCCGACGGCCGGCCGTGCATCGAGGCGAAGACCCCCATCGACCTGCAACAGGACCTGGGGCTTCCCGGCGGTCACATCTTCCACCGGGACCTCGCCTTCCCCTACGCCACCGAGGAGACGGGCCGCTGGGGCGTGGAGACCGCCCACCCCAACGTCCTGCTGTGCGGGGCGGGTGCGGTGCGCGGGGGCGGCGTCAGCGGGGTGCCAGGCCACAACGCAGCCATGGCGGCGCTGGGCCGGTGACCCCCGCCCCTTCACCGGCCGGCGTCCCCGCGACACCCGGCCCCGCCCCGGAGCGGCTTCGACGGCGCCGGACGGGCCTCCTCGAGAAAGCGGGTCCGACGCTTCGCGCAGCCGTGGCAGGCCGAAGTCCCTACCGGGGGGTCGCTTGAATCCGGAGGCCGCGCGGTCTCAGTCCTCCGCCTGCGGCGGGGCGGACCTCCCGGTGGCCGGGCAGATGCTTCAGGCTCCTGCGGGCGGTGATGGTCGCCAGGGTGAGGGCGGCCTCGGACATGGCGAAGGCGTCACCGATGCACTTGCGGGCGCCGGCGGCGAAGGGCACGAAGGCGTGGCGGGGCGGTGGAGCCCTCTGCACCACGCCTCTGGAGGTGCACCGCCGAACGGGACGCGAAAGCGGCGACCCAGCGCATCCGGACACCGTTCGGGAGACGCTCCGAACACACCGGTGGGCCCAGGGCCCACCGGTGCACGCCGGAGGGGGAGCGGAGTGCATGGGCCGGGTCCCGCGCACACCGGCCGCCGGCCGGGCCCGCTCAGTCCGCGGAGACGGTCCACCCCGTCGCCTCGAAGCGTCCTGCGCCACCAGGTGTGTTGCCGTCGAAGAGAGTACGGCTGCCGTCCGTGACCCGGACATCGTCCACGTAGGCACCACGGCCGACGTACGACTGGTCGGTGGTGTACCGCCAGCGGAGCCGCAGCTCCGTGCCCCGCCATGCCTTCAGGTCCGCCTCCAGCCGGTGCCAGACACGCCCCGACCAGCCGGAGGCCGTGCCGTCCGGGTGCGGCCGGGAAGCCCGGGGCCGGTCGCCCTGCGCCGGTACGGTGCTGAAGGGCACGGGCTTCCATGTCGCCCCGGAGTCCGACGAGGCCTCGAGACGGAGGCTGTCCGAAGCGGGCTCGGTGTCCCACCAGAGGGCGCAGCTCAGCGACGGGCGCGAGGAAACCGGGCGCAGCGCGGGCAGCGCGAGCGTCGCGGTGGCCGCATTCGCCATGCCGGAGAACCAGGCGGTGCGGCCCCGGGCCGGGCGGACGGGCACCGCTCGCGCCATGCGGTTGGCCGTTGCGGCCCGTGGGGCGCTGCCCGAACGCCATGTGCGCACCGGGTGGACGGAGTTGCCCAGAACGATGAGGAACGAGTCCGTCGTCGGATCGAGGACCAGGCTCGTACCGGTGAAGCCCGTGTGCCCCGCCGTGCGCGGAGTGGCCATCGCTCCCATGTACCAGTGCTGGTAGAGCTCGAAGCCCAGTCCGTGCTCATCACCGGGGAAGGCGGTGTTGAAGTCGGTGAACAGCAGTTCCACCGACTCCTCGGACAGGACCCGGGACCTGCCGTAGGTTCCTCCGTTGAGCAGTGTGCGGGCCAGCACGGCCAGGTCCCAGGCGCAGGAGAAGACGCCCGCATGGCCTGCCACCCCGCCCAGGCTGTAGGCGTTCTCGTCATGGACCTCGCCCCAGACCAGCCCGCGGTCCAGTCCCGACCACGGCAGCCGGGCGTCCTCGGTGGCCGCGATCTTCGGTTTCCATGACGCGGGCGGGTTGTACCGGGTGCGGTGCATCCCGAGCGGAGCGGTGATCTCCTCACGGAGCAGGACGTCCTGAGTGCGACCGGTGATCCTCTCCAGGATCAGCTGCAGCGAGATCAGATTGAGGTCCGAGTAGAGGTACTTCGTGCCAGGAGTCGAGGCGGGAACCTCGTCCCACAGCAGGCGCAGCTTTCCCTCACGGGTCGGCTCCCTGTACAGCGGGATCCAGGCCCGGAAACCCGAGGTGTGCGTGAGCAACTGGCGGACCGTGATGTCCTGCTTGCCCCCGCCGGCGAAGTCGGGGAGGTAGGAGGCGGCCGGCGCCTCGAGTTCCAGCGCGCCCCGCTCGATCTGCTGCACGGCGAGGATCGAGGTGAAGAGCTTGGACACCGAGGCCAGGTCGAAGACCGTGTCCTCAGCCATCGCGATCTGCTGTTCCCGGGGGAACTCCACCCCCGTGTCGGTCGTCTCGTCGTACGCGGCATAGCGCACCGCATGGCCGATCGGCCGGTGCAGGGCCACGGTGCCGCCCCGGCCGGCGAGCAGGACCGCACCCGCGTACCAGGGATGCGTGGGGGAATCGGAGAGATAGCTCTCCGCGTCCGCGACGAGTCGGTCGAGCTGGTCCGGCAGCAGTCCGGCGCGCGCGGCCGATCCACGGCGCAGTGTGGGTCCGCCCTGCCCTGATCCCATGCCCGTCCCGGTTCCCGGCGCCGCGCCCGGAGCTCCGCCGCTCGGCGGCCCCGGACTCCGCTCGACGCCTGCCGCCGCTCCCGCGAGCGGAATCGGAGCGAGGGCGAAGGCCCCGCCCAGGGCCAGTATCCCGCCACCCAGCCTCCGGCGGCTCATTCCCCGCCCCGACACGTGTCCGGCCATTCGGTGTCCCTTTCCTTCACGTCGAAGACATCCGCGCGAAAGTAACTTTCGAAATTCTGTACCGTGATGAAACTTCCTGCCGGAGCAGAGGTTACTGTCACCGTCGGCGTGTGTGAGGTCCTGCGCAGGACAAAGAAATTGACGTCCAGTCAGTTAGTGGGTCCTGCTGGCCCATGCCATCGGAACGCCGGCGAAGCCTGCCGCTGGACGGCAGCGGTTCTGCCATGAGGCGTGCCAGTGGGCGGAGACGTCCTCGGAATCCACCAGGGGCCGCCCGAGGTGGCGGTCCGGTGCGAACCCGGCCTCCAGGCCGAGGCCCGGCTCGCTGTCCTTGTCCCGGGCAGGGAGGGCCTCGACCGAGCTGCCGAACAGCACGTCGGACTCCCCTCCGGGACATCGGCGCAACAGGGCACCGCAACGCGCCCCTGAGTGGATGACGTACATTTCCTGCGGCAGAAGCACCGGCGTGGT
>Ga0196960_10000270_pt1 | contig 20584 bp, 14 predicted proteins | sample S3v_5metaG_FD_183187 | JGI IMG/M metagenome (GOLD analysis project Ga0196960, IMG submission 183187) | Soil microbial communities from Anza Borrego desert, Southern California, United States - S3+v_5 | ecosystem: Environmental > Terrestrial > Soil > Desert | place: USA: California | collected...
CGGCGCTGAGCCGCACTCCAGGAGCCCGCCCCGGCGCCGCGCACGGCACGGGCCCGGACACGGCATGGGCCCGGACACGGCACGGGCCCGGACACGGCACGGGCCCGGACACGGCACGGGCCCGGACACGGCACGGGCCCGGACACGGCACGGGCCCGGACACGGCACCCCGCGAAGGAGCACCGCACCCGGGCCCGGAAGCCACGGACTCCGGGATCAGCCCGAGGTGCAGGCCCGTCCGTTCAGCTTGAACACCCCCGGGTCCGGCGCCTGTCCCGAGGCCGAGGTGTTGAAGCCGAAGTCGACCGCCCCGCCCGGCGCCAGGGTCCGGTTCCACGACAGCGGCCTGGCACTGACCGTGCGGCCGTCCTGGTCGAACTGCGCACTCCAGGTGTGGCTCAGCCGCTGCTCACCGGAACCGGGCAGCAGCCAGGTCAGCGACCACGGGGAGACCGGTTCCGAGCCGGTGTTCTGGACGCGGACCGTCACCGTCGAGCCGCTGCTCCACGGATGCGAGGAGTACGAGACCCGGCACGTGCGGGCCTGGTCGGTCTGCCGTCCGTCGCCCGCGTCGTCCAGGTAGGAGGCGATGAAGGCCAGGGGCGCGTTCCAGTTGATGGTGATCTCGTTGGTCGCCCAGGAGCCGATGTCGTCGATGTAGCACATGGCGGGTGCGCAGCCGGTCAGCTTCTCCGCTGCCACCGGGTCGCCGGAGGCGGCCGCCGTGAGGTTGGGTCCGCCCGCGATCGACCCGGGCGCCGGGTTCGGCAGTGACGGATCGTTCTGGTTCGCCCAGAAGCGGTGGTGCTGGTTCCGGGAGTCCCGCTCGCCGTAGCCGGTGACGTACGACTGGTTGAGGGGGTTGCGGCCGAGCAGGTAGTCGGCGCCCCGCAGCACGGCGTCCTGGTAGGCGGCCTCACCTGTCAGGTCGTGGGCCGTGGCCAGCACCACCATGTTGTTGAGCACCTGGCTGTTGGAACCCCAGACGTAGTCCTGGCCGCTCGGTGCGTACGGCAGCCCGTACGCCTGCGCGCGGGACTGCGCGGCATAGCGGTCGGCGGCCGTGGTGACGACGGAGCGGACCTCACCGAACTGCGCCGACGTCAGACCGTTCGGCACGGTGGCCAGCGTGAGCACGCCCAGCCCGCCGGTGGAGCCCCACGAGATGCCACCGCCCGCCGGGAAGACCGCGTCCGTGTCACCGTGCAGATCGGAGGAGAGCACCGCCTGGCGGTAGGTGTCCTTGCCCGTCGTGGTGAACAGCTCGGCGGCGGCCCAGTAGAACTCGTCCGAGACGTCGTTGTCGCTGTACGCGCCACCACCGATGCCGTCGTTCGGGTCGGCGAGCACGTCCGGGTGCTGCTTCGCCGCGGCCCACGCGGTCTCGGCGGCCCGCAGGCAGCGGTCCGCGAAGTCCTCGTCGAAGGGGGCGTAGAGCCGGGCGCACTGGGCGGCCGAGGCGGCGACGTTCAGCGTGGCCGCCGTCGACGGGGGGTGCAACTCACGCTGCTGCGGGTCGAGATGCGGCTTCATCGGCAGCCCGGTCCACGCGGCGTCGTGCATCTTGTGGTGCACCATCCCCGCCAGCGGCTCGCCTGCCGGTACCTGCATCTTGATCAGGAAGTCCATCTCCCAGCGCGCCTCGTCCAGGATGTCCGGCACCCCGTTGTCGCGTTCGGGCACCCGCAGCTCACCGTCGCCGAGCTCCGCCGACTCGGCGTCCGCCGCGGTCAGGGTGCGCTCGTACGTGGACATCAGCTGGGCCACCGAGATACCGCCGTTGACCACGTACTTGCCGTGGTCACCCGCGTCGTACCAGCCGCCCGACACATCGAGCCGGTAGTCACAGACCCCCGGCTGGCAGGGGACGTCCGTGTCGCCCTTGTTGGGCGCGACACCGATGTGGCCGGCCGGGCGCGCGTACTCCTCACCGACGAGGTCCGCCTCGATCGGGATGCCGCTGCGGTTGTGGTAGAAGTACGCCAGCGCGTCGGAGCGGAGCCCGTCGTACAGGTCACCGCGGATCGAGAACGGCTCGCTCACCTCACCGTCGACCTCCACGGTGTAGCCGTCGCCCGCCTCGGTGAGGTCACCGAAGTCGAAGGTGTGGACGCGCCGGCGTGAGCTGGGGTCCTCGCCCTGCGGGACGGTCCTGCCGGTGGCGGCCGTCGAACCGTCCCCGGCCTTCACGGTCCATGTCAGCGGCGCGTCGGCATCGGTGACCACGGTGCCGCTCTTGGGGCCGTGGGGCAGGTAACCGACCTGGTTGACGCGGACGGGCGACCCGGTGTCCGGTTCGTACACGGGCGGTTCGGCCCCGCCCCGCAGCGACACGTCGTCCAGGCAGAAGGTCGCCGCCCGCTCACCGCCGCCGAGCTGCAGCTGCACCGACGCGGCGGGCAGGTCGGCCGAGGCCGTGAACGTGCGGGTGACCTGGGTGGTCTCCGTACCCACCGGGTCCGCGGTGGCGAGCACCGTGGTGTACGGGTCGACCGCCTCCTGGACCCGGGTCTGGGCGGTCAGGGGCACGCTCGAACTGGCCGTGTAGGACAGCTCGTAGCTCTCGCCCGCCACGATCGGGATGTCGTTCTGGCCGACGATGACGTCCCAGGCGTTGGCCGTGCCGGCGGGCACCTCGGTGCACAGCCGGCCGTCCGTCACGGCCGACGGCGCGTTCGCCGTCCACCACCAGGGGGCGGTACCGGCGGCGAAGTCACCGTTGGTGATCTGCTCGGGGCCTGGTTCGGCTTCCTGGGCACCGGCCGTGCCGGGCACCGCCAGCGCTGCCGCGAACAGCAGTGCGGCGGCTGACATCCCGAACACACGTCTCCCATGCCGGGGGCGGACGCGCACGGGCCGTGCGGAGAGTGGTGAGGCATTCACCGGGAAGGCCTTTCGTCGACAGATGCGGTGGGCAGAGGAGCGGGGCGCCCCGACCCACTGATGGGAGCGCTCCCACACGCATTGTGGGGGCGGAGCCTTCATTCCGCCAGGGTCATGACAGAGAATGGCGGAATCTCCTGGAGGACCGGCTTCCGGCTCCGGCGAGGCCGCCCCGGCATTGAAGGGGAGCGCTCTCTCCAGGGGCGGGCCACGGCGTCCCGGATCGCCGACGGCCGACGGGGTCCGCGGGTCGTCGGCGGGCCGACGGGGTGCGCGAGCTGTGGGCGGACAAGGCCCGCCGGGTCTCCCGGACAGGGCCCGCACGGAGGCCGGCCGCCCCGCCTCCGGGTCCACCCCGGCCACGCCCGTGCGGCGGGTCCCGGCCCGGGAGGCACGGGACCCGCCGCACAGGGCGGTACAACGGGGCCTAGACGAACGGGATCTTCACGACCGCCGCGTCCGTGCCGGTCTGCACCTGGGACGTGCTGCTGCCCAGCGCGTTCCAGATCTCCAGGCGGACTGTTCCGCCCCGGAGGTTGCCCAGGCTTCCGGTCACCGCCGCGGTGCCCACGGCCTGGGTGTACTCCTCCCAGCCCGTGACCGGGTCGGTCGCGAAGTAGCGGAAGGTCTCGGCCCGGTCGAAGGTGCCGTCGCCGGTGAGGTCGTAACTGACCCTGACCTGCGGGGCGAGCCCCACCTTCGTCCCCGCGTCGACCCGCAGGCGGAAGGTGGTGGACGCGCCCGCCGCGAGCGTTCCGTCGACCTTCCTGACCTCGTAGACCGTCGGCCTGTACGGCGTGCCGTCCCGGTTGACGCCGTCGGCCGAGGCCAGCGTGTCGGTTCCCGCCGTGCCGTCCGTGGCGGTGGTGAGGACGCCGCCCGACTTCAGCCGGAAGGTGTTGCCGGTCGAGGGGCCCGGCTCCTCGGGATCAGGGTCGGGGTCGCCGCCGCCGGTCCCCGTGCCGGTGGCCGTCGAACGGGCCGGCACCGAGAGGGTCGCGCCGTCGGAGAAGGTGACGGTGCGGGTGGTGGAACCGTGGTTGTGGGCGCTGTACGTCCGGACGCCGTTCCTGGTGAAGACCGCCGACGTCGGGATGTCCCCGCTGACGGTCAGGTCGGGTGCGCCCAGGGTGTCGAGCGTGGTGATCCAGTGGTACGTGTGCGCCTTGGACTCACCCTGCTCCGGGGTGTAACCCGCGTGGCCCGCGTCCCACTTGGCCTTGGCCGCCGCCGGATCGGCCAGCGACTCGAACTCCCACAGGAGGTCGCGCCACTCGACGGCCGGCCCGCCGTTCTCCCGCTCCATCTCCGCGATGTTCCGCTTGATGGCGGCCTTCTCGCGGGCCAGGTGCAGCGAACCGCCGGTGACGGGCAGGACGTTGATGCCGTGGATCTCCTCCGGGTTCGCGGTCCACCAGGTGGAGTACGCGCCGCCGCTGCCCCACACCATGCCGACCGTGTCGTGCCCGAAGGAGGCCGGGAAGACCTGCTGGCCGGCGTCGAACCAGTACTGCGTGATCGCTTCCGACTCGGTGGTCAGCAGGTAGCTGCCGAGATCGCGCAGTCCGGTGTCACCCGTCGCCGAGCCCCACAGGACGAGTCCCGCGCTGAGGTTGACGGACTCCGACGAGGACTCCTGGTTGTTGCCCGCCGCGAAACCCTGGTGGCCGGAGGCCCAGCTGTGGCCCGCGTACACGTCGAAACCGCGCAGGAACGGGTACGCGGTGTCCGTGCGGCTGGGGTTGGCGGCGTCCCGCACCAGGGTCTTGACCATGGTGCCCCAGGCGGAGTCGGCGGCCCACGCCTGGTCGTACTGGGCGATGACCGCCGCCGCGTACACGTAGTAGCTGTAGTGGAAGTGGTGGTCGTTGAGCTCGGTGTCGCTGCCGTAGGAGGCCGGGTAACCGGTGAGCGTCTTCCAGTTCCTGTCGTAGCTGAACTCGGCCGCGCCGCCCGCCGTGAACCACTCCTGGAGGCGGCCCTTCATCAGGCCGAGCAGCTTGTCCCGGATACCGGTCTGCCCGATCTGGTCGGCGACGGGAACCAGCTGGGCGAGGCGGCCGAGCGCCTTGCCGGTCCAGTACGTGTCACCGGCCCCGGAGAACGGGTCGGAGGCGTTCGCCACCTCGTTGAGGTATCCGGTCAGCCTGGCCCTGTCGACCCCGCTGGACGCGGGGAGGGCGGGCAGCACGCCCTGGTTCTTCTGGCTGGTGGTGAAGGAAGCCGACTCCCGCACCTTCATGGTGCCGCGCGGGGAGACGTACGTGTACGGCGTGAGCGTGTCGGAGGTGTGCAGCCACTGGTGGCGGTACAGCGCCTGGAGCGTGCCGCGTTCGGTGCCTTCCTTGGCCTCCGTGGTCAGGCTGTAGGTCGCCCTGACCGTGCCACCGGTGGACTCCCAGGCCACCTTGGATCCGGTGACGAAGCTGAAGGCGTACTTCCGGTAGGTCGCGAGCGCGTCCGTGGACGGCAGCACGGCCAGCGAGAAGTAGTCCTTGCCCCCGAGGCCCGCGGTGATCGTGGAGCCGGAGACGGTCCAGTCGCTGCCGGTCGGGGCGAAGAGGGCGTAGTGGTGTCCGGCGACCGTGATGCCGAGGACGTTGCCGTTGTCCGCGAAGACGGCGGGGGCGCCCGCCGTGGTGATGCGGGCGTCACCGCCGGAGCCCTTGGCGTACACGAAGGGCATGCCGTGCCCGATGGTCGTGCGCAGGGTGCGGGTGCCGTCGGACCAGTAGGGGGTGACCGTCCAGTCGGACCAGGCGTCGGCCTTGGTGTCCGGGGAGTTCAGACCGCCCAGGCCGACGGTGAGGTCGGCCTTGTGCGCGTACTCGTACTGGCGGCCGTCCCCGACGATCGCGGGCGTGGTCGGGTAGCCGACCTCCAGTCCGCCGGAGGTCGCCTGGTAGGTCAGCGGGTGCCCGTACATCGGGGTGGAGTACGGGTTGTCGCCGTAACGCTGGTAGGCGAGGGAGGACCACCAGTCGTTGGTCGGGACGGGTTTGTCCTTGGCCGCCGCCGTGAGCTTGGGCGTGACGGGGGCGCCGGTGTTGGTGGTGGGGCCGGAGGTACCGGCGGGGCGGACGTCCGTATAGCTGCCGGAACCTGCGGGGATGGTGGCGGCTGCCGCCGGGGATGCGGCAGGGCCCAGGCCCACGGCGGCCAGGGCGACGGCCAGGACCGTCGCCGCTGCTGGTCTGGAGAGGGAGGCTTGCATGGGCAGCACCTCGTCATGGGGGGGGAGCGGAGCACTTTTGAGAGCGCTCTCACGTGCCATGGAACGTAAAACCTCTGAAAGGTACGTGTCAATAGCGCTGACACGGACGGACCTTGGCCTCACGCAAAGTTGCCATGCGTTCGAGTCTTGTCGGGGCAGGGCTCCCGAGAACCGCTCCGGCCACAGATTTCGAGAGCACTGCTCATGCACCGCCCATACGGCGCCTGCGCTCTCCGCTCCTGTGCGTGCCGGCCGGCCGGCACGCACAGGAACGACGTCGGCCCCCGGGACGAATCCCGGGGGCCGACGTCGTACAGGTACTACGGGTGCTGCGGGTACTGCGTGGAGCTGCTGATCCGAGGATCAGAAGTCCATGTCACCGCCCGGCATGCCGCCCGGAGCGGCCGCAGAGGCCTTCTCCGGCTTGTCGGCGATGACGGCCTCGGTGGTGAGGAAGAGCGCGGCGATGGACGCGGCGTTCTGCAGGGCGGAGCGCGTGACCTTCGCCGGGTCGATGATGCCCTCGGCGATCATGTCGACGTACTCGCCGGTCGCGGCGTTGAGGCCGTGACCGATCGGCAGGTTGCGCACCTTCTCGACGATGACGCCACCCTCAAGACCACCGTTGACGGCGATCTGCTTGAGCGGGGCCTCCAGCGCGAGCTTCACGGCGTTGGCGCCCGTGGCCTCGTCGCCGGTCAGGTCGAGCTTCTCGAAGACGGCCGAGGCCTGGAGCAGAGCCACGCCACCACCGGCGACGATGCCCTCCTCGACGGCGGCCTTGGCGTTGCGCACCGCGTCCTCGATGCGGTGCTTGCGCTCCTTGAGCTCCACCTCGGTGGCGGCGCCGGCCTTGATGACGGCCACGCCGCCGGCCAGCTTCGCGAGGCGCTCCTGGAGCTTCTCGCGGTCGTAGTCCGAGTCGGAGTTCTCGATCTCGGCGCGGATCTGCTTGACGCGGCCCTGCACCTGGTCGCTCTCGCCGCCACCGTCGACGATCGTCGTCTCGTCCTTGGTGATGACGACCTTGCGGGCGGTGCCGAGCAGGTCCAGGCCGGCGTTCTCCAGCTTGAGACCGACCTCCTCGGAGATGACGGTGCCACCGGTGAGGATGGCGATGTCGCCGAGCATGGCCTTGCGGCGGTCACCGAAGCCCGGAGCCTTGACGGCGACGGACTTGAAGGTGCCACGGATCTTGTTGACGACCAGCGTCGACAGGGCCTCGCCCTCGACGTCCTCCGCGATGATCAGCAGGGGCTTGCCCGACTGCATGACCTTCTCCAGCAGCGGAAGGAGGTCCTTCACGTTGCTGATCTTGGAGTTGACGATCAGGATGTACGGGTCGTCGAACGACGTCTCCATACGCTCCATGTCGGTGGCGAAGTACGCCGAGATGTAGCCCTTGTCGAAGCGCATACCCTCGGTGAGCTCCAGCTCCAGACCGAAGGTCTGGGACTCCTCGACGGTGATGACGCCTTCCTTGCCGACCTTGTCCATCGCCTCGGCGATCTTGGCGCCGATCTCGGTGTCGGCAGCGGAGATGGAGGCCGTCGAAGCGATCTGCTCCTTGGTCTCCACGTCCTTCGCCTGCTCCAGCAGAGCGGCGGAGACGGCCTCGACGGCCTTCTCGATGCCACGCTTCAGAGCCATCGGGTTGGCACCAGCGGCGACGTTGCGCAGGCCCTCGCGGACGAGCGCCTGAGCGAGAACGGTGGCGGTGGTCGTACCGTCGCCGGCGACGTCGTCCGTCTTCTTGGCGACCTCCTTGACCAGCTCCGCACCGATCTTCTCGTACGGGTCCTCGAGCTCGATCTCCTTGGCGATGGAAACACCATCGTTGGTGATCGTGGGCGCGCCCCACTTCTTCTCGAGGACGACGTTACGGCCCTTGGGGCCGAGGGTGACCTTGACGGCGTCGGCGAGCTGGTTCATCCCGCGCTCGAGACCGCGCCGTGCCTCCTCGTCGAACGCGATGATCTTGGCCATGTGAAGTGGTCCTCCCGGACAGGGGTGGATTTCTCCGGACCGAGTGGCGCCCGCGACGGACGGCCAGCGTGCTCAGCGGTTCCTTGCACCACTGGGCCTGCGGGCCTCACCGGCCCGGTCCAAGTTCTGTCACTCTCACCTGGAGAGTGCTAACGCCAATGATTAGCACTCGACCCCTGAGAGTGCAAGCGTCCCTCTCCGGATGTGGACGGACAGGAGGGGCGCGCGGACAGCGGAAGGGGCGCGCGGACACACGTGAGGCCCGTACCCCGGTGGGAGGTACGGGCCTCGCGTGTGTGAGTGGTGTCGTTGGCCGACCGCGCCGAACTCAGCCGACGGCGAGCTTGACCATGTCCGCCTGCGGCCCCTTCTGGCCCTGCGAGATCTCGAATTCAACTCGCTGACCCTCTTCGAGGGTGCGGTACCCGTCCATCTGGATCGCGCTGTAGTGGACGAAAACATCCGCACCACCGTCGACCGCGATGAAGCCGTACCCCTTCTCCGCGTTGAACCACTTGACGGTGCCCTGAGCCATGCCTAACTCCCCTATTACTGGCCCTTGCACGAGACCGCACTTCGCGGGCCCGGGTCAGAACTCACCCTCCGACAGGAGAGGGTGGCGTGCGCCGGAACGCGTCGACCGCGGCTGAATGTATCTGCCCAACTGCCCTCTGCAACAGGTCAATCGGACGAGAATTCTGGGCGCACGCGACCGCACGCATGGGAGGAATCCGCCATGTTCCAGGGCAAGTCGGGCCCGGCAAAGGCCACTTATGCCGCAAGAAGTGCACGTACTTTGGCTGCTTCTTGTCACGGCCGGGCGCATTCACATATGCGGGCGGCATGGGCAGCGGCGGGGACTTCCCCAACTCTACCGCGCTCAACCATGCAGAATGACCCCTTCCGTTTCTCTCGCGGAGGGGGTCATCGTGGTCACGCTGTGGATTCGGGCAGCCAGCCGGCCCGCCGCCCGCGCCCGTGCGGCGCTCAGCCTCCGGCGACGGCCGGGATGATCGAGACGCCGGCGCCGTCCGGGGTCGCCGCGTCCAGTCCGCCCTCGAAGCGCACGTCGTCGTCGTTGACGTACACGTTGACGAAGCGGCGCAGCTTGCCCTGGTCGTCCAGCACGCGGGCGCCGATGCCCGGGTGGTTCTGCTCCAGGGACGCGATGACCTCGGAGAGGGTCGCGCCCTCGGCCGGGACCTCGGCCTGGCCGCCCGTGTAGGTGCGGAGGATGGTGGGGATACGGACCTTGACGCTCATGTGGGTGCCTTCCTTCGGTCTCGGGTGGTCAGTTGGCGGCGGCGAGGCCCGCGTCGCGGAACGCGTCCAGGCTGGGCCGGATCGTCGCCGACAGGCCGGTCGTGGGAGCGACGGCGTCGAGCGTCTTCAGCCCGTCGCCGGTGTTCAGGACGACGGTGGTCAGGGCCGGGTCGAGCAGGCCCGCGTCGATCAGCTTCTTCGTCACACCGACCGTCACCCCGCCCGCGGTCTCCGCGAAGATGCCCTCGGTGCGGGCCAGCAGCTTGATCGCGTCGACGATCTGCGCGTCGTCGACGTCCTCCACGGCACCGCCGGTGCGCCGGGCGATGTCCAGGACGTACGGACCGTCGGCCGGGTTCCCGATCGCCAGGGACTTGGCGATGGTGTTCGGCTTCTGCGGGCGCACCACGTCGTGGCCGGCCTTGAAGGCGGTGGAGACCGGGGAGCAGCCCTCGGCCTGGGCGCCGAAGATCTTGTACGGCTTGTCCTCGACGAGGCCGAGCTTGATCAGCTCCTGCAACCCCTTGTCGATCTTCGTGAGCTGCGAGCCGGACGCGATCGGGATGACGAGCTGGTCGGGCAACCGCCAGCCCAGCTGCTCGCAGATCTCGTAGGCCAGGGTCTTGGAGCCCTCGCCGTAGTACGGCCGCAGGTTGACGTTGACGAAGCCCCAGCCCTCACCGAGCGGGTCGCCGATGAGCTCCGAGCAGAAGCGGTTGACGTCGTCGTAATTGCCCTCGATGCCGACCAGCTCGCCGCCGTACACCGCGGCCATGACGACCTTGCCCTGCTCCAGGTCGTGCGGGATGAACACGCAGGAGCGGAAGCCGGCGCGGGCGGCGGCGGCACCCACCGCACCGGCGAGGTTGCCGGTGGAGGAGCAGGAGAGGGTGGTGAATCCGAAGGCGCGGGCGGCCTCGACGGCGATGGCGACGACACGGTCCTTGAAGGAGTGCGTCGGGTTGCCGGAGTCGTCCTTGACGTACAGACCGCCGGTCACGCCCAGCTCGCGGGCGAGGTTGTCGGCCTTGACCAGCTTGGTGAAACCGGGGTTGATGTTGGGCTTGTCCGCGACGTCGGAGGGGACCGGCAGCAGCGGCGCGTAGCGCCAGATGTTGTCCGGGCCCTCGGCGATGCGCTTCTTCAGCTCTTCGGGGGAGCCGCTCGGCAGGTCGTACGCCACTTCGAGCGGCCCGAAACAGGACGCGCAGGCGAAGATGGGGCCGAGTTCGAAACGCTCGCCGCATTCGCGGCAGGAAAGCGCCGCGGCGGGACCGAGGTCCACGGCGGAAGAATTGGTGTTCGCTGCAACTGTCTGCACGGCCATGATGGCGGAGGCCCTTTCTCCTCATCTTCCTTGCGACGTATTTCGCCGCAAGACGGAATTGGCACCTTCCCCACCGTGACCTCGCGGTCGGCAGGAGGGTTGCCGGGACTTCAACGGGCCGTTCCCTCAGTCCCTCTGGATGAGCGCTGTGGCACCGGACCACGGGTCCGGGCATTTGTCCGCGGACCCACCCCGACGTGCGAGGCTCGTCCGCGTTGCTCAGACTGTAACCGACACATCGGACGTCGGAACCAGTCGTCCGTACCGCGAGATGGATCACACCCAGGGAGAACCGACCGTGCTGGAAGAGATGGAACGCTGGTTGAGCAGGCGTTCCTGGTCGGCCGCCGATCGCCCGCTGGACCGGCTCGTGGCCGCCAGGACGCTGGACCCGCACCGCACGACCGTGAGCGTCGTGCTGCCCGCACTGAACGAGGAAGCGACCGTCGGAGCGATCGTCGAGACGATCCGGCACGAGCTCATGGAGCGCGTCCCCCTGGTGGACGAGCTCGTGGTGATCGACTCGGGCTCCACCGACCGCACCTCCGCCGTCGCCCGCGAGGCGGGCGCCCGCGTCGTGCACCGGGACGAGATCCTGCCGCGCATACCCACCGTCCCCGGCAAGGGCGAAGTGCTCTGGCGGTCACTCATGGTGACCAGCGGAGAGATCGTCTGCTTCGTCGACGCCGACCTCAAGGACTTCTCCCCGGACTTCGTCTCCGGCACCGTCGGCCCGCTGCTCACCGAACCCGACGTGCACTTCGTCAAGGCGATGTACGACCGGCCGCTCCACGGATCCGCAGGTCAGGGCGGCCGGGTCACCGAGCTGATGGCCCGCCCCCTGCTCAACCTGCACTGGCCGCAGCTGGCCGGCTTCGTCCAGCCGCTCGGCGGGGAGTACGCGGTACGGCGCTCCCTGCTGGAACAGCTTCCCTTCCCGGTCGGTTACGGAGTGGAGCTGGGCCTGCTCGTCGACGCCCTGAACACCGTGGGGCTCGACGCCCTGGCGCAGGTCGACGTCGGTGTGCGCAAACACCGCCACCAGGACGGCCAGGCGCTGGGCAGGATGGCGGCGACGATCTACCGCACGGCGCAGCTGCGCCTCTCCCGGGCCGCCATCGTGCGGCCCGAGATCACCCAGTTCGAGCGGGGCGAGAACGGTTTCGTACCGCACACGTACGCCGTCGACACCGAGGAGCGTCCGCCGATGCTGGAGATCACGGAGTACGTGGACCGCCGCGCGGCCTGATCTCCCACGTTTGGCACCCTCCGGATCGGGCTAGGTTCCGCTCATGGTCTCCGAGCACGCCGCCCAGGTTCTCGTCGCGTCCAACCGCGGCCCCGTGTCGTACGCACTGCGGGAGGACGGAACGCTCGATTCGAAACGGGGCGGGGGCGGGCTCGTGTCCGGCCTCAGCGCCGTCGACGACAAGCTGTGGGTGTGCGCCGCCCTCAGCGACGGGGACCGCGAGGCGGTCCGGCGCGGGGTGTCCGAACCGGGTGTCCGGATGCTCGACATCGACGCAGGGGTCCATGCGGACGCGTACAACGGCATCGCGAACTCGGTGCTGTGGTTCGTCCACCACATGATCTACCAGACGCCGCTGGAGCCCGTCTTCGACGCGGAGTTCCGCCGGCAGTGGGCCTCCTACGAGGCGTACAACCGGGCCTTCGCCGAGGCGCTCGCCCAGGAGGCGGCCGAGGGTGCCGCCGTCCTGGTGCAGGACTACCACCTCTCCCTGGTCCCCGGCATGCTGCGCGAGCTCCGTCCCGACCTGCGGATCGGGCACTTCTCGCACACCCCCTGGGCCCCCGTCGACTACTTCCGGCTGCTGCCCGACGACATCGGTGAGCAGCTGCTCAAGGGCATCCTGGGCGCCGACCGCGCCGCGTTCCTGACCCGCCGCTGGGCGGACGCCTTCATCGGCTGCTGCACGGAGGTCCTGGGCGGCACCGGCCGCACCCGGATCGGGGTGCACGGGCTGGGCGCGGACGCCGACTTCCTGCGCCGCCGCTCCCGCGAGGCGGATGTGGACGACCGCATGGAGATCCTGCGGGAGCAGGTGGGCGCGGACCGGCGCACGATCGTGCGGGTGGACCGCACGGAGCTCTCCAAGAACATCGTCCGTGGACTGCACGCCTACCGGGCGCTGCTGGAGCAGCGTCCCGAATGGCGTGAGCGCGTGGTGCACGTCGCCTTCGCCTACCCCTCGCGCCAGGACCTCGCGGTCTACCGCGACTACACGGCGGAGGTCCAGCGGGTCGCCGACGCCATCAACGCGGAGTACGGCACCGAGGGCTGGACCCCGGTCCTGCTGCACGTCGACGACGACTTCGCCCGCTCCCTGGCGGCGTACCGGCTGGCGGACGTGGCCCTGGTCAACCCGATCCGCGACGGCATGAACCTGGTCGCCAAGGAGGTCCCGGTCGTCTCGGACAACGGCTGCGCGCTGGTGCTCTCCCGGGAGGCGGGGGCGTACGAGGAGCTGGGCGAGGACGCGATCGTGGTCAACCCGTACGACGTGTCGGCCACGGCGGCGGCGCTGCACGAGGCGCTCACGATGGAGCCCGACGAGCGGAGCGCCCGCACGAAGCACCTGGCCGCCGCCGCGACCGCGCTGCCGCCGCAGCAGTGGTTCCTGGACCAGCTGGACGCGCTGCGGGACGGGGACGTCAGCCCCGGGTGAGCTGCCGGGCCAGGCCCCCGAGCAGCTCGGCCACCGCTGCCGGGCCCGGCAGCAGCAGGTCGGCGCGCTCGGCGAGGGCGGGGACCCCGGTGCCGCTGCACACCAGCAGACCGGCGGCGCCCTGGGTGCGGAGCTTGTCCACGGCGGCGTACGCGGCGAGGTCGCCGAGGTCGTCGCCGGCGTACAGCACCGTCTCGGCGCCGACCTCCTTCACGTATTCCTCCAGCGCCACACCCTTGTCCATGCCCGACGGGCGCAGCTCCAGGACCAGGCGGCCCGGTTCGACGATCAGGCCGTGCCGGGCGGCGAGGCCGGCCAGCGGGGCGCGCAGGGCCTCGAAGGCGGCCTGCGGGTCGGCGGCGCGGCGGGTGTGCACGGCGACCGCGCGGTCCCCCTTCTCCTCGACCCAGATTCCGCTGCCCGTGCCCGCCGCCTCCAGCACTGCGGGGAGCTCGGCCCGGACGGCTGCCACACCGGGGTCCGGGGCGGGGGCGCGCACGGTGGCGGTGGCGGCGTCCCAGCGTTCGGCTCCGTAGTGGCCGAGGACGACGAGGTGGTCCAGGCCGGGCGCTCCGGCGAAGCCGCCGTAGCGGACGGCGGTGCCGGCCGGGCGGCCGGTGATCACGGCGACGGCGGCGACCAGCGGCGCGAGCGCGGAGAGGGCCGGGACGACGCCGGGGTGGGCGCGGGACTGTTCCGGGTCCGGGACGATGTCGGCGAGGGTGCCGTCGAAATCCAGCGCGACGACCGCCCGGGAGGGGCGGGCGAGGAGTGCGGCGAGGCCTTCGCGGCCGGCCTGGGTGGACGGGGTCGGGAGAGGGTGTGCCAGGGTGCCCATGGTCCGAGCGTATCGGTGACCGGGCGGGCGGCGGAGCCCGCGCCGCGCCCGTCCGCGGCGGTCACCCCGAGGCCAGCTGCTCCGCTATCTCCTGGATCCAGGCGGCGGTCCTCGCCGGGTCGTTGAGGGACTCGGCCCATGCTTCCGGCTCCAGCTTGTGCTTGGCGGGGCCGGATTTGAGAGCGATGAGCAGCGCCCTGGCCGACTCCCGCATCTCGTCCGTCGTGCCGCCGCTCCCGGAGATGTCGGGACCCGCCGCCAGGGCGTAGATCTCGCGCGCCATGGCCTGGCGTTCGCCCTTCGACACCTTCTTCCAGAACTTCAGGGCGTGCTTCAGCGACTCCTTGCGGGACTTCTCCTCCAGGGTCTCGCCCTCCGGCGCCCAGCGCCCGGGGTGGCGGGCCTCCTCGTAGCGCTTCGTGGCGGCGCGGAGCGCCTTGTACATGGTGACGCCGAGGACGAGGCCGGCCCCGGCCCCGGCGAGGCCCCATCCGACCGGGTTGCTCGCCAGCCCGGCCGTTCCCGCCGCGACCGCCGTCACGACGCCGGCCGCGGCCTTGGTGGACTCGCCCCCGCCGCTGACCGTCTCCTTGCCCATCTTGGTGAGCTGCTTCTTCTTCGCGTACTCCTGCGCCGTGCGCAGCTTCTCCACGTCCCTCTCGGCGCGCTGGAGGCTCTCGGCGGCGTCACGGGCTTCACCCATCGCCTCCCAGGCGGCGTCGATGGCCTCGGAGACGAGCTCCCGCCGTCCCTCGCCCTCCTGCTTCCAGTAGGCGTCCAGCGCGACGTACGCCTCCGCCGCGGCCCAGTCGGCCTGCTCCCGCGACTCGTTCAGCCGGGCCAGTGACCCCGCGTGGACGAGGTGGGGATCTCCCAGCTCCTTGATCTGCTTGTACTTGCGGGCCGCTCCCCCGACGCGGAAGGCGGACCGCATGCCCTTGACCGCGCCGACGGAAGCGCTGGCGATACCGCTCGCCTCGGACGCCACCGCGGCGTCCGCCGCCTTCTGGAGCTTGGTCACCTCCTTGGCGATGGCGGCGCTGTAGCTTCCCGAACCGGCGGCGCCGACGACCGCGTCGGCCCCCTTGGTCCTGGCCTTCTTCTTCGCCGTGTGGTGACCGGCCCCGGTCTCCTGCTTCTTGGCGTCCTTCATGTTCTTGTACGCGTCCATGCCGCTGACCACGGTGCCGGCGGCCTCCGTGAGGAGGTTCCCCGACGCCGCGGAGGTCCCCGAGGCGGCGGCGGAGTGCTTGAGGCCCTCGTTGGCCGCGACGGCGGCCTGCTGGGTGAAGGCCGCGTTGGTGGGGGTCTGGAAACCCTTGATGAAGGTGTCGATGGGTTCGAGGTTCTTCTTGAACCTGTCGAGGAGTCCGGCGATCCGGTCGCGATAGTTCTTCTTCGCTCCGGCGGACGCGCCGCCGTTCTCCGCCGCCCCTCCTCCCCCGGTGTCCCGGGCGCGCTGTACCGCCGTGGTCACGGCCCGGTTGCCGGCGCGGGACTGCATGTCGAGAAGGGCGTGCTCCGGCGGGCGTGCGGGCGTGCTCCCGGCCCGGCTCCCCTCCCGGCGCTGCCGGGCCGGCACCAGGGCGGCTGCGGACCGCTGGGGCGAGGTGCGGTGGACCGGAGTGCTCATGGGCGTACTGCCTCTCCTGTGACGGACCGGGCGTCGGGAGAGTAGCCAGGCACGGCCAACAGAAGGGGTGCGGCGGGGAAATTCTGCGAGTGGCGCGGAACGCGCCGCCGCGGCTCGCTCCCCTGCGCCTCAGCGGCGGCCGCGCCTCGCCTCGCGGACCCGGCGCAGGCGGTTCACCGTGACCGGGTCCTCCTCCAGGGCGCGGCGGTCGTCCAGGAGCGCGTTGAGCAGCTGGTAATAGCGGACCGGCGAGATGCCCAGCTCCTCCCGGACCGCCCGTTCCTTCGCACCCGGACCCGGCCAGGAACGCCGCTCCAGAGCAAGCACGGCACGTTCCTGGCCGGTGAGCGGGGCGTCGGGGCCAGGAGGGTCAGGGGGGTCAGGGGGGCGGGCGGTCATATCAACCAACCTACCTACTCCGTGCTCTCCGCCTGCCGGGCCAGGGACCCGATCTCCACGAGCACGCCCTCCGGGTTGCCGCCGGGCTCGACCGCGGAGCCGATCTTCTCCTTGATCATCTCGCTGACCTGCGCCCACGACGTCTTGCCGAACGGGTACAGCTGCGCGTTCGGCAGCGCCGACAGGAACGGGTGCAGCGGGTTGTGCGCGCTGTCGGCCGCCATCGCGTCGGACGCGCTGCTGGTCACGGGCAGCAGGTCGTACCGGTCGGCGAAGGCCAGCACGTTCTCGTCCTCGTAGACGAAGTCGAGGAACTTGCCTGTCTCCACCCGGTGGCCGTTCTGCTTGAAGCCCATCATCCAGTCGGCCACGCCCATCGAGCCCTTGGTCGGCCCTTCGATCCCGGGCAACGGGACCATGCCGACCTCGACGCCCTTCTTCTCGGCCTCCTGCATCAGTGTCGGATGGCCGTTGAGCATGCCGACCTCACCCTCGGTGAACGCCTCGAAGGCCTTCGCCCGGTCGAGCTTCCCGGGGGCGACGGGTCCGGTGAGGCCCTTGTCGACGAGGTTGTTCTTCAGCCACTGGAAGGCGGCTATGTTGGCCGAGGAGTCGATGGCGTAGTTGCCCACGTCGTCCGTGTAGCCGCCGCCTCCGCTGAGCAGCCACATCAGGGTCTCGGCCTGGGACTCCTCCGGGCCGAGCGGCAGGGCGAGGGGGTAGGTCACGCCGTCCTGCTTGAGCGCGGTGGCATCGCTCCGGATGTCGTCCCAGGTCTGCGGGGCACCGAGGCCCGCCTTCGCGAACAGGCCCTTGTTGTAGAAGAGGAGCCGGGTGCTCGCCACGAACGGGAGGCCGTACGTCTTGTTGTCGACCTCGCCCGCTTCGATGAGCGAGGGCAGGAAGTTGGCCTCGGTGCGGATGGCGAGCATCTCGGCGGAGGTGTAGAGCTTGCCCGCCTCGGCGTAGTCGGCATACGCCCCGATCTGCGCGATGTCGGGGGCCCGGCCGGCCTTCACCATCTCGGCGACCTCGCGGTCGACGTCCTTCCAGGAGTAAACGCTGACCTCGACGTCGATGCCGGGGTTCTCCTTCTCGAACCTCCCTGCGACGTCGTCCCAGTACTTCTGGGAACTGTTCTCCGCACCGGTGCCGTAGTCGGCCGCCACCATCCGCAGGGTGACGTCACCGCTTCCGGTGTCCGAGCCGCATCCCGACAGCGTCACCGTCATACCGAGTGCGGCCACTGCCGCGGTCAGACCTACAAAGCGCCGCTGCACAGCCCTGTCCATCCCTACGTCGTTCGACGCGGACGCCGCCGCTCCGGCGACGGATCCGCGAGCCTTCCTCACGTCCACACGGAGGTCTACACCACCGGTGCATCGATTCGGCAATCTAGCAGGGCCGTTTTGTATGGGTACTCAACAAACCGCGCTAGTGGACTAGACCTTTTAGGGGTCGTCGGGCGAAACTGTCTTCCGTGAGACACGTCATCGCCCTCGATGTGGGCGGCACAGCGATGAAGGCCGCTCTGGTCGGGGCCGACGGCACCCTGCTCCACGAGACGCGCCGGGCCACCGGCAGGGAGCACGGCGCCACGGCCGTCGTGGAGACGATCCTGGGCTTCGCCTCGGATCTGTACGCCTACGGCGAGGAGCACCTGGGCGAAGGCGCCGCCGCCGTGGGCGTAGCCGTGCCCGGCATCGTCGACGCGGAACGCGGGATCGCCGTCTACTCCGCCAATCTGGGCTGGCGCGACGTGCCCCTGCGGGAGCTGCTCGGCGAACGGCTCGGGAGCCTGCCGGTCGCACTCGGCCACGACGTCCGCACCGGCGGCCTCGCCGAAGGGCGGATCGGCGCAGGCCGGGGCGCCGACCGTTTCCTGTTCGTGCCGCTGGGCACCGGCATCGCCGGCGCCATCGGCATCGCGGGCACCATCGAGGCGGGGGCCCACGGCTACGCGGGCGAGATCGGTCACATCGTGGTCCGGCCGGACGGCCCTGACTGCGGCTGCGGGCAGCGCGGCTGCCTGGAGACCCTCGCCTCGGCCGCCGCGGTGTCCAGGGCCTGGGCCGCCGCGTCCGGCGACCCCGCCGCGGACGCCGCGGACTGCGCGAAAGCCGTGGCCTCGGGCGACCCGGCGGCCCGGCGCGTGTGGCAGGACGCGGTCGACGCGCTGGCCGCCGGACTGGTCACCGCACTCACCCTGCTGGACCCCCGCACCCTCATCATCGGTGGCGGTCTCGCCCAGGCGGGGGAAACCTTGTTCACACCACTGCGAGCGGCTGTCGAGGAACGGGTCACGTTCCAGAAGCTGCCTCACATCGTCCCGGCGGCCCTCGGGGACACCGCCGGATGCCTGGGCGCGGGGCTGCTCGCCTGGGATCTACTCTCCACGGAGGTATCCGCCTGATGGCCGGACGCGCAGACAGCACGGTCCTCGCAGGGGCCCGGGTGGTGCTTCCCACCGGCACCGTCGAGAACGGCCGGGTGATCGTCGAGGGCACCCGGATCGCCGGCGGCACGAGGGCCGACGCCCGGACCGTCGACCTCTCGGGCCACTGGGTGGTCCCCGGATTCGTGGACATGCACAACCACGGCGGCGGCGGCGCGTCCTTCGCCACCGGCACCGCCGAGGACGTCCTGGCCGGAGCGCGGGCGCACCGCGAACACGGCACGACGACCGTCGTCGCCTCCACCGTCACCGGCGACATGGACTTCCTGGCCCGCCAGGCCGGAATGCTCTCCGAACTGGTCGAGCAGGGCGAGCTCGCCGGCATCCACTTCGAGGGCCCCTTCATCTCCCCGTGCCGCAAGGGCGCCCACAGCGAACAGCTGCTCCGCTACCCCGACCCCGCCGAGGTCCGCAAGCTGCTCGACGCGGCCCGGGGCAGCGCCAGGATGGTCACCCTCGCCACCGAACTCCCCGGCGGCGTCGAGTCCGTACGGCTGCTCGCCGAGCACGGGGTGATCGCCGCCGTCGGCCACACGGACGCGACGTACGAGCAGACCGTCGAGGCGATCGACGCGGGCGCCACCGTCGCCACGCACCTCTTCAACGCGATGCCGGCCATCGGCCACCGCGCCCCGGGGCCGGTCGCGGCCCTCCTGGAGGACGAGCGGGTCACCGTCGAGCTGATCAACGACGGTACGCATCTGCACCCGGCCGCCCTGGAGCTCGCCTACCACCACGCGGGCGCCGGCCGGGTCGCCCTGATCACGGACGCCATGGACGCGGCCGGCGCGGGTGACGGCTTCTACGAGCTCGGACCGCTCGCCGTCGAGGTCAAGGACGGTGTCGCACGTCTGGTGGAGGGCGGCTCGATCGCGGGCTCCACCCTCACCCTGGACACCGCCTTCCGCAGGGCCGTGACGATCGACAGGATTCCCGTCGAGGACGTCGTCCGGTCCATCTCCGCCAACCCGGCCAGACTGCTGGGCCTGTACGACAGGGTCGGTTCACTGGACCCGGGCAAGGACGCCGACCTGGTGGTCCTGGACGCGGACTTCGCCCTCCAGGGCGTCATGCGCCGGGGTGAGTGGATCGTGGAGCCCTCCACCGGGTGAGGGCCGCCTTTCGTGGGCGGCCGGTTGAACACGTAACGAAGAGACGGCGTTTCTCCCACGGATCTGGGACGACCGCCGCCTCTTTGGCATGATCGCCGAGGAGAGCGCCGCGGGGGGACGGCGCGCGGGAACGGGACCACCGAGGAACGAGGGCCGGTGCAGGTGCTACTGACCGTCACGCTGAACACCGCACTCGATCTGACGTACACCGTCCCCGCCCTGGTCCCGCACAGCAGCCACCGCGTCCACGAGGTGACCGAACGCCCCGGCGGCAAGGGCGTCAACGTGGCCCGGGTGCTCTCCGCGCTCGGCCACGACACCGTCGTCACCGGCTTCACCGGCGGCGCCACCGGAGCCGTCCTGCGCGAGCTCCTCGGCGCGCTCCCCCACCCGCCCGCCGACGCACTCGTCACCGTCGCGGGCAGCACCCGCCGCACGGTGGCCGTCGTCGACCGCGCCGGCGGCGACACCACCCAGCTGAACGAACCGGGCCCGCACATCGGCGCCGGCGAATGGACGGCCTTCCTCCGGACGTTCGGCGAACTGCTCCCCCGGGCCGAGGCCGTCGCCCTGTGCGGCAGCCTGCCTCCCGGCATCCACGTCGGCGCCTACGCGGAACTCGTACGGCTCGCCCGCGCCGCCGGCGTACCCGTCCTCCTGGACACCGACGGCGAACCCCTCCGCCGCGGCATCGCCGCCCGCCCCGACCTCGTCAAACCGAACGCCGACGAGCTCGCCCGGCTCACCGGCGCCCGCGAACCCCTGCGCGCCGCCCACGACGCCCGCC
>Ga0196960_10000271_pt1 | contig 20525 bp, 20 predicted proteins | sample S3v_5metaG_FD_183187 | JGI IMG/M metagenome (GOLD analysis project Ga0196960, IMG submission 183187) | Soil microbial communities from Anza Borrego desert, Southern California, United States - S3+v_5 | ecosystem: Environmental > Terrestrial > Soil > Desert | place: USA: California | collected...
GCGCGGGCCGGGCCGGCCGCTGCCGGCCGGTCCCCGCAGGGGTGGCGGCTGCCAGCGTGCTGCGGATCGCCGTCAGTTCACCGGCCAGCTCCTCGGCCGGCGGGAAGTCGTCGTCGCGCTCCAGCAGGACCCCCGGCGGATCCACGCGGGAGCGGAGCTCGCTCAGCACGTCCAGGACGGGGCGCGTCACGGGGTGGGCGTGCGTGTCGTGCCAGACGCCGTCCTTCTCGACGCCGCCCGCCACATGGACGTACGCGATGGCCTCCACCGGCAGTTCGTCCAGTGCGGTCGCGGGGTCCTCACCGCGGTTGACGTGATTGGTGTGCAGGTTGGCGACGTCGATCAGCAGCCGTACCCCGGTGCGCTCGACCAGCTCCGCGAGGAACTGCCCCTCGGTCAGCTCCTCTCCGGGCCAGGAGATCAGCGCGGCGATGTTCTCCAGGGCCAGGGGGACGGGCAGCGAGTCCTGCGCGATCCGCACGTTCTCGCACAGCACGTCCAGCGCGTCCCAGGTCCGCGGCACCGGAAGCAGATGACCCGCCTCCAGCAGCGGCGACGCGGTCAGCGGCCCTCCGGCGCGTACGAAGGCGATGTGCTCCGTCACCAGGGGCGCTCCCAGCAGCCCGGCCCGCGCGGCCAGACCGGCGAGACGGCCCGGGTCCGGGCGGTCGGCCCCGCCCAGGCCCAGCGCGACCCCGTGCGGCACGACCGTGACCCCCCGCTCCCGGAGACGCACGAGGGACTCGGGGAGATGGTCCGCGCAGAGGTTCTCCGCGACCGCCTCGACCCAGTCGATCCCCGGCAGAGCCTCGACGGCGTCCGCGATCTCCGGCCGCCATCCGATGCCGATTCCGAGCTTCATCGTGTCCCCTCCCCGTTCTGTGCAGGGGTGATGGCCCCGCCTGGTGCCGTCGAACCCGAAAGGGGGGACGTTCAGAGCTGGATCTGAGGTTCCCGGACCGTGCCGGTGCCCGCGCGCGGGCGGAACCGGTCCCAGGACCGGCGCAGGACCACACGGGAGAAGCGGGCGCGGCGGCCGGCGCGGCCGCGGCAAGGGCCGTTCCGTCGGTGCGGGACGTCTCCCGGGCAGATGCGTGGCAGCGTCGGATCGGCCGTCAACCGATACGTGGGGCGGTCTGCCCGGCGGTAGCGCCGGTACGGCGGCAGCGGGGGGTGCGTATGCCGGCGCAGGGGTGTCCAGCCTGACGGGAAACGGGGGCACGGGTCCTGCCCGTCACCTCCCGGGAGGGGGCCGGACCGCCGTCCTGCGCACACCTCACGCCACGCATCCGCCGACCGGACCCGGCCGTTGCCGGACGAACAACCGCCGGTGCCCATCGAGTTGAGTAGTATCCCCGCATCACGGCATTGTTCCGGTCGAGTACGTCCGGGGAGCCCCGCTCCTTCCGGGCCGCCCTCGCCGTCCTTCTGCCCCGTAGCCGGGCCGGCAGCATGAGGACCCGTCTTGTGCGTGCCCACACAAGAGGAGACAGCCATGCGTGTCGACAGGCAGCAACGCCTCGCGGAGCCCGGCCGCGCCCGGGGGCTTCCCCGGCGTGCCGATCAGACCCCCGCCCCGCGCTCCGGGATGACCGCTGCCGGACCCGTGGGGCGGATGTCTCCCGCAGCCGCGCTCTCCCTCCAGCGGACACTCGGCAACGCCGCGGTCGCCCGGCTGGTGGAGCGGGAGCGTCCCCCGCACGGTGCGGGGTGCGATCACGGTGCCGGCACGCAGCGGGTCGCCGACGATCAGGCCGTGCAGCGTGACGCCATGGCCCGGGTGGACGCGGTGACGCGAACCTCGGGCAGGCCGATGAGGGGGGACGTCCGGCACAGGATGGAGAGCGACTTCGGCGGCGAGGACTTCAGCGGTGTCCGCGTCCACATCGACCGCGGTTCGGCCGAGGCCGTCGGGGCCAAGGCCTACACCACGAAGACCGACCACATCGTCTTCCGCAGCGCGGCCGACATGGACGACCACACCATGCGCCACGAACTGCAGCACGTCCGCCAGCAGCGAGCGGGGCGCGTGCCCTCGGGCGTCAGCGATCCCGCCGACGCCCTGGAGCTCGACGCCGAGAGCACGGCGACCAGACTGGGGCAGGGGGCAGCGCGCGGCCGGCGTTCCACGGCAGGGGAGCAGAGCCACGGGCCGGTGCCGGCCCCGGCTCGGAACGGTGCCGTCCAGCGGATGGTGCTGAAGACCTCGCGCGGCTTCTTCGGCAAGTGGGCGGGAACAGGTCCGGCTCTCAGCCCCGACCAGAAGAACTGGGTGTGGGGCAAGCTCACCGAACACGCGGGCGGCGCGGCGAAGGTGAAGAAGCTGCCGGAGGCCGAAGCCCTGGAACTGCTGGCCCGCGAAGGAATCGACAGGGCCGCCATGGAAGCGGAGCTGGGGCCCAGCGCTTCGGCTGCGCCCCCCGCACAGCAGGAGTCGACGGAACAGTACGAGAAGCAGGCCGAGGACGCTGTCGTCAGCGCTGATCGCATCTGGCGGGAGCAGATACGTGAGATGCCCAGGCTGGAGAAGGCGACCTTCGCGATCGAGGGCCTCGGCAGGGGGACGGTCGGGATGCTCAGGAGCCCTACGGGCCCCAAGCATCCCGGCATGCTTTCCTGGTTCTCACACGGCTACGAGGACAAGCACCGCATCTCCATCGACACCAGGAGGAAGTACGGCTTCGCCGTGCAGGAGGAGCAGAGTCTGAACCGGATCGGCGCCCCGGCCGAGGCCTTCGCATCCCTGCCCGACGCTTTCGCGAACTCCGCCATCGAGCCCACCAACGACGCCCCCGGCATGTACGTCCAACCCCACCACGCCACCGAACTCACGCTGGAGATCGACCGCGTGGTCGGGCTGGTGAACGACTGCGACGTGGCGGTCCTGATGGACTTCCAGTGGGCGGACGACAGCGTGCTCGCCGCTGAGTACGCCGAAGCGCGGAAGGCCGAGACCCCGCCGCTTCCCGTCATCATCGAGAAGGCGCAGGCGTTCAGCGGGTACAGCGCGCTGCTGATCTACGCCTGCCGGACACCGTGGTCCGTGAACGCGGCGGTCGCAGGAAGCAGCCAGCTGAAGGCGAGCCTGCAGAGGGAGCTCATGGAGCAGGGGCTCTCCGCCGAGGAGGCGAACAAGAGGGCGCAGGAGAAGTACGAGGCATCTCCCCGGACGAGCGAGGTCTACCAGTAGGAACCCGTCGTTCACGGTCTCCGGTGCCTTCGCACGACGCTGCGGACGCGTCTGCGCCCGGTCCCGGCGGCCGGCCCCGTGCCGGCACCTGGCATCCCCGTGCCGTTGATCCCGCGCCCAGGGCCGTGCCAGGAGCCGTACGGGGCGTTCGCCGGCGGTACCGGGTCAGCGGCGCAGGGCCGGGTGGTCGGCGACGACCGTGCAGGAGCCCGGAGCGACCTCGGTGAAGCCGGCGTCCCGGACCACCGGCAGTCCGCTCGCGGTGAGTTCGCGCCAGCGGGCGGCGTCCGGGGTGGCGACGCGGAGCGGGAAGCCGGCGTCGCGCCACGCCTTGCGCTCGGTGTCCGACAGCTCCCACCAGGCGAGCTGCGCGCCGTGCCCGGCCTGTGCCATCGCCTTGCCGGCCGACATGGCGACGTCCGGATTCATCCACAGCACCGGGCCGGCCGGACCGGGCACGGGCGGGGCCTCGGGGTCGTCCAGTTCGGTGCCCGACACCTGGAGCTTGGCCAGTTCCCTGGGCCAGCCGTCCAGGGGGACCGGCGGGAACACCCGGACCTCGGCGTGCTCACCGGTGACGGTGATCCCGGGCAGCGCGCACGCCTTGCGCCACTCCGCCCCGCGCGCCCGCCGGACCACCTTGCGGATCCGGGCGTCCTGCCAGTCCCGCACGGCCTGCGCCCACTCGCCCTCGGCCCGGCCCTCGTCCTCGCCCTGGGAGCGGGGGTCCGACAGGATCGTGAGCACCGCGCGGGCGGCGGTCACCAGGGCATCGTTGCGCGCCGGGGGGTCGGTCCTCTCCAGGCGCACCACCAGCGGCAGCACGAACTGCGGGGCTTCGTCACGAGGCGTCGGCTCCGTACGGAACGGGCTGCCGACGGGGGCCTGCGGGGCTGCGGGAAGGGGCTCGGAAATGCTGTCGCTGGTCACACGCCCCAGTCTGCCAGGCCCCGCCGGCAACCCGTTCTTGGCGGAATGCAGGGCTCCGGGTGAGGATGCTCCGCATGAAGAGCGACCTCTTTTCCAGCGAGCACCTGGCGCAGCCGGCCACTGCCCCGGGCATGACGCTGCAGAACGCCAAATCCATCAAGTACGCCGTCAACGGTGAGATGCACGCGCGTCAGGGATCGATGATCGCCTTCCGCGGCAATCTCCAGTTCGAACGCAAGGGCCAGGGCATCGGCGGCATGCTGAAGCGCGCGGTGACCGGTGAGGGGCTGGCCCTGATGGCGGTCAGGGGACAGGGGGAGGCGTGGTTCGCCCATGAGGCGGCCAACTGCTTCATCGTGGAGATGGAACAGGGCGACGTCCTGACCGTCAACGGCCGCAACGTCCTGTGTTTCGACGCGAGCCTCTCCTACGAGATCAAGACCGTGAAGGGCGCCGGAATGACCGGCGGCGGGCTCTTCAACAGCGTCTTCAGCGGATTCGGCAAGCTCGGACTGATCTGCGACGGCCACCCGATCGTGATCCCCGTCACCGCGCAGCAGCCGGTGTACGTCGACACGGACGCGGTCGTCGGCTGGAGCGCCCAGCTCTCCACCTCCCTGCACCGCTCGCAGAGCGTCGGCTCCATGGTGCGCGGCGGCTCCGGCGAGGCGGTCCAACTGATGCTCCAGGGTGAGGGGTTCGTGATCGTACGCCCCAGCGAGCTCAAGCCGGAAAAGCCGTCGTCCTGATCCTGCGCGGTGCGGGCCGGCGGTACGGCCTGCGCGGTCCGTGGGTGCTGCGGGGGCTCGACCTGGACCTGCCCGCGCACACCCTGGTCCGGATCGAGGGAAGCAACGGCGCCGGCAAGTCGTCCCTGCTGAGACTGCTCGCCGGCATCGACGCGCCGACGGAGGGACGGGTCACGGGCCGGCCGCGCACGGCGTACGTCCCCGAGCGTTTCCCCGCGGCGCTGCCGTTCACCGCTGCCGGTCGCTCGCCGCGACCGTGCTTGCCCTCGTGACCGACGGTTCACCCGCGAAGGCCGCGGTGACGGGCCTGGTCTCCGGCCCGCAGACCGGCACGGTGCGGGTGCCGGTCCTGCCACTGGCGGGGGCCGTCGCCGTCGCCGTCGCGGTGGCAGCCCTCACCTCCCGGGCCGCCGCTCTGCGCGACTGAGTACGCTCGGACGCATGGATGACGCGTACTGCGAGACACCCGCGCCGGACCCCGCGCCCGTGGACGCGGGTCCGCCGTACGCCGAGTGCGTGCTGTGCCGCAAGCCCACCGAACACCCGGAGTCGACGAAGGGCAGCACGCTCTGCCCGGTCTGTGCCTGGCAGGAGGCGGGACGCACCGCCTGCTCCGGCTGAGGCCCGGACGGCGGAGTGCTCAGCCGCGCATCAGTTCGGAGACCTTGACGAAGCGGTAGCCGCGCTCGCGCAGCTCCGGGACGATCCGGCGTACGGCGTCGTCGGTGACGGGGGCCGCGCTGCGGGTGCAGTGCATGACCACCAGCGAGCCCGGCTCCACCCCCGCCAGCACCTGCTCGGCCACCGCGTCCGCGTCCGTGGCGAAGGCGTCACCGCTGACCACGTCCCATTGCACCGCTGTCACCCCGGTCGGGGCCAGAGCCTTCAGCGAGGCGTCGTCGTAGCAGCCGCCGGGGAAGCGGAAGTACGGCACGACATTGCGCGCCCCCGTCTTCCTGATCGCGGTGAAGGCCCGCTCCACATCGCGCCGCATGTCCGTCCTCCCGAGGGCCGGCAGCCCGTAGCAGGGGGAGGAGAAGGCGTGGTGGCTGAACGAGTGGTTGGCGATCTCGAACAGGGGGTCGGTGCCGATCGAGCGGGCCTGCACCGGGTACTCCTGCGCCCACCTGCCGGTCATGAAGACCGTCGAGGGGACCTTCAGCCGGCGGAGCGACGCGATCAGCTCCGGGTTGTCGAAGTGCTCGCCGGCAGCGGCACGCGGGCCCTGGTCCGCCGTCATGTCGGCGTCGAAGGTGAGGGCCACGGCCTTGTCGGCCCCACCCGCCCTGCCCCGGCCGCCGGAGGCGTCCGCCCGTCGTTCGAAGACCGGGGTGAGACCGCCGGGGCCGGGAGCCGGGACGGACGGCCTGCTCTCCGGAGCCGGTGACGGGGACACGGGTCCCGCCACCGGCTCCGGAGAGGCCGGCGCGAGTGCGGCGGTCCGGGCGCGGGTGCCCTCGGAGCTGCCGCAGCCGGCGAGCACCCCACTCAAAACGGTCAGCACGATCATCGTACGAACGGATTTGATCACTGAAGGACGCTAGCGGGTGGTCCATCAGGTGATGCCCGCGGCGCTCCGGTCACCCGGGCGCCGGGCCGCCGGATCACCCGTCCGGTCGCGCCCGGCTCAGCGCCAGGGGCCGGTCACCACGGACGCCGCGCCCGGCTCAGCGCCAGGGGCTGGTCACCACGGACGCCGCGCCCGGCTCAGCGCCAGGGGCCGGTCACCGCGAACGTCGTCCCCGGCGTGTAGCAGTTCATGAACATCGTCCCGCCGTCCGGTGAGAACGTGACACCTGCGAACTCGCCCCACTCCGGCTCCTCGGCCGTCCCGATGTTCTGCCGCCCCCGTGCCATCGGGTAGACCTCGCCGCGCCTCGTCACGCCCAGCACGTGCTGGGCACCGCCCCCGTCCTCGCAGACCATCAGACCGCCCCCGGCGGCGAGGCAGATGTTGTCCGGGGACTCGCCCGGCAGCTGGACGTCGGTGTCCGGTCCGAAGGCGATCACGAGGGTGAGCCTGCGCCGCTCCGGTTCGTACCGCCACACCTGGCCGAAGTGGTCGGCGGCCGACCCCTGCGAGCTGTGCGCGAAGCTGGAGACGAAGTACACCGACGAACCGCCCCAGTAGCAGCCCTCCAGCTTCTGGGCGTGCGTGATGCCCTTCGGCCCGAAGTCCTGGAGCCGGATCGGAGTCTGCGCGGCTGACGGGTCCGGCACCGGGACCCACTCGATCCTGTCGAAGCTCGCACCCGTCTCCTGGACCGCGGAGAGGTCGGGTACGCCGGGCACCCGCATGGCCTCCAGCGCGCCCCCGGCCCGCAGGGAGCCCGTCCCGCCGAGCGGCTTCCGGGGGAGGAAGCGGTAGAAGAGCCCGAACGGCCTCTCGAACGCGTCCTCCGTCTCGTACACGATGCCGCTCCCCGGGTCGACCGCGACGGCCTCGTGCTGGAAGCGGCCCATGGCGGTCAGGGGGACGGCCCCGGTGCGGCGCGGATCGGCGCCGTCCACCTCGAAGACGAAGCCGTGGTCCTTCGTGTAGCCGTTGGTGCCGGCCTTGTCCTCGGTCTCCTCGCAGGTCAGCCAGGTCTTCCACGGGGTGGGGCCGCCCGCGCAGTTGACGGCCGTACCCGCGATGGCGACGCGCTCGCCGCGCACATCGCCGCGGCCGTCGAGTTCGAGGGAGATGCAACCGCCCTTGCCCATGGGGTCGTAGGTGAGTCCCTCGACCGTGGGGACACCGGTCCTGCCGGTGGCGCGGTTCTCGTGGTTGCGCACGAGGTGGACCCGGCCGTGGCGGCCGGCGAAGGCGGCCATCCCGTCGTGGTTGCCGGGAACCAGGCCCTCGCCGGAGCGGAGCGGGTCGCCCTCCCGGGAGAGCACCCGATAGCGGAAACCTTTCGGCAGGTCGAGCAGGCCGTCCGGGTCCGGCAGGAGAGGGCCGTAGCCGCTGTGGCCCCGGGCCTCCGCGGTGCCGGCGAAGAGTTCGGTGAAGGCCCCGGTGAAGGCGACCGACGCGGCGGTGGCGGCGCTGCCGGCCAGGACCTGTCGTCGTGTCGCGAGGTGTCGAGGTGCGGATGACATGAGGCAACTCCCTGTTGGCGGACAGGTGAAGTGACCCGCATGTGTGTACCACGCGTCGTGACGCACGGGAACCACGCGGACCGAGGTGCCCCCTGTGTCCCCGGGGCAGGAGAGGCCCCGGGGACGAGCGGGATCAGCCCAGCGACGCGGTGAGCGTGATGGTGGTGCCGGTGAGCGCCTGGCTGACCGGGCAGTTCGCCTTGGCGTCCTCGGCGGCCTTCACGAAGCCGGCCTCGTCCAGGCCGGGAACCGTGCCCTGCACCGTGAGGTGGATACCGGTGATGCCGGTGCCGGGCTGGAAGGTGACCTCGGCCTGGGTGTTCAGCTCGGTGGGCGGGGTGCCCGCCGTGGCCAGGCCGTTGGAGAGGGCCATCGAGAAGCAGCTGGAGTGCGCGGCCGCGATGAGCTCCTCCGGGCTGGTCCTGCCGTTCGCCTTCTCCGCGCGGGACGGCCAGGAGACCGGGAACTCCCCGACCCCGGAGGAGTCGAAGGTGACGACGCCCTTGCCCTCGAGCAGGTTGCCTTCCCAGACCGTGTGCGCCTGACGCGTGGTAGCCATGGTGGATCCCTTCAAACGGTGTGCGCGGTCAACGGACGTCCCCGGCACCCGGAGGCGCCGTACGTCCTTCAGTCCCCGAACCTACTGCCCCACCAGTCCCTTTGCGTCACGGGCCAGCGCGGTCAGCCGCGAGATGGCCCGGAAGTACTTCTTCCGGTACCCGCCGTTCAGCATCTCGTCACTGAAAAGCCGGTCGAAGGGGAGTCCGGAGGCCAGCACCGGGACCTCGCGGTCGTACAGCCGGTCCGCGAGCACCACCAGACGCAGTGCCGTCGACTGGTCGGGCACCGGCTGCACACCGGTGAGACAGACCGCCGTGAGCCCGTCCGTCAGTGCGCCGTACCGGCTCGGGTGGACCCGGGCGAGGTGGTCGAGCAGGGCCGGGAAATCGTCGAGCGAAGCGCCCGGAGTCGCGTACGCGGCCCTGGTGACCTGATCGTCGGAGTACGGGGGCGGCGCCTCGGGCAGTCCCCGGTGGCGGTAGTCCTCGCCGTCGATGCGCAGCGGCCGGAAGTGCGCGGACAGACCCTGGATCTCCCGGAGGAAGTCGGCCGCCGCGAACCGGCCCTCGCCGAGCTTGCCCGGGAGCGTGTTCGACGTGGCGGCGAGCGCGACGCCCGCTTCGACGAGCCTGCTGAGCAGGGACGACACCAGGACGGTGTCGCCCGGGTCGTCCAGTTCGAATTCGTCGATGCAGAGCAGCCGGTGTCCGCTCAGGGTCTGCACGGTCTGCTGGAAGCCCAGCGCGCCGACGAGGTTCGTCAGCTCGACGAAGGTTCCGAAGGCCTTGAGCGAGGGTGCGGCCGGGGTGGCGTGCCAGAGGGAGGCCAGCAGGTGCGTCTTGCCGACGCCGTATCCGCCGTCGAGGTACACCCCGCGCGGGCCGGTGGGCGCGGCCTGCTTCTTTCCGAACCGCCCGCCCGTCGCCCGCCACCACCCTCCGAAGGAGGCGCTTCGCGCTTTTCCTGTCCTGCCCGAGCCCGTGGCGTGCGCCCCGCCGAGCCCGGCGGCGAACGAGCTGAGGACCTCGACCGCCTCGCTCTGGCTCGGCTGGTCCGGGTCGGGCACGTACGTATCGAAGCGCACCGAGTCGAAGCGCGGCGGCGGCACCATCTCCGCGACCAGACGGTCGGCGGGGACGCGCGGTTCGAGGGCGCACAGGGACTGCGGAGACGTTTCGGCTATGGGGCTCTGCCCCGGCCGGGCTGTGGAGGACGACACAACGCTCCACCTTAGACCGTCCGGCCCACGGCGGGCGGATGTGCGGGCCCGGCCCCGCGACGCCGCCCACTCCGCCATGTGCCGGACGGCCCTGAGGGCCCGTGCCAGACTGCTGGGCATGCGACGCCTGCTCCCTGTGACGGACCCGACAACCCCAGCCCCGGCCCCGGCCGCCGACCGCGAGTGGACGCTCGACGAGCTGGCCGACGCCTACGCCCATCCCGGCGGTGGGCGTCCCTGGCTCCGCGCCAACATGGTCTCCACCCTGGACGGAGCCGCCCAGCACGACGGCCGCTCCCAGGGCATCTCGTGCCCCGCCGACATGCGGATCTTCGGCACCCTGCGCGGCCTGGCCGACGCGGTCGTCGTCGGGGCCGAGACGGTGCGCCTGGAGGGCTACCGGCCCGCGCGGGCCCGCGAGGCCTTCGCCGCCCGGCGTGAGGCGGCCGGGCAGGGGCCGGCCCCGGCCGTCGCGGTCGTCAGCGCGAGCCTGGACCTGGACTTCTCGCTCCCGCTCTTCGTCTCGCCGCTGGTCCCGACCTTCGTGATCACCGGGGCGGCGGCGCCCTCGGACCGGGTGCACGCCGCGCGGGAGGCGGGGGCCGAGGTGCTGTTCGCCGGGGAAGGCGCCACCGTCGACCCGGCACGCGCGCTCGCGGAACTGGCCGGGCGGGGGCTCACCCGGCTCCTCACCGAGGGCGGGCCGCGTCTGCTGGGCCAGTTCGTGGCGGCCGGGGTGCTGGACGAACTCTGCCTGACCCTGTCCCCGCTGCTCACTGCCGGAGACGCGCAGCGCATCGCGGGCGGACCCGCCATCCCTGTGCCGGAACGTTTCTCCCTCGTCTCGCTCCTGGAGGAGGCAGGATTCCTCTTCACTCGGTACGGGAAGACCTGACACATAGCGGAATCAACCATTCCGGTTAGTTCGGGGTGGGCACACTTGGTCTCGCTACCCCGTGCAATTGCGGGGAAGGATGGTTTCAGCAGCAGCGGCCCCCCTGCGGCCGACGAGATGAAGCGGAAGGGCGCCTGCCGTGTTCACAAGCGTTTTGATGATCGAGAAGCCCCTCACCCCCCAGGACGTGGAATTCGTCACCACTCTCCACGGTGAGGAGCGGATCTCGTTCGTCGTCCTGATGCAGCCCCGCACCGACCAGGCCGACGTGCTGCTGCGCGCGATCGACGACGTGGCGATCGGCGAGCTCCGGGAGGCGGTCCGCGAAGGGGAGCGGCCGGAGGGCGAGGACGCCAGGGAGCCCGCCGAGATGGCTCTGGAGTACTCGCTCCGGGAGCTGCGCGAGGCGGGCTCGGAGGCCGTCGGACAGGTGGTGGAGGACCACCCCCTGGACAAGCTGAAGACCGTGGTCGACGACTCGGGGGCCGACGAGGTCATCGTGCTGACGGCGCCGCACTACGTCGAGGAGTTCTTCCACCGCGACTGGGCGTCCAGGGCCCGCCACAAGGTCGGCGTACCGGTGCTCAAGCTCTTCGCGCACAGCGAATAGGCTGGGGCGGACCCAGAACCACGTCGCACCTCGGGAGAGACACGTATGGCACCCGGTATTCCTGCCGCCCTGGAACGGCCGCACTTCATCGGCATCGGCGGCGCCGGAATGTCGGGCATCGCGAAGATCCTCGCCCAGCGCGGCGCGAAGGTGGCGGGCAGCGATGCCAGGGAGTCCGCCACCGCCGACGCGCTCCGTGCGCTCGGAGCGAGCGTCCACATCGGGCACGCCGCAGCCCACCTGGCCGACGACGCGACCTCCGTGGTCGTCTCCAGCGCCATCCGCGCCGACAACCCCGAGCTGGTCCGCGCCGCCGAGCTGGGCATCCCCGTCGTGCACCGCTCCGACGCGCTCGCCTCCCTGATGGGCGGCCTGCGTTCCATCGCGGTCGCCGGCACGCACGGCAAGACCACCACCACGTCGATGCTCGCCGTCGCCCTGTCCGAGCTCGCCCTCGACCCCTCGTACGCCATCGGCGGCGACCTGGAGGGCCCCGGCACCAACGCCCGGCACGGCGAGGGCGACATCTTCGTCGCCGAGGCGGACGAGAGCGACCGCAGCTTCCAGAAGTACGACCCCCAGGTCGCGATCGTCCTCAACGTCGAGCTGGACCACCACGCGAACTACGCGTCGATGGACGAGATCTACGAATCCTTCGAGACCTTCGTCGGCAAGGTCGTCCCCGGCGGCACCCTGGTCATCGCCGCCGACCAGCCCGGCGCCGTCGAGCTGACCCGCCGGGTCCGAGAGCTCTCCTCCCTCACCGTCGTCACCTACGGCGAGTCCGAGGGCGCGGACGTACGCGTCCACAAGGTCACCCCGCGCGGCCTGACCAGCGAGGTCACGGTCGTGCTCAACGGCAGGTACCTCACCTTCACGGTCTCCGTGCCCGGCCGCCACTACGCGCACAACGCGGTGGCCGCGCTCGCCGCCGGTGTCGCCCTCGGCATCCCCGCGCACAACCTGGCCTCCGCCATCGGCAAGTACACCGGGGTCAAGCGCCGCCTCCAGCTCAAGGGCGAGGCGGCCGGCGTCCAGGTCATCGACTCGTACGCGCACCACCCCACGGAGATGACCGCCGACCTGGAAGCCATGCGCGGCGCGGCGACCGGGTCCCGCCTCCTGGTCGTCTTCCAGCCGCACCTCTTCTCCCGCACCCAGGAGCTCGGCACCGAGATGGGCCAGGCCCTCGCTCTCGCCGACGCCTCGCTGGTCCTGGACATCTACCCGGCCAGGGAGGACCCGGTCCCGGGCGTCACGAGCGCACTGATCATCGACGCCGCGAAGGCCGCGGGCGCCGATGTCGCGGCGGTCCACGACAAGGCGGCGGTCCCCGCCGCCGTCGCGGGAATGGCGAAGCCCGGCGATCTGGTTCTCACCATGGGAGCGGGCGATGTCACCGACCTCGGCCCGCAGATCCTGGACCACCTGTCGAGCTGAGGGAGCCACCGTGCCGTACGACGTCGAGAAGCCGGACGAGCAGTGGCGGGCAGAACTGACGCCCGCCGAGTACGCGGTGCTGCGCAAGGCCGGCACCGAGCCCGCCTTCGTGGGCGAGTACACCGACACCACGACGGCGGGAGTCTATTCCTGCCGGGCGTGCGGAGCGGAACTGTTCCGCTCCGACACCAAGTTCGAGTCGCACTGCGGCTGGCCGTCCTTCTACGACCCGAAGGACACCGACGCGGTCGAACTCCTGCAGGACAACAGCCTCGGCATGGCCCGTACCGAGGTGCGCTGCGCCCGCTGCGGCTCGCACCTGGGGCATGTCTTCGAGGGCGAGGGCTATCCGACGCCCACGGACCAGCGGTACTGCATCAACTCGATCTCGCTGGCACTGACGCCGGACGAGAGCTGAGCCGGCCGGCGCGACGGCGCCGGTGCCGGCGGAACGGCCCGCCAGGAGTTCGTCTCCCGGCGGGCCGTTCGTCTCGTGGAGCGGCCCTCAGGCCGGACGCACGGGCGTGCTCACGTCTTCACGAGCCCGGACGCCTGCTGCTGTACCGGAATCTCCCGCTGCAGCCGCTCGCCCTCGATGTCGAGGTCGGGCAGCACCCGGTCGACCGGGCGCGGCAGCCACCAGGCGGCGCGTCCCAGAAGGTGCATGACCGCCGGCACGAGGGCCATACGGACGACGAAGGCGTCGATGAGCACGCCGATCGCCAGGGCGAAGCCGATGGACTTGATGATCGGGTCGGGCATGAACACGAAGCCGCCGAAGACAGCCGTCATGATCACCGCCGCGGCCGTGACCACGCGTGCGTTGTGGCCGACACCGCTGATGACGGACTCGCGGGCGTCCGAGCCGTGGACGAAGTCCTCCCGCATCCGCGAGACGAGGAAGACCTCGTAGTCCATGGCCAGCCCGAAGAGGATGCCGATCAGGAGGATGGGCAGGAAGCTGACCAGCGGTCCGGGGGTGTCGAGGCCGACCAGGTCCGTCAGATGGCCCTCCTGGAAGATCGCGACGGTGATCCCGAAGGTGGCACCGATGGTCAGCAGGAAGCCCAGCGCCGCCTTGAGGGGTACCAGGACCGACCGGAAGACGAGCATCAGCAGCAGGACGGACAGTCCGACCACCAGCAGGAGATAGACCGGCAGGGCGGCGGCGAGCTTCTCGGATACGTCGATACCGACCGCGGTGGCGCCGGTCAGCGCGATGGACGCACCCTTGACGTCCTCCACCCGGTCACGGATCTCGTTGACCGTGTCCTCCGTCGCGGCGGCGGTGGGACCGGTTTCGGGGATCACGGCCAGGAGGGCGGTGGTGCCCTTCTCGTTCAGCTGCGGGGCGGCGACGGCCAGCACTCCGTCGGTCTTCATGATGAGCGCGGCGGTCTCCTTGACCGCCGCGCCGGTCGCCTGTGCGGTGCCGCCGGACACGACGGCGACCAGCCGGCCGTTGAAACCCTCGCCGAACCCTTCGGTGGTCAGGTCGTAGGCCTCGCGGTTGGGCGTCCCGACCGCCTCGGTGCTCGCGTCGGGCAGGGCCAGACGCATGTCCTGCACGGGCAGGGCGAGCGCACCCAGGCCGGCCACCCCGAGGACGAGGACGGGAACGCGCAGCCGTGCCACGATCCGGCCCCAGCGGAAGCCGAAGCCCTCCTCGGCCTTCACCGGAGCGGAGGCGGGCGTCCGGTCCTGGGTCCGCTGCTTGCGGGGAAGGACGCGGGGGCCCGCGAAGCCGAGGACGGCCGGCAGCAGGGTGAGGGACACCAGCACCGCCAGGGCGACCGTGGCCGCGGCCGCCAGACCCATGACCGTCAGGAAAGGCACGCCGGCGACGGTGAGCCCGGCCAGTGCGATGACGACGGTGGCCCCCGCGAAGACGACGGCCGAACCGGCGGTCCCGGCCGCCCGGCCGGCCGCCTCCTCCCCGTCCATGCCCTCCGAGAGGTAGTGGCGGTAGCGGGAGGTGATGAAGAGCGCGTAGTCGATGCCGACGGCCAGGCCCAGCATGAGCGCCAGGATGGGCGCGGTGCTGGTCAGCTCCACGGTGCTGCTGAGGGCGAACAGCCCGGCCATCCCGGCCCCCACGCCGACCAGGGCGTTCAGCAAGGTCATGCCCGCCGCCACCAGGGAACCGAAGGTGAGGACGAGCACGAGGGCGGCGACGGCCACACCGATGATCTCGGTGGAACCGATCTCCGGAACGCCCCGCATGATCTCGCCGCCGTGCTCGACGCGCAGATCCGCCACGGACGCGCCCGCCTCGGTGAACGCCTCCCGCTGTGCGTCGGTGATGCCGTCGGCACCCGACTCGAACTGCACCTGGATCAGGGCGTAACGGCCGTCCTGCGACACCGCCTTGGAGACGAAGGGGTCGACGGCGGCGAGGACCCCGGGGACCTCGGCGGCCTCCGCGGTCACGGGAGCCACAGCCGAGGGCGTGAGCTTCCCGCCCTCGGGCGCGGCGACGACTATGGTCCCCGTCGCGCCGCCGGCCTGCGGGAATTCCCGGGCGAGCGAGTCCAGGGCCTTCTGCGATTCGGTGCCCGGTATCGAGAACTTGCTGGTGGTGGGACCGCTGAAGGCTGCCGCGCCCCCTCCGAGCAGGGCGAGCAGCAGGAGCCAGAGGGCGAGGACACGCCCTCGTCGGCGGAAGGACAGCCGGCCGAGCCGGTACAGCAGGATTGCCATGCGAAAGAGGCGTCTTTCTCTTCGGTCTGGACGACTTCTGTCAGCCGGTCGTATGCCCGAGAATTCTCAGCGACCCCTGGACCAGTTCGGTGCGCATCGTGGCGGGTGGGGCGTCCACGTCGGCGGCGACCGTGACGGCCACGCCACCGATCACCATCTGCGCCCGGACGCGCGCACGCGGCTCCTCGGACCGGCCCGCCAGCGCCGCCGCGAGCTGGTCGACCGCCCGGGGGATGACGGCCAGCACTGGATGACCGAGCATGTCGGGCAGCTCGGCGAAGATGATCTTTATTTCCAGGTGGAAGCGCATCGCGAGGCCGACGTAACCCGTGACGGCCGTTTCGACGGCCTGGTCGCCGTCCAGGTCCGCCAGCTCCTCGATCATGGCGGAGAGGCTCCGGGCCGGCGGAGTCAGCAGCTCGGTGAGGATCGCGTCCTTGCCGGCGAAGTGGTACAGCAGGGACGCCTTGGAGCAGTGCGCCTCGACCGCGATGTCGTGCAGCGAGGCTCCCTTGAAACCGTGTTCGGCGAAGAGACGCAGCGCGGAGTCGAGAATCTGACGGCGCATCGCGGAAGGCGGACGTGGCATGGGTTCACCGTAGCTGACCGATCGGTCAGCCCTGACCGGTCGGTCAGGGAATTCCGGTGACGCGCATCACCATGCTCCATGGGGCCACCGTGCGGGTGGGACGCGGGCGGCCGGCCCGCACGACGGCGGGGAGACGGAAGACGGCCCCCCGCCTCGGTCGGAGAGCCGTCTGTGTATGCCGTCCCGGACGTGGGTGACGGCCGGCGGTGATGTCGTGGGCGTCAGGCGCGGCACGGGGCCGGGAGGGTCCGGGCGCTGTTTCCCGGCCGGGACGTCCCGGCGGAGGGCGGGGCGGTCAGCCCTCGTCGGACCCGGACTCCGCGGCAGCCTCGGCCCGCAGCAAGGGGTGCACCACTCCGGGGAACACCCGGGCCCGCACGACCTCCTCGGCCGCACCGCCCTGCACCACGGTCTCGGCCACGCCCCACGGGCGCCCCGCCAGGCGGACGGTCAGCGTGTACGAGGAAGGGCAGCCCGTGCACTCGTACCGGTCCGCCCAGAGCTCCACGTCCGTGACGCTGCCCGGGTAACGCTTCACATGCCGGTGCCGGGCGTGGCAGCGGTCGCACGTCTCGCCCGGCTCGCACGTGCCGCCGCACGGGCACGGCACGTCCAGCGACTGCGCGGGGAGCCACCGCTGGACGAGCACGGCGTCACGGGTCGCACCCATGTCCTTCATCGCCTTCAGGTTCCGCGCGGCGACGTTGTACGACTCGCCGGTCGCGGCCATCCGGTCCCGGATCACGTCCTTGCGTCCGCGGTTCGTCGTCATGTGTTCCTCCTGGGTGTACGCAGCCCGCCAGGAGGCCCACGAGATCGTCCTCCCTACGGTACCTGCCGCTCCGCCCCCGCGGTCCCGGTGCCGGCCGCACGGCCCGCGTGGACGCACGGCGGCGCGCCGCCGTCGAGCCGATTCGGCTTGTTTCTCCCATCGGCTCCGGGTTTTCTGTGAAGCGGCGGTGAACTGAATCTTCATAAGCCGATGGGAAAATACTCTGACCATGTCGAATCATTAATTGCCGATCCGGCCAGGCGGCATCCCCGGATGACCGAATCGCTGTCTTGACCGGTTCTCGCGGCGCGATACACACTCGCAAGGCACTCATGCATCAGGAGCCACCGGCGCACACGGATGCGGATGGCCCTGCGAGACCGGATATCGCACGGGGTGAACGACGGGGGATACACACGGGGGACGTGTGTGCATATTCGACGTATGCGCGCAGTCCTTCACCTCTCCTCTCATCTCTTGGTGCGCGAAGGGAATGGAGGGGGAATGCCGACGCACATGGGCTATCCCGGTGTTTACATCGAAGAACTCCCCGGCAGCGTCCGTACGATCGCCTCGGTCACCACCTCGGTGGCCGCGTTCGTCGGGCACACGCGCCGGGGGCCGCTCAACCAGCCGGTACGGGTCACCAGCTTCGCGGACTTCGAGCGCCGGTTCGGCGGACTCACCTCGCAGAGCGCCCTCAGCTACGCGGTGCACCAGTTCTTCGGCAACGGCGGCACGCTCGCGGTGATCGTCCGTGTGGCCAGGGCCGGCACGGGGGAGGACGCCTGCGTCACGCTCCTGTCCACGGAGGGGCGCAGCCGGTGCCCGGTGCTGGAGGTGCGTGCGAAGGAGCCCGGAACATGGGGCTCGGGCCTGCGGGTGGCCGTCGATCACGACACCGCCGCGACGGACAGGACGTTCAACCTCCACATCCTCGACGCCCGCGGCGGGGCCCGGGAGTCCTTCACCGGTCTGTCGATGGACGCCGGCCACGGCCGCTTCGTCGAGACGGTGGTCAACGCGGGTTCCTCGCTCGTGCGGGTCACGTCCCTCGACGAGGACCGGCCGGACCCGTCCGGCACGGTCTCCAAGCCCTTCGCGGCGGAACTGCCCGGTCTGGACGTCGAGCTGAAGGTCAAGATCGGCGACGTGGAGCGCGAGTTCACGCTCTTCGAGCCCGGCCGCGACGGCGAGCCGCCGGGCAGCGTCACCGAACTGGCCCTCCTGCTGGAGCGCAAACTGCGCGCACTGCCCGACGCCCCCGGACGGCACGCCTTCGCCGGGGCCGAGGTCACCGCCTTCGGCCGGCGGCTCCAGGTCGTCGCCGGGTCCGTCGATCCGGACGACGTGGTCCGCTTCATCGGCGAGTGCGCCAACGACCTGGGACTGGAGGCCTCGGTCAACCCGCCCGTCTTCCCGCTGGCGGGCGGCAAGGACGGAGACCCGCCCGGCCCACGGGACCTCGTCGGCAGCGAAGGGGACAAGACCGGTGTCCAGGCGCTGCGGGACGTGGACGACGTCAACCTGCTGGTACTGCCGGAGCTGTCGGCTTACGAGTCCACCGAGGACATGCTCACCGTCCTGTCGGCGGCCGGACAGCTCTGCCAGGAGCGGCGGATCTTCCTGCTCGTCGATTCCCCTTCGGCATGGGGCAGCGTCGACGCGGCGCGGGCCGGGATCGGCGCGTTCGAACCCGTACGCAGCAACCACGCCGGGCTGTACTTCCCGCATCTGCAGATGACCGACCCGCTGACCGGACGGCTGCGCTCCTTCCCGCCGTCGGGAGCCGTCGCCGGTGTGATGGCCCGCATCGACGGCGAGCGCGGGGTGTGGAAGGCGCCGGCCGGGACCGAGGCGCGCCTCGCCGGAGTCCGGTCGCTCTCGGTCAAGCTGACCGACCGGGAGAACGGGCTGCTCAGCCCGCTGGGCGTGAACTGCCTGCGCACCTTCCCCGTGGTGGGGCCGCTGGTCTGGGGCGCCCGCACGCTGGAGGGCGCGGACGCCCTCGGCAGCGAGTGGAAGTACGTGCCGGTACGACGCCTCGCCCTGCACGTCGAGGAGAGCCTCCACCGCGGCCTGCAGTGGGTCGTCTTCGAACCCAACGACGAACAGCTGTGGCAGCAGATCCGGCTCAAGGCGTCGGCCTACCTCAACGACCTGTTCAGACAGGGCGCGTTCAAGGGCGGCACACCACGCGAGGCGTACTTCGTGAAGTGCGACAAGGACACCACGACCGCCGCCGACATCGAACGCGGTGTGGTCAACGTCGTGATCGGCATCGCGCCGGTCAAACCGGCGGAGTTCGTGATCGTCAGGATCCAGCAGTTCGCCGGACAGTTCGACCTCTCGTAGTCAAGGAAAAGGAACACGAAGGAAACCGATGGCTGAGTTCCAGATAAACGCCCATCGATTCGACCCCTACAAGAATTTCAAGTTCCTGGTCCTCTGGGACGGTCGGACGGTCGCGGGCATCAGCAAGATCAGTCCCCTGAAGCGCACCACCGAGGTGGTCAAACACCGCCACGGCGGTGATCCGAGTTCACCGCGGAAGTCGCCGGGCCGCTCCGAGTTCGAGGGCGTCACCCTCGAACGCGGCGTCACCCACGATCCCGAATTCGACCGCTGGGCCAACAAGGTCTGGCAGGTGGGCGCCGGGCTCGGCTCGGAGGTCTCGCTCCGGGACTTCCGCAAGGACATCATCATCCAGGTGCTCAACGAAGCCGGGCAGGTGGCCGTCTCGCACAAGCTCTACCGGGCCTGGGTCAGCGAGTACCAGGTCGTCGGCGAGCTCGACGCGAACGCCAACGCCGTCGCCATCCAGAGCGTCAAGCTGGAGTGCGAGGGCTGGGAGCGCGACTACGAGATCCCGGAACCGGTCGAGCCGTCGTTCACCCACCCGGCCTGAACGGCGCCGTGATCCCCGGAACGGCCCCGGTGGGGCCCGCCGAACTGCTGGCCGCCTGGGAGGCCGGGCTGGCTCTGGGCGCGGCGGAGAAGTCGCTGCTGCTGCACCGGGCGGCCCGCCCGGAGGCCGGTACCGACGCGTTGCTGTCGGTACCGGTCGGCGAGCGGGAAGCCGATCTGTTCGCGCTGCGCCGGTCGCTCTTCGGCGAGCGGATGCAGGTGCGGACCGAGTGCGGTGCCTGCGGCGAGGCCATGGAGTTCGACCTCGACGCCGGTGCGCTGGGCGCACGTCCGGCGGCCGTGGACCGGCCGCTGCGGGTGGCCGAGGACGACTGGGTGGTCGAGTTCAGGCTGCCCACCGTCGCCGACCTCGCGGCGGCCGGAGCCGCCGGCTCTCCCGCCGGGGCGCGCCGGCGGCTGGTGACGGACTGCACGGTACGGGCGCTGCGGGGCGGCGAGCCCGTCGCCCCGGAACAGCTGGCGGCTCTGCTGCCCGACCGGGTGGAGCGGCTCATCGCCGAGAAGGCCGCCGAGGCCGACCCGGCGGCCGAGGTGACGCTGAACGTGGCGTGCCCGGACTGCGGCGAAGCCACCCCGGCGGAGCTGGACATCACCTCCTACCTGTGGACCGAACTGGACAGCTGGGCACGGGACCTGCTCCTCGACGTCCATCTGCTGGCCACCGCCTACGGGTGGAGCGAGCCCGACATCCTGGCGCTCAGCCCCCTCCGGCGCCGTTACTACCTGGAGCTGTGCACCGATGGCTGACTACTTCGACCGGCTGCTCGCCCGCCACACGCCGATGGCTCACGCCGACGGCACCGGCCGCCCCGGCACACCGGTGCGGGTACGGCCGCGGCTGCCCGGCCCGTTCGAGCG
>Ga0196960_10000272_pt1 | contig 20453 bp, 15 predicted proteins | sample S3v_5metaG_FD_183187 | JGI IMG/M metagenome (GOLD analysis project Ga0196960, IMG submission 183187) | Soil microbial communities from Anza Borrego desert, Southern California, United States - S3+v_5 | ecosystem: Environmental > Terrestrial > Soil > Desert | place: USA: California | collected...
GAAGAAGGTCCTGGCGGCGGCTTCGTGCGCGTCCTCCCCTGCCGACGTCAGCGCCAGCAGGCGGGACCGACCGTCGGCCGGGTGAGGACGTTGCTCGACATGACCACGCTGCTGCAGGCGCCGGATCTGCGTGGACAACGTGCTCGGCCGGATGGCGGTCCAGCGGGTGATCTGGGTGGCCGACACCGGGCCGAAGCGGCGGAGCAACGAGTAGAAGCCGAACTCCTCGCCGGTGAGGCCGCTCTCCTCGGCGAGAGCGCCGTCCAGCGCCTCGGAGAGCAGGTGGTTGACCAGCCACAGGTCGAACAGCACCGACATCTCGGGACCCGCAGGCTCGGCCATGCGAGCAAGTATTACGGACTCGTACTAGTTCCTGTCAATCGGGTACTAGTCTCCGGTCGTGAGCACTTCTCCTCCCGGCCTGTCGGTGCGGGCTGCGGAACCCGGGGACGCCGAGGTCCTGCTCGCCCTCAGTCGTGCCGCCATCCGGACATCCACCGCGGAGCACTACGACGCCGAGCAGCGGCAGGCCTGGTCGGATCGGCGGACGCTCGCCCAGCACCTGGACATGATCACCCGGGAGACGACCGTCGTGGCCGAGATCGAGGGCACGATCGCCGGCTTCGCGACGGTCGCGCTGGTCGCCCGCGGCCCGTTCGAGGCCGGTGAGGTCGACCAGCTGTTCGTCGATCCGCGGCACGGCGGACGCGGGGTCGCACGGGTGCTGCTCGAGACGGTCGCCGTCGCAGCGCGGGAGGCCGGCCTCGAGTGCCTGGTCACCCACGCGTCCTGGCGAGCCGTACCGGTCTTCGAGCGGATGGGCTACCGCCGCGAGGCCACCGAGACGGTGCAGGTGGGCGGCCAGACGCTGACCCGTGCCCGGATGCGCCTGGCACTGCCGAGCTGACCTCCAGCCCATCACCGGGGCGGCTCCGGTCCGGCTCACGGTGGGGAGCCCGCCGCACGCAGGCGGAGGGCCGCCCCATGCGCGCAGGAGATGTCCTAACCTCCGCGCATGGGGCTGCGCGTGGTCTTCGCCGAGGACAACTTCCTCGTGCGCGAAGGCACCTCGGCCCTGCTCGCGGTGACCGAGGACGTCGAGCTGGTCGCGTCGGTGGGCTCCCCGGACGAGCTCCTGCGGGCGGTGGCGGACCACGCGCCGGACGCCGTGCTCACCGACATCCGCATGCCCCCGACGCACACCTCGGAGGGCATCACCGCGGCCAAGCGCATCCGCGACGACCACCCCGGCGTCGGCGTGCTGGTGCTGTCGCAGTACGTGGAGGCCGACTATGCCTTCGCGCTGCTCAGCGGCGGCGCGGCGGGCCTCGGGTACCTGCTGAAGGAGCGCATCTCCCAGGTCGAGGAGCTGGTCCACGCCCTGCACGAGGTGGCCAGGGGTGGCTCGGTGCTCGATCCGAAGGTCGTCGAGCGGCTGCTGCAGCGCACCTCGGGCCGGCCTGCGTCGCCGCTGGACGACCTCGGCGACCGCGAGCGGGCGGTCCTGGCGGAGATGGCCTGCGGCGCGACCAATGCGGCCATCGCCCGCCGGCTCTTCCTCTCCGAGCGCGCGGTGGAGAAGGCCATCAACACGCTGTTCGCCAAGCTCGGGCTCGGAGAGGAGCGCGAGGGCCACCGCCGGGTCCTCGCCGTCCTGGCGTACCTGCGCGCGGAAGGACAGCTGTCGGCGGGCTGACCGGTCCGGAGCCGACGAAGGGGCGGTCCGGTATGCCGGACCGCCCCTCCTGCGCTCCGCGTCAGTCGCTGACGACCGCGCGCAGGACGTCGACCTTCGCGGCACGACGTGCCGGCGCCACCGCCGCCAGCACCCCGGCCGCAGCCGCCGCGAGGACGTAGACCGACAGGCGCACGCCGGGCACCGCGAGCTCCGACACCCCTTCGCCGTCCAGTGCGGTCACCAGTGCCACGCCGAAGGCGATGCCGACCACCGCGCCGGCCACGGCGCCGATCGTGGCGATGAGCACCGACTCCCAGCGGACCATGCTGCGGACCTGACGGCGGGTCATCCCGATCGCCCGCAGCAGCCCGATCTCCCGCGTCCGCTCGAACACCGACAACGCCAGGGTGTTGACGATCCCCATCAGCGCGATGAAGACGGCAAGGAGCAGCAGCGCCGTGACGAACAGCAGGAACTGGTCCACCTGCCCGGAGATGGAGTCGTAGAACTCCTGGGCCGTCAGCACCTCGGCGTCGGCGAACGCCGCCACGTCGGCGACGACGGCGTCCTGGACGGCGGCGAGGTCGCCCCCCTCCTCAGCGGTGAGGAGGACGAGGGAGTCCAGGCGGCCGGTCGCGTTCCGGTCGTAGGTCTCCAGCGAGACGAGGTAGTCGGAGCCGACCACGTCCTTCTCGGCGAAGATCCCGGCCACCCGCAGAGGGGAGTCCCCGGTCGACGGCCACGACACCGGAACGCTGGATCCGACCTGCCACCCCTCGGCCTCGGCGACGTCCTCGTGCACGAGGATGCCGTCCGAGAGCCCGGCGACGGTGCCCGACGTCACGCCCAGGTCCAGCACGTCGGTCACCGTGGCGGGATCGACCGGCGTGACGTACGTGGGCTCGCCGTCGATCTCGGCCCGTCCGTAGCTGGTCTGGGAGACCGACTCGACTCCCGGCGTCTCCCGGATGGCCTCGGCGACCTGCGGGCTGAGGCCGGCGCCCTGCCCGTCGACCAGCTGGACGACGAGATCGGCGCGGACCGTACCCTCGATGTCGCCGCCGATGCTCTCCTTGAGCGACGAGGCCAGGATCGTCACGCCGGCCACCATCGCCAGCCCGATCATCAGGGCGGCGGCGGTCGAGGCCGTGCGCCGCGGGTTGCGCATGGCGTTGTCGCGGGCGAGCTTGCCCGTCATCCCGCCGAGGGCGGCCACCGGGCTGCCGAGGACGCGGGCGAGGACGCGCGCCACCAGCGGCAGCAGGACGGTGACACCGAGCAGCGTGACGGCTGCACCGAGGCCGACGAGTGCCGCACCGCCACCGCCGAAGAGCCCGGCGGCGAGGACGGCGCTGCCGGCGGCCAGGACGACGGCCCCGACCGCCGCCCGGCGCCTCGAGAACCGGAAGCCGCCCGGGGGCGCCTCCCGCAGCGCCTCGACCGGCGCGACCTTCGTGGCTCTGCGGGCGGGCGCCACGGACGCGACCACCGTCACGACGGTGCCGACGGCCAGGGAGACCAGGACGGTGCGCAGCCCGACCCCCCCGGGTGCCGGCAGGTCGAGCCCGACGACCTCGGTCATCAGCAGCACCAGGAGCCGCGCCACGCCGAGCCCGAGGCCGATGCCCAGGACCGATGCCAGCACCCCGACGGCCAACGCCTCGCCCAGCACCGAACGACGCACCTGCCGCCGGGTGGCACCGATGGCCCGCAGCAGTGCGAGCTCACGCGTCCGCTGCGCCACCAGGATCGTGAAGGTGTTCCAGATGATGAACGACCCCACGAAGACGGCGATCGCCGCGAACACGAGCAGGAACGTGTTGAGAAAGCCCAGGCTCTGCGTGGCGAGGTCCGTCTGCTCGTCCACGACGGCCTGACCCGTCACCGCCTCGACGTCCCCGGGGAGGGCGCCGGCCAGCCGGTCGCGCAGCTCGCCGGGGTCGACTGCCTCCCCGCCGAGCACGCGGATCTCGTCGAACTGGCCGACCTTCCCGAACACGCGCTGCGCCGTGCCGAGGTCGAACAGGGCCGTCGTGGTGGCGCCGAGCCGGTCGGCGTCCCCGAAGCGGGCGATGCCGACGACGGTGAACTCCTCCGGCGGACCCTGGGACAGCACCCGGACCCGGTCACCGACGGCGAGCGAACCCGACTCGGCCGTACCGGCGTCGACGGCGACCTCTCCGGCCGCGGCCGGCGCACGCCCGGTGCTGTACCGGACGTCCCCGATCCGGTTGTCGGCGGGCGCGCTCATCCCGTCCCTCGAGCGGGCGCCGGCGCCGAGCACCCCGCCGTCGGGCCCCACCACGGTGGCGCTCCCCCGCACGAATCCCTCGGCGTGCGCCACCCCCTCGGCCCGGCGGATGCCGTCCAGCGTGTCGGCCGGCAGGGGCCGGCGCTGGTTGGCCGCCTCGCTGTCGGTGAACGCCGCCTCCGAACGGACGGCGACGTCCACGCCGGCGTACTGGCTGCGGAACGCCTGGGCGAAGGAGCCGTTGAGGCCGTCGGTCAGCACGAGCGTGCCGGCGACGAACGCGACGCCGAGGGCGATCGAGAGCGCGGTCAGCAGGACCCGGACCTTGTGGGCGAGGATCCCCTTGAGCGTGACGGCGAGCATCGCGATCAGCCTCCGAGCTTCTTCATGAGGTCGAGGACCTTCTCCGCCGTCGGGTCGGCCATCTCGTCGACGATGCGGCCGTCGGCCAGGAAGACGACCCGGTCGGCGTAACCGGCGGCGACCGGGTCGTGGGTCACCATCACGATCGTCTGGCCGAGCTCGTGCACTGCCGTGCGCAGGAAGCCGAGCAGCTCCGCGGCGGCACGGGAGTCCAGCGCCCCGGTCGGCTCGTCGGCGAACACGATGTCCGGACGGCCGGCGAGCGCCCGGGCCGCCGCGACCCGCTGCTGCTGCCCGCCGGACAACTCGGTCGGCCGGTGCGCCAGCCGCGGCCTCAGCCCGACGGTGTCGATGACGACGTCCAGCCAGTAGGGGTCGGGCCGCCGCCCGGCGATCGACATCGGCAGCGTGATGTTCTCCAGCGCGGTGAGCGTCGGCAGCAGGTTGAACTGCTGGAAGATGAAGCCGACCTTGTCCCGGCGCAGCAGCGTCAGCGGGTCGTCCGACAGATCGGTGATCTCCACGTCGCCGAGTCGCACGGAGCCCGACGTCGGGACGTCCAGACCGGCCATCGCGTGCAGCAGCGTCGACTTGCCGGATCCGGACGGTCCCATGATCGCGGTGAACCGGGCGGCCGCGAAGTCGACGGTCACCTCGTCGAGGGCGCGGACCGCGGTGTCCCCCGAGCCGTACACCTTCACCAGGTCGATGACCTGCGCGGCCGGGCGGAGCACGACGGTGTCGAGCGTGGATGTCATGGCGTCTCCCGAGAGCGGACGGGGAGCGCCGGAGGGGCTCACTGCCGTCGTCGGCGACGCTAGGGAGGGCGCTCGGTGCGGGCCCACGGTGCGAGCCGTACGCCCGGCGGAGGACGACCGTCGATCTCGCCGTGAGCGGCGGCGCCCACCGGAGCGGCTGTCCTCCCCGGCGGGAGGTGCCAGCACCCTTCTCAGTGGGAGCCCGCGCGCGCACACTGCCCCGCATGCACCGCCGAGGCCCCACCCGGGCGTGGGCCGGGACGGTCCTGCAGCTGTCGCTGCTGGCCGCCTTCGTGCTCGCGGTGTACGCCGCCGTGGTCGGCGGCGGACGGCTCGTCCTGGGAGTCGGCGACGACGAGCACCTCCCCCTGGTCCTGCCCGTGCTGGCCACCGTCCTCGTGGCTCTCGCGCTCGACCCGCTGCGCGCCTGGTCGCGGTCCGTGGCGCGCCGGCTCTTCCCGTCGGAGGCGGCGTCGCCGTACGAGGTGCTCGTCCGGTTCGCCGGCCATGTCGAGGGGGTGCACGCGCTGGAGGAGGTCGCACCGCGCATGGCACACGTCCTCGCCGTCGGAACACAGGCGGCATCGGCTCAGGTGTGGGTGCTCGTCGGGAACGAGATGCGCCTGGCGGCCGTCTGGCCCGCTGGAACGGCCGGCGGCCACCGCGTGCGGCTGCAGGACGACGGGGCGCTGGTGGCCCTCCCCGCCCTCTCCGAGGGCGAGCTCGCGGTGCCGGTCCGGCAGGGGCCGACAGTCCTCGGGGCGCTCCTGGTCCGCCAGGCACCCGGCGGGATGGTCACGTCCGTGGAACGCCGCCTCGTGTCCGACCTCGCCGCACAGGCGGCGCTCGTGCTCGGCAACGTCGCCCTGACCGCAGCCCTCCGCGAGCAACTGGTGCGATCGCACACCCGCTCGACCGAGCTGACGGCGTCCCGCCGGCGCCTCCTGGCGGCGCAGGACAGCGAGCGCCGACGCCTCGAGCGCGACATCCACGACGGTGCCCAGCAGCACCTGGTCGCGCTCGTCGTCAACCTGCGCCTGGTCAGGACCCTCTTCGGCCGCTCTCCCGCGCAGGCGCGGGCGTTCCTGCCCCGGCTCCGCCGGGCGGCTGCTGAGGCGGAGGCGACCCTGCACGACCTCGCGTCCGGCGCGTACCCGACCGCGTTGGTCGACGACGGCGTCGCAGCGGCGCTCGGCGAGGTGGTCGCGTCAGCACCGCTGCCCGTCACCGTCCACGGTGGCCATGACCGCTGGCCCGACGAGGTCGAGACCGCCGTCTACTTCTGCTGCCTCGAGGCGGTGCAGAACGCCGTCAAGCACGCGGCCGCGGGCCGGATCGTCGTGGACCTGCGGACGGAGAGCGGACGGGCCTGCTTCGCGGTCACCGACGACGGAACCGGGTTCGACCCCGCCGTCGTCCGGAACAGCACGGGCATGGCAGGGCTGCACGACCGGATCGAGACGCTCGGGGGTTCCGTCGAGGTCCGGTCGGCACCGGGCCACGGATGCGTCGTCACGGGAAGCGTGCCGCTTCCCGCCACGGTGGCCAGGGCGGCAAGCGCATGAACCCCCGGACCGCCGGACGTCTGGCGTGGGGCCTCCTCGGGGTCACGGTCGCCGGCGCGCTCGTGCAGGCCTGGCTCCGGATCCCGCACGTGCGGCAGCTCGCGGAGGCGAGGGATCCCTTCCTGACGTTCCCCATCATCACGCTCGCGTGCGTCGTCGCCGGGATCGTCGGCGCACTGATCGTCTCCCGGCACCCGTCGAACGCCGTCGGCTGGCTGTTCTGCGTCAGCAACTGCATCGCCGAGCTGGGCCTGACGGCCGGGGCGGTGACCGACCACTCCGCGCTGCGCCCCGCGCCGATCCCCGGCGCCTCGTACGCCGCCTGGTTCGAGAGCCAGACCGGGTCGAACTTCGCGCTCAGCTGCCTGGTCTTCCTGCTCCTGCTGTTCCCGACCGGGCACCTGCCCTCCCGTCGCTGGCGGCCGGTCGCCTGGCTCGCCGGGGCCAACGCCGTTGCGCTGGCCGTCATGGTCGCCGTGCTGGTCGGCTCGCCCGCGGACGCCGTGCCGCCCCGCACGATGGACGTGCCGCCGACGCTCGCGCTGCTCATCACGGTCGGCCAGCTCGTGATGTTCGCCTGCCTGCTCGCCGGCGTCGGGTCCGTGATCTCCCGCCGGCGCAACGCCACCGGTGTCGTGCGGCAGCAGCTGCGGGTCTTCGTGCTCGGCGCCGGCTTCCTCGCCGTAGCGCTCGTCATGGTCGTCGCCTCCGACGTGCTCGCCGCGATCGGCGTGCCCCGCGCCGTTCCGGAGACCTTGCTGTACCTCGCCTACGGCGCACTGCCCGTGACCTGCGGGCTGGCGATGCTCCGGTACCGCCTGTACGACGTCGATCTGCTGCTCAACCGCACGGTGGCCTTCACCGCCCTCGCCGCCACCACGACCGCCGTCTACGTCGCGGTCGTCGTCCTGCTCGGCGCCGTCGTGGGCACCGGCCTGCACGCCGGCAGCACCGCGTCGGTCTTGCTCACCGCGGCGGTGGCCGTCCTCGTCCAGCCGCTCCGTTCCCGGATGCGCCGGCTCGCCGACCGGCTGGTCTACGGCCGGCGCGCCTCGCCGTACGAGGTGCTGGCCGCCTTCAGCGGACAGGTCGGCGACGCCGTGTCGGTCGACGAGCTGCCCGCCCGGCTCGCCGAGGCAGCCACCAGCGGCCTCGGAGCCCGCTCGGCCACGGTGCGGGTCCTGCTCGAGGACGGAGGTGAGCGCAGCGCGCACTGGCCACCGGGGTCAGACCCGGCCGGCGCGGACGTGATCGTCCCGGTTCTGCACGCGGGGGAGCACGTCGGTGACATCTGCCTGGACCTACCGGAGGGGAGCCGGCCGTCGACCGAGCAGGCCGAGCTGCTCGCCACCGTGGCCGGTCAGGTGGGACTCGCCCTGCGGAACGTGCGACTGACCGCGGAACTGCGACGCCGCGTGCGCAGCGTCGCGGCTCAGAACGAGGCGCTGGAGCGGTCGAGGAAGCGGCTGGTCACCGCGGCAACCGCCGAGCGGCAGCGGTTCCAACGGCGGCTCTCCGCCGCGGTGCTCCCCCACCTCCACGAGGTCGCCGTCGGGCTGGAGCAGCTCGAGGCCTCCGGCGCCGACCCGGCGGCCGCCGCCCGACGGTGCGATGCGCTGATCGAGGCGGCCGGCTCCGCCATCGACACGCTCCGGGACATCGCCCGCGGGCTGTTCCCACCGGTGCTCGCCGAACACGGGCTGCGCGCCGCGCTCAGCGCCGCGCGACCGACGACGGGAGACGTGTTCCTCGACCTCGCGCCGGACCTGCCCAGACTCGCACCCGTCACCGAGGCCACGGCGTACTTCTGCTGCGCCGATCTGTTCGCCGCCGCCGTGCAGTCGTCCGAGTCGATGGTCTGCCACGTCGCTCTCGACGACGACGTGCTGCGCATCCGGGTCGACAGTGCCGTGGCCGCGGCCATCGCCGCGGCCAGCGAGGACCGCGTGGCCGCCGCCGGCGGGCACCTCTCGCTACCGGAGGACCATCTCGCCGGGACCGCCGAGATCGTGCTCCCCGCTGAAGCGGCGGCCGCGCCGAGGGCCCTGTCCCCCTCAGTCGGCGGCTGAGCTGCTCCCGGCGCACGCGGCGGACAGCAGGACGTCGGCGTCGAAGCGGTCCTTCGGGACGAAGCGCACGTCGGTCGACGCCGCGCGGTCGTGCTGCTCGGCGCCGTCGTAGGTGGACAGCAGGACCACGCGCACCGACGGATGGCCCGCACGGATCCGTTCCGCGGTCGTCCAGCCGTCCATCCCGGGGAGCACGACATCCAGCAGGACGATGTCGGGCAGCAGGCGCCGCACGGCCTCGAGCGCCTCCTCACCGCTGCCCGCCTCGCCGGCCAGCACGAAGCCGGGCGTCGTCGCGACGACCGCCGCGGCGGCGAGCCGGAACGGCTCCTGATCGTCCACGACGAGCACGCGCACGGGCACGCCGTCCGCGGAGGAGCAGGTCACGGAGCCGCCCGACCGGACGACCGGCTGCCCCCAGCGGTCCTCGGGGCGGCCGGAGGGGCCTTGGCTCGCCGCGTCCTCACGACCGGGCAGCCTCCGGTGCCCGGACGCGCACGGCGAGCACCACGGACGTGACGACCAACCACACCAGGAGGATGTTCCCCACCACCTGCTGCTGCACGTCGGGGTAGAACCAGCCGTCGTCGGCATAGGAGCCGACCGCGAGGACGGCGGCCAGGGCACCCACTGCGCTGAGGGCCGACCACCAGGCCGGCAGGACACGGCCCCGGCGCGCACCCACGGCCGCCGACCCCAGGATCACCGCGGTGGCCGCCCCGAAGGCGGGCGTGGCCATGATCGTGACGACGAACAGGGCCATCGACGCTTCCGGAGAGGCGGCGGCGACGTACGCCGACAGCGACGTGTAGACCAGGTGCAGTCCGCCGAAGTAGCCCGCGACGAAGGTCGCGCCGACAGCGACGCCGACGGCCGCGACGGGCGCGCCCGCGCGGTGCAGCCGCAGGGCCAGACCCAGGACGAACGCGCCGACGAGCGCGGCCGCCACGACTCCGAAGGCCGCTGCCAGGAGGACGTCGTCGCGGAACCCGAGGAAGTGTGCCGCGACGCTCGACGGCGGGTCGTGCGGGTCGGGGGCGTCGTTGACCCCCGACAACCCCATCGAGGTGAGCAGGACGCCGAGAAGACCCACGCCCGGCAGGAGGTAGGCCCTCACCCGGGTCGGGACCGACCTCCGTTCCCGTGGTGGCGCCGAGGCGGTCGCTCGGGCACTCGAACTGGTCGTCGCCATGGCCTCTCCCTGACGTCGGCAGCGGCCTGATCCGCCGTCATCTCGAAAGCTAGGGGGCCGGCGAGGCGCCGGACACGGTGCGGTCCGCAGCATCGATGCCGGAGGACCGTCGTCCGTCGGGAGGAGGTCCACCCGATCGCGGTGGGGGGCACCCGTGCCCGGGGGGTGCTGTCCACCTGCGGGTGAGGCCGCACCCGCGTCGGGACAAGCTCTCGTAACACGACCTCGCTACCGTCCGGTCCGGTTCGGCGTCGGGAGGTGGACGGCATGGCACGATCGCGTCCCCCCGCGCCATGGGTGCTCGCCCTGGCGGGGGCGCGGGACGTGCCGTCGCAGGAGCTGGTGCTGGCCGAGCTGCGGGCGGCGATCCTGGCCGGCCGGGTCCGCCCGGGGACGCCCATCCCGGTGCACGCGGTCGCGGCGCGCTTCTCGCTCAGCCACATCCCGGTGCGTGAGGCGCTCAAGACCCTGGTGGCCGAGGGGTTGGTCGAGCACCAGGAGCGAGGTGCCTACGTCGTCGCCCTGCTGACGCGCGAGGAGCTGGCCGAGCTCTACGTCGTCCGGGCCAGCCTCGAGACGGCCGCGGTGACCGCCGCGGTGGCCCGCGCGACCGACCAGGACGTCGCGGTGGCCGCGCACGCGCTGCGGGAGCTGGAGGCGGCGACCGCGACCGGCGGAGCTCCCGACCACCACCGGTGGAGCCGGCGCTTCCACCTGGCCCTCATCGCGCCCTGCCGGATGCACCGGCTGCTGCAGATGTTCGAGCGAGCCTGGAACATCACCGAGCCGGGGCGCCCGATGTCCCACGCGTCGGCTCCCGCGACCGCAGCCCTGGCCGAGGACCACGTGGCCATGCTGGACGCCTTCGCAGCGCGCGACGCCGGGGCGCTGATCACCCTCAACGGCGTCCACTACCGACGGCTGCAGGACATCGTGGCGGACATCCCCGCCGACGGCTGACGGGAACGACCAGCGATATACCCGCGGCGACACGCAGGGGCAACACCGTCTCCCTAGCGTTCGCGCCGTCGATCCCCGGCGTCCGCTCCCCCGCAACACCGCGGACACCGACGTGCTTCCGACCCGCCGCTGCCCGCCCCAGCCGACGATCCGCAGGAGCCCTCATGCCCACCACCGTGCCCCGGCCGGCGACCCTCCAGGCCGAGCATCCCCACCACAGCACCCCGCCCTCGGCCGCCGCACCCGGCGGCGCGAGCATCGGCGAGGACTACGACCCACGACTGACCAACGAGGACCTCGCCCCGCTCCGGGAGCAGCGCTGGGGCTCCTACAACATCTTCGCCTTCTGGATGTCGGACGTGCACAGCGTCGGCGGCTACGTGACCGCGGGCAGCCTCTTCGCCCTCGGCATCGCCGCCTGGCAGGTGCTCCTCGCCCTGGTCGTCGGCATCGTGATCGTGCAGGTGTTCGTCAACCTGGTGGCCAAACCCAGCCAGAAGACCGGCGTCCCCTATCCGGTGATCAACCGCGCGATCTTCGGCGTCAAGGGCGCCAACATCCCGGCCATCATCCGCGGCCTCATCGCGGTCGCCTGGTACGGCGTCCAGACGTTCCTGGCCGCGAGCAGCCTCAACATCATCTGGCTGAAGTTCATCCCTGGGTCGGAGTCGCTCCTGCAGCCCACCTTCCTGGGCCTGGAGGCGCTGGGCTGGATCTCCTTCGCGGTGCTGTGGGTCGCCCAGGCCGCGCTGTTCTGGCGGGGCATGGAGACGATCCGGAAGTTCATCGACTTCGCCGGTCCGGCCGTCTACGTGGTCATGATCGCGCTGGCGGTCTACCTGGTCTCGCAGGCCGGCTGGTCGAACATCGACCTGAGCCTGCACACCGGCCCGACGCTGACCGGCTGGGCGATGATCTCCACGATGCTCGGCGCGATCGCGCTGGTGGTCTCCTACTTCTCCGGCCCGATGCTGAACTTCGGTGACTTCGCCCGCTACGGGAAGAGCTTCGCGGCGGTCAAGCGCGGCAACCTCCTCGGCCTGCCGCTGAACTTCCTCTTCTTCTCCGTGCTCACCGTCGTCTGCGCCTCGGCGACCGTGCCGGTGTTCGGCGAGCTGATCACCGACCCGATCGCGACCGTCGAGGCCATCGACTCCACGTTCGCGATCCTGCTGGGCGGGCTGACCTTCGTCATCGCCACGGTCGGCATCAACATCGTCGCCAACTTCATCGCTCCCGCGTTCGACTTCTCCAACGTGGCGCCGCAGAAGATCAGCTGGCGGGCCGGCGGCATGATCGCCGCCGTCGGGTCGGTGCTGCTCACCCCGTGGAACTGGTACGACAGCGCCGAAGGCATCCGGTTCTCGCTCGGCATCCTGGGCAGCCTGATCGGCCCGCTGTTCGGCATCCTCATCGCCGGCTACTACCTGGCCAGCCGTCAGCGGGTCGCCGTCGACGACATGTACTCGATGGCGCCGACCGGACGGTACTGGTTCCGGGGCGGGTACAACCCCAACGCGGTGATCGCCGTCCTGGTCTCCGGTGTGCCGACGATCCTGCTCACCCTGTTCGCGTCCGTGGGCGACTACGGATGGTTCATCGGCTGCGCCCTGGGCTTCGCGACCTTCGCAACGTTGGAGCGGGTGCGGCCGATGATCCCGCAACTCGACCCCGCCGAGCCCGGCGTGTCCGACGGGCGCGTCTGACATCCCGAGGAGACCACCGGTGCTGCTGCAGGTCATCAACCCGAACACCACCGCGTCGATGACCGAGCTCATCGGTCGCAGTGCCCGGGCCGCCGCCGGCCCGGGCACCACGGTGGTCGCCGTGAACCCCGACATGGGGCCGGCCTCCATCGAGAGCCACTACGACGAGGCGCTGGCCGTCCCGGGCCTGCTCCTCCAGGTCAGGGCCGGGGAGGCCGCCGGCGCGAACGGTCACGTGATCGCCTGCTTCGGCGACCCGGGGCTGGACGCCGCCCGGGAGGTGGCCGACGGCCCGGTGGTCGCCATCGGCGAGGCAGCCATGCGCACCGCCACGTACCTGGGGCGGACCTTCGGCGTGGTGACGACCCTGACCCGCACCACCGGCCGGGCCTGGGAACTCGCCGCCCGCTACGGCGTGCGGGATCAGTGCCGCACGGTGCGCGCGGTCGAGATCGCGGTGCTGGCGCTGGAGACCGATCCGGAGGCGCGCTCCCGGATCGCCGCCGAGTGCGCGGACGTGGTGGCCACCGACGGCTGCGACGCCGTCGTCCTGGGCTGCGCGGGGATGGCCGACCTGGCCGCGGACCTGACCGCGCAGCTCGGTGTCCCCGTCGTCGACGGGGTGGCGGCCGCCGTCGCGACGCTCGAGGGCCTGGTCCGCCTCGGCCTCACCACGGGCAAGCGCGGAGAGTTCGCCGCCCCACCGCCCAAGGCCTACTCCGGTCCCCTCGAGCGCTTCGGGGTCCCCCTCGTCGCGCCGCCACGCACGTGAGGCCGCGCGCGGCAGTCGTGGATCAGCCGTTCCCGATCTCCGGTGCCAGCCGGGGGTCACCGGTCCCGGGAGCGTCGGTCCCGGGGACGGCGTGCACCACGCCCGCGCTCCCACCGCCGCGCCGCTCGGTCTCGGCGGCAGCCAGCAGCAGGCCTCCCGGCAGGAACTCGATGCCTGTCGCGGCGCCGATCTCCTCGACGGAGGTGAACTCGTGGCCCAGATCCTCCAGGGCCGCGCCGTAGGCCTCCAGGAAGGCGGGCTCCGCATCGGTCGTCGGGCTGTTCCGCTGGCTGGCGCGGGGCGCGGCGATCGCCTCGGTGAGGTTCAGATCCCGGTCGATGCGGTTCACCATCGTCTGGAGCACGGTCGTGATGATGGTGGCACCGCCCGGAGAGCCGAGGGCGAGCACCGGCTCCCCGTCGTCCAGCACGATGGTCGGTGACATGCTGCTGCGCGGCCGCTTTCCAGGGGCGGGCAGGTTCGGCTCCGGCCGGCTCGGATCGGCCACCCGGAAGGTGAAGTCGGTCAGCTCGTTGTTCAGCAGGAACCCGCGGCCGGGCACGGTGATCCCGCTGCCGCCGGTCTGCTCGATGGTCAGCGTGTAGCTCGCGACGTTCCCGGCGGCATCGGCGACGGTGAGGTGGGTGGTCGAGCGGCCCTCGGCGCCCTCGTCCCCGGTCGCCCCGGCCTCGGCCGGGCACGGTCCGTACTCGCCGTCCGGACGTCCCGCAGCGGTCGGCTTCGCCATGGCCGCGGCCGGATCGATGCTGCACGCCCGCTCCGCGGCGAACTCCTCGGAGAGCAGTTCGGCCACGGGCACCTGGACGTACCCGGGGTCGCCCACGGTGACGTTGCGGTCGGCGAAGGCCAGGGCGCTCGCCTCCAGGTAGAGGTGCTGGGCGGTCACGTCGGGCAGCGAGCTCAGGGGGAACCGCTCCAGCACGTGGAGGGCTTCCCCGACGGTCGAGCCGCCGCTCGAGGGCGGAGCCATGCCGTAGACCTCGAGCCCCCGGTAGTCGGAACGGGTCGGCTCCCGCAGCGGGGCGGTGTACCGCGCCAGGTCGACGCGGTCGAGCAGTCCCGGCCGCACCTCGGCGACGCCCGCGGCCTCCGGCGGGTCCTGGACCGTCCGGACGATCTCGCCGGCCAGCCCACCGGTGTAGATCGAGTCGACGCCCTCGCGGGCCAGCAGCTCGTAGGTGTCCGCCAGCCCCGGGTTGCGGAAGACGGACCCGACCTCCGGAAGAGAACCACCCGGGAGGAACAGCTCGGCGGTCGGCTGGAACCGGCGGAACTTCTCCTCGTTGTCGGCGGTCTGCTGCCGGAAGGTCTCGTCGACGACGAACCCGTCGGCGGCCAGCCGTGTCGCACCCTGCAGTGCCTCGGAGAGCGACAGCGTGCCGAACTCCTCCAGTGCCCGCGACCAGGTGAGCGGTGTGCCCGGCGTCCCCACCGACAGCCCGCTCTGCACGGCCTCGTCGAACGGCAGGGCGTTGCCCTCCTCGTCGAGGAAGGCGTCGGCGCCCATCGCGAGGGGCGCGGTCTCCCGGCCGTCGATCGTGGACACCTCCCCGGTGGCGGCGTCGTAGTAGACGAAGAACCCGCCGCCACCGATGCCCGCGGAGTACGGCTCGGTCACGCCCAGCGCGGCCGCCGCGGCCACCGCGGCGTCGGCCGCGTTGCCGCCGGCGGCGAGGACGTCCAGGCCGACCTGCGTCGCATCGAGGTCGACCGTGGCGACCGCGCCCCCGGTACCGACCGCGAGGGGCTGCTTCTCCAGCGCCGTGTCCTCCAGCGCCGTGTCCTCCGGCGTCGTGCTGCCCGCGGCGGCGCCGGGCGGCAGCACGCCGGTGAGCACCCCCGCGGTCAGACCGGTCAGGGCCAGCAAGGTGCGTCGACGCGGCATGCAGACTCCTCGACGGTCATCGATGCGCTGAGGCCCATCGGACACCCGGACGACGGCGCACGCCAGCCGACAGGCGGACCCGCGCACTCCATCTCCCCGTCCGGTGTGCGAGGGTCAGGGCTGGGGTAGCACGCTCCCTCTCGACGGTGCGGCCATGGTCGGCTGCACCACCCCGGCTACGACTGGACGTGGATGACAGGCAACGCCACGCACCGCTTTCGGAACACCGCGGTGCTGACCGTGCAGACAGCCGACGCCTCGCAGGTCGTCACGTCGGCCGCGTTCGACGAACGCCTCGCCGACACCTACCGCCGGGTGGGCCTGCGGCCGGGGCTGCTCGAACGGCTCGCCGGCATCCGGGAGCGCCGCTGGTGGGCCGACGGCGTCTCCTTCGTCGACGGCGCGGCCACGGCCGGGGCCAAGGCGATCAGCGAGAGCGGCGTCGACCCGTCGCACATCGGACTGATGATCAACACGTCGGTCAGCCGCAAGCACCTCGAGCCCGCCACCGCCGTGGCGGTGCACGACGCCCTCGGCCTCCCCAGCTCCTGTCAGAACTTCGACGTCACCAATGCCTGCCTCGGCTTCGTCAACGGCATGGGACTGGGCGCGGCCATGATCGACAGCGGGATGGTCGACTACGTCCTGATCGTGAACGGCGAGGACTCCCGGCCGGTGCAGGAGCGGACGATCGACCTGCTCAACCGGCCCGACACCGTGGCCAAGGACGTGATGGGCCACTTCGCCACCCTCACCCTGGGCTCGGGCGCGGTGGCGATGGTGCTCGGCCCGGCCGACCGGCACCCCGAGGGTCACCGGCTCGTCGCGTCGGTGAGCCGGGCGGGCACGGAGCACCACCAGCTGTGCACCGGGGACAACGACGGCATGCAGACCGATCTCAAGGGGCTGCTCGCGGCCGGGCTCACGCTGTCGGAGGAGCTGTGGACCGACGCCGCGGCCGAGTTCGACTGGTCGCGGGGCATGGACCGCTACGTCATCCACCAGGTCTCGAAGGTGCACACCCAGGCGCTGTGCGATCGGTTCGGCATCGACATGGCACGGGTGCCGACGACCTTCCCGACCCGCGGCAACCTCGGTCCCGCATCGGTACCGTTCACCCTGGCCGGCCAGGCCGACTCCCTGTCCGACGGCGACCGCGTGCTGCTCATGGGGATCGGGTCGGGCCTGAACGCGAGCTGTCTCGAGATCGCCTGGTGACGGCGGAGGCGCCGGTCGACCTCCCCGGGCTGGACCCCGCCTGGTCACGGCGGGTCGCCGTCCGGGATGCCGAGGGCCAGGAGCACCTCTGGCACGTCCTCGACAACGGCGTCGCGGACCCGGTGGGCACCCTCCTCTGCGTCCACGGGAACCCGACCTGGTCCTACCTGTGGCGCCGGCTGCTGGCGGGCGCCCCGCCCGGATGGCGCGTCGTCGCACCGGATCAGCTGGGCATGGGCTGGTCCGAGCGGCTGCCCGCGCCGCGGACCCTGCCGCAGCGCGTGGCCGACCTCGGCGACCTCACGGCCGCGCTCGGCGTCACCGGACCGGTCGTGACCGTCGCGCACGACTGGGGCGGGATCATCTCCCTCGGCTGGGCCCTCGAGCACCGGGCGGACGTGCTCGGCGTCGTCCTCGCCAACACCGCCGTGGCCATGCCCGAGGGCGACCTCGGTCCCGCGCTGATCCGGCTGGCGCACGCGCCGGGCATCCGTGCCGCCGTCACCGTCGCCAGCTCCGTGTTCGTCCGCGGCGCCACCGCGCTCTCCTGGCCGCCCCTTCCGCGGGAGGTGCGCCGGGCGTTCGCCCAGCCCTACCGGTCGGCGGACCGACGCCGGGCCGTGGGCGAGTTCGTCGCCGACATCCCCTTCCGCCACGGCCACCCGTCGCGCCCGGCGCAGGAGGCCATCGCCGAGGGCATCCGGACCCTCGACGTCCCTGCGCTGCTCCTCTGGGGTCCCCGCGACCCGGTCTTCGGGGAGAAGTACCTGACGGATCTGCGCGAGCGCCTGACGCAGGCCCAGGTCCACCGCTACGAGACGGCCTCGCACCTGCTTCCGGAGGACGCACCGCAGTACGCCGATGCCGTGGCCGACTGGGTGACCGACCTCGTCGCCGCGCCGACGCCCGAGCCGGCCCGACCCCCTGTCGACACCTCCACCGCACCACCGCCGAGGCCCTGGGACGCTCTCGCCCGGCGGTCGGAGGACGCGGCCCCGGCGCTGGTGGAGATCGGCCGCCCGGCCGTGAGCTGGTCGCAGCTCTCCCGCCGGGTGGACGACCTGGCCGCCGGGCTGGCGGCGACCGGTGTCCGGCCCGGCACCCGCGTCGCCCTCCTCCTGGAGCCCTCGGCCGACCTGACCGCGGCCGTCTACGCCATCTGGCGGGCCGGCGCAGCCATCGTCGTCGCCGACAAGGGCCTCGGGTTTCCCGGGATGCGTCGCGCCCTGCGCAGTGCGGCGCCCGATCACGTGCTCGGCGCCGCCCCGGGGCTCGCCGCCGCGCGGCTGATGGGCCTGCCCGGTACCCGCATCGCAGCCGGCCGGACGTCTCCGGCGCTGCGTCGCGCGCTCGGCGTGGAGCGGGACCTGGCCGAGGTGGAGGCCCTGGGCGCGTCGGCGCCCGCGCCGCCGGAGTGCCCGCCGGACTCGGACTGCGCCGTCGTCTTCACCTCGGGCGCGACCGGACCGGCCAAGGGGGTCGTCTACACCCAGCGGCAGGTGAGTGCCCAGCTGGAGCTGGTGCGGACCACCTTCGAGCTGTCCTCCGACGACGCCCTGGTGGCCGCCTTCGCCCCCTTCTCGATCCTCGGCCCGGGATTGGGCATCGCCTCGGCCGTTCCCGACATCGACGTGACGGCACCCGGGTCGCTCACCGCCGGCAAGCTCGCGGAGGCGGCGGCCGCCGTGGGGGCGACGGTCGTGTTCGCATCGCCCGCAGCCCTGCGCCACGTCGCCGACACCGCAGCCGGGCTGACGCCGTCCCAGCGGTCGGCACTGGCCGGCATCCGGCTGCTCATGTCCGCCGGAGCGCCCGTTCCGGCTCGGTTGCTGCGGTCGTTGGGCGCAGTCCTGCCGAAGGCCGAGCCGCACACCCCGTACGGCATGACGGAGGCGCTCCCGGTCACCGACGTGACCCTGGCCGAGATCGAGGCGGCCGGCACCGGCGACGGCGTCTGCGTGGGCCGCCCGGTACCCGGAGTGGATCTCCGCGTCAGCCCGCTGTCCCCGCAGGGTGCGGCCGAGGGCCCGCTGACCGACCGGCCGGGCGTGGTCGGGGAGATCTGCGTGCGGGCCGCACACGTGAAGGACCGCTACGACGCCCTGTGGGCGGTCGAGCGGGCCGCCTCCCGGAACCCGGGATGGCACCGCACCGGGGACGTCGGGCACCTCGACGCGGACGGGCGGCTCTGGGTCGAGGGCCGGCTGGCCCACGTGATCACCGCCGCCGGAGGGTTCGTGACGCCGGTCGGCATCGAGCAGCGCGTCGAGGCGCTGGACGCCGTCTCCGCCGCCGCGGTGGTCGGCGTCGGCCCTGCCGGCACCCAGGTCGTCGTCGTCGTGGTCGTGCCCGCCACGCCGCCGGCACGCCGACGGAGGCCCGCCCGCCCCGGACGGCGGAGCACCGGCCGGCTGGCACCCGCGCCCGGCGAGCTCACCGACCGCGTCCGCGAAGTGGCGGGGGTGGCGGTCGCCGCCGTGCTCGTGGCGGAACGGCTGCCGGTCGACATCCGCCACGAGTCCAAGGTCGACCGGCAGCGGCTGGCCCGCCGGGCCACGCGGGTCCTCTCCGGCGCAGGGGGCGGGCGGCACCGCAAGCGCACGCCGTGAGGGTCCTGGTCACCGGTGCCAGCGGCTTGCTCGGCCGGGTCACCGCCCAGCGCCTGATGGCCCGTGGCGACGAGGTGACGGTCCTGCAGCGCCGTCCGGCCGCCCTGCCCTGCGCCGAGGTGCTCGGGGACGTCGCCGACCGGTCCGCCGTCGCCCGCGCCGTGGCGGGGCAGGACGCCGTCGTCCACCTCGCCGCGAAGGTGGACGTCACCGGCCCCTGGGACGAGTACGCCCGCGCCAACATCGAGGGGACGCGGAACGTGCTCGCCACCTGCGCCGCGGCGGGTGTCCGGCGGGTGGTGCACGTGTCGTCGCCGTCCGTCGCGCACGCGGGCGCCCCGCTGATGGGAGCCGGCGCCGACCCCGCCGATCCCGCGCGGGCACGTGGCAACTACTCCCGGTCCAAGGCCGTGGCCGAGCAGGAAGCGCTCGCGGCGGACTCGGCGGCGCTCGCGGTGCTCGTCGTCCGCCCGCACCTGGTGTGGGGACCAGGCGACGAGCAGTTGGTGGCGCGGATCGTCGCCCGGGCCGAGAGCGGGCGGCTGCCGCTCATCGGCTCCGGGGCGGCACTGATCGACACGACCTACGTCGACAACGCCGCGGCCGCCCTCGTCGCGGCGGTCGACGTCTGCGGGGCGGTGCACGGGGAGGCGCTCGTCGTCTCCAACGGCGAGCCGCGTCCGGTCGGCGACATCCTGCGGCGGCTGTGCTCGGCGAGCGGCTCGCCTCCCCCACGGGGCCGGATCCCGGTTCCGGCGGCCTGGCTCGCGGGTGCCGCCGTGGAGGGGCTCTGGACAGCGACCCGCCGGCGGTCGACGCCGCCGCTGACCCGGTTCCTCACCGAGCAGTTGTCCACGGCGCACTGGTTCGACCAGCGGCGTACCCGGGCGGCGCTCGGGTGGCGGCCCGAGATCGGCCTCGACGAGGGGTTCGCGCGGCTGGCCACCTGGTACGCCGGCACGGCATCCGGGACGAGCGGCACTGCCGAGCAGGATGGGCACGTACCGGGTCCGGAGCGCGTGCGGGCCTAGCGGGCTCCTCCGGCCGGCGCACGCGATGAGCGCGCCATGCCGCGAGCCGTGGCGCACGCGCACACCGGCGGCACCGTCGCATCGGCACCCGGCCCGTCCGATCGGCCAGAGGATGGACTCCGTTCCCGTTCGGCGGGACCATGCCAGCGGACCGAGGGGAACGTGATGACGGAGTACGCACTCGAGGTGTCCGAGGCGGAGATCCGGCGGTACCGGATGATGGCCGACCGTGCCCGGACCTTGGAGGCCGGCATCTGGCGCTCCGCCGGGATCGTGCCCGGCGCCACGGTCGCGGACATCGGCTGCGGTCCGGCCGCGGTCGCCGTCCTGGTGGCCGCGGTGGTCGGCCCGGAGGGCCGCGTCGTCGCTGTGGAA
>Ga0196960_10000273_pt1 | contig 20448 bp, 22 predicted proteins | sample S3v_5metaG_FD_183187 | JGI IMG/M metagenome (GOLD analysis project Ga0196960, IMG submission 183187) | Soil microbial communities from Anza Borrego desert, Southern California, United States - S3+v_5 | ecosystem: Environmental > Terrestrial > Soil > Desert | place: USA: California | collected...
CCGCCGCCGAGCGAGTGCCCGACGATCGTCGCCCGCTCGACCCCGATCGTCGTCAGCAGGTCGCGGATGCTCGCCGCGTGGGCCCCCAGCGAGTAGTCGCCCCGCGGCGTCGCCGCGTCGCCGTGGCCGATCAGGTCCGGCGCGATCACCCGGTAGGAGCCGGCGAGCCGCTGCGCCACCGCCTCCCAGTGCCGGGAGGAGTTGATCATCCCGTGGATCAGGACCACGTTCGGACCGCTGCCGATGGTCCGGTAGACGGCGCGGTGGCCGTGCAGGTTCGCCTCGTGGACCTCGAAGGCGGGTGGAGAGGCCATGGGAAGACCCTACAGTCGGCGCGGGCGCCATTTGAAGGGGGATGTCATCGGGTAATGGGTGGACGATGCCGGAGAAGATGAGCACCTACGCGCCGGAGAAGACGATCGCCCACGAGCCCGAGCGCAGCCGCTACGCGCTGCGCCTCGACGGCAAGGTGGTCGGGGTCGCCGACTACGCCCGCGACGGGGACGCGCTCGCGATCACCCACACCGGGGTCGAGCCGCGCCTGCGCGGGCAGGGCCTGGCGGCCGAGCTGGTCGAGTTCGTCCTGGATGACATCCGCGACTCGGACCTCCAGGTGCTGCCCTACTGCTCCTACGTCAGCGACTACATCGCCCGGCGCCCGGAGTACCTGGAGCTGGTGCCGGCGGAGCGGCGGCGCGCCTTCGGGCTCAGACCCGGTGACTGAACAGCTCGACGAGGCGGTCGCCCTCCTGCAGCTCCCGGGCGCGGGGGTCGCCGAAGCGGATCACCTCGCCGTCGCGGACGACGGCCAGCATGATCGCCCCGTCGGGGCCGAGCGGGGCGGGGCCGGCCTCGTCCGGGCCGATCGTCTTTTCTTTGATGTCGAGACCTTCGCCGACCGTCATCAGGTCCTCCATCACCTCGGTGATCTGCGGCGTGTGGGTCGAGAGGCCGAGCAGGCGGCCGGCGGCGCCGGATGAGGTGATCACCGAATTGGCGCCGCTCTGGTGCAGGAGGTGGACGTTCTCTTCCTCGCGGACGGCGGCGACGATGCAGAGGCGGGGGTTGAGCTCGCGGGCCGTGAGCGTGATGAGGACGGCGGTGTCGTCGCGCTCGGGGGCGACGATCAGCGCCGAGGCGTCGCGCACGCCGGCCTCGAGCAGGACCTCCTGCCGGGCGGCGCTGCCGTCGATCGCCGCCAGACCATCCGCGTTCGCCCGCGCCCGCTCCTCCTCCTTGGGCTCGATCACGACGATCTCGTCCGGGTTCGTGCCCTTGTCCATCAAGGTCCGTGCGGCCGTCCGTCCCTTGACCCCGTAGCCGCAGATGATCGTGTGGTCTTTCAAGTGTCTTCTCCAGCGGGCGATCCGGTAAGCCGTCCGGCTCCGCTCCGCAAGTATCTCCAAGGTCGTCCCGACCAGCAGTATCAGGAAGAGGATGCGGGCCGGGGTGACCAGCACCGTCGTCAGCAGCCGCGCCTCGTCCGAAGCCGGCCGCACGTCCCCGTACCCCGTCGTCGTGATCGAGACCGTCGAGTAGTAGAAGGCGTCGAGCAGGCTGATCGTTTCGTCCTCAGGATCGACGTAGCCCTCGCGCCCGAGATAGGTGATCACCGCCACCAGCGTGATCAGCCCCAGCGCCACCGCCAGCCGGAAGAGGATTTTCCTCAGCGGCCCCGATTCACCGCCGGGGAGGTAGATGGGAAGGTGGGTCTGCCTGCGGGCGTCCTCAGAGGGCTCCTGTCGGCGCATGGGCCCGAGTCTACGAGTGCCCGCAGGGTGCGGCTCCGGTGTAGCAGGGTCGAGCGCTCTCATCTATTTGAGTACATTCCGAGACTCCAATAGGTAATAAGCATTTTCTCCCCCTACCGAGAGGAAGACATGGCCACCCATGGAGTGATCCCCCGCGAAGAAGCCGAACAGATGGCGCTCGAACAGGGAATCGATGTTCCGGAACTGATGATGCAGTTGGTTCCGAAAGCGGCCAAGTTCGCTCTTCCCTCCATCTCGAACTTCTACGTCGGCGCCGTCGCTCAGGGGACGAGCACCGGCTCCCTCTACTTCGGCGCAAACATGGAGTTCGTCGGAGGCGCCCTCAGCTTCACCACCCACGCCGAGCAATCCGCTTCCACCAACGCCTGGATCAACGGGGAGGAGGGCCTGTCATCGATCGCCGTCAGCGCCGCCCCTTGCGGATATTGCCGACAGTTCCTCTACGAGCTGACCACCGCCGACAAACTCGAGGTGATGCTCGAAAACCAGCCGACCAAAGAGCTGACGAGCTTCCTCCCTGATCCGTTCGGCCCCAAGGACCTCCAGGTGACGGCGGCCTTGATGAGCCCCCAGAGTCATGGTCTGACGCTGGTCGACGGGGACGGTGACCCGTCCGTCCAGGCCGCGTTGGCAGCCGCCGACGCAAGCTACGCGCCCTACACCGCGAGCTACGCGGGCGTTGCCGTGACCACGGCAACGGGTGCCGTCTTCGCCGGACGCCTGGCCGAGAACGCCGCCTTCAACCCGAGCATGTCTCCTCTGGAGTCGGCGTTGAACATGTGGAACTTCGGGAAGACGGGATCGGATCCGGTTCAGCGGGTAACCCTGGTACAGGTCGAAGGCGCGGTGGCCGATCAGACCAGCGCCACCCTCGCCCTCGTCGATTCTCTGCGGCGGGAAGGCCCCGTCGAGTTCGACCAGCACGCGGCACGGAAACCGACTTCCGCTTCCTGAAGAGTCGGAGGAGCTATCGGGGCGCCCGGATTTGAACCGGGGACCTCACCGACCCGAACGGTGCGCGCTACCAGGCTGCGCCACGCCCCGAGAGAGCTGATTATCCCAGAGCGGGGAAGTGGGCGCGGTCGGGGGGTCGGCCGCTACTTTGGACGGGGAGGCGGTTCCAAACGATGACGATGGCGCGCAGGGGAATTCCGATCTTGGTTCTGGTGCTGCTGGCGGCGATGCCGACGGCCGCCTGCGGCGCCCTGCCGCCGGGCTACGTCGGCATCTCGCCGCAGAACCAGGGCACGGTCAAGGACTACGCGCTGATGGAGAAGGCCGGGATCAAGAGCGTCCGCATGCCGCTCTACTGGGCGGGGATCGAGTCGGAGAGGCCGGCGATCTCGCCCCGGCGCTGGGAGGGCTTCGACCAGGAAGTGAGGCTGGCGGCGAAAGCGGGGATGGAGATCTTCCCCTTCGTCACCGCCTCGCCGGAGTGGATCGCCTCCGACTGGACCGAACTGCCGGTCGCAAGCCACTGGCAGCGGCGGGCCTGGGCCTCCTTCCTGCGGATCGCCGTCCGGCGCTACGGCCCCGGCGGCTCCTTCTGGCGGGGCGAAGAGGAGCTGCCCTACATCCCGATCAAGCGCTGGGAGATCTGGAACGAGGAGAACATCGTCACCTGGGCCAGCGACCCCGAGCCGAGGCGGTTCGCGCAGCTGATCCGGATCGCGGGCCGGGTGATCCACCGCGAAGCGCCGGGCTCGAAGGTGATCCTCGGCGGCCTCTTCGGGCAACCGCTGCAGATCCCGCCGAACGTCGCCTCCGGCGACTTCCTCTCGCGCTTCTACCAGGCGGGGCGGGTCAAGCAGTACTTCGACGGGGTGGCGCTGCACCCCTACGCCGCCGGCGCCAGGACTATGGCGGCGCAGCTCGCCGACCTGCGCCGGATCATGCGCGAGCACGGGGACCCGACGACGCCGCTCTACGTGACCGAGGTCGGCTGGGGGTCGGCCCCCGGCCCGAGCCGCTGGGAGCGCGGCCTCTACGGGCAGGCCCGCCAGCTCGACAAGGCCCTCTCGATCCTGGCCGCCAACCGCCTGCGCTGGAACGTCCGCGGCGTCTGGGTGTTCACCTGGACCGACGAAGGCGGCGGCTGCATCTTCTGCGGCTCGGCCGGCCTGCTGACCGCCGGGCGGGAGGCGAAGCCCGCCTGGTACCGGTTCGTCGAGTGGACCGGCGGCGACCCGGACGCCGTCCGTCGGATGGGCGAGCGCAAGCCGGGCGGGGCGGAAGCGGTCGCTTCGGAATAGCTAGGCTCCGCTCGGACTTCAAACCGAAAAAGGAGCAGTTAGATGGCTTTCTCCGTACCTGACCTGCCGTACCCCTACGACGCGCTCGAGCCTCACATCGACGAGGCGACGATGCGGGTCCACCACGACAAGCACCATCAGGCTTACGTCGACAAAGCCAACGCCGCCCTCGAAGGCACCGAGTGGGCCGACCGCGACGTCGAGGACGTCCTCCGCAACCTCTCCGCCCTCCCCGGCGACAAGCAGGCCGCGGTCCGCAACAACGCCGGCGGTCACTACAACCACACGCTCTTCTGGCAGATGCTGAGCCCCGACGGCGGCGGCGCGCCGAGCGGCGAGCTCGCCTCGGCGATCGACGACAAGTTCGGCTCCCTCGACTCCTTCAAAGAGGAGTTCAAAAACGCCGGCATCGCCCGCTTCGGCTCCGGCTGGGCCTGGCTGGTCAAGGACTCCTCCGGCCTCGCCGTGGTCTCGACCCCGAACCAGGACTCGCCGATCTCCGACGGCGCCACGCCGCTGCTCGGCTGCGACGTCTGGGAGCACGCCTACTACCTGAAGTACCAGAACAAACGGCCCGAATACATCGACGCCTTCTGGAACGTCGTCAACTGGGACTACGTCGCGGAGAGGTTCGCCTCGTAGGTCTGCTGCTCTGAGGCGGGGGGAACCTCGCTCATCGCGTGCTCGGCGAGTGCGGTGATCGTCAGGCTGGGGTTGACGCCGACGTTCGCCGGCACCGCCGAGCCGTCGCAGACGAGCAGGTTCTCGTAGCCGAAGACGCGCTGGCGGCTGTCCACAACGCCGTCCTCGGGGCCGTGGCCGATCACCGCGCCGCCGAGGATGTGGGCGGTCGTCGGCACGTTGAACAGCGCCTCGGTGACCGAGCTCTGGGCGACGCCGCCGGTCCGCTCGGCCAGCCACTCGGCCGCTTCGTTGGCGACCGGGATGAAGGTCGGGTTCGGTTTCTCGGGGTCCTGCTCGGTCTGCAGGATCACGTTCCCCGAGGGCAGGCGTTTCGGCCGCAACGCGATCGCGTTGTCGAGCGTCTGCATCACCAGGAGGATGATCGTGCGCCGCGACCAGCCCTTCGGCCAGAGCATCTTCGCGAAGCGGAGCGGGTGGCGGACGATCTGCGCCAGCAGCTTCAGCGGGCGGGTCACCCTGGTCCCGTCGCCGACCAGCAGCGTGTAGAGCAGGCCCATCGAGTCGCCGGCGGTGCCGTAGCTGACGGTCTCGATGTGGGTGTCGGGATCGGGGTAGATGCTGCCGCTGATCGCCACCCGCTTGGTCAGGTCTTCGGGGTAGTCCTCGGGGACGGTGACGGCGAGGATCATCTCGCTGTTGGTCCGCACCAGCTCGCCGAGGCGCTCGGAAACGCGGGGGAGGGCGCCGCCCAGGCGGCAGCGCTGCAGCAGCTTGTTGGTGCCGAGGGCGCCGGCGGCGACGACGACCCCGCGGGCGGTGATCGTGCGCTTGCCGCGGCCGGGGATCATCCCCGAGCGCTCGCTGGTGACCGCGTAGCCGTCGCTGCCGTCGGCGGCGCCGAGCGGGCGGATCTCGGTCACCAGCCGATCCGGGATCACCTCGGTGCCGCGCCGTTCGGCCAGCCAGAGGTAGTTCTTGACGAGCGTGTTCTTGGCGCCGACGGGGCAGCCGACCATGCAGCGGGCGCAGAGGGTGCAGCCGGTGCGGTGGGGGCCTTCGCCGCCGAAGAAGGGGTCCGGGACGGTCTCGCCGGCCTCGCCGAAGTAGATCCCGACCGGGGTCTTCGTGTAGGTGTCGCCGACGCCGAGGTGTTCGCCGTACTCGCGCAGGAGGTCGTCGGAGGCGTCGTCGGTCTCGACGTTGACGACGCCGAGCATCCGCTTCGCCTCGTCGTAGTGCGGTTTCAGCTCCCGCTCCCAGTCGGCCAGGTCGGCCCACTGCGGATCCTCGAAGAACTTCGAGGGCGGGACGTAGAGGGTGTTGGCGTAGCCGAGGCTGCCGCCGCCGACGCCGCTGCCGCTGAGGATCGCGACGTCCTTCATCGGCGAGAGGCGGAAGATCCCGCGCAGGCCCAGGCGCGGGGCCCAGAAGTAGCGGCGCAGGTCCCAGGTCGACTTCGGGAAGTCCTTGTCCTCGAAGCGCTTGCCGCACTCGAGCACGGCGACCTTGTAGCCCTTTTCGGAAAGGCGCAGGGCGGATACCGACCCCCCGAACCCGGAGCCGACGACAATCCAGTCGTAGTCGTACTGGCCCATCAGCCAGCCAAGCCTACTCCTGCCGGCCTAGGCCTCGCCGGGCTCGAGCGGGCGGAAGTCGCTCGTGCGGGCGCCGCAGACCGGGCAGAACCAGTCTTTGGGGATGTCCTCGAAGGCGGTTCCCGGCGGGATGCCACCGTCGGGGTCGCCGACCGCGGGGTCGTAGATGAACCCGCAGCTGTCGCAGATCCAGAGGGTGGCGTCTTGGGTCTCCGTAGTCATCGGCCTAGATGTTAGGGCGGCGCCCTATTTGCCGAAGCTGACCTGCGGGGCGGCCCGGTCGGCTTCTTCGATCTCGAAGTACTCGCGCTCGGTGAAGCCGCCCTGGTTGGCGATGATCGAGCCCGGGAACTGCTGGATGTCCGTGTTGTAGGACTGGACGTTGGAGTTGTAGATCCGGCGCGCGGCGGCGATTTCATCCTCGAGCTCGGAGAGGTTGCGGCTCAGCTGCTGGAAGTTCTCGGTCGCCCGCAGGGTCGGGTAGTTCTCCGCGACGGCGCGCAGTTCGGTCAGCGCCCCGGTCAGTTTCGACTCGGCTTTGGCGGTGTCGGCGACGCTGGAGGCCTGCATCGCTTCGGCCCGCGCTTTCGTCGCTTTTTCGAAGGTGGCGCTCTCGTGCTCGGCGTAGCCTTTGACCGTCTCGACGAGGTTGGGGACGAGGTCGCGGCGCCGTTTCAGCTGCACGTCGATCCCGCTCCAGGACTCGTCCACCCGGTTCCGCGAGGCGATGATCGAGTTGCGCTTCGCGATGAAGTAGAAGACCGCGAGAAGAAGAATCGCGACGACGACGATGATGGCGATGGTCATTGAGGCTCCTGTGGTCGGACCGGGGTTGCGGGCATCCTAACGCCGGTTCCGGAGGGGCGGGGCGCGTAGGATCGCGGCGATGGGCGCCAAGCAGGAAGCGCAGGAGTGGGCCGAGACGGTGCGCCGCTACGGCGAGCGCAACGACCTCACCTACGAGCCGGTCGGCGGCATCAACCCCAAAGACGGGCCGGTGGCGCTCTGCGTCGGCGGCGTCAACCGCCTCACCGGGCAGCTCAGCGAGGGCTTCTGGGGCGCCTGCTGCGATGCCGACGAAAAGGAGGTCGGCGGCTTCTTCAGCAAGGCGGTGCTGCCGACCGCGGTGCTCGCCAAGGCCCACATGCCGGACCTGGCGAAGGTGGTGCCGGCCTTCAACGTCGAGTCGATCGAGGGGCACGAGGTGGTGACCCAGCGCTTCCAGCGCAAGGTCGAGTTCGAGTCGATCGACTTCAACCGGCGCTTCCTGGCGACGGTGCCGAGCGAGTACGACCCGCTGAAGCTGCGCGAGCTGTTCAGCCCCGGCTTCCTCGGCTGGGTGACGACGATCAGCGGCGAGATCGACTTCGGCGTCAACGACCGCCAGCTCTGGTTCTTATGGCGCCTGCGCGAGCGCAGCGAGGCGGAGCTGAAGGCGGCGTTGAAGAACGCCGGGCAGCTGTTCCGGCGGCTGCAGGCGGAGATGGACGAGAGCGGCATCCACATCTACCCGCCGGGCCCCTGGCACGCGGGGCTGGAGCCGTTCCCGGCCGCTCAGGCGGGGTAGCCGGGCTCGCCCGGGAGGACGACGCGCGGTTCGGCGCCGTCCTCGACCACCTTCGGCAGGATCGGCTCGAGCGTGCGCTCGCGGTAGGCGGCCAGCGCCTCGTCGGAGGTGCGGAACTCCGCCAGCCAGCGCAGCTGCGTGCGGGTGGGGAAGGAGAGGACGAGCTCGCCGGCCTCCTGCGCCTCGAGCGCGGCGGCGGGGCGGAACCAGCGCGCCTCGGTGGTCTCGACGCCGTCGGGCTGCGGCGGCGTGTGGGCGGGGGCGAGGGCGAGGAAGAACCAGGCGTCGAAGCGGGTCGCGATCACCTCCGGGGTGATCCAGCGGGTGAAGGGGACGAGCTCCTCGCCCGCCGGCAGCTCGATTCCCGCCTCCTCGGAGAGCTCGCGCATGGCGCAGGCGCGCAGGCCGGCCTCGTCGGCGCCGTCGGCCTCGTCGAGCGAGCCGCCGGGGAAGACCCAGACGCCGGGCATGAACTTCGCCTCCTCGCTGCGCTTCAGCAGCAGCACCTCGAGCGCCCGCTGCGAGTGCTTGCCGCCGCGTCGCAACAGCACGACCGAGGCCGCCGGCCGGGGCGTCGAGGGCGGTCCGAAGTTGGGCATCTCCGCCGGGCCGCGCCTCCGTTCCTCCATGCGCCGCAGCGTAACGGGGGTGGAGGCGGGGTCAGCTGAGGACGCGGCGGCGCTCGCGGCGGACCCAGGCGCGGTGGGTGAGCCAGGCGAGGAGGGCGATCAGGGCGATCGGGCCGAGGATCGCCAGGGCGACGACGGTGACCGCGGCGGCGACGGCGAGGATCTTGCCGGCGTCGCCGAGAGCCTCGTCGATCCCCCAGGAGCCGCCGTCGGCGGAGGAGTCGCTGGTGGTGACCCCGGTCTCGATCCGCACCAGCACCCGCGAGAGGTCGGCGCGCCGCTGCAGGTTCTGCAGGCTCGCCCGCAGCCGGGCGCGGTGGCGCCGCTCCTGCCGCAGCTCGGCTTCGACCGCTTCGCGCTCGGATTCGACTTCCGCCTCCTCGAGCTGGGCGAGGAGGCTGTCGATCCGCGCCTTCGAGTCGCGCAGGAGCTCGCCGGTGGTGACGGTCGGGGCGGTGATGTCGGTGGTCGCCTCGTGGCGGGAGATCACCTCGTCGATCGCCGAGAGGGCGGCGAGGGCGTCGCTCAGCTTGGCGCTCGGGATCAGCAGCTCGAACCGCGCCCCGGCCTCGCCCGGCTCGCCCTCGCGGGTGGAGGAGCGCATGACGATGCCGTTGTGGGCGTGGACGGCTTCGAAGACCTCGGCGGCGTCGTCGGCGACGTCAGCCGGGTCGGCGCCGAGGACGATCTCGGCCGAGCGTTCGACGGCGCGGTTGCGGGAGTTGGCGTCGGCCTCGAGGCGGAGAGGGGCGGCCGTGCCGCTCGAGGCGCCGCTTGCCGCGGTCGCATCCTGGGCCGCGGCTCCGACGACCGGGACGTCGGCTTCGTACTGGATGCCGGCGTCTTCGGAGCCCGCGCTGTCTTCCGCGGCCGCGGCTCCTCCCCCCGCGGGTGAGACGGTCTGGGGAGCCCCCGCGCGGCGCTCCGGCTGGGGCTTCTGATCGAGCAGGGCGTAGCTCTCGGCCGGGACGCCCTCGTCCCCGCTCTGGTTCGTGCTGACCACGGCGGTCGCGATCACGATCGCGAGCACCGCCAGTCCTCCGGCGGGCAGCAGCAGCCGTCGCGGCTGCAGGGAGCCCGACCCGAGGGAGGGGAAGCGCAGGCGCGAGCGCCGCGGGAAGCCCGCGGCGGCGCGCTCGTCGAGCTCGGCGGTGAACTCCGGTCGCGGCGTCGGCCGCAGCGCTCGCAGCTCCTCGGCCAGCCGGTCGTCCCTAGGCGTGTCCATCGCAGGCCTCCCTCAGCTTGGTCATTGCCCGGTGCAGCTTGGTGCCGGCGTTCGACTCGCCGATGCCGAGCACCTGGGCGATCTCGGCGTTGGCGAGGCCGGCGAAGAACTTGAGCGCGATCAGCTCGCGCTCGCGCGGCTGGAGCCGCTCCAGCGCCGCCGAGACGGCGAGGCGTCGCTCGCTGCGCTCGGCGTCCTCCTCGAACGCCTTGCTCTCGACATCCGCGGGCTCCGCCGTCAGCTCCGCCTGGCGGCCGCGGCGCCGCAGCTCGTCGAGGGCGGCGTTGCGGGCGATGCCGAACAGCCAGGCGCGCGGCTCGCCGCGCTCGGGGTCGAAGCGGTTGCGCTTGCGGTAGGCGCGCTCGAAGGTCGCGGCGGTGACTTCCTCGGCCGCCGGCGCGTCGCGCAGCAGGCCGGCGACGTAGGCGTAGACGTCGTCGCGGCTGGAGCGGTAAAGGCGATCGAAGGCGAGATCGCCCGCCCGCGGCGCGTCCTTTGCCTCTGCGACGAGCGTCTGCTCCATGCCCGTACTACGGCCGGGATCGGAATCCATCACGGCGAGTGTCGACGATCGGCGAGTTAGCCCGCCTATAGCGAGGCTAATTCGCCGATCGTCAGGCTGCTTGGGGGAGGTTGAGCGGCGCCGAGGCGACCGCGGCGCGGATCGAGTCGCGGGCGATGCCGACCAGCTTGCGCAGCTCGTCCTCGGACATCGAGAGGGGCGGCATGAGGACGATCGTGTTGCTGAGCGGGCGGATGAAGGCGCCGCGCTCGCGGGCCTCGCGGGTGACCCGGTGGCCCATCTGCAGGGCGGGGTCGTGGTCGCCGAGGTCGACGCCGACCATGAAGCCCTTCTGGCGGACCTCCGCCACCTCAGGCATCGTGGCGACCTCCGCCAGCAGCCCCTCGAGCAGGGCGATCTTCGGTTGCAACCGCTCCAGCGTCCGCTCCTGCTCGAAGACGTCGAGGTTGGCGATCGCCGCCGCGCAGGCGAGGGGGTTGCCGGTGTAGGTGTGGCCGTGGAAGAAGGTCTTGAACTCCTCGTAGGAGCCGAGGAAGCCCGCGTAGATCTCCTCGGTCGTCAGCGTCGCCGCCAGTGGCAGGTAGCCGCCGGTGATCCCCTTCGCCAGGCAGAGAAGATCGGGAGACACCCCTTCCTGCTCACAGGCGAACATCGTCCCGGTGCGGCCGAAGCCGGTCGCCACCTCGTCGCAGATCAGCAGCACGCCGTGGCGGTCGCAGAGCTCACGGGCGGCGCGCAGGTAGCCGGGCGGCTGGACCTGGATCCCGGCCGCTCCCTGGACCAGCGGCTCGACGACGACCGCGGCGACCTCCTCGCCGTGCGCCGCGAGGATGCGCTCGAGGTCGGCGGCGTCGCCGGGCTCGGCCACGTGCGTGTCGAAGAGCAGCGGGCGGTAGGTGGAGTGGAAGAGGTCGATGCCGCCGACCGAGACCGAGCCGATCGTGTCGCCGTGGTAGGCCTCGCGCAGGCGGACGAAGGTGGTGCGGCGGGCGTGCTCGCCGCCGCGCTGCTGCTGGTACTGGAAGGCGATCTTCAGCGCCACCTCCGCCGCGGTCGAGCCGGAGTCCGAGTAGAAGACGCGGGAGAGGCCGGCGGGGGCGATCTCGACCAAGCGGGCCGCCAGCTCGGTTGCGCCGGGGTGGGTGAGGCCGAGCATCGTCGTGTGGGCGACGCGGTCGAGCTGCTCGCGCACCGCTGCGTCGATCGCCGGGTGGCGGTGGCCGTGGACGTTGCACCAGAGCGCCGCCGTCCCGTCGAGATAGCGCCGCCCCCCGGTGTCGAAGAGGTAGGAGCCCTCGCCGCGCTCGATCACCAGCGGCTCCTCTTCGCTCCACCCCTGCTGCTGGGTGAAGGGGTGCCAGATGTGGTCGCGATCGAGCTGCGCGTGATCCACCGGCATGGGAGGCACGTTAGCCCCGGCAGCGGCGGCAGCAGCGCGTGATATCCATCACGTAGGTAACTATTACCCTTCCGAAAAGGTTGCACAGATGCAACTATCTGGAGGATGCAAGCCGAGAAGGACACCGCCGCCCGCCTCACCGCGCTCCTGCGCCACCTCTTCCTCTACGACCGCGGCAGCCAGCTGCGGGTGATCGACGAAAGCGGCCTCTCGCTGACCCAGTGCAAGGTCCTGCTGGAGCTGGGCGGGCTGGGGCAGTCGCCGCACCCCTGGCAGGTCAGCGACCTCGCCGACCTCTTCGGCGTCTCGGTCCCCTCGATGAGTCGCGCGGTCGACGCGCTGGTGAAGAAGAAGCTGGCGACGCGGGTCGAGGACCGCGACGACCGCCGCGTGCGCCGGGTCGCGATCACCGCCAAGGGCAAGGGCCTGGTCGACACCCTGGTGACCGTGCGCATGACCGGCATCGAGGCCTTCGCCGCGAGCCTGACCGCCGCCCAGCGCCGCAAGCTCGACGCCGCCGTCGAGGCGCTGATGGACCGCGAGGACATCGCCCACACCTACGAGCACCTGAAGGGAAGTGAGCGCCCGTGACCCGCTACCGCTACCTGATCACCGAGGACAACAGCAAGTGGTGGACGCTCGGGGCGATGTGCTTCGCGCTGTTCATGATCATGCTCGACAACACGATCGTGAACGTCGCCCTGCCCTCGATCCAGAAGGACCTGGGGGCCTCGCTGAGCGGGCTGGAGTGGACGATCAACGGCTACACGCTCTCCTTCGCGGTGCTGCTGGCGACGGGCGGGCGGCTCGGCGACATCTTCGGCCGGCGGCTGGTGTTCCTCGTCGGCGTCGTCATCTTCGCGCTGTCCTCGGCGACGGCCGGCTTCGCGCCCGACCAGACCTCGCTGGTCGTCAGCCGTGTGGTCCAGGGGATCGGCGCGGCGCTGATGATGCCGGGGACGCTCTCGATCATCACCGACGCCTTCCCGCCCGAGGAGCGCGGCAAGGCGATGGGCACCTGGGCCGGCGTCTCGGCCCTGGCGCTGGCGGTCGGGCCCGTGCTCGGCGGCTTCCTCGCCGAGCACGTCAGCTGGCGGGCGATCTTCTACGTCAACATCCCGGTCGCGGTCGGTGCTGTGGTCGCGACCCTGTTCGCGGTGCGCGAGTCGCGCGACACCTCGGTCGGCCGCGAGGTCGACTACGCGGGCGTCGCCGTCCTCACCGCCGGGCTGACCGCGCTCGTCCTCGCCCTGATCGAGGGCAACGCCTGGGGCTGGGGCTCACCCGAGATCATCGCTCTGCTGGTCGTGGCCGCGGCGGCGCTGCCCGCCTTCGTCTGGGTCGAGAACCGGGTGAAGGCGCCGATGGTCCAGTTCGACCTGCTCGGCGACCGCAACTTCCTGGCGGCGGTCGTGGTGGCGATGATCATCAGCTTCGCGATGCTGGGCGTCTTCTTCTTCCTCGCCCTCTACATGCAGGACATCCTCGGCTACTCGCCGCTGGAGGCGGGGGTGCGGTTCCTGCCCTCGACCCTGATGATCGTGATCGTCGCGCCGATCTCCGGCCGGCTCTCGGACCGGTTCGGGGCGCGCTGGCTGATCGGCGGTGGCCTGGTCCTGGTCGCGGCCTCGCTGTTCAGCTTCAGCGGGCTCGCGGTGGACTCCACCTACGGCGACCTGCTGCCCGGGTTCGTGCTGCTGGGGATCGGGATCGCGATGACGATGTCGCCGATGACGAGCGCGGCGATGAACGCGGTGCCGGTGCAGAAAGCCGGCGTCGCCTCTGGCGTGCTCTCGATGTTCCGCATGGTCGGCGGCAGCCTCGGCATCGCCGTCACCGGCGCGATCTTCCAGAGCCTGGCCACTTCCCGGCTCGAGAGCGCAGGGTCGGAGCCGGGGGCCGCGGCGAAAGCCGACGCCTTCGTCTACGCGCTCAGCCACGCGATGGTCGTCTCCGCCTGCGTCGCCCTGGTCGGGGCGGCGGTGGGCGCGTTCGCGATCCGCTCCAAGGCGAGGACCGAGGTCAGCCCCCAGGCGGCGACGGCGGAGGCCAATCCCGGCGGCGAGGCGGTCGCGGCTGAGGAGGCGCAGCAGGCGGCGCGGGCGTAGGCTCCCCCGCCTGATGCTGGTCCTGCTGCCCCCTTCGGAAGGAAAGGCCGAGCCCGCGGCGGGCGAGCCCGTCGACCTCGGCTCGCTCGTCTTCGCCGAGCAGCTGGGCGAGCGCCGGGAGGAGCTGCTGGAGGCGTTCGACCCGGGGCTGCGCGAGGCGCCGGCGGCGCCCGCAGCCGAGGTCTACACCGGCGTCCTCTTCCAGCGCCTGGAGCTGCCGAAGCTGCCCGCCAGGGCGCGGCGGCGGGTGCTGATCGCAAGCGCGCTCTGGGGCGTGGTCCGCCCGGACGACCGCATCCCGTATTACAAGTTTCCGCCGAAGACGCGCCTGGACGGGATCGGCCCGCCGGCGGCTTACTGGCGCCCGGCGCTGGCCGAGGCGCTGCCGGACAAGCAGGGCGACCTCGTCGTCGACATGCGCTCGGCCGCCTACGCCACCGCCTGGAAGCCGCAGCGGGCGACGCTGCTGGCGGTCCGCGCCTTCACGGAGGTCGACGGCGAGCGCAAGGCGGTCTCGCACATGGCGAAGGCCGTGCGAGGCGAAGTGGCGCGGGCGCTGCTGGAGGCGAAGAAAGCGCCCTCCGATCCCGAGGCCGCCGCCGCGATCGCCGAGTCCGCCGGCTTCACCGTCGAGCTCTCCGAGGGAAGCCTCGACGTGATCGTCTAGACCCGCAGCTGCGGCCAGGTATCCGGATCGCCGAGGTCGACCTGGGGGAGGGTCAGGACCTCTACCTTCGCCAGGGAGACGATCGTCTCGCGGTTGTCGCGCTCGATCTCGGACGGCCGGGTCGGCCAGGGGTTGAGGACGACGACGGCGACCTCGAGGCCGGCGGCGCGGGCGGCCTCGATCGTCAGCAGGGTGTGGTTGATCGTCCCCAGGCCGGGGGCGGCGACGACGACCAGCGGGTAGCCGAGGTCGGCGGCGAGGTCGCGGACGAGGTAGCCGGGGGCCAGGGGGACGAGGAGGCCGCCGACGCCCTCGCAGACGATCGCGTCGGCTCCTTCGGCCGCCGCCGCGGCCGCGCGCCGCAGCCGCTCCGGATCGATCTCCTCGCCCGCCAGCGCCGCGGCGAGGTGGGGGGAGGCCGGCGGGCCGTAGCGGTAGGGGGCGATCTCCTCGTCGCTCTGGCCCGAGCCGGAGGCGCGGCGCAGCATCTCGTAGTCGGTCTCGACCCCTTCGTCTAGGCCGGTGACCGCAGGCTTGAAGACGGCCACCCGCTGCCCTTCGCCGGCGAGCGTCCGCGCGATCGTCGCCGCGACCACGGTCTTGCCGACCTCGGTGCCGGTGCCGGTGACGAACAGGCCCCGCGCCATGGTCGTCAGGCGGCCAGCGGCTGCGACTCGATCAACCCGACCGCGTGGGCGGCGGCGGCGACCTTCGCGGCCGCCTGCAGGAGCTCCTCGCGCCGGTGCGTCGCCATCGCCGTGAAGCGCAGGCGCGAGGAGCCCTCGGGCACGGTCGGCGGCCGGATCCCCTGGGCGAAGACGCCCCGCAGCAGCGCCCGCTCGCAGAGCTCCATCGTCATCTCGGCGTCGCCGACGTGGAGCGGGACGACCTGCGTCGTCGAGGCCCCGACCTCCAGCCCCTCGACGGCGAGCGCCGAGCGCAACGTCTCCGCGTTGGCCTGCAGCCGCTCGACCAGCTCCGGCTCGGCTTCGAGGACCGAGAGCGCCGCCAGCGCCGCGCCCGCCGCGGGCGGCGGCGGCGCGGTCGAGAAGATGAACGGGCGGGCCGAGTTGACGAGGAAGTCGACGGTCTCGGCGCTCGCGCAGGCGTAGGCGCCGTAGGAGCCGAGCGCCTTGCCGAGGGTGCCGACGACGACGTCGATCTCGCCGCTGAGGCCGGCGGCGGAGACGGTGCCGCGGCCGCCGGGGCCGACCGCGCCGGTCGCGTGCGCCTCGTCGACCATCAGCCGCGCGCCGTGCCGCCGCGCCAGCTCCAGCAGCTCCGGCAGCGGGGCGACGTCGCCGTCCATCGAGAAGACGCCGTCGGTGACGATCAGGGACGCCCGCTCGCCGGCCTGGCGCAGCCCCCAGGCGAGGTGCTCGACGTCGCCGTGGCGGTAGACGAAGGTCTCGGCCCGCGAGAGCCGGCAGCCGTCGACGATGCTGGCGTGGTTGAGCTCGTCGGAGAAGACGATCTCGCCTTGTCCCGCCAGGGCGGCGACGACCCCGGTGTTGGCGAGGTAGCCGGAGCCGAACAGCAGCGCCGCCTCGTAGCCCTTGAAGGCGGCGAGCTGCGACTCGAGCTGGCGGTGGGGCTCCATGTTGCCGCAGATCAGGCGCGAGGCCCCGGAGCCGGCGCCCCAGCGCAGCGCCGCCTCGGCCGCCGCCTCGCGCACCTCGGCGCGGTCGGCGAGGCCGAGGTAGTTGTTCGAGCAGAGGAGGAGGACGGGGCGGCCGTCGAGCGTGACGCTCGGCCCCTGCGCTCCCTCGATCAGGCGGAGTTGCCGGTAGAGCCCGCGGTCGCGGAGCTCCTCGAGCCGCTCGGAGACGTCAGTCACGCCGCCCGTGGGTAGGACGGCGGCTTCTTCGCCTTCTTGACGACCCGCAGCTGGGTGGAGGGGTCCCAGAAGTTCGCCTCTTCCTGGCTGTCGATCAGCTCGTCGATCGGCGTCTCCGGCGTCTCGCCGTCGAGCCAGCCGGAGCGGTTGTCGGGACGCGGGTTGGCGCCGTTGTCGGGCTGGCGGGCGACGTTGAGGCCCAGCTCTTCGAACATCGCCCGGTCCTCGGCCGGTTCGGCGCCGAGCGTGGTGAGGAAGTTCCCCATCATCACCCCGTTGAGGCCGGCCTTGACCGCCAGCTTGTGCATGCTGCCGAGGTTCTCGACGCGGCCGCCGCAGAGGCGGAAGAGGGCGCCGGGGATGATCAGGCGGAAGATCGCGATCCACTTCACGACCTCCCACGGGTCCATCACATCGCGGTCGCCGAATTTCGTCCCCTCCTTCGGGATCAGGAGGTTGATCGGCACCGACGTGGGGTTGATCTCGGAGAGCTCGAAGGCCATCTCGACCCGCTGCTCCTCGGTCTCGCCGAGGTTGAGGATGCCGCCGACGCAGGTCTCCAGCCCCGCCTCCTTGACCGCCTGGATCGTCCGCAACCGGCCCTCGTAGCGGACCGTGGTCGAGACCTCGGGGTAGTAGGAGCGCGCCGACTCGACGTTGTGGTGGACGCGCTGGACGCCGGCTTCCTTCAGCGCCTTCGCGCGCTCGGCCGACATGTGGCCGATCGAGGCGCAGCGCTTGAGGTTGGTCTGCTCGGCGACGAGCCGGGTGCCCTCGAGGATCTTCTGGAAGTCGCGCTTGGAGAGACCCTGGCCCTGGGTGACCATGCAGAAGCGGTGGGCGCCGGCGGCCTCGGCTGCTTTCGCGTGCTCGAGGATCTGCTCCGGCTCCATCATCGCGTGCATCGGCGTGTCGGCCTCGGCGTAGCGGGACTGGGCGCAGAAGCCGCAGTCCTCGGCGCAGCCGCCGGACTTGGCGTTGACCAGCGAGCACATGTCGGTTGAGTCGCCGAAGTTCTCGACCCGCACCTCCCAGGCGCGTTCGACGAGGGCTTCGATCTCGGCGTGCTCGGTGAGGCGGCCGTAGGCGAGGGCCTCCTCGGCGGTGATCAAGGGGGGCATGCGGCGCAGCCTAGGAACCGCCCCGGACGCCTAGGATCTGGCTGATGGAGCGATCGGTGACGCGGCGGCGGCGAGTGGCCCTGGTGACGCTGGCGGCGCTGGCGATCGCCGCCTTTGTCGTCGGTGCGTCGCTGGGTGCGGGATACCGGTCGAAGCCGAGCGTCGCCGGCACGCTGCCACCGAAGCTGCTGGCGGGCGAGCGGATCGTCGCGGGCGTGCAGGGGACCTCGGTCTCGCCGCGGCTGCGGGCGGCGATCCGCGAGGGACGGATCGCGGGCGTCGTCCTCTTCGCCGAGAACTTCCCCAGCCGTGTGGCCGGCAGGCGCCTGGTCGCCCAGCTGCAGGCGATCCCGCGGCCGCCGAAGCTGCGGGACCCGCTGCTGGTCATGACCGACCAGGAGGGCGGCCTGGTGAAGCGGATCGGCGGCGCGCCGAGCGCCTCGGCGGAGGAGATGGGCGCCCGCGGCGCTTCCTTCAGCGCCCACCAGGGCCGCCTCACCGCCGCCAACCTGCTCGACGTCGGCGTCAACGTCGACCTCGCGCCCGTTCTCGACGTCGGGCGGCCGGGCGGGGTGATCGCCGAGACCGAACGGAGCTTCGGCTCGACCGCCGCCCGCGTCGAAGCCACCGCGATCCCGTTCGCGAAGGGGCTGCAGGCCGGCGGCGTGGTCGCCACGGGCAAGCACTTCCCCGGCTTCGGCGCCGCGGTCGAAAACACCGACTTCTCGACCGAACGGATCGACCTCTCCAAGGCGGAGCTGCGGCGGGTCGACGAGAAGCCCTACGCCGCCTTCGTCGCCACCGGGGGCGAGATGGTGATGCTCAGCACCGCGATCTACCCGGCCTTCTCCGACCGCCCCGCCGCCTTCACCCGCGCGATCGCCACCGGCGAGCTGCGCAACCGCCTCGGCTTCGAGGGCGTCTCGATCACCGACGCGCTGGAAACCCCCGCGGTCGAGGACTTCGGCGGCACCGCCGAGGCCGCGGTCGCCGGCGCCCGCGCCGGCTCCGACCTGCTGCTCTACGCGCGGCTCGGCCCGGCGGAACAGGCGTGGGAGGCGCTGGTGGCGAAGCTGCGCTCCGGCGCCCTCGATCGCGAGGAGTTCGAGGAATCCGCCCAGCGCGTGCTCGACCTCCGCGCTGAGCTGAAGCGGTAGCGCGGACTTACTCGGGCACCACCGCCAGCGACTCCCAGAGGTAGAGGGAGGCAAGGCTGCGGTAGGGCCGCCACGGCTCGCCGATCTCGATCACCTGCTTCGGCGGCGGCATCTCCTCCAGCCCGTACTCGATCTGGATCGCTTTGCGGATGCCGAGGTCGCCGCCGGAGAGAACGTCGGGCCGTTCGAGGTGGAAGAGCAGGAACATCTCGGCGGTCCACTGGCCGAGGCCGCGGATGGCGACGATCTCCGCGATCACCTCCTCGTCGCCGAGCTCCTGCAGGCGGTCCAGCTCCAGCTCGCCGCCGAGGACGTGGGAGGCGAGGTCGCGGACGTATTCGGTCTTGCGGCCGGAGAGGCCGCAGGCGCGAAGCTCCTCCTCCTCGGCCGCGAGCAGCTCCTCCGGGGAGGGCGTCCTGCCGCCGAAGAGGTCGATCACGCGCAGGTAGATCGTCCGCGCCGCTTTCGTCGAGAGCTGCTGGCCGATGATCGCCCGCAGCAGCGCCCCGTAGGCGTCGATCGGGCGCTCCTCCTTGCGGCGCTGCAGCCGGGTCTCGATGTCGATCGGGCCGATCCGCTCGATCAGCGCGGCCATCGTCGGGTCGGAGGCGGCGAGGGCCTTGCGCGCCTTCGCGCTCACCGGCCTTGCCACTGGGGGCGGCGCTTCTCGGCGAAGGCGCGGATGCCCTCGCGGAAGTCCTCCGAGGAGAAGCAGGATTCGCGCAGGACGACGAGCCCGGCCTCCTGCTGCTCGGTCAGTTCCGGGTTGGCGTTGAGGAGGTCGATCGCGTGTTTGTTGCCGCGCATCGAGAGCGGCGCGTTCTGGGCGATCGCGGCGGCGAGGGCGACCGCCTCGTCCGCCACCGCCTCGTCCTCGACGACCTCGTTGACGAGGCCGATCCGCTCCGCCCGCTCGGCCCCGAGGTTGCGCCCGGTCAGGAACAGCTCCTTGGTGTGGGGCAGGCCGATCGTGTCGAGGAACTTGCGCAGGCCGGTGTGGCCGTAGATCAGGCCCAGCTTCGCCGGCGGCATTCCCAGCTTCGCGCCCGCCGCGCAGATCCGCAGGTCGCAGGTGATCGCCAGCTCGAGGCCGCCGCCGAGGCAGTGGCCGTTGATCGCGGCGACGGTCGGCCAGGGGTGCTTGGCGACCGCCTCCATCGCCGCGTGGAAGGGGTGGGCGACGAGCGCCTCGGCGTCGCGCTCGAAGGTCTCCTCGGGGATCGTGGCGATGTCGTAGCCGGCCGAGAACAGCGGCGGCGCGCCGGTGATGAGGACGCAGCGGTTCTCGATCCCGCGGTCGAGCTGGGGCAGGACCTCGGCGATCACGTCGAGGATCTCGTGGTCGAGCGCGTTGCGGCGCTCGGGGTTGGAGATCGTCAGCCGGGCGACGGCCTCCGCCGGGCGGTCGAGGAGGAGCTTGCCGCCCGCGAGCCGCTCGTCCACGCCGCTACTCCAGCACCACGAGGACGTCGCCTTCGCTGACCGCCTGGCCCTCCTCGCAGCGGATCTCCTTCACGACCCCGTCGTCTTCGGACTCGACCGGGATCTCCATCTTCATCGACTCGAGGATGACGACGGTGTCGCCGTCGGAGACCTGGTCCCCTACCGCCACCTCGATTTTCCAGACGTTGCCGGTGATGTGTGCCTCGATGTCTGCCATGGCCGGGGACAATAGCCCGACGATGGGACCTGAGAACGCGGCAGGGGAGGAGGGGGCGCTGGCGGCGATCGTCGCCGCCCGCAACGAGGCCGACCGGATCGCGGAGACGGTGCGGGCGCTGCGGGAGGCGTTTCCCGGGGCGCGGGTCTGGGTCGCCGACGACGCCTCCGAGGACGGGACCGCCGAGGTGGCGATGGCCGCTGGGGCCGAGGTGGTCAGCCGCGGGCGGCCGCACGGCAAGGGCGCCAACGTCACCGCCGCCGCCGAGGCGGCGCTGAGCGTGGAGGCGCC
>Ga0196960_10000274_pt1 | contig 20446 bp, 16 predicted proteins | sample S3v_5metaG_FD_183187 | JGI IMG/M metagenome (GOLD analysis project Ga0196960, IMG submission 183187) | Soil microbial communities from Anza Borrego desert, Southern California, United States - S3+v_5 | ecosystem: Environmental > Terrestrial > Soil > Desert | place: USA: California | collected...
CCTCGGCGACGATCTTGCCGTGGTCGATGATCCCGACCCGGTTGGCGAGCGCGTCGGCCTCCTCCAGGTACTGGGTCGTGAGGAAGACCGTGACGCCGTCGTTCGCCAGCCGCGCCACCTCTTCCCAGAGCGCGGTGCGGCTTTGGATGTCGAGGCCGGTGGTCGGCTCGTCGAGGAAGAGGATGCGCGGCCGGTGGGCGAGCGCCAGCGCCAGGTCGAGCCGGCGCTTCATCCCGCCCGAGTAGCCGCCGACCTTGCGGTCGGCCGCGTAGGCGAGCCCGACCCGCTCCAGCAGCTCGTCGCCGCGGCTCTTGCGCTCGGCCTTGCCGAGGCCGTGGAGGGCGGTCTGCAGGCGCATGTGCTCGCGGGCGCTCAGCAGCGGGTCGAGCGCCGCCTCCTGCAGGGCGGCGCCGATCGTCGCCCGCACCCGCGGCCCTTCGCTGACCACGTCGAAGCCGCCGACCCGCGCGGTGCCGGCGGTGGGAGGGAGGAGGGTGGTCAGCATCAGCACCGTCGTCGACTTGCCGGCGCCGTTGGGGCCGAGGAAGCCGTAGATCTCCCCCGGCGCGACCTCGAGGTCGACCCCGTCGACCGCCCGCGGCCCGTTCTTGAACTCGCGGACGAGGGCTTCCGCCGCGATGCCGCCGTTGCGCCTGGTCTCCGCCATCTCGGCGTCGGAGGCTATCCAGTAGAAATCCTCCCGATGAACGAGCGCACCCGCACCTACAGCTTCGCGATGAACGTCAACAAGCCCGTCGCCTGGTGGGGACGGATGCAGGTCGAGGGCCTGGAGGTGGTGCCCGAGCAGGGGCCGCTGTTGATCCTCGGCAACCACGACAGCCACTGGGACCCGGTGATGGTCGGGATCGCGGCGCTGAAGAAGCGCCAGATCCGCGCCCTCGCCAAATCGGAGCTCTGGGACGTCCGCGGCCTCGCCCCGATCCTCAACGGCATGGGGCAGATCCCGATCCAGCGCGGCAAGGGAGACAAGGACGCGCTGGCGAAAGCGATCGAGACGCTGCGCGCGGGCGCCTGCATCGGCGTCTTCCCCGAGGGCACCCGCTCCCGCGGCAAGGTCCTGCGGGCGCGCAGCGGCGTCGGCCGCCTCGCGCTGGAGGTGCCCGAGGCCCACGTCACCCTGGTCGCGATCGAGGGCACCAGCGACCTCACCGGCTTCCCCCGCCGCCCCCGCATCCGCCTCCGCTTCTTCGACCCCGTCGGCGGCCAGCCCCGCCCCGACGAGGACCCCGGCGCCCTCTCGGCCCGCCTCCTCTCGGAGATCCGCGAGCTCGTCCCGCCCTCGATCTCCTACCGCAAGCGCGCCAAGCTCAGCGGCGTCGCCGAAGACTGAGCTCCCCAGGTCCGGCGGCTATCCGAGGGCGAGCGCACGAGCGATTCGCCTGAGCACGGCCGCGCGTTCGCCGTGGATCTGGTTCCAGGTGACGCGCAGCACCCGGTAACCGGACGCGGCGAGGAGCTGGTCGCGGCGACGGTCGTTCTGGAAGGCGGTCGGCGTCTCGTGCGTCTCGCGCCCGTCCGTTTCGACCACCACGGACTCCTTCTCCCAGAGGAAGTCGACCAGCAGCCGCTCCCCCTCGACGTGCAGCAAAACGTTGCAGCCGGGGCGAGGCAGCCCCATGTCCAAGAGCTGCGGCAGCACCAAGGTCTCGAAGTCGCTGCGCACGTCCGGCGCCTTCCCGTCCTCGCTGCGGTAGGGGACCAGCGCCAGCTCGAGCATCCGCAGCCCGCGCCTGCCCTTCGCATTGCGGATCGCCAGGTCGACCGCGTCGAGGTCGAGCTTCTTGCGGATCGCCGCGCGCCCGACCGTCTTCCGCAGCGTCGCCAGGCCGACCATCCCCGCCAGGTCGACCAAGGTCCGCGCCGGGGTGGTGCACGCCACCCCCTGCCGGCTTTCGACCTCCTCCGCCGTCGGGTACCTGCAGCGCCGGCACCGGATCCCGTCGATCTTCCGCCCCGCCTCGACGGGAACCGTCACGTCGATCAGGGTCGGCCACTTGTCCCAGAGGCCGTGGAGGGCGGCAGCAGTCCCATGCGAGATTGCAGCTCCCTCCCCGCAGGCCAGCAACGCCGCCCGCAGCAACGTGTTCCGCGAGACCGACCGATGCCCCACCGTGTAGACGCCCCGGTGAATCCGGTGCAGCCCGCCCGCCTGTGCCTGGCGCGAAGCAGCACGCATCGAGACTCCTGCGTCTTCAAGCTGCTCAAGCGAGACGACGCCACCTTGCGCCGTGGCGGTGTCTGCGAGCGGCTTCCGCCCCGGCCGTTCGATCCCGCGGTTCTTTTCGGTCGCCATACGACCGTAAGGAACCTCGGAAGGTGTTCTCTCCCCCGGGGCCCATTGCGTGGTTCCTTTCAGACGCTGAGCGACCGAAAGGAACCACGAACTTGGGAGAGACCCCTACTCGAGTTTTCCGATCTTGAAGATTTTCGTCCCGCAGTCCGGGCAGACGCCCTGGATCGCGGGGCGACCGTTCTTCATCGTCACCTCTTTGGCGTCTTTGATCTCGACCTTCTTGCGCTCCTTGACGCAGTAACCCTCAGGCATGAAGGGGCCCTCCTTTCGTTGCCGCCGAACGGCAAATCTCGCGTTCCCCGCGAGGTGGATTGAGGCGAATGTAACGCAGGTTCATGACGCTCTCGCGATACTTCGTAACAATTCACACGAAACGCCGGTACCTCTCGTCAACTACCCTCCTGCCGCAGTCGCAAGCCATCTGAGCCTTCAAGGAGATACGGAATGCCCGAAGCAGTCATCGTCGACACCATCCGCACGCCGATCGGTCGTGCCTTCAAGGGCTCGCTGGCCCAGCTGCGCCCGGACGAGATGGGCGCCTTCGTGGTCGACCAGCTGCTCGAGCGCAACCCCGAGGTCGACCCCGCCCTGATCGAAGACGTCTTCTGCGGCGTCGGCATGCCGCAGGGCCTGCAGGGCTTCAACCTCGCCCGGATCATCTCGCTGCTCTCCGAGAAGCTGCCGCAGGAGGTCAACGGGGTCACCGTCTCCCGCTACTGCTCCTCCAGCCTCGACGCGATCCGCCACGCCGGCAACGCGATCAAGGCCGGCGAGGGCGATGCCTACCTCGCCGTCGGCGTCGAGTTCGTCAGCCGCTACAACGAGCGCACCGAGGCCGCCGGTGGCGACGACCAGAACGACAACCTCAAAGGCAACAACGGCCAGCCCAACGCCTACATCGCGATGGGCGAGACCGCCGTCAACGTCGCGAAGAAATACGAGGTCAGCCGCGCCGACATGGACAAGTTCGCGCAGCGCTCGCAGGAACTGGCGGTGAAGTCGCAGGAAGACGGCTTCTTCGACCGCGAGATCGTCCCGGTGAAGCTGCCCGACGGCAACGAAGTCACCAAGGACGACGGCCCCCGCGCCTCCTCGACCCTGGAGAAGCTCTCCGAACTGCCGGAGGCCTTCGGCGGTGGCGGCGTCACCGCCGGCAACTCCTGCCCGCTCAACGACGGCGCCGCGGCCGTCCTCATCATGAGCGACACGAAAGCCAAAGAGCTGGGCCTCACGCCGCGCGCCCGGATCATCACCGCCGCCACCCACGGCAACGAGCCCGAGCTGATGGGCGTCGCCCCGATCGGCGCGATCAAGAAGGTGCTGGACCGCGCCGGGATGACGATCAACGACGTCGACCGGGTCGAGCTGAACGAGGCCTTCGCCGCCCAGGTGATCCCGATCATGGCCGAATGCGGGATCGACGAAGACAAGCTCAACACCCACGGCGGCGCGATCGCCCTCGGCCACCCGTTCGGGATGACCGGCGCCCGGATCATGGGCACGCTGCTGAACGTGCTCGAGACCGACGACAAGCAGGTCGGCCTCGAGACGATGTGCGTCGCCGGCGGTCAGGGCAAGGCGATGCTCGTCGAAAGAATGAACTGACGATTGATGAATTGACCCGGCTATAGGCGGGCTAACTCATCAATCGATGAACGAGCACATCACCCCGGAGAACATCCGGGCCTTCATCGGCGGCTCTTTCCCCGGGGACCTGGGGATCGAGCCGTTGGAGATCGACGACGAGCGCTCGCGAGGGCGCATCGTCGTCGATCGCCGCCACCTGCACCCGGGCGGCTACGTCCACGGCGGCGTCTGGACCGCGCTCGGCGACACCGTCGCCGCCTGGGCGACGTTCCGCGTCATCCCGCCCGGCCACGACTTCACGACGATCGAGTTGAAGCTGAACGTCTTCGGCTCCGGCCTGCCGGGCGACGAGATCGTCGCCGAGGCGCGCCCCTTGCACGTCGGCCGCAGCACCGTCGCCCTCGAGGTGAAGATCGAGCGCATCCGCGACGGCGAGGCCAAGCTCGCCGGCAACCTGATCGTCACCCAGTTTGTTCTTCCTCCCCGGGGGACCTGACAAAGCAGGTCAAGGACGCAGGGAACGCAGTGTGCTCTGCACACAAGCGACCGAGGACGCAGAGATGCGCAGTCAGGTCACGCGGCGACAGGGCTGAGGCGCGACGCCTCGACGAAGTGGCGGAAGAGCGCCGCCTCGTAGGGACGGTGGACGAGCGTCTCGGCGTGCCACTGGACGCCGATCAGGAAGGGGCGGGAGGGGTCCTCGACCGCCTCGATCGTCCCGTCGGGTGCCCGCGCCGTGATCTTCAGCCCCTCGCCGAGCCGCTCGATCGCCTGGTGGTGGAAGGAGTTGACGTCGAGCTCGTCGGCGACCTCGACCTCGTCGCCCCCCAGCGCCGCCGCCAGCCGGCTTCCCGGCTCGATCTCGATCGGGTGGCTGGTCTGGTCGCCGGGAGCGGACTGCCGGTGGGCGAACTCCGGGGAGAACTCCGGCAGGTGCTGGATCAGCGAGCCGCCGCGGGCAACGTTGAGCGCCTGGGTGCCGCGGCAGATCGAGAGGATCGGCATCCCCCGCGCGTCCGCCTGCCGCGCCACCGCCAGCTCGAAGCGGTCGAGGTCGGGCTCGATCGGACCCAGCTCCGGATGCGGGCGGGCGCCGTAGGTGTCGGGATCGAGGTCGGGCCCGCCGGAGAGGCAGACCCCGTCGAGGCGGTCGAGCAGCGCCCCGATCGCCTCTTCGGGCAGCGGCGGGATCACCATCGGCACCGCCCCGGCCGCCGCCAGCGCCCGCAGGTAGGTGAGGCCGAGGACCATCTCGCGCACCTTCGGCTCGCTCTCGGGGGTCTGCTGGATCCGCTCCGCCTCCCGCACCTCCGACGTCGTCACCCCGATCAGGGGTCGTCCCTGTTGCCCGCCTTGCTTCATGGCTCTGGATTCTCCACCACCCAGGTGTCCTTGCAACCGCCGCCTTGCGAGCTGTTGACGACCATCTCGCCCGCGCCCTGCGCGAAACGGGTCAATCCACCGGCCATCGCCGCCTCCCAACCAGGGCCGCTGAGGACGAACGGGCGCAGGTCGACCCGCCGCGGCCGCAGGCTGCCGCCGCGGATCGTCGGGTGGCTGGAGATCTCGACCGGCTCCTGCGCGATGAAGTGCTCGGGCCGCCGCCGCACCACCCCGACGGCCCGCTTGCGATCGGGCTCGCTCGCCCGCGGCATGATCGTCACCCCGTGGCCGCCGAAGCCGCCGCGCGGCTTGATCACGAGCTCGTCGAGCCGCCCCATCGCCTCCTTCCTTTCCTCCTCGTCGCTGAGGTCGTAGCTCGGGACCGAGCGCAGCAACGGCTCCTCCCCCAGGTAGTAGTCGACCATCCGCTCGACGTAGACGTGGGTGAGCTTGTCGTCAGCGAGGCCGGTGCCGAAGGCGTTGGCGCAGCGCAGTCGCCCCGAGCGCAGCGCCGGCACCAGCAGCTCCCCGAGCGCGGTGAGGCTGCCGTCGGGCTCGCAGAGGCGGTCGGCGTCCTGGCGGCGGTAGATCACGTCGATCTGCAGGCGTCCCTTCGAGCTGCGCCCGAACAGCCGCCCTTTTGACACCTCGAGCTGGTCGGGGGTGAAGATCGGCAGCCCGAGCGCGCGGCCGATCCGCTCGTGCTCGTACCAGGCGCCGTTCTCCGGCCCGTCCGAGACCAGCGCCGCGCACGGTTCCTCGCGTCCCTCGGGGGCGGCGGCGCGGATCGCCTCGCCCAGCTTCTCCAGGTACCCTCCGAGCGGGCGCGGCCGGCCCGGCAGGCCGAGTTCCGGCTCGACGATCTCCCGCACGGCGAGGGCGTAGCAGGAGCCGGACGGCATCCGCAGGTTGTCCTCGAGGACGCGCAGCTCGCCGTCCCCGTCGCGGATCAGGTCGAGCCCCGCGACCGTGGCCGGCGGCGCCCCCGAGTCGAGCAGCCCCTGCATCGCCGGCTCGTAGCCCTCGCAGGTCTCGAGCAGGCGGCGCGGCACGACCCCGTCGTCGAAGATCCGCTGCGAGCCGTAGGCGTCGGCGATGAAGGCGTTGAGGGCGCGGGCGCGCTGCAGCAGCCCCGCCTGCAGCGACTCCCACTCCGCCGCGTCGATCAGCCGCGGCACCGGGTCCACCGCGATCGGCCTGCCTTCGCCGAAGGTGAGGCCGCTGTCGGCGACCCTCGCCTCGACCCGCCGGCGCAGCTCGGCGAGGTCCTGCCGCCCGAGTTCCTCCAGCAGCTCCGCGTACAGCGGCCGCGGCTCCCCGTCGGGCTCGAAAGCCTCGTCGAAGCAGTCGGGTTCGGCCGGGTAGGCGGGAGCGCTCACGCTCCCGTTTCTACCCGCTCCCCGGGCACTTCCAGCCGTTCGATCTGGGGCAGCCGCCAGAGCAGGCTGGCGATCGTCAGCCCCGCCGCGGCCGAGAGCAGGGCGAGGAACCACTGCCCGGAGCTGAGCATCGTCATCTCGAAGAAGTCGCGCACCGGACCGATCCCGAGGGCGAGGGCGAAGAGCGCGGCGAGGCTGATCACCATCACCAGCATGTAGCCCTGGACGGCGATGTGCTCGCGGCCGGGCCCGCGCTCGAGCAGCAGCACGAAGGCGAGGCCGAGCACGATCAGCGTCGTCGTCGCCGCGGTGCGGCCGTCCTCGAGGGAGCCGCCGGCGAGGGTGTCGACGAGGAAGAAGGAGAGGATCGAGCCGGCCGCCGTCGCCAGCCCGGCCGGGACCGCGAAGGCCGCCAGCGCCCGCAGCAGCCGGCCGCGGTAGAGCGGCCCGTCGGAGGGCATCAGCGCCAGCACGAAGGAGGGGATGCCGATCGTCAGCAGCGCCGCGATCGTCAGGTGGCGGGGGAGGAAGGGGAAGGCCAGCCCCGGCACTGCGACGAGCAGGATCAGCGCCGCGGCGTAGATCGTCTTGGTCAGGTAGAGCCGGCCGAGGCGGTGGATGTTGCGGGCGATCCGCCGCCCCTCGCCGACCGCCTCGGGCAGCCGCTCGAACTGGTCTTTGAGCAGGACGACGTCGGCGACCCCTTTGGTCACCTGCGTCCCCGAGCCCATCGCCACCGCCATCCGCGCCCGCTTCAGCGCTGGCACGTCGTTGACCCCGTCGCCGATCATCGCCACGTAGCGGCCGGCGGCGACCAGCGCCCCCACCAGCGCTTTCTTCTGCTCGGGCTTGATCCGGCAGAAGATCGTGTTCTCCAGCGCGACCTTCTTCAGCGCCTCGGGGTCGTCGGGCAGGTCCGGCCCCTCGACCACCCCCGCGTCCCGTGGCACGCCGACCGCGAAGGCGACCGCGGTCACGGTCGCCGCGGCGTCGCCGGAGATCAGCTTCAGGTCGACTTCCTCCCTGCGCATCGTCTCGATCGTCTCCGCCACGTCCGGGCGCAGCGTCTCCTCCAGCACGACCAGCGCCAGCGGGGTCATCCGCGGCGCCCCGCCCGCGGCCGGATCCTCCGGCAGCGCCTCGCCCGTCTGCCCGAAGACGACGACGCGCCGCCCCGCCGCGGTCTCCTCTTCGAGCTTGCCGGCGAGCCGCGGCGGCAGCGTCAGCGCCCCGGAGCCGGCGAGGACGTCCGGCGCCCCCATCACGTAGGTGACGTCGCCGGAGCCGCCGTCGAGGGAGACGCCGCTCCACTTCCACTCCGAGGAGAACGGCACCTCGCTGCGCACCGCCGCCGGCCGGCCCGGGAACTCCTGGGCGATCGTCTCCAGCGTCTTGTTGCGGTCCCCGGCGCTGGCCGCGAACCGCCCCAGCGCCGCCGCCCCGGACTTCGGGTCGACCCCGTCTGCGTACTCGACCCCGGTCAGGCGCAGCTCGCCCGCGGTCAGCGTCCCGGTCTTGTCGACGCAGATCGTGTCGACCGAGGCGAGGCTCTCGGTCGCGCTCATCTGCTGGACCAGCGTCCCCCGTTTCGCCAGCCGCATCGCCGCGACCGCGAAGGTGACGCTCATCAGCAGCACCAGCCCCTCGGGGATCAGGGTGATCAGCCCCGCCGTCGCCGTTTGCGCCGCCTCCTCGAGGTGGACGTTGCGCAGGTTGAGGCTGAGGATCAGCACCACCGCCAGCGGCAGCATCAGGTAGGTCGAGGCGACGATCACCCGGTTGACCTCCTCCTGCAGCGGCGAGGGCGGGTGGCGGAAGGTCTTCGCCTCGCCCGCGAGGCGGCCGGCGTAGCTCTGCTCGCGCACCGCGTCGATCACGTAGTGGCCGGAGCCCGAGACGCAGAAGGAGCCGGAGAGGACGCGGTCGCCGCCGTCCTTGCGGATCCCGTCGGACTCGCCGGTCAAAAGCGACTCGTCCATCGTCATCCCGCGCGAGGCGATCACCTCGCCGTCGGCGACGAGCTGGTCGCCCGGGCTGACCTGGACCACGTCGCCCGGCACCACCTCGTTCGCGGTCAGCTCGACCACGGCGCCGTCGCGGACGACGCGGGCGCGCGGCGCGACCAGCACGGCGATTTCGTCCAGCGTTTCCTTCGCCTTCTTCTCCTGGTAGATGCCGATCCCGGAGTTGACGATCGCGATCACGCCGAAGAGCGCGTCGGCCCAGAGCCCGAGACCGATGTTGACGACGAAGAAGGCCGCGATGATCGCGTTGAAGAGCGTGAAGACGTTGGCGGCGACGATGCTCGCCAGCGAGCGCGAGGAGTCCTCCGGCGGCGGCCCCAGCTTGTGCAGCCGCGCCGCCGCCTCCTTGCCGGAGAGTCCTTGCTCGGCGGTGGGTCGGCCGTTGCCCATGGCTCTATTCAATAGGGTGCGGAAACGATGGGCCTGAAGCTCGGACTAAACCTCGGCTACTGGGGCATCGGCCCCGCCGGCGAGGAGGCCGCGGAAGTCGTCCTCGCCGCCGAGGGCCTCGGCTACGAGTCGGTCTGGGCGGCCGAGTCCTACGGCTCCGACGTCGTCAGCGTCCTCGCCTGGCTCGCGGCGCGGACCGAGAAGATCAACCTCGGCGCGGCGATCATGCAGGTGCCGGCGCGCCCGCCCGCGGCGGCGGCGATGGCCGGGGCAACGATCGACAAACTCTCCGGCGGCCGCTTCCTCTTCGGTTTCGGCCCCTCGGGCCCGCAGGTCTCAGAGGGCTGGTACGGGGTGCCGTACGCCAAGCCCTGGGGCCGCACCCGCGAGTACATCGAAGTCGTGCGCGAGATCATCGCCCGCGAGGGGCCGGTCGACCACCAGGGGCAGCACTACACGCTGCCGCTGCCCGGGGGGGAGGGGAAGCCGCTGAAGCTGAACTTCCACCCGCTGCGCAACGAGATCCCCGTCTTCGTCGGCGCGATCGGGCGCAAATCGGTGGAGATGGCGGCGGAGATCTGCGACGGCTGGATCCCGATCTTCTTCAGCGTCGACGCCTTCGAGGAGACCTGGGGCGAGCACCTGGAGGCCGGCTTCGCCAAGGGCGGCCGTCAGCGCTCCGACCTCGAGGTCAGCCCCTCGCTGCAGGTCGCGATCGACGGCGATCTGGAGGCGGCGAAGAACGTCGTCAAGGCCGGGCTCGTCCTCTACTTCGGCGGCATGGGCAGCCGCAAAACCAACTTCTACGTCGACCTCGCCCACCGCTTCGGCTTCGGCGAGGTCGCCGACGAGGTCCAGCAGCTCTTCCAGGACGGCGACCGGGCCGGCGCCTTCGCAGCGATGCCCGACGAGATCGTCGAGGCGACCTCGCTGGTCGGGACCGAGGCCGAAGTGGCCGAGCGGGTGGAGCGGTTCCGCGGCGCCGGCATCGATCGGCTGATCGTCTCCCCGGTCCACGTCGAGCGCTCCGAGCAGCTCCACACGCTTGAGCGCCTGGCCGCCTTAGCGGGGGTCTCTGCCTGATTGGCGGGGGTCGGGACGCGCTCCCGACCTGATCGCATAATCTTCCGCGCCGCGCATGAAGATCGGAGTGCCGAAAGAGACCGCAGAGGGCGAGCGCCGCGTCGCGCTGATCCCCGACGTGGTCAAATCGCTGAAGAAGAACGAGAAGGTCGACGTCGTCGTCGAGTCCGGGGCCGGCGAGGCCGCCGGCCACACCGACGCCGCCTACCAGGAGGCCGGGGCCACGGTCGGCGCCGCCGACGCCGCCTGGGGGGCCGACATCGTCCTCCACGTCGCCGTGCCGAGCGCGGACGACATCTCGAAGCTGAACGGCAACCAGCTGCTGATCTCCCACCTCAACCCCTGGGTCGCGGCCGACACCAACAAAGCGCTTGCGAGCGCCGGGGTCACCGCCTTCGCGATGGAGGCGATCCCGCGGACGACCCGCGCCCAGGCGATGGACGCGCTCTCCTCGCAGGCCGCCGCCGCCGGCTACGCCGCCACCCTGATCGGCGCCCGCGAGTCCGGCCGCTTCTTCGGGATGATGACCACCGCCGCGGGCACGGTCCCGCCCGCCAAGGTCCTCGTCCTCGGCGCCGGCGTCGCCGGCCTCCAGGCCGTCGCCACCGCCAAGCGCCTCGGCGCGATCGTCACCGGCTTCGACATCCGCCGCGCCGCCTGGGAGCAGATCGCCTCGCTCGGCGGCCGGCCGCTGGAACTCGACTTCATCCCCGACGCGGAGGGGGAGGGCGGCTACGCCCGGCCGCTGACCGACGAGGAGAACGCGCAGGTGCGCGACGCCCTCGCCGAGAACGCCGCCAAACAGGACATCATCGTCACCACCGCCGCGATCCCCGGCCGCCCGGCGCCGCTGCTGATCACCGCCGAGGGCGTCCGCAACATGGCCCCCGGCTCGGTGATCGTCGACCTCGCCGCCGAGACCGGCGGCAACTGCGAGCTGACCGAGCCCGGGCAGACCGTGGTCGAGAACGGGGTGAAAGTGATCGGCCCGCGCAACCTCCCCTCGGAGATGCCGGCGCCCGCCTCCCAGCTCTACGCCAAGAACCTCGAGAACCTGCTCGGCCTGATCGTCACCGACGAGGGCGAGGTCAAGGTCGACTTCGAGGACGACATCATCGCCGCGGCCTGCATCACCCAGGGCGGCGCGATCAAGAACGAGAGGGCAGCGCAGTAGCCATGGACCTGATGACCGAGATCACGATCTTCGTGCTCGCCGTCTTCGTCGGCTTCGAGGTGATCTCGAAGGTCCCGACCACCCTGCACACGCCGCTGATGTCGCAGACCAACGCGATCCACGGCATCGTCATGCTCGGCGGCCTGATCGTCGTCGGCTTCGCCGACGACGGTCTCGAGTACGTGATCGGCACGATCGCGATCGCCTTCGGCACGATCAACATCGTCGGCGGCTTCATGGTCACCGACCGGATGCTCGGCATGTTCAGCAAAAAGCCGCGGCCGAAGGCCGGGGCTGACGGGAAGGGCGGCGCCTGATGGTCCGCGCCGTGCTCGAGCCGGGCGGCGACGCGTCGACCGCCCTCTACATCCTCGCCTTCGTCCTCTTCATCCTCGGGATCAAACAGGGCACCCACCCGACCACCGCCAAACGCGGCAACCTCGTCGCCGCCGTCGGCATGGCGATCGCCGTCGTCACCACGCTCCTGCTCGACGGGATGGGCAACTGGGGCCTGATCGCCCTCGGCCTCGGGATCGGCACCGCGATCGGCGTCATCGCCTCGATCCGCGTCCAGATGACCGAGATGCCGCAGATGGTCGCCCTCTACAACGGGGTCGGCGGCGGCGCCATCGCGCTGATCGCCTGGGCCGAGATCCGGCACGGCATCTCCCTCCACCACGAGATCCCGCTCGACTCGCTGATCCCGATCCTCTTCGCCGCCGTCGTCGGTTCGGTCTCCTTCTGGGGCTCGAACATCGCCTTCGCCAAGCTCCAGGACCTGATCCCGACCCGGCCGATCGCCGCGCCCGGCCAGCAGGTGATCAACGCCCTGCTGGTGATCGCGATCGTCGTCATCTGCGTGATCCTCGCGATCGACAACGAATCGCCCTCGGAGGGCCTCTTCATCCTCCTCCTGATCCTCGCGGCGCTGCTCGGCAACCTCGTCGTCCTGCCGATCGGCGGCGCCGACATGCCGGTCGTGATCTCGCTTCTCAACGCCTTCACCGGCCTCTCCGCCGCGGCCGCCGGCTTCGCGCTCGACAACGTCGCGCTGATCGTCGCCGGAACCCTCGTCGGCTCCTCGGGAACGATCCTCACCCTGGAGATGGCGACCGCGATGAATCGCTCGGTCGGCAACATCCTCTTCTCCGGCTTCGGCGGCGCCCCCGCCGGCGGCGGTGGGGGCGGGGGCGAGGAAAAGCCCCACGTCTCGATCGGCGCCCAAGACGCGGCGATCAAGCTCGCCTACGCCGACTCGGTCGTGATCGTCCCGGGCTACGGCCTCGCCGTCGCCCAGGCCCAGCACGCGATCAAGGAGGTCGCCGACGAGCTCGAAAAGCGAGGCGTCACCGTCAACTACGCGATCCACCCGGTCGCCGGTCGTATGCCGGGCCACATGAACGTCCTCCTCGCCGAGGCCGACGTCGCCTACGAGAACCTCAAGGAGATGGAGGAGATCAACCCGGAGATGCCGCGCACCGACGTGGCGGTGGTCGTCGGCGCCAACGACGTCACCAACCCGGCGGCGAAGAACGACCCCGACTCGCCGATCGCCGGGATGCCGATCATCGAGGTCAACGAGGCCCAAGAGGTGATCGTGATCAAGCGCTCCCTCAGCCCCGGCTTCGCCGGCATCGACAACGACCTCTTCTACGAACCGAACACCTCGATGCTCTTCGCCGACGCCAAACAGGCCGCGGCGGACATCGCCTCCGAGATCCAGAACCTCTAGACGCCGGCCCCTAAACGAGGGGTCAGCGTTAAAGAATCCTTTCTCGAATATCGAGGTAGGAGAGCCCGCCGGGGAAAGGTACGTTCCCCAGTCCATAGGGGGGTTCGAGTAGTTGCGGGTTTGTTGCGGCGCTCGATGCCCATCGGTCTAAACAGGAGGCATCGGAATGAAAAAGGCTCTCGCCGCACTCACCGTTCTAATCGCGCTGCTACTGCCGGCGGCTTTCGCCGCGCCGGCCGGCGCCAACGAAGCCGAAGAAGTCTCGGCTGTCGCGGTCACCGACCCCCTCAACCGCAGCGAAAACCCGCTCTCGAACGGAGGGCAGTGGCAGGTCTTGAACTGGGCCGCGAGCACCGGCGTCGACACGACTTCCGGGTGGTACACCTCCTCCGCCCATCCCACCGTGGTCGGCGCCTACTGGAACGCGCAGGCCTCCGACGCGGGGGGAGGTGACGCCGCCGGGCTGACCATGAGCACCGGCCCGAGCATCGAAAGCCGCTACCTCTCGGTCTGGCTCAACATGCCCAGCCCGAGCACCGCCAAGTCGGGCTACCAGCTGCGTTGGACCGTGAATTCCGGGAGCAGCACCTACACGGTGAAACTCTCCAAGTGGGTCGCCGGGACCGAGACCGTCCTCGCCTCCAACTCCTCGGTGTCGATCCCGAGCGGGACGCGGATGATGATCTCCGACAACGGCGGCACCGTCACCGCCTGGATGGGCAGCAGCTCGCCCCTCACCTCGATCCTCAGCGCCTCCGATTCGACCTACTCCTCCGGCTACGCCGGCATCGAGGGCTCCGGCAACATCAGCCGCTCGACCGACTTCCGGCTCAACAGCTACTCCAAGGCCAAGATTCTGGCGCTGCCGGTCCGCGACGACCTCCATCGCGAAGAAAGGCCTCTCTCCAACGGCGGCAAATGGTCGCAGCCCCTCTCCGCCGAAAAAATCGGCGGCGCCTGGAACATGACCAACAGCTGGATCGGCTACGGCTCCTGGTACTCGACCCTCAGCTCCGCCTACTGGAACCCGGAAACCTATTCCGAGGGCAATGACGGGGTCGGCGTCGCCGCGACGATGACGGTGACCCCGGCGAACGGCGAGTGGATGGCCGTCTACCTGCACGGGAACAACCTCCAGGGGAGCGAGTCCAAATACGAAGCGCGCTGGACCGCGACCGCCACCGCCGGCACCTACACCCTGGATCTGGCGGAGGTCGCCGCCGGCACCAGGACCGTCCTCGTCACGCGATCGGCGACGCTCGAACTCGGCAGCACGATCGCCCTCACCGCCAAGCAGGGCGGCCTGAGGATCTGGGCGGGCAAAGCGCCGAACCTGGCGCCGATGCTCACCGCCAACGACTCCTCGTTGAACAGCGGCTACGCGGGCATCTCCGCCTACGGCGGCCAGCCCACGGCCGACAATTTCCAGGCCGGGGTGCTCGCCAACGACACGACGGCCCCTGTCGCGCCGACCGTGAGCGGGGTCAGCCCCGCGAGCCCGGCGAACAACAACTCGCCGAAGGTCATCGGCAGCGCCGAGGCCGGCTCGACGGTGAAGCTGTACACGAACAGCAGCTGCACCGGGACGGCAGCGGCGACGGGAACCGCGGGGGCGTTCGCCTCGCCGGGGATCGCCGTCACCGTCGCCGACGACTCGACGACGACGTTCTACGCGACCGCGACGGACGCGTCCTCGAACGTCTCGCCGTGCTCGACCACCTCGGTCACCTACATCGAGGACTCGACGTCGCCCGCGGCGCCGACGGTCAGCTCGACCAACCCGGCCTCCGGCGCCGACAACAACTCGCCGAAGGTGATCGGCAGCGCCGATTCCGGGACCACGGTCAAGCTGTACACGACCTCGAACTGCACCGGCACCGTCGCCGCAACCGGCACGGCTGCCGCGTTCGCCTCGCCCGGCCTCACGGTCAGCGTCGCCGACAACACGACGACGACCTTCCGGGCCACCGCGACCGACGCGGCCGGCAACGTCTCCGCCTGCTCGACCAGCTCGGTCAGCTACCAGGAGGCGACGCCGAAGGTCTACTGGGGTTCCTGGATCGACGGCAACGTCTACGACCCGCCGCAGACCACCTACGGAGACGCGCCCTGGGACGGCAACACCTGGGACTTCTTCGAGGAAAACGCCGGCAAGGAGGTCTCGATCCTCCACTTCGGCCAGCCCGCGCCGTGGAACCAGGCCTTCGCCGAAGGCCCGCTGAAACTGACCCGCGAACGCGGTGCGATCCCGCTGATGGACATGGACCCCGACGGCGTCACCCTGAAAGAAATCATCGAAGGGAAAAAAGACACCAGCCTCAAAACCTGGGCCCAGGCGGTCAAAAACTACGGTCACCCGTTCTTCTTCCGCTGGGCCTGGGAGATGAACGGCACCTGGTTCCAGTGGGGTAAAGAATCGGCCTCGAACCCGGCGCTCTACAAGGAAGCCTGGTGGCACCTGCACGACCTCGTCGAAGAAGCAGGGGCGACCAACGTCACCTGGGTCTGGTGCCCGAACATCCTCCACACCGGCGGCACCTCGCTCTCGAGCCTCTACCCGGGAGATGAATACGTCGACTGGACCTGCATGGACGGGTACAACTTCGGCACCAACCCGGCCCAGCCGGACACGTGGAAGAGCTTCTCGACGGTCATCAGCGCGACCTACAACGAACTGCTCTCCATCTCTCCGAACAAGCCGATCATGATCGGGGAGACCGGCTCCAGCGAGTACGGCGGCAACAAGGCCAACTGGATCACCGACGCGTTCGCGACCCAGCTCCCGACCCACTTCCCGAAAGTGAAGGCGGTTGTCTGGTTCAACAAATACGAAAACGGCAAAGACTGGCCGATCGAGTCATCGACCGCGGCGGAAACCGCATTCGCCAACGCGATCGCCTCGACGTACTACGCGGGGAACAACTACGGGAGCCTGCCCACGCTCACGAAGATCCAGCCTCTGCCTTAAACGGGGGGTCCGCTCAGGGACCGGGGCCGACGCCGGGGACGCGCCAAGTGCGCTCCCCGGCGTCGACGTTCGGGCTCGCGAGCTCCGCGGCGAGTTGCCGGACGGCCGCGGCGCCGCGGACGACGAGGGCGCTGCCGACCCGCCGGGGCAGCTCGGCGACGAAGGCGGTACCCCGGGGGAGGCGGCGGTTCTGCCAGCGCGAGGCGCTGCCGGGGTAGCGGCCGGGCAGGTCGACGAGAGGGAGGCCGATCAGCTCGGCGAAGCGGCGGGCGGCGAAGGGGTCGCCGCGCGGCCGGTCGATCAGGCCGAAGGGCTGGTGGAACCAGATCGTCAGGTCGGGCCTGGTGCGGAGGATGAGCCGGCGGGCGACCCGGGACTCGGGCTCGGAGAGGGGGCCGGGACCGGAGTATTCGCCGCCGGTGAGCGGTCGCCAGTCGAAGGGGAAGTTGCGGTTGAGGTCGACGCCGTGGGCGTTGCCCCGGGTGCCAGCGGCGACGCCGTCGGGGTTGATCGTGGGGACGATCAGGAGCTCGGCCCCGGGCGGCGCCCCCGCCCCGACCAGTCGCCGCGTGATCCGCATCCCCGCCGCCTCGTTGCCGTGGGTGGCGCCGACCACGAGCATCCGCACGGCCGCGTCCGGCGAGCCGCTGCGGATGCTGACGATCGGTCGCCCCTGGACCGAGCGGCCGATCACCTGTCGTTCGGCCGCCGTCGCCAGCTCGGCGCTCGAGCACCAGCAGGCGAAAAGCACCAGAACCGCGGCGCCCCATCGAAGTCGTAGCCGTTCCGACACGCAACCGGCACTCTAGGCACCCACGCGTATGACCTTGCTCCCTAGCTTCGGTCCATGCGGTCGGAGCGGGGACAGGGGACGGTCGAGTGGGTCGGGCTGGTGCTGCTCGTCTCCCTCGCGATGCTGGCGATGGTGGCCGCCGGGGTGCGGGTACCTGGAGCCTCGCTGGCGCGGGCGGTGGCGGACCGACTCCTCTGCGCGGCGGCGCTGGCAGACAGCTGCGGCGACGAGCCGGCGCTGATCGCCGCCTACGGCACCGAGCTCGGGAAGCTGGTCCGCGACCACATGCCGGCGCTGGTCTTCGAGCAGGGGTCGAGCGCGCTGCCGGTCGACTTCCGTCGCTGTCGCAGCAGCGCCTGCAGCGACGGGGCGGGGGAGGGCCTGGTCAGCCGCAGCGACGAGGGCCTGCCGGTGACCGCCTTCGTCCACGTGGTCGACTGCCGCGAGGGCGAGGCGGAGCGGACCGAAGCCGAAGGCGCCGACTGCTCCGGCAAGCGCGCCGGCAGCCTCTACGTCCAGTACTGGACCTACTACGCCGACTCCGCCACCCTCCGCGACGTCCCCGTCGCCGGCGGGAAGGGCTACACGCCGACGACTGGGAGTCGGTCCAGCTCCGCTTCGGCCCCGACGGCCAAGTCGACCAACGCGCCTCCTCTCACCACGGCTACAACTACACCCGCGGCAACGCCAACTGGGCCTCCGACACCGGCCTCCTCTCCCAAGTCGGCTGGGGCCCCGAGACCCGCCTCCTCTTCGTCTCCGGCGGCAGCCACGCCGGCCGAGCCCGCGACCTCGCCGCAGTCACCCGCTTCACCCCCGGCGACCGAGTCCACCTCATCCCCCTAGAGGAAATCGCCGCCACCGACACCACCCCCTTCGCCGTCTCACCGCCCTGGCTGAAGAAGGTCTGGCGCGACCCCGAGGCGGAGGGAACTGCTTGAAAACGCGAGGTCGCTAGACGCATGGGGCACTGCACCTTTAGGGTGTGCTCGATGCTGGCATCCATATTCAAAGACATCGCAAGTATCACCCCCCTCGCGATCGCGCTGCTGGTCTTCATTTCCTTATGGACCTTTCGCAAGGAGATCAAGTTGGTGCTTAAGCGCGTGAGCCGCATCGAGGCAAAACGTAATGACACCTCGTTAAGCGCTGATCTCAACCACGCGCCAGAGGACTCTGCTGGAGAGTCTGCCGGTAACAAGGTAGTGGAGCTTGAAGAGCCAGCTGAGGATTCAGTAGATGAGAAAGCCGTGACCGGAATTGATCCCCCCGCGGAATCCTCGACTACTGATGTCGAACCTTCAGAGCTTCGTGATCAGATGATCAAGGCTTACCGAAGGGGCGACAAGGGGACGGGGGACAGCGCATTTGCTCGGCTTGAGAGCCTTGAGCAGGATCCGACCGAACAACATCGAGACCGCCTTAGGCGTTCGGCGGCAGCTTTTATTGGTGGTGTTGATGAAAACGCTCTTGATGAATTGCGGGCTGAAGCTGTTGATTCCAAAGATCCTGGATTGGCATGGCGGCTCATTGGAGCCTGCCTTGATGCCATTCAGAAACCTATTGATGCAGCCGCTGCGTATGCAACCTCCATTGAAAGGTCTACTTCTCCTAAAGAAAAAGCTGCGGTGGCACGACTTCGAGCTGGAAGCTTGACGAAGGCGGGGGAAGTTGCCAGCGCTATTAGCGAGCTTGGTAAAAGGCTGGCTGAAGAGGATGATGAAGACGCGCTGGAGGAGCTATGGCAGGGACTGGCTGAGGCCTATGAGAAAGCTGATGAAACTCTGTCTCGTGCCCTTGCCCTTCACGAGGTGGCGAAGCTGGCGGGCAATGATTCGAGAAAGTGGTTTCGAGCTGGATACGCGTACTCATTGACCAACCGAGACGCTCTAGCACTCATGGTGATTCATTGTTACGAAACTGCTCTTAGGTTTGAGCCAGATCACGCTGCTTCGCTCAATAACCTCGGTGTGGCGCTTCTGCAGGCTGATCTTAAGGTTCAAGGAATTAAGCGGTACAAGTTGGCAGCAACTGCCGGAAGCACCCTTGCAATGGCAAATATGGCGCAAAGTTATCTCAGCGTGGGTTTTGCCGAGGAGGCTGAGAAGCTGCTGGAAGAAGCATCTTCTTTGCCCTTCCCTGATGAGAAGGTAGCGCGAGTGAATGCAGAATTAGCCTCCACTAGAAAAGAGCAGATGAAAAGGGTGGAAAAGATTAATGATGAGGCTAACCTAGTTGCTCAATTTATGGGTAAATATGGGTCGGCAAGGTTGAAGTCTTTTCCGGGGCTCCCGAGCGACCTTGTGGTGGAAGGGAAAGAAGTTGATTTGCAGGTGGAAGGGACTTCCATTACTGCCACTTGGAAGGAGGGGAATTTTCGATCTCACCGGCGCTTCACTGGAACCATCAGAGGCGCGACGATTGCAGGCTCATTTGAGAAAGAGGCTTTCTCTATGCAAGAGAGCATCTCATGGGAGCCTGATGGGACTGCCTACGGAGTAATTTCGAGCACCGGAGATATAGTTGAGACTGTGAAACTTCGAGAAGACCGGACCGCGGAATTCTTGAACTTTACGCAGGCTAAGTAGAAGGTTTAAGTCGCCGGCACCTGCTGGGTGATGCAGTGGATGTTGCCGCCGCCGAGGAGGATCTCGCGGGCCGGGACGCCGACGACGTCGCGGTCGGGGAAAGTGCGGCGGAGGATCGTTGCCGCCTCGTCGTCGTGGCGTGGGTCGAGCAGGGGGAAGACGACGCGGGAGTTGCCGAGGTAGAAGTTGACGTAGGAAGCCGCCATGCGGTCGCTGGCGCTGCGGGGCTGGGTGCCCTCGGCGGCGTCGACGCCGCTGGCCTCCTCGGCGGAGATCTGCAGGGGGCCGGGGGAGGGGAGGAGGATCACTTCCAGGGAGCGGCCCTTGGCGTCGGTCACGGCTTCCAGCCGCTCGCGGGCGTCGCGGGAGATCGGGTGCTGCGGGTCGTCGGGGTCGTCGCTCCAGGTCAGCAGCACCGTCCCCGGCCGGGCGAAGCAGGCGAGGTTGTCGACGTGGCCGTCGGTCTCGTCTTCGAAGACGCCCGCCCCGAGCCAGATCACCTTCTCGGCGCCGAGGTAGTCGAGCAGGGCGCGTTCGATCTGCTCGCGCGAGAGGTCCGGGTTGCGGTTGGGGTTGAGCAGGCACTCTTCGGTCGTCAGCACCGTGCCCTCGCCGTCGACGTGGATCGCCCCACCCTCGAGGACGATCGGCGCCCGGTAGCGGTCGCAGCCCTCGATCTCCAGCACCTTCGCCGCCACGCGGTCGTCGCGGTCCCAGGGGAAGTAGAGCCCGCCCTCGGTTCCGCCCCAGGCGTTGAAGCGCCAGTCGACGCCGCGCCGTCCGCCGTCGCCGTCGACGAGGAAGGTCGGGCCGTGGTCGCGGATCCAGGCGTCGTCGGTCGAGACCTCGACCACGCGCACCTGCGGCGGCAGCATCGCCCGGCAGTTCTCGAACTGGGCGTCGGAGACCGCCATCGTCACCGGCTCGGAGGCGGCGATCGCCTCGGCCACCGCCGCGTAGGCCTCCTGCGCGGGCTTCGCCCCCAGGCGCCAGTTGTCCGGCCGCTCCGGCCAGGCCATCCAGCAGCCGGC
>Ga0196960_10000275_pt1 | contig 20402 bp, 18 predicted proteins | sample S3v_5metaG_FD_183187 | JGI IMG/M metagenome (GOLD analysis project Ga0196960, IMG submission 183187) | Soil microbial communities from Anza Borrego desert, Southern California, United States - S3+v_5 | ecosystem: Environmental > Terrestrial > Soil > Desert | place: USA: California | collected...
GTCGTCGCCCGCACGAGAGCCGCACCGACATCCGTGAGGTCTGGCTGACCATGGACGGCGGCCAGAGCGAGGCCAACGAGCAGGCCGTGGTCGACGCGCTCGGCGTCAACCCGGCGATGAGCGTCATGGACCGCCAGGGCATCCGGGACATGTTCGGCGGGTTCATCAACACGGCACTGAACATCATGTACGCGCTGCTGGCGATGGCCCTGGTCATCGCGGTCCTCGGCGTCGTCAACACGCTGGCCATGTCCGTCTTCGAACGCCAGCAGGAGATCGGCATGCTGCGGGCGATCGGCCTGGACCGCCGCAGGGTCAAGCGCATGATCCGGCTGGAGGCCGTCGTCATCTCGCTCTTCGGAGCGGTGGTCGGCGTGGGCCTCGGCACGTTCCTCGGCTGGGCGGTCGGGAAGAGCCTGTCCGCCTCCATCCCCGGCTACGCCCTGGTCATCCCGTGGGACCGGCTCGCCCTCTTCCTGGTCCTCGCGGGCCTCGTGGGTGTGCTGGCCTCGCTGTGGCCGGCCCGGAGCGGCGCGAAGCTGAACATGCTCACCGCGATCAAGACGGAGTAGCCGTACGACGGGGAAGGGGCGGTACCCGCAGTGCGGGTACCGCCCCTTCCGTGTTCCCGGGTCAGGCGTCCGCGGACGCCGTCCAGGCGCGGGCCCGCAGCGGCATGCCCGCCGCGCCGCCCTCCCCCGGACGCACCGCGAGGATCTGGTCGACGCCGATCCTGTTGTGCTCGAAGGAGAGCGCGGAGGCGGCCATGTAGAGCCGCCACACCCTCGCCCGTCCGGGCGAGGTGGCCCGTACGGCCTCCTTCCAGTTCTTCTCCAGGTTGGCCACCCACTGACGCAGGGTCAGGGCGTAGTGCTCGCGGATCGCCTCGACGTCCCGGGCTTCGAAGCCCGCCTCCTCCAGGGTGGCGACGGTGCGGCCCACCGGGGCGAGCTCCCCGTCGGGGAAGACGTAGGCGTCGATGAAGTCGTCCACGTGGTAGGCCGACTCGTCCTTCTCGGGCCGGCGGGCGATCTGATGGTTGAGGAGCCGGCCGCCGGGCCTGAGGAGTGCGTAGAGGTCGTCGGCGTACTCACGGAAACGGACCGTTCCGACGTGCTCGGCCATGCCGATCGAGGAGATGGCGTCGTACGGCCCGTCCCTGACGTCCCGGTAGTCCTGGACGCGGATCTCGATCCGGTCGGCGAGCCCCTCCTCGGCGATGCGCTTGCGGGCGAAAGCGGCCTGTTCGGCGGAGAGGGTCACTCCGGTGACCCGGGCGCCGTACTCCCGGGCCGCGTGGATGGCCATGGAGCCCCAGCCGCAGCCGACGTCGAGGAGGCGGTCGCCCTCCTTGAGGGCGAGCTTGCGGCAGACGAGGTCGAGCTTGTCGCGCTGGGCGTCCTCCAGGGTGCCGCCGGCCTGCCAGTAGGCGCAGGAGTAGACCATGGACGGGCCGAGGACCATCGCGTAGAAGTCGTTGCCCACGTCGTAGTGGTGGCTGATGGCTTCCTTGTCACGGCGTCTGGTGTGCAGCGGCCCGGTGCGGCGGCGGACCTCCTCGGCCGGCGGGGGCGGCGGCGGCCAGGGCCCGGCCAGTTGGACGAGGCCGGCGGCGAACGCCCGCACCTTCGGGTCGCGGACGGGGTGGACCCTGTCCTTCGCCTCGGCCCCGCGCTCCCAGAGCAGCCCGGCCAGGGCGTCCAGGGCGGCGTACAGATCCCCGTCGACATCGATCTCCCCGGCCACCCAGGCGCGGGCCAGGCCCAGTTCGCCCGGCTTCCAGAGCAGCCGGCGCAGGGCGCGGCGGTGGCGCAGGACGAGGGCGGGGGCACCCGGCGGCCCGGATTCGCTGCCGTCCCAGGCCCGGATGCGGACCGGCAGGGGTTCTCCCAGCAGCTCTTCGGCGAGAGCGGTCAGCCGCGATGCGGCATCGGCCATGGCGCACACCTCCGTGGTGGTGTTTCCGACGTGCCTAAATTCGCATATACGCACCCGAACCGGACCGCGACACCTCGGGGCCACGGCGAGGTACACCGGCGTCAACGCCGCGCGGCGGCCGCGCCATCCCGCTCCGGGGCAACGGAACGGCAAAATACCTGCACTTACCATCTAATGCCGCGGCGGACGGCGTCCGCGCGGCGGGGCGGACACGGCCCGTCGCGGCACCGGTCAGGGGACCGGCTCCGGGAACACCGAAGGGGCCGTCCGCACCACGGATGGCGGACGGCCCCTTCGATGACGTACCCGCGCTAGGAGGCCTTGGCCTTCTCGCCGGTCTTGCTCTTGTCGTCGTCGGCCTTGGCCGCGACCGGCGGGGGGCTCGGCTTGGCGGCCTCGTAGAACTCCTCACGCGGAGTCTCCATGGCGCCGAGCGAGACGACCTCGCGCTTCAGGAACATCGCCAGCGTCCAGTCCGCGAAGATCCGGATCTTACGGTTCCAGGTGGGCATGGCCATGCCGTGGTAGCCACGGTGCATGTACCAGGCGAGACGGCCCTTGAGCTTGATCTTCACCTTGCCCATGACGATCATCGCGACGCCCTTGTGCAGGCCGAGTCCGGCGACCGCACCCTTGTTGGCGTGGCTGTACTCCTTCTGCGGGAAGCCCCGCATGCCGGAGACGACGTTGTCGCCGAGGACCTTGGCCTGGCGCAGCGCGTGCTGGGCGTTCGGCGGGCACCAGGCGTTCGGGTTGCCCGCGCGGCGGCCGACCATGTCCGGCACCTGGGCGTTGTCGCCCGCGGCCCAGATGTAGTCGGTGCCCTGCACCTGGAGCTTCTCGGAGGTGTCCACGTGACCCCGCGGGCCGAGCGGCAGGCCGAAGCGCGCCAGCGCCGGGTTCGGCTTCACGCCGGCCGTCCACACGATCGTGCTGGAGTCGACCTCAAGACCGTTCTTCAGCACCACGTGACCGTCGACGCAGGAGTCCATGGAGGTCGAGAGGTAGACCTCGACACCACGGCTCTCCAGGTGCTCCTTGCCGTACGCGCCCAGCTTCGGACCGACCTCGGGAAGGATCTTGTCGGCGGCGTCGACCAGGATGAAGCGCATGTCCTCGCGCTTCACGCTCGTGTAGTACTTCGCCGCGTCGCGGGCCATGTCCTCGACCTCGCCGATGGTCTCCGCACCGGCGAAGCCGCCGCCCACGAAGACGAACGTCAGCGCCTTGCGGCGGACGTCCTCATCGGTCGTCGAGTCGGCCTTGTCCAGCTGCTCGAGGACGTGGTTGCGCAGACCGATGGACTCCTCGATGCCCTTCATGCCGATGCCCTGCTCGGCGAGGCCGGGGATCGGGAAGGTGCGGGAGATCGCGCCCATCGCGATGACCAGGTAGTCGAAGGGCAGCTCGTAGGCCTCGCCGACGAGCGGCGCGACCGTGGCGACCTTGCGGTCCTGGTCGATGGTCGTGACACGGCCGGTGAGAACCTCTGCCTTGGGCAGCACGCGTCGCAGCGGGACGACGACATGCCGAGGCGAGATGCTGCCGGCAGCAGCTTCGGGGAGGAAGGGCTGGTACGTCATGTACGAGCGCGGGTCGACGACCGTGACGGTCGCCTCTCCATACCGCATCTTCTTCAGAATGCGACGAGCTGCGTACAGGCCTACGTACCCACCGCCTACAACGAGGATCCTGGGACGCTCCGTGGTGCTCATGCCATCGAGTATCCACCCCCCTCGGAGGGCATGCTCGTGAGCCCCTTCACAAGGTATGCGCCACCCTCTGCTACACTTCGCCGCCCACGTGACCCAGGTCATGGTGGGGACGGGGAACCACCGCACCCCGGTGAACGTTGTTCACCACTTGTGAGCTGGCCCTTGTGCCGTCGGCCGGGAGGAACCACCCGTCCGGGACACGCACCCGCCACGCACCCGAAACGCCCCCGCAGCACCGCCCGGAGGACCCGCGGGCGGCCCGTACGGCTCCCCGGGGGCAGAACTTCGCCCAGTGGGGCCGAATTCCTTGTGAAGAAGTTCACGAAGCTTCTCGCGGCGCCCCGCGAAAGACCTCCCCGGACGAGGCCGGAGAGGCCTTCGCAAGCTCAGAGGTGCAGGCGGGAGAGCGTTTGAGCGGCATCTCACCGCGCCTGTGCCGGCCCTGTGATCAGGCCGCCGACCAGGCGATCCCGTCGAGGATGTCGTGCTCACTGACCACGACCTCGCGAGCCCCGGCCCGCTCCATCACCGCGAGCAGGACGAGCACCCCCGAGGTGATCACATCGACCCGGCCCGGGTGCATCGCGGGGATCGCCGCACGCTCCTCGTGCGTCGACGCGAGCAGCCGGGCGGCGATCTCCCGGACCTGCTCCACGGAGACCCGGGAGTGGTGGATCGCCTCGGAGTCGTACTCCTCCAGCCCCAGCACCATCGCGGCGACGGTGGTGACCGTCCCGGCCAGACCGACGAGCGTCGCCGCCGAGGAGATCGGCACGGCCTCCTCGGCCAGGTCCAGGGCGGCGTCGATGTCCGCCCGGATCGCGGCGATCCGCTCGGGCGTGGCCGGGTCCACGACGGCCCCGTCCAGGACCAGGTGACGCTCGGTCATGCGGACACAGCCGATGTCCACGGACCGGGCGGCGCGGACGCGGTCGTCGCCCACGACGAACTCGGTGGAGCCCCCGCCGATGTCCACGACGAGATACGGCTTCTCCAGGCGGTCGCTGCCCACCAGTTCCTTGGTGGCCCCGTCGAAGGAGAACTGCGCCTCCTGGTCACCGGTGATGACCTCGGGCTCCACGCCCAGGATGTCCAGGACGCCCCGGACGAAGGTGTCGCTGTTCTCCGCGTCACGGGAGGCCGACGTGGCGACGAACCGGATCCGCTCGGCGCCGAGCTCCTTGACCACAGCCGCGTACTCCCGACAGGCCTCGAAGGTGCGTTCGAGCGCCTCGGGGGCCAGCCGACCGGACCGGTCGACACCCTGGCCGAGCCGGACGATCCGCATCCGGCGATCGACCTCGGTGAAGCCCCCGGTGGCGGGGTCCACGTCCGCGACGAGCAGACGGATCGAGTTGGTACCGCAGTCGAGGGCGGCAACGCGGGTCATGGGGCTCCTGTGGTTGTACGGGTACCGCGCGGGGGTCAGGACGCGTCGGGTTCGGCGTCGGAGCCGCACGGCGTGACGCACGGGCCCTTCGCCCACCACTCCGGCAGCATCGCGAGGGCCTCGTCGCCCAGCGGGTTCACTCCGGGGCCGGCCGCCAGCGAGTGACCGACCAGGACGTGCAGGCACTTCACCCGGTCCGGCATGCCGCCCGCACTCGGGAAGCCCTCCAGGACCTCGATGGCGTCACGCCGCGCGAGGTAGTCCTCGTGCGCGGCCCGGTAGGCGGCCGCCAGCTCCGGGTCCGTCGTGAGCCGCTCGGTCATCTCCTTCATGACCCCGTTGGCCTCCAGCGTGCCGATCGCGGACGCGGCGCGCGGGCAGGTCAGGTAGTACGTCGTCGGGAACGGCGTGCCGTCCTCCAGACGGGGCTGTGTCTCGACCACGTCCGGGTTGCCGCACGGGCAGCGGTGCGCGATGGCGCGCAGACCGCGCGGCGGCCGGCCGAGCTGCAGCTCGAACGCGGCGATGTCCGCGTCGGTGGGCGTGGTGGGTTCGGTCTGCGGAGGGGGCGTGTCCATGCCTGCCTTGAATGTCATCGGTCGGACTGGGTGGATCGGTGCGGGGAGAGTACTGGAGAGGTCCGGCGCGCGCTCACGGCACCCGGCGCGGAGCCGGGGTCATCCGCGGTCCGCGCTGTCGACGCCGTCCCAGAGGTTCGAGTGCCAGGGCTGTCCCGTCGCCCCCGGCTCGCCCCGGCGCTCCTCGGCCGCGTCCGGGTCGATCACCGTGTAGGCGGTCTCGCCGGGCAGCACGTAGTGGAGGTGCTGGCGCGCGAGGCGACGGATGTACGCGTCGTCCTTGAGCCGCGCCTTCTCGTCACGCAGCTCCTCGGTCCGCTCGCGGGCCTCCTGCGAGAGCCTCTCCTGCTCGGCGATCTGGTCGCGCTGGGAGATGTACTGCCGCATGGGGTATGCGAGGGCCACGACCAGGGAGCAGACGATCAGCGCCAGGAAGGCCGCCCGCCCGGTGAGCCGGGACCGGCGGGCCTGGCGCCGGTTCTGGGACCGGTAGACGCGGGCCGCCGTCTGCTCGCCGAGCAGCCGCAGCCTGGTCGCGGTGGAGAACCGGTCGCGGTCCTTCCCGGCCATGTCTCACGCCTCCCGTTACGCACGTCCGTCCCCGCACACGGTACGGGACCGGATGCGGGGACGGACGGAGGCTGGTGCTCCGGACCCGGGCTGTCAGCCCTCGAAGCGGAACCGCGGGAACGCCGAACGCCCGGCGTAGACCGCGGCGTCGTCGAGGATCTCCTCGATGCGCAGCAGCTGGTTGTACTTGGCGACGCGGTCCGAGCGGGCCGGGGCACCGGTCTTGATCTGACCGCAGTTCACGGCGACGGCGAGGTCGGCGATGGTGACGTCCTCGGTCTCACCGGAACGGTGCGACATCATGCACTTGAAGCCGTTGCGCTGGGCCAGCTCGACGGCGTCCAGGGTCTCGGTCAGCGAACCGATCTGGTTGACCTTGACGAGCAGGGCGTTGGCCGAGCCCTCCTCGATGCCGCGGGCGAGGCGCTCGGGGTTGGTGACGAACAGGTCGTCACCGACGATCTGCACCTTGGAGCCGAGCTTGTCGGTGATGACCTTCCAGCCCGCCCAGTCGTCCTCGTACAGCGGGTCCTCGATGGAGACCAGCGGGTACGCGGAGACGAGCTCCTCGTAGTACTCGGTCATCTCGGCGGCCGAGCGGGACTTGCCCTCGAACTCGTAGACGCCGTCCTTGTAGAACTCGGACGCGGCGACGTCGAGTGCGAGCGCGATGTCGCGGCCCGGGACGTAACCGGCCTCCTTGACGGCCTCGATGATGAGGTCGAGGGCGGCACGGTTGGAGTCGAGGTTGGGGGCGAAGCCGCCCTCGTCACCGAGACCGGTGGACAGGCCCTTGGTCTTCAGGACCTTCTTCAGCGTGTGGTAGATCTCCGCGCCCCAGCGCAGGGCCTCGGAGAAGGACTCGGCGCCGATCGGCGCGATCATGAACTCCTGGATGTCCACGTTGGAGTCGGCGTGCGAGCCGCCGTTCAGGATGTTCATCATCGGAACGGGCAGCAGGTGCGCGTTCGGGCCGCCGAGGTAGCGGAACAGCGGGAGGTCGGACGCCTCGGACGCGGCGTGCGCCACGGCCAGCGAGACACCGAGGATGGCGTTGGCGCCGAGGGAGCCCTTGTTCTCGGTCGCGTCCAGGTCGAACATCGCCTGGTCGATGAGGCGCTGCTCGGTGGCGTCGTAGCCGACGAGCTCCGGGCCGATCTGCTCGATCACGGCGAGGACGGCCTTCTCGACGCCCTTGCCCTGGTAGCGGTTGGGGTCGCCGTCGCGAAGCTCAATGGCCTCGAACGCACCGGTGGAGGCGCCGGACGGAACAGCAGCACGTCCCGTGCTGCCGTCGTCGAGGCCAACCTCGACCTCGACCGTGGGGTTACCCCGGGAGTCGAGGATTTCCCTGGCTACGACGACGTCGATGGACGGCACGAGGCATCTCCTTCTGGGATCTGACACTGGTTGTGCAGGGTCACTGTGGCCTTGCGTCACGAGCCTAACCGGCTCGGCCCGCTCCGTCGGCCGTCCGCCCGTCCCCTGGGACGAAAAAGCACCCAAGAGCTTTCATTACGGGCAAAGCTCCAGAATTCTACTGGACAGTAACCACAAGAACTGAACGCTCGCCCTCCCGGCGAGCCCGCGTTCGGCACTCCGCCGGGGGCGGCCGGACAGACCGCGGCCCGGCGCGCGGGGGGTCAGCACGCCGGGCCGGGCCTCCGGGGCGGAGGAGGGCCCCGGTCTGTTTCCGACTACTTCAGGTGGAGCTGCTGCCCCGGGAAGATCAGGTCGGCCTCGTCGACGATGTCGTCGTTCAGCTCGAACAGCTTCTCCCAGCCGCCCTTGACCTTCTTCGCGTCGGCGATCTTGCCGAGGGTGTCGCCGGCCTTCACCTTGTACTCGCCGTCCCCCTTCTCGACCTTGTCACCGGTCGGGGTGGTGACGGTCTCCTCGGGCGCCGTGCGCTTCTCGCTGCGCGTGGTGGGCTGCTCGGCCTTGCGCTCCGGCGCGGCCTGCGAGGCCGTGTCGCCGCTCTTCGCCGAGCCGGTGTCGACACCCGGGTCCACACCGTCGTTCGTCAGGCCCCCGGCGCCCGCGCAGGCCCAGGCACCCGGGCCCTGCAGGTCGAGGAGCTTCTCGGCGGTGGCTATCTGCTGGTCCTTGCTGGCCAGGTCGGCGCGGGCGGCGTACTGCGTGCCGCCGGCCGCCGCCCAGCTGGACTGCGAGAACTGCAGACCGCCGTAGTAGCCGTTGCCGGTGTTGATGGACCAGTTGCCGCCGGACTCGCACTGGGCGACGGCGTCCCAGGTATCGACGGAGGCCGCGGAGGCGCCGGTGGCACCCATGAGCGGCACGGCGACGGCGGCACCGGTGACACCGGCCAGGGTCGCGATACGGACGGCCTTGGACGGGCGACGGTGCTTGCCCTTGCTGGAAAGCAGCATGGTTCTCCTCACCGACGCCTACGAGGTGAGCTGTCGGGTTCGGGCTGTGAGCTGCCCGGCCTCCCGCACTCGCGGAAGGCTTCACCCCAAGCCGCACCTTCGCCCGTCTTCCGACGGCCGGGTCCGGCACTTACCTGGGTCCCCCGCTCCTGCCTACGGCGCTTTACGCGTCGGTCCCCTTCGGCCGACGGCAGGATTCGGCGTGACGGTCGAAGGTGCCCGCGGTGCGAGCGGTTCCGACCGTAATCACACCCAACCCCTACATTCAAAGGTGGACATAACGGCCAATCAGCACGTAACAATCAAGGGCGCCGGGTCGTTTTCGCAGGTCGGAGCAGATATGGACGGACCGGACGGACGGGGCGCGCCAGTTGAAGCAAAGAGACCCATGTCTCACTTACGCATAAGTGGACATAGGCCTCTGAACTACCCCTGCTTTCGGGGTGTTTTCCCGCTTTTGATCAGTTGGCCGCAGGCTCCGCCAGGACGTCCTGCGCGGCCGCGCCGACGCCGAGCTCCAGGCTCTGGCCGGGAAGGATCAGGTCCGGATCGGATCCCAGCTCGTCCTTGTTCGCCTCGTAGAGCGCGGTCCAGCCGCCGGAGAGCTCCTGCGCGTCGGCGATCGCCCAGAGGTTGTCGCCCTCGCGGACGGTGTACGCCTCCTCCGCGCCCTGACGCGCCCCGGAGTCGCCGCGCGAGGCGTGGCGGCCGGAGTCGCGTCCGTCCTCCAGCTCCGTTCCGGCGCTCGCCTCGGGGGCCGGCGTACCGCGGTGCTTTCCGCTCTTCGCCCCGTCCCCCTTCGGCGCACCGGACGCATCGGACGCGCCGGGCTCCTCGGAGGCTCCGGAGGCTTCGGGGGACGCAGTGGCGGACGGCGACGCGGCGGAGGTGCCGGTGCCGGTGCCGTCGCCCTTGTCCGTCGTGCCGTCGGACACGTTCCCGCGCGCGTCGTCCTTCGCGCCGGAACCGGCCGAGGTGCCGGTGCCGTCCGCCGGATCCGGGGTTTCGGGCGAGGGGGTCCCGGACGGAGTCGCGGTGTCCGAGGGCTCGGCGGACGGCTCCCCGCCCGGGTCCACGCCCGGCAGCGTCCCGTCCAGGGCCAGCCCGGAGATCACGGCGCAGCTGGCCCAGGCCTGCGGGCCCTTGCCCTCCAGCACCTTCTCCGCGACCGCTATCTGCTGCGAACGGCTCGCGAGGTCGGCGCGGGCGGCGTACGCCGTGCCGCCGTAGGCCGACCAGTCGGCCTGCGAGAACTGCAGGCCGCCGTAGTAGCCGTTGCCGAGGTCGGCACTCCACATGCCGCCGCTCTCGCATTCGGCGACCCGGTCCCAGGTCGACGCCTCTGCGGCTTGCGCGCCGCCCGCGCCGAGCAGCGGGATGGCGATGGCCGATCCCGTGACGCCTGCGGCGACGACGATGGCGGGTGCCTGACGAGGGCGACGGTGTCTGCCGGTCGCGGAGCCCATGGGATTGCCTTCCGTGTGACTGACGTGTGACGGGTGAGTCGAACGGTGAACCTAGCCCTACTCGAACGTGTGTCACAAGTCGATGCAGCGGAGATCACGTGAAAGTCACGGAGTTGACGTGGTGTCACTTTCTTCGCCCGGACGCCCGGGAGCGAAGGCCACGGGAAGCGTGCGCAGTCCCCGCATGATGAGCCCGCCACGCCAGCGCAGATCAGCGGGTTCCGCAGCGAGCCGCAGGTCGGGAAGGCGCCTCAGCAGCGTCGCCAGCGCCACCTGTCCCTCCAGCCGGGCCAGCGGTGCCCCCAGGCAGTAGTGGATGCCGTGCCCGTATCCCAGGTGCTGATTGTCACTTCGCGCGAGATCCAGGGTGTCCGCGTCCTGGAACCGCTCCGGGTCCCGGTCGGCTGCGGCGAGCACCACGAGAACGGGGTCCCCCGCCGCGATCTCCTGCCCTCCCAGCGTCACGGGGGCGGTGGCGTAGCGCCAGGTCGCGAGCTCCACCGGCCCGTCGTAGCGCAGCAGCTCCTCGATGCCCGTGGCGAGCAGTTCCGTCTCCCCCGCCGCCAGCGAGCGCTCCAGCCGTTCACGCTGGGAAGGATTGCGCAGCAGGGCGTAGGTGCCGTTGCCGATGAGGTTCACGGTCGTCTCGAAACCGGCGAACAGGAGGATGAAGGCCATGGCGGCGGCCTCGTTCTCACTGAGGTGTTCGCCGTGGTCGCTCGCCCGGATCAGCCCGGAGATCAGGTCGTCGCCGGGATTCTCCCTCTTCCGGTGGATGAGCTCGGCGAGATAGCCGCGCATCTTCTTGACCGACCTGGCCACCCCGCCGCGCGGCCCCCCGCCGTGCCGGATCATCATGCCCGCCCAGTCACGGAAGTCGTCCTGGTCCTCGCGCGGCACACCGAGCAGGTCGCAGATCGCGTAGATGGGGAGGGGGAAGGCGAAGTCATGGATGAGGTCCGCCTTCCCCTCCTCGACGAAGGTGTCGATGAGGCGGTCCGTCAGCTCCTGCACGCGCGGCGCGAACTCCGCGACCCGGCGCGGGGTGAACGCCTTGGACACGAGCCGGCGCAGCCGGGTGTGGTCCGGGGGGTCGATGTTCAGCAGGTGCGTCATCAGCTCCGCCTTGCGCTCCCCCGGGATGCCGGTCTTGCCCTTGGCTTTCGCGGACCCCGCGTGGTGGGCCGGGTCCTTGGAGAGCCGGGTGTCGGCGAGGGCCTGCCTGGCATCGGCGTACCGGGTCACCAGCCACGCCTCGACACCGCTGGGCAGCGCCGTGCGGTGCACGGGGCTGTGCTCGCGGAGCCAGGCGTAGGCGGGGTACGGGTCGGTGGCGAACTCCCAGGTGAAGAGTTCTGGCGCTGCGTCGGGCGCGGGGGCCGTCCCGGGGCTGTCGTTCACCCCTCGACGCTGTCCGGAGCGGCGCCGGACCCCTCCGCCGCCCGGATCGCGTCCCGGTAGGCGCGGGCGGCGGCCCGCAGGGCGGCCTCCGGGTCGGTGCCGTCCTCCTCGGCCCGTACGGCGAGGGCGAGCAGCCGGTAGCCGATCCCGTCGCCCTCGGGGAGCGCGACGTCGAGACCCGCGGCACGGACCCTGCTGCCGAGCTTGGCCGCCAGCGCCAGGCCGGGCTGGCCGAGCGGCACCCCGTCGGTGACCGATGCGCGCTGCTTCTCGATCGCCTTCGTCCGCAGCCAGTGCGCGTGGACGTCCTCCGGGGTCTCGGCGGTCTCGTCGCCGAACACGTGCGGATGCCGGTGGATCAGCTTCTCGACGATCGTGGCCGCGACGTCGTCGATGCCGAACGGCTCCTCCTGGTCCTCCTGCGCGATGCGCGCGTGGAAGACGACCTGGAGCAGTACGTCGCCGAGCTCCTCCCGCAGCTCCTCACGGTCGCCGTCCTCGATGGCCTCGACCAGCTCGTACGCCTCCTCGATGGCGTACTTCGCGAGGCCCTCGTGCGTCTTCTGCGAGCTCCACGGGCATGCGAGCCGGATCCGGTCCATGACCTGGACCAGGTCCAGGAGGCGCGCGCCGGGCAGGTCGTACGAACCGGGCAGCAGCTCCAGGTCCGGCATCCGCACCCGGCCCGAACCGCCGAGCCGGGCCAGGCCGTCGGTGAGCCGCTGATCACCCTCGCCGCCCACCAGCACCACCACGGTCCTGCCGCCCGCGCAGTCGTCCACGAGTTCCTCGGCCGAGGGTGCGGTGTCCTCGACGGCGACGCCCGCTTCCCGCAGGTACGGCAGCTGCGGATGGTCCCGCCCGGCGCACAGCACCCGGTCAGCGGCGTGCAGCGCCTGCCAGGCGGGCCAGGACAGCAGACCGGGGGCGACCCGGTGGCTGGCGGTGAGCAGGACGACACGGCCGGGATCTTCAGCGTTCACGCCCCCGAACCTACCTCCGGGCGGGCGGGGTCAGACGCCGGCCTCGGGCTGCTGCCCCTTCACGGGAGTGATCTGCTTGATCCACGACGCCTTGTAGGTGCTGAGCTGGACCTTCTGGTCGTCCCAGCTGCCGTAGCGCGGATTGACGTCGATGTGCAGTGCCTTCGACGCCTCGGTGAGTGCCTGCCCGACGGCCTGCACCCCGGCGGGGCTCTGCAGATCCGTCCTCAGCGCCTGGGCCAGCTTCTGGAGCTGGACCTCCTGGCGCAGGCTCGCGTCGATCTGGCCGGGCGCCACCCAGCGCTGTTCCAGCATCAGCGTCCGCACCCCCTCGTCACCGCCGGACTGCGCGGCGGCGTCGCTGCGGATCTGCTGGACCTCCTTGCGGCTGACGCTCACCCCCGCGTCCTTCGCGGCACGGTCCAGGACCCGGCCGAAGATGAGGCCGGACAGCTTGACCCGGGCCAGCTGGCCCGACTTCGTCACCAGCTCCTGGGACCGTGCCGAGTCCTGCTGGGCGCTGCGCACATCGGCCGCCTGCGCCTGGAGCGTGGCCACGTCGATCCGGTCCCCGCCCACCACGGCCGCGGCACCGGGGTGGGCCTCGCCGCCACAGGCGGTCAGGAGCGGCGCCGCGACGAGAGTGGCGGCGAAGAGGGCGGGCGCGGTACGACGGCGGCGGTGCAAAGGAGCCTCCCGGGGAGAGTTTGTGCATCAGTGCACAAAGCCTTGCGGTGATCGATGTTAGGCAGTGGACGTGATTCGGGCCACTGCTTCGACCAACGATTTCCGGACCGGTCGGTGTGGGGTCGGGGACGCATCTCCTGGGGCGCGCCCCCCGGCCGTCCTCCGGCCTACACCGAACCGCGTACGTCCTGGTGGTGGGTCAGCTGCCGGCGGAGCTCCGTGGGGAGCGGGTGGTGGGGGCCGTAGACGCGTTCCGTGTCGTACAGGAGTCCCTGCAACTGGGCGCGGCCCGCCGTGTGGTCGCCCATGCCGAGCAGGAGGTGGCCGATCCGGTGGCGGATGTCGAAGGCGCGGCCGGGACCGGAGGCGGTCGCGTAGCCGTTCTCGTAGTAGGGGAGGACGGCGCGGTACTCGACGAGGGCTGCGGCAGCCTCGCCGAGCTGTTCCAGGCACTGGGCGGCGTCGTGACGGAACTGCAGGGTCTGCGGGTCGGCGGGGCCCGCTTCGGCCGCGCGGTCGTCGGCGAGGCGGCGGAGCTCGGGGAGGGCGCGGCGGTACTGGCCGTCGTCCATCAGTGTCGCCGCGTACTGCTTGCGCAGGATCCGTACGACCGGCGAGTGTTCGCCGTGCTCCGCGGCGGCGGCCGGCAGGATTCCCCCGAGGATGTCGACGGCCTGGGTGATGCGGCCCTCGCCGAGCAGCCGCTTCACGTCGTCGACGGCCTGCGCCACGTTCGGCCGGGCGGGCGGCTGGTGCGGTGCGGCGGGTGCCTGCTGGGCGGGGACGGGCGCCGGCGCCGAAGTGGCCGCGCGGTCGGGCCAGGGTGCGTGCGGGCGGAGGAAGGGACGGGTCGGGTCGAGGGGCCCGGACGGGGCGCCGCCGGCGGGCAGCAGGGGCCGCAGGGATTCGTAGACCTCCTGGGCGGAGGCGGGGCGGTGCCGCGGGTCCTTGGAGAGCAGCCGCAGGACGAGTGCTTCGAGTGCCCCGGGGACCTCCGGCCTGAGGTGGCGGACCGGGAGGGGCGGTTCGTAGAGGTGGCGGTGCAGGACACCGAAGGCGGTGGACCCGGCGAACGGGACGTCGCCGCTGAGGAGTTCGTGCAGGAGCACCCCGAGCGCGTACAGGTCGGTGTAGGGGCCGACGGCGCCGCCCATCGCCTGCTCGGGGGCCATGTAGGCGGGGGACCCGATCGGCGAGCCCGTGCGCGTCAGACGTGTGGTGTCGGTGTCCATGACGGAGGCGATGCCCAGGTCGAGCACCGTGAGGGTTCCGTCGGGCTTGACCATCGCGTTGCGCGGCTTGAGGTCGCGGTGGACGATCGGGACGGCGTGCACGGCGGACAGCACCGCGCACAGCTGTGCGGCGACCGCCACGGCCCAGGGCCAGGGATAGGGGTCGTGCTCGGCGAGGTGGTCGGCGAGGTCGGCGCCCTCGACGTACTGCATGACGAGGTAGAGGTCGTCGCCGTCGCTGCCCGCGTCATGGACGGTGACCAGGCCGGGGTGGTCGACCTGTGCGGTGACCCGGCACTCACGGACGAATCTGCGGCGCAGATCGTCGGCGGCCTCGCTGCCGGAGGGGCCCGCGACCCGGTCGGGGCGCAGGAGCTTCACCGCGACCCTGCGGTCGAGGCGCTGGTCGTACGCCGTCCAGACCTGGCCCATGCCGCCCTGGCCGAGAATGGTCGCCAGCTCGTAACGCCCGGCGATGACACGCCCGTTCACCGGCCGCCGCCCTCCTTGCGGAGGTAGTCGCTCAGCTCGTCGAGCTCGGCCCGCACCTGGTCGAGGCGCTGCGGGGCGGCAGCCCTCGGGGCGTCGGCCGGCGGGGCGGGGACGGGTGACGCCGCAACGGGCGGGGCGGGGACGGGCGGCGGCGTGGGCGCCGGACTCCGCTGCGGGGCGGGCGGGTAGCCGTAGGAAGGTGCGGGTGGCGCGGTCACGGTCTGCCTCGGCGCGTATCCACCGGAGGGGAACGAGGGCGCGCCCGGGTGCTGGGCACCGTACGGGCCGGGGCGAAGACCTCCCTGCGCACCGCCGTACGGACCGAAGTGCCGTATCTCCGCGTAGAGGTAGTACGTGACCGTGCCGACGAAGACGACCAGCATCCAGGAGAAGGTGACGGCCGCCTGCCCGTCCGTCAGCACGTCGTCCTCCACCGGCAACGACCCGAGGTACACGACGAGTCCGGCGTTCAGCACCAGGACGAGGCCGAACAGCCACCAGTCGCGCTGCCTGCGGGTCACGGTCGCCAGCCGCAGCATCGCCGCCCAGGCGAGGAATCCACAGCTCAGCAGGGCCAGCGCCACGAACACCACGCGCAGCGTGACCAGCGTGGCCGAGGAGGGACTGCGCTTCGGCTGCTGCTCCGGCGGATAGCCGTAGCCGTGCATGTGCTGCTCCCGGAGGCGTGGATCGGACGTGTGGCAGTGAGCGTATACACCGACACGGACAACCGGCCCCGGGTTGTGCACAACCGCTGTGCTTCACGTCACTCCGGAGCGACCGAACCGTCCGTGAGCCCGTCGTACATCCCCTGCACCAGCTGTCCGCCGAGCCGCCCCGCCTCGCGCAGGGCGTCCTCGAACGCGGCGAGGGCCCTGAACTGATCCCCGTACGTCCGCTGTTCGGCCAGCGGCAGGCGCGGCACCTGGAGGCGGCGGGCATCGAGCCGGGTCGCGGTGGAGGCGTAGCTGCTGGCCTGCCGGCTGTTGGCGGTGCCGCGCAGGAAGCCCGCGAGGAACCAGGGGTCCAGGGCGGCCGGGTCGGGGCGCAGCAGCTGGAGGTTGCGGCCGAGCGCGGCACCGGCGGTGCTGTCGTCGACGACCCTGGCGACCGAGGTGCCGCCGAGCACGGGCACGATGACGTCGCCCGGTTCCAGGAGGAGCGGGTCGTCCTCGGGTGCTCCGGCCGGTACGGAGGGCGTGCCGCTGGGGGCCGTGCCGGCGAGGACGTCGTGCTCGGTGAGGACCGGCGCCGTGCTGCCGCCCGTGCCGGAAGCGGTCCGCAGGTGCAGGGCGCCCGCGCGGGCCAGTTCACCGACCGTGGTCAGTGGCCGCCTGGCGGATGCGCAGGGGGCGGCCGGCGGCGGTGTGAGCCGGGCGGTCAGTTTCAGGGTCTCCTCCAGCCGCTCCCGCACGCGGACCAGCCCGGCCGCGCCGCCGCCGCCGGCCGGGGGCGGCAGGTGGCGGGCGGGGGCCAGGTCCACGTCGTCGTCGAGGAGTTCGATGACGGGGACGGCCCGGCTGGTCCCGGGGCGCTCCTCGACCGGTTCGCGGCGGCCCGGCACGTCGAAGGGGGTCCACGCGTCGAGCACGGCGCCACGCACCGCCGGCCAGTCCAGCCGGTCGCGGCCGGAGGGGGCGCCGGCGGTCTCGGGTTCCGCCGTGTCGACGACGAGGAGTTCGGGCGCCGGGGGCTGCCCGCCACCCGGCTTGCGGAGAACCCAGATGTGGAGCGGGATGCCGTACGGGGGTGCGGCGCCGGCCGGGAGCGCGATGACGGCGCGCAGGGCACCGCGGCGGAGCAGGTCGGCGCGGATCCGGCGTCCCGATCTGCGGGAGGCGGCTGCCGGGGGCATGAGGAGCACGGCGGTCCCGCCGTCGCGGAGGTGTGCGAGGGCGTGCTGGACCCAGGCGAGCTCGGACTCGGTGCGGGCGGGGAAGCCGTACTCCCAGCGCGGGTCGTAGGCCAGGTCCTCGTGGCCCCAGTTGCGCTCGTTGAACGGCGGGTGGCAGAGCACCGCGTCGGCGGTGAGCCCGGGGAACGCGTCGGCGCGCAGGGTGTCCCCGGCCCGGACCGCGAGCGTGGGCCCGCCGGCCCCGCCGCCGGGGGAGTGCAGGGCGAGGCGGAGCGCGGTGAGGGCCGCGAGGTCGGGTTCGGCCTCCTGCGCGTGGAGGGCCGTGGGCCCTTCGACGGCGCACAGCAGGGCGCCGGTTCCGGCAGCGGGGTCGAGGACCGTGCGCGAGCCCCGTGTGCCGTTCTGCCGGACGGCGCCCCTGGCGGGCTGTGCGAGGTCGGCCATCAGCCCGGCGAGGCCGGGGGGCGTGAGCGTGTACTGGCGCGGGTTGGCGTCCAGCTGACGGCCGAAGAGGAAGTCGAATGCCTGCCGGGCGCCGGTCTCCGCGGCCAGTTCGGCCGCGGCGCGGAGCAGGGGGACGGACGGCAGGAGGGCGGAGGCGGTGGGAGTGGGGACCGCCCGTTCCGTTCCGAAGCGGTCCGCCAGCACGTGGTCGACGGCGCCCGGCAGCACGCCTGCCATCCGGGCGTCCGAGACGGCGGTGATCTCCAGCCAGGCGGTGGGCCTGTCCCGGACGAGCAGAAGGGCGCACCCCGCGTGGACCAGTGCGGTCACGGCGCCCTGGGGGTGGCCTGCCACCTGCTGCCAGACCCGTTCACGCAGGGGGACCTCGGCGAGCTTGCCCTGGTCGCGCAGCCACTGCTCGACCTCGGGGAGCGCGAAGGAGGGGCTGGCCTCGGTGCCCCCGACGGGTTTCGGGAAGTCGGCGTGCCGGCGGCGCCAGTTGCTGACGGCCGCGCGGCCCACGCCCGCGAGCCTGGCGATTCCGGCCGCGGTCACCTCTGTCGAGTTATCCGGCACTGGCCTGTCTCCCGTTCCGCGCACGTCGGTGTCACCTCGTGTGTGTGGGTGAGCATACCGACTCCGTCCAGCATTCGGTTCACACGAATTTCAGTGTTGACTCGGTTCACAGTGAATGGTCTTATTGACCCGTCGCTCACCGGTGCACCGCATCGGTCCGCTCACAGTCCACGTTCTTCACCGGAAGGGCACAGCCATGTCCCAGTACACGCAGCCGCACCAGCCCCAGCAGCCGTACGCCCCCGAGCAGACCCCGGGCACCCGTCCCGCCCGCAACGGCCTGGGCATCTCCGCTCTCGTCCTCGGCATCATCGGGACGGTCTCCGGACTGATCCCGCTGTTCTTCTGGCTCGCGGGCATCCTCGGCCTCATCGCTCTGATCCTGGGCCTGGCCGGACGGGGCCGCGCCAAGCGCGGCGAGGCCACGAACAAGGGCGTGACGACGTTCGGCGCGGTCCTCGGCCTGGTCGCGCTGATCCTGTCGGTCGTCGGAGCCGTCCTGACGTTCAAGGCCGTGGACGACGTGGTGAAGGACATCGACAAGGCGGTCGCGGACAGCTCGGCCCCCGCGAAGCCGGCCGTCGGCGGCGGGACGGCCGGCGGCGCCGAGGGCAAGGGTGACGACATCCTGAGAGCGGGTGACTCCGCCGTGTACGACGACGGCCTGGAGATCACGGTGAACGCCCCGGCCCCCTACACCGCCGACGAGTTCGCGGTCGGCCACACCAAGGGCAACAGCGCCTACACGGTCTCGGTCGTCATCGAGAACAAGGGCAAGGAGAAGTTCGACGCGACGCTCGTCGGCGTCGACGCCCGGGCCGGTCAGGACGGTGTGAACGCCGAGCAGATCTTCGACGGCACGATCGGTGAAGGCTTCACCGGCACCGTCCTGCCGGGCAGGAAGATCACGGCGAAGTACGCCTTCGACGCCCCCGCCGACGCCAGGAACCTGACCGTCGAGGTCAGCCCCGGCTTCGAATGGGACGCGAGCCAGTGGGACCTCGGCCTCTGACCCACGGGCCGGTTCCCGAGGTCCGCCCCCTGGGCCGGCCGCCTCCCTCCCGGGGGGGCGGGCCGGCTCCGAGGCGTCAGGCGGTCCGGCCACGAGGCGTCAGGCGGTCCGGTGCCGCACCCACACGTTCGGCTCGACGTAGACGGCGTACCCGTGGGCGAGCGAACAGTGCACCGGCACCAGGGCGCCCGGCACCTCCACGGCCCCCTCCGTGTCGAACGGCAGCCCGGTCCAGGCCCGCCACTGCTCCAGGGTCCCGGCAGGCCGGTTCCGGTTCACACGGAGCCGGCGACGAGCACCCCCGTAGGGGCGAGGGTGAGCAGCGCGCCGGCCGTCCAGTACACGTGCGGCGCCAGCGCGGTCCTGCGCTGCACCCGGTCGTTGACGAGCCACCAGATCATGCCGAACACCGCGACCACAGGCACGACGATCACCAGCCACAGCGTCATGCCGTCGTTCTCGGTCGGTTCACGGGAGGTCCAGCCGGCGTCCGCGAGCGGCCCGTTCGACAGGTAGTACCAGATCAGCCAGACCGGCACGACGCCCGGCACCCCGAGCAGCACGTTCATCCCCGCGGCTGTCAGCCGCCACTTCCACATGGCCCCAGTATTCACACCGGTGGTACGACTGGCGTCAGCGCGCGGGCGCTTCGGTCGGGCTGCTCCCGGCGGGCAGCTTCTGCTGCGGGCAACCGGACAGCACCTCGGTCATCGCGGCCTTCTCGGCCGCCGTCACCCACAGCCCGTACTTCACCTTCACCGCCACCTGTCCCGCCACATACGTACAGCGGTACGCCTTGTTGGGCGGAAGCCAGGTCGCGGTGTCCCCGTCCCCCTTGCGGCGGTTGGTGGACGAATCGGCTGCCACCAGGTTGAGCTCGTCGTTGGCGAAGGCCCGCCGTTTGCCGGCGCTCCACTGCTGAGCCCCCTTCTGCCACGCGTCGGACAGGGCGACCAGGTGGTCTATGTCCACCTTGCTGCGACCCCGCACGAACGCGATGCGGGTACCGGTGTACGGATCGGGGTCGAGGACCCCGCTGAGCACCTTGCAGCCGTCCGCGTCCCGCGCGACACCGGACAGCTGCTCCGCCAGTACGTCGTCCCGGGTTCCGCACCCGTTGCGGTCGGTGTCCGCCCAGGCGGACCCGAACTCGTCCCGGTCGTACCCCGTCCTCGGCGCCCGGCCCTTCACCGTGAGCGTCTCCACCGCCTGGAGCGCCGTACCGCCTGCGGCCGGGGTGGCGGGTGTCACCGAAGGGCCCGGCGGACCGGTCAGGGCGTCGCAGCCGGTCAGGGCGAGCGATCCGGCCAGGGCCAGCGCCGGCAACGGGGCCAGGCGGTAACGGTGCGGGCGGCGTTCGGAAGTCGGAGGCGTCACAGCGGTCAGCGTAGGCGCCCGGCACAAGACCCCGGCGGCAGCCACTCCCCCGGACGGCTCCGGGCGTGGAGCCGTCCGGCCCCGTCAGACCTTCCCGATACCCAGCGTCGTCTCCGAGGGCAGGAGCCCGGAGCCGATCGCCTCCACCCACAGCGGGCCCAGCAGCTCCACCAGCCGCTCCCGTCCCTCCGCCCCCAGCGCCGCCCAGGGCCCCGACGCGGCTTCGTCCGTCTGCCGCTCCACCCGCGCCCGCAGCGCCCGCCCGGCCTCGGTGGCGGACCCGTCCGCCGCCACCA
>Ga0196960_10000276_pt1 | contig 20229 bp, 14 predicted proteins | sample S3v_5metaG_FD_183187 | JGI IMG/M metagenome (GOLD analysis project Ga0196960, IMG submission 183187) | Soil microbial communities from Anza Borrego desert, Southern California, United States - S3+v_5 | ecosystem: Environmental > Terrestrial > Soil > Desert | place: USA: California | collected...
GTCTGCTGGCCGAGCGCGCCCGGGCCGGACGGCTCGGGGCGGCCATGGGCATGTCCCAGTCCGCCGCCGCGCTGGCCCGTGCCTCGGCCCCGGCCGCCGCCGGGGCCGCCTACGATGTGCATCCCTGGTGGCCCTACCTCGCCGCAGCCCTGCTCGCCGCCCTCGCGGCCGCTTCTGTGACGCGTACGCTCCCGTCGGCGGCCCGACGGGAGCGGCCGGTGCGGGAGACATCGACGACGTGACCCGGGGCGGCTGCCTCTGCGCGGTCCGGGGTGGCCGGCGCGTCCGCCGGTCCCCCCGGACCCACGCGCCGCGCCTCATCAGGCGGACACGGACCGCGTGGCGGGGGTCAGCGGAGGAGGCATCAGATGCCTGCGGGCCACGACAGCGAGCAGTGCGTATCCAAGGACCAGCAGCAGCGCCGTGAAGAGCCACTCACGGGAACCGGCCGGGTCGTAGACCCTCCCCGCGTTGCCCACGTCCACGGCCGCCGCCTTCTGCCCGGTCTCGAACGAGTCCCTGCCGCTGCCGTACAGCTTGACGTTCCGCAGCTCCACCGCGCCGTCGGCGGAGCGGAAGGTCCCCGACCACTCGCAGGTCTCGTGCCCGGGATGGCTCACACAGCTGAGCCGCTCCGCGGTGAAGGTGCCCCGGGGCCCGTCCGCGGTCACCGTCCTGGCGGCGTTGCCCAGATTGGGCAGCGCGACGTACAGCATCAGAACCCCCGCCAGCAGAAGCAGCAGGGACACGAACCCCGAGGGCCCCCTCTTCCTCCCGCCCGCGCTGATGGCTGCCACGTCAGTCCTCAGGGGCGCAGGAGCAGCGTGCGGCGGCGTTGTCGGACCGGCCCGCGCGGGTGTGGTAATACATCGCCACGACCATGGGGACGGTGACCAGGGTGTTGTAGAAGAGGTGCAGTTCCACGCGCGGGGCGATGAGCTGGATGATGCTCGTCGGGACGGCCTTGCCCATCAGGTAGGAGCCGGCGAGGACCTGGACCAGGAGCAGCAGGTGCTCGAAGTGGTGCCACACCTGGATGCCGAACGACACCTTCCACCAGGTGCCCGAGCGACCGGTGAACCCCGAACGCAGCAGGAAGAGGCCGATCATCATGATCAGGGCGTAGCCGTAATGCATCCACTCCGAGGTGACGAGCCACGGGAACGGCACCCCGAGAACCCCCCGCGCCTCCGGTATCGGCCAGCCCATGACGTAGATCTGGACCGCTTGGACGAGGTGCTCCGCCCAGTGCGCGACGACGATGAACACGAATACGCGCAGGCCGAGTTGGTGGTGCCTGCTGTTGAGGGAGTCAAGCCCTGCGCGTAAGGGGCGCCGTGCTGCCTGGGTACTCGCCGACATGCTGAACCTCCTGGCCCGGGAACTCTGTCAGCCACAGCACAGCAGCCGTGCCCATATGCCGCCTTCTTCATACGTGCCATATCGGTACGGCCGGGCGCCGGGCCCGGCCGTACCGGCAGCCCGTGTGCCGTGACCGCCGCCTGCCGCGGTGAGCGGCCTCGGACGGGGGACCGGCACGGCCGTCCGACGTCCCGTGCCCGCACACGAGGGGAGCGGCCCGACCCCCGCTGAGCATCTGTTCGGCTGTTCTGGGGGCGTGCGGCCCCTGGCTCCCGGTCGTTCGCCCTGCCCTGCACGAGAGCCTGTCCGTCACTCCGCAGCGGCGCCCCGCACCCTGAGCCAAAGGCTCTCCCGCGCCCGTTCCCCCAGCCGTTTGCAGAGGGGCGCTGCGCATTTCCGAAGATGCCCTGGTCTTTGCTCTCAGCTGACCATGAGGCCCTCGTCACCCCTTCGGTGGCCCGGCTGAGGAGGCACCGCGTGGCTACGGCAATGGGCTCCCTGCGCAGACTGTTCATGGCTCCCTCCCTGCACGACGTGAGCTTCGCCGGCCGTGGCTTCCCGGTGACAGGGACACCCGCGACCGCCCAGCTGGAAGCCGTACCGCAGACGGTGGTGACCGGTTTCGAGTGGGGCATCGAGGCGAAGGACCTGGGAGAGATCGAGCGTCGGCTGTCCCTGGTCGACCTGGAACTCCAGGGCTTCGCCTACGAGGGCGCGACCATGGCCTCGGTCATCCGCGACGCGATGCCCGGCCGGGGCGGACGTACCAGGGCGCTTCTCCAGGGCGCCGGGCGGCGGCACATCTTCCTCAACTACATCGGCATCGGGTTCGCTATGGCAAAGCTGCCCAGGCCGCTGTGGAGGAAGGTCATGCCCGACGACCTGGACGGCGAGGAGTTCTACCCGCCGATGAGCTGGCTCGCCGTCGACGGCTACGGCTTCGACCGCGCCTACTTCGACCCGGCCCGCTGGGTCGACGACCAGCGCCTGGACACCCCGTACGCCTGGGACGGCCGCCCGGACTACTTCCAGCGGGCGGTGGACCAGGGGATCGGGCGCGCACTGTGGTTCATCCACGGGGCGCACGTCGAGCACGTCTGCGCCGCCGTGCGCAGGTTCGCCTCCGGACGGCAGCCGGACCTGTGGGCCGGCGTCGGGCTCGCCGCCACCTTCGCAGGCTGCTCCACGGCCGACGAACTGACCGCGCTGCGCGCCGGGGCGGGTGAACTGAAGGGCCATGTCGCGCAGGGCTCCGTCTTCGCGGCGAAGGCCCGTCACTTCTCCGCCACCGTTCCCGACCACACCCGGGCCGCGCTCTGCGCGCTGGCCGGGATCACCGTCGAGGCGGCGGCCGTGCTCGCCGACGCCACCGCGCCCCCGCCGAGCGCGGCCGGTGATGTCCCCCCGTATGAACTCTGGCGCCGGGCGGTACGTGAAAAACTTCCGTTGAATGCCCGTTGAGCATTCCTGGAGTAGACGCACGGGTACCTCCGTTGAATATCTTCGATCCATCGAACGGGAATCCAGGAAAAGGGAATCGAGGGGCGGTCTTTTAGGTGTCGATCTTGCGTGCTCTGAGGCGCCGAGTCCTCACGCCCAATGTTCGGGAAACGCAGCTGGAAACACGCGGCTTCCACGTCAAGAACGCGGAAGCCAAACAGCAGCTGGAAACCGTGGGGACGAGCTTCCTCCAGGGATATGCCTACGCGGTCGAGGCCCGCTCCGCGGACCAGGCGGTCGAGTGGCTGGAGACGATTCCCCTGGCGTTCCGGGGGTTCGCCTACGAGGGCGCCGGGATGGGCGCGGTCATGCTCGACTCCCTGACGGGCGGCGACAAGCGGCTGACCGGTCTCCTGGAAGGCAGGGGCCGGCACCACAACTACATGATCTACGTCGGCGTCGGCTGGGCGATGGCGCGGCTGCCGCGGTTCCTGTGGCCCGACGTGACCGGCACCGATCCGGTGCTGCGCTGGCTCATTCTGGACGGATACGGCTTCCATCAGGCGTACTTCAAGACCGACGCCTACGTCCGGAATCCCGACCGGGTCCACCCCTTCAGCTGGGAGGGCGGCCCGGACCACTACAGCGCCCGGGTCATCGACCAGGGCATCGGGCGCGCCCTGTGGTTCGTGGGCGGCACCGATCCGGACGTCGTCGCCGGGCTCATCGACGCCTATCCCGCCCACCGCCACGGAGACATGTACGCCGGCGCCGGGCTCGCCTGCACCTACGCGGGCAGTGCCGACGAGGACGAGCTGCGGCGCTTCGCCAAGCACTCGGGTGACCACCTGCCGAACCTGGCGCAGGGCTCCGCGTTCGCCTGCGAGGCACGCGAGCGGGCGGGGACCACGATCGCCCACACGCACATCGCGGCCCGTGTCCTCTGCGGGGGCCGGACCCCCGGGGAAGCCGCTCGGATATGCACCGAATCGACGCCCTCGAGCTGCGACGGCGGCGCGATACCCGCCTTCGAGATCTGGCGGCAGCACATCGCCGCCGCGATCACTTCCGTTCCGCACGCGTAGAAAGGCGCTGGCATGACACACCCACGTTCCTGGCTGCGAAAGCAGGCGCCCGGAGTTATCGCGCTTGCTCTTATGGCCGGCACTTTTTATGCGGTGAAGCCGCATGAGTCGAGCGCTGCCGAGAAGAGGGAGCTGGCGGAGAACTTCGCCTTCGAACCGATGGCGGTAGCCATGCCGGGCGGATACGAACAGCAGACCGTCCGCAAGGTGAACAAGGCCTACAAGCACATCGAGGCATGGATCTCCTCGGTCGGCGCTGGGGTCGCGATGAATGACGTCGACGGGGACGGCCTGCCCAACGACCTCTGCGTCACCGACCCGCAGATCGACCAGGCCGTGGTCACTCCCGCTCCCGCGCCCGGCCGCAGGAGCGCGTCGTACGCCCCGTTCGTCCTCGACCCGGCGCCGCTTCCCAAGAGCGACATCATGGCTCCGATCGGCTGTGTCCCCGGCGACTACAACGAGGACGGCGCCATGGACCTCCTCGTCTACTACTGGGGCCGCACCCCGGTCATCTTCCAGGCGAAGAGGGAAGCCGGGCACACCACGACGACGATGGATCCGAAGTGCTTCGAACCGATCGAACTGGTGCCCGGTAGTGGTGGCAGCCACTACACCGGGCCGCTGTGGAACTCCAACGCCGCGGCCGTCGCCGACTTCGACGGTGACGGGCACAACGACATCTACGTCGGCAACTACTTCCCCGACAGCCCCGTCCTGGACGACACCAAGGACGGCGGTGTGACGATGAACGACTCGCTGTCGCACGCCCAGAACGGCGGCGGCGGCCACTTCTTCCGCTGGACCCCCTCCGGCTTCGAGCAGGTCAAGGACGTCCTGCCGGGTGACATCGACAGGGGCTGGACGCTCGGGGTCTCCGCCACCGACCTCGACGGTGACCAGCGCCCCGAGATGTACCTCGCACACGACTTCGGGACCTCGGCGCTCCTCTACAACAAGTCGACGCCCGGGAAGTTCAGGTTCAGCGAGGTCAAGGCCCCGCACTCCTCGACCGTCCCGAAGTCCAAGGAGATGGGACGCAGTTCCTTCAAGGGCATGGGCATCGACTTCGGCGACCTGGACAACGACGGCCTGTACGACGCCTTCGTGTCCAACATCACCACGTCGTTCGGCATCCAGGAGTCGAACTTCGCCTTCATCGGCACGGCTGCGGACAAGGCCGACCTGCGGGCGAAGCTCCGCGACGGTGTCGCGCCGTACAAGGACGAGAGCGCCCCACGCAACCTCGCGTGGTCCGGTTGGGGCTGGGACGTGAAGATGGGCGACTTCGACAACAACGGCGACCAGGAGATCACCCAGGCCGTCGGCTTCGTCAAGGGCAAGCGAAACCGCTGGCCCCAGCTCCAGGAGCTCGCTACCGCCAACGACGCGCTGGTCAAGCACCCGTACTTCTGGCCCCGTGTGGAAGAGGGCGACGACCTCGCCGGTGACCAGCACATGCGCTTCTTCGTCAAGAACGAGGACGGCCGGACCTACAGCGACCTGTCCGCCCAGCTCGGTATGGCCGTGCCTGTGCCGACCCGCGGCATGGCCACCGGCGACGCCGACGGCGACGGCCGCCTCGAGCTGGTCGTGGCCAGGCAGTGGGAGGACCCCGTCTTCTACTGCAACATGAGCAAGGACACCGGCGGGTTCCTGGGCCTCAGACTCACCGACGAGGCCGGATCGCCCGTGATCGGCGCACAGGTCACCGTGACCCTGTCCGACGGCAGTACACGCCTGGGGCGTGTCGACGGCGGCAGCGGCCACTCCGGCAAGCGCAGCCAGGACGTGCACATCGGTCTCGGCCAAGGGGCCGACGGCCCGGTGCGGGCCCGGCTGACCTGGCGTGACCGCACCGGAGACGTGCGCGAGAAGGACCTCCAGTTGACCCCCGGCTGGCACTCGCTCCAGCTCGGCGCCGATGCCAAGGAGAAGTAACCGTGCCTGCCCAACCGACCAAAGCCGCAGCCCCACGGCACGACGTCAAAGTCGTCACCGCGCTCCGCCGGTTCGCGATCTCGATCTCGATCCTCAACATCGCCGGCTACACCTTCCTCGGCTTCGAACAGCCGTGGCTGTGGCCGTTCATCGCGGTCCTCACCGCCTACACGGTGGAGATCGTCCTGGAGGCGGTCAGCGCCCGCGGTGAGAAACGCGCACCGCGCTACTCGGGCGGCGGATTCAAGGGGATGGTGGAGTTCCTCTTCCCCGCGCACATCACCGGCCTCGCGGTGAACATGCTCACCTACGTCAATGACCTCGTCTGGGTCATGATGTTCGGTGTCATCGTGGCCGTAGGCACCAAGTGGGTGCTCCGTGCCCCGCTCAAGGGCCGCATGCGGCACTACATGAACCCGTCGAACTTCGGCATCACGGTCATCCTGCTGCTCTTCCCGTGGGCCAGCATCGCGCCGCCGTACCACTTCACCGAATACCTGTACGGCCCTGCCGACTGGGTCCTGCCGGCGATCATCCTGATCCTGGGCACCATGCTGAACGCGAAGCTGACGGGCCGCATGTGGCTGATCAGCGCCTGGCTGATCGGCTTCGTCCTCCAAGCGGTCGTCCGCGGCGTCGTCATGGGGACCTCCATCCCCGCGGGACTCGGGATGATGACCGGAGTGGCCTTCATCCTCTTCACGAACTACATGGTCACCGACCCCGGCACCTCGCCCTCCAAGCGTTCCTCCCAGATCGCCTTCGGCGGCGGCGTCGCCGCGATGTACGGAGTGCTGACCGGGCTCGGCATCGCGTACGGCATCTTCTTCGCCACCGCCCTGGTCTGCCTGATCCGCGGCGGCTACCTGTGGGGCCTGCACTTCATGGCCAGGCAGCGTGCGGCGACGGACACGCAGGCGCAGCAGGTACCGGCCGCGCAGGCAGGCGCCGTACCGGCTCCCGTCACAGAACCCGTTCCACGAACCGGCTCCGTGCCGGCCCCGCCGGTTCCGCTCACGGTGGTTACGACCGGCGACCCGTGCAAGGACGGCGTCTGCTTCCACGGCAGGTGCGCCTCCATGCGGGCTCAGGAGAAAAAGGCGGCGGTGGTCATATGAACCGGATCGCGATCGTCGGAGTGGCGTGCAGCTATCCCGATGCCACCACCCCACGGGAACTGTGGGAGAACGCCGTCGCCGGACGCCGCGCCTTCCGCCGGCTGCCCGACGTACGCATGCGCCTGGACGACTACTACGACCCGGACCCCACGGCCCCGGACAAGTTCTACTCCCGTAATGCCGCGGTCCTCGAAGGGTACGAGTTCGACCGTGTCGCCCACCGCATCGCGGGCAGCACCTACCGCTCCACCGACCTCACCCACTGGCTGGCGCTCGACACCGCGTCCCGGGCACTGGCCGACGCCGGATTCCCGGGCGGGGAAGGACTGCCCAGGGAGCGCACCGGTGTCGTCGTCGGCAACACCCTCACCGGAGAGTTCACCCGCGCCAATGTGATGCGGCTGCGCTGGCCGTACGTACGACGGGTCCTCGCCGACGCCCTCAAGGGCCAGGAGTGGGACGACGACCGCCTCGGCGAATTCCTCGAAGGGGTGGAGGACGCCTACAAGAAGCCGTTCCCCGACATCGACGAGGACACCCTCGCGGGCGGCCTGTCGAACACCATCGCCGGCCGGATCTGCAACTACTTCGACCTCAACGGCGGCGGTTACGCCGTCGACGGCGCGTGCTCCTCCTCGCTCCTGTCGGTCACCACGGTGGCCACCTCGCTGGTCAACGGCGATCTCGATGTCGCCGTGGCCGGTGGTGTAGACCTGTCCATCGACCCCTTCGAGATCATCGGCTTCGCCAAGACCGGCGCGCTCGCCAGGCAGGAGATGCGGCTCTACGACCGCGGCTCCAACGGCTTCTGGCCGGGCGAGGGCTGCGGCATGGTCGTGCTGATGCGGGAGGAGGACGCCGTCGCCGCCGGACACCGCGTCTACGCCTCCCTCGCGGGCTGGGGCATCTCCTCGGACGGGCAGGGCGGCATCACCCGCCCCGAGGTCAGCGGCTACCAGCTGGCCCTGTCCCGCGCCTACGAACGGGCCGGCTTCGGCATCGAGACCGTCCCGCTGTTCGAGGGCCACGGCACGGGCACCGCTGTCGGCGACGCGACCGAACTCAAGGCCATCATCGGCGCCCGCGCCCAGGCCGCCCCGGACGTCCCCACCGCCGTCATCAGCTCCGTCAAGGGCATGATCGGCCACACGAAGGCCGCCGCCGGAGTCGCCGGACTGATCAAGGCCACGATGGCCCTGGATGCCGAGCTGCTGCCACCCGCCATCGGCTGCGTCGACCCGCACGAGCTGCTCACGGACGAGTCGGCCAACCTGCGGGTCCTGCGCAAGGCGGAGACCTGGCCCAGGAACGCACCGCTGCGCGCCGGGGTCACCGCCATGGGCTTCAGCGGGATCAACACCCATGTCGTCCTCGACAAGGCGGCCCCCGCCAGACGCCGGGCCGTCAGCCGCCGTGCCACCACCCTGGCCAACTCGCTCCAGGACGCGGAACTGCTGCTTCTGGACGCCGAATCACCACAGGCCCTCAAGGAACGCCTGACTCAGGTCGCCGACTTCGCGGCCAAGGTCTCCTACGCCCAGCTCACCGACCTGGCAGCCACCCTCCAGCGCGAACTGCGCGAACTGCCCCACCGGGCGGCCGCCGTCGTCACCTCGCCGGAGGACGCCGAACTGCTCCTGCGCCGGCTGGCCGACGCGACGGACACGGCTGCGGACGGAGACATCACGTTCTCCTTTGACAGCCGCACCTTCCTCGGCCGGGCGACCGACGGGGCCCGCATTGCCTTCCTCTTCCCGGGCCAGGGTTCGGGCACCTCGACCGGTGGCGGCGCGCTCGCCCGCCGCTTCACCGAGGCCACCGAGGTATACGCCCGGGCGAAGCTGCCCACGACCGGTGACATGGTCGCCACGGAGGTGGCCCAGCCCCGCATCGTCACCGGCTCCACCGCCGGACTGCGCGTCCTGGACGCGCTCGGCATAGAGGCGGGCATCGCCGTCGGTCACAGCCTCGGCGAGCTCTCCGCCCTGCACTGGGCGGGAGCGCTGGACTCCACCACCCTGCTGGAGGCAGCCCGGGTACGAGGCTCGGTCATGGCCGAGCACAGCGCCTCGGGCACCATGGCCTCCCTGGCCACCACTCCGGAGCAGGCCGCGGAGCTCATCGAGGGCTTCCCCGTCGTCATCTCCGGCTACAACGGCCCTCAGCAGACCGTTGTCGCCGGGACCGTCGACGCCATCGCCGCCGTCGCCGAACGGGCCGAGCACGCCGCTGTCGGCTGCACTCGCCTCGCCGTGTCCCACGCGTTCCACTCGCCGCTCGTCGCCCCGGCCGCCGACGCCTTCGGGGAATGGCTCGCCGGAGCGCGGCTGCACGAGGTGGACCGGAGGGTCGTCTCCACCGTCACCGGCGAGGAACTGGAGAGCGACGCCGACCTCAGCAAACTGCTGCGGCAGCAGATCACCGACCCGGTGCTGTTCACCCAGGCCGTCCGGGCTGCGGCCGCCGAGGCCGACCTGTTCGTCGAGGTCGGTCCCGGCCGCACCCTCAGCACGCTGGCTGCGGGCGCCACCGACGTACCGGCCGTCGCCCTGAACACCGACGACGAGTCTCTGCGCGGACTGCTCCAGGTCGTCGGCGCCGCTTATGTGCTGGGCGCTCCGCTGATCCACGAGCGACTCTTCAACGACCGGCTGACCCGGCCGCTGGAGGTCGGCGCGGAGTTCAGCTTCCTGGCCAACCCCTGCGAGCAGGCCCCCGAGGTGTCCCTGCCCGCCGCTCGCGCTCCCCGTACGGAGGTCTCCGGCGACGGTGCCGCCGCACCGGCCGACGGCGCGGCGGGGGAGTCGGTGCTCGACATGCTGCGCGCCCTGGTAGCCGAGCGGGCGGAGCTGCCGCACGAGCTGGTCGACGAGAACGGCAGCCTCCTGGACGACCTGCACATGAGCTCCATCACGGTCGGCCAGATAGTCAACCAGGCCGCGGCACAGCTCGGTCTCACCGCCGCCCACGTACCGACCAACTTCGCCACCGCCACGGTGGCCGAACTGGCCGAGGCGCTCACCACGCTGGCCGGGACCGGAGGCAACGGCGCGGACACCGCACCCACGGTGGCGGGCGCCGCCGCCTGGGCCCGCCCCTTCGCCGTCGACTTCGACGAGATCCCGCTGCCCGCCCCCGCGGCCGGCGGGGAGAAGAACGGGTCCTGGGAGCTGTTCACCGCCCCGGACCACCCCTTCGCCCAGGACGTGCGACGCGGCCTGGAGGGGGCCACGGTGGGCTCCGGAGTCCTCGTCTGTCTGCCGCCCGGCTGCTCCCAGGAACAGATCGAGCACGCGCTGGACGGAGCCAGGGCCGCTCTCGCGGGCGACCGCGAACGCCGTTTCGTCCTGGTGCAGCACGGGCGGGGCGCGGCCGGACTGGCCAAGACCCTGCACCTGGAGGCACCGCACCTGCGAACCACCGTCGTCCACACCCCGGTGGCCGACGGTGCCGCGGGGCGGGTGGCCGCCGAGGTCGCCGCGACCAGCCGCTTCAGCGAGGTGCACCTGGCCGCCGACGGCAGCCGGCGCGTCCCGGTGCTCCGTGCCCTGCCCATCGGTGCCGAACGTACCGAGGAGGTCCTGGACGACTCCGACGTCCTGCTCGTCACCGGGGGCGGCAAGGGCATCACCGCCGAGTGCGCGCTGGCCGTGGCCCGGAGGACCGGCGTCAAGCTGGCCGTCCTGGGCAGGTCGGACCCCGCCCGGGACGAGGACCTCGCCGCCAACCTGCGGCGGATGGCGGACAGCGGGGCTACGGTGCGCTACGCCGCCGCCGACGTCACCGACCCGGTGCGTGTCGCCGCGGCCGTCGCCGAGCTCACCGACGCGCTCGGACCCGTCACCGCCGTACTGCACGGGGCGGGCCGCAACGAACCCGTCGCGCTCACCGGCCTCGGCATGGACACCGTCCGTGCCACGTTCGCCCCCAAGGTGGACGGGCTGCGCACCGTCCTGGACATCGTCGGCGAGGGGAACCTGAAACTCCTCGTCACCTTCGGCAGCATCATCGGCCGGGCAGGACTGCGCGGCGAGGCACACTACGCCACCGCCAACGAATGGCTGGCCGACCTCACCGAGGAAGTCGCCCGCAACAACCCGGACTGCCGTGCGCTGTGCATGGAGTGGTCCGTGTGGTCCGGCATCGGCATGGGCGAGAAGCTGTCCGTCGTCGAGTCCCTGTCCCGCGAGGGCATCGTGCCGGTCTCGCCCGACCAGGGGGTCGAGATCCTGCTGCGGCTGATCTCGGACCCGGACGCCCCCGTGGTGACGGTGATCAGCGGACGCACCGAAGGCATCGGGACCGTACGCCGCGACCTGCCGCCGCTGCCGCTGCTGCGGTTCACCGGCAATCCGCTCATCCACTACCACGGTGTCGAGCTCGTCACCGAGGCCGAACTGAACGCCGGTACCGATCCCTACCTGGCCGACCACCTCCTGGACGGCAATCTGCTGATGCCCGCGGTGATCGGCATGGAGGCCATGGTCCAGGTCGCGTCCGCGGTCACCGGGCGTACCGAGGTACCGGTGATCGAGGGGGCGCAGTTCCTGCGGCCCATCGTGGTGCAGCCGGCCGGGACGACCCGTATCCGGATCGCGGCCACCGTCACCGGCACCGACACGGTGGACGTGGCCATCCACACCGAGGGCACCGGTTTCGCCGCCGAGCACTTCCGGGCCCGGCTGGTCTACTCCGGCGCCGCCGTCCCGGCCGGGCCCCCGGCGCAGACCGGCCCGGACGTACCGGCCGCTCCGCTGGACCCGGCGACGGACCTGTACGGCGGCGTCCTCTTCCAGGGCGAGCGCTTCCAGCGGCTGCGCCGCTTCCACCGGGCCGCCGCCAGGCACGTCGACGCCGATGTGGCGCTCGCCGCGCCGGACGGCTGGTTCGCCGGCTTCCTGCCGGACACGCTGCTGCTGGCCGACCCCGGGATGCGGGACGCTCTGATGCACGGCAACCAGGTGTGCGTCCCCGACGCGACCCTGCTGCCGTCCGGCATCGAGCGGCTGTACCCGATGCCCTCCGCCGCCGACCTGCCGGAGGAGGTGCGGTACTGCGCCACCGAGCGCTACCGGGACGGCGACACCTACGTGTACGACATCGCGGTACGCACCCCGGACGGCACCGTCGTCGAACGGTGGGAAGGGCTCACCCTGCGCGCCGTCCGCAAGACGGATGGTTCCGGGCCGTGGGCCGCCCCGCTGCTCGGCTCCTACCTGGAGCGGGCCCTGGAGGAGGTACTGGGCTCCCACCTCGACGTCGCTGTCGAACCGGACCTGCCCGGCGCCGGCAACTCCGTGGCCGAGCGCCGTGCGGCCACCGCACGGGCCGTCCAGCGGGCTCTGGGCGAGAGCACCGAGGTGCGCTACCGCCCCGACGGGCGTCCCGAACTCGTGGACGGCCGCCGGCTCTCGGCCGCCCACGGCCTGGGCCTGACACTTGGGGTCAGCGCCACGCGGACCGTGGCCTGTGACATCGAGGCAGTCGGTGAGCGCGGCCCCGCGGAGTGGGCGGGGCTGCTCGGTGAACATTCCGAGCTGGCCGCACTGGTGGCCAAGGAGACGGGCGAAACCCCCGACACCGCGGCGACGCGGGTATGGGGCGCTGTCGAATGTCTCAGGAAGGCGGGACTGATGGCGGGGACGCCCCTCACCCTGGCTCCGCGGACCGGAGACAACTGGGTGGTCCTCCACGCGGGCGGTCTACGGATCGCCAGCTTCGTCACGACGCTGCGCGACGCTCCGGAACCGGCGGTCCTCACCTTCCTCGCCGAAGGCCCGGACGGCACCACCGTCCAGACCGCTGCCGAGGTCCTGCCGTGACCAGCCGTCACGGCAGGACCCGCCGGACCGGCCACCCGCACCGGCAGGAGCACCGGTGGCAGGCCCGCGGCCGGCCTGCCACCACCCTGCGGCGGCGGGACACCGCCCCCGCTTCCGCACCGATCCCCAACGCGCCGACGCGAGCGTCGGCGCCCTGCGCGGCCGGACTCCGGCCGCGGGCAGGGAGGCAGACATGAGCCCGACAACCGTTCCGTCCATGGAGCTCGTCGACCTCCAGGACCGAAAACAACTGCGGGGCGCCTTCGGCTCCTTCCCTACCGGGGTCACCGTGGTGACCGTCGGCGGGGACTCCCCGCGGGGCATGACGGCCAACTCGTTCACCTCCGTCTCCCTCTCGCCGCCGCTGCTGCTCATCTGCGTCGGCAAGGACGCGGTGATGCACGGCAGTCTGGACCGTTCGCCGACGTTCTCGGTGTCGGTGCTCGACGCCGACCAGGAGGCCGTGGCGCGGCACTTCGCCGACCACTCGCGTCCCGCCGGCGCCGGCCAGTTCGACGCCGTCGGCTGGCAGCCCGGACACAAGACCGGCGCACCGCTGATCGCCGGTGCCGTGGCACACCTGGAATGTGAGAAGCGGCAGATGTACGAAGGCGGCGACCACACCGTCTTCCTCGGCGAGGTGATCGCGGCGGCGCGCTGGCCGCTGCGTGAAGCCCTGCTGTTCTCCGGCGGCTGCTTCCGCCGCTTCGGCCCTGAGCACGCCGAAGGCAGGGTGACATGAGGGCCGACCCGCCGGGCCCGCCGGTCAGAGCCCTCCCGGGCCTGCTGAGGAAACTCGCGGTGGACCGTCTGGGGATGATGAAGGATGCGGCAGACCTGGGCGACGCCGTGCGGGTCTCCCTGGGGCCCAAGAAGCTCTACGTGTTCAACCGGCCCGACTACGCCAAGCATGTCCTGGCCGACAACAGCGCCAACTATCACAAGGGCATCGGCCTCGTGCAGGCCCGCCGGGTCCTGGGCGACGGTCTGCTGACCAGTGACGGCGAGGTGTGGCGGGCCCAGCGCCAGGCGGTGCAGCCCGCGTTCAAGCCGGGACGCATCAACCGGCAGGCGGATGCCGTCGCGGAGGAGGGCGGCAAGCTGGTCGCCCTCCTGCGCGCCCATGAGGGCGGCGGCCCCGTCGACGTCCTCCAGGAGGTCACCGGGCTCACTCTCGGGGTGCTCGGCCGTACGCTGCTCGACTCCGACCTCACGGCGCACGAATCCGTCGCGCACGCCTTCGAAGAGGTGCAGGACCAGGCCATGCTGGAGATGGTCACCCAGGGCATGGTGCCCAGCTGGCTCCCGCTGCCTCCGCAGGCCCGCTTCCGCCGGGCCCGCCGGGAGCTGTACAGGGTGGCGGACCTGCTGGTGGCCGACCGCAGCGCGCGGATGGCTGACGGTGAGCCCGGTGAGGACGGGCTCTCCCGGATCATCGTGGCCGCCCGGCTGCGGGACCGACGACCCGAGCAGGTCCGCAGAATGCTGCGGGAGGAACTGGTCACCCTGCTGCTCGCCGGGCACGAGACGACGGCGAGCACCCTCGGCTGGACGCTGTATCTGCTGGAGCGTCATCCCGAGATCCGGGCCGCGGTCCGTGAGGAGGCCAGAACGGTCCTGGGCGACCGTCTCCCGGATGTCAGCGACCTGCACCGGCTGTCCTACACGACCATGGTCGTCCAGGAAGCCATGCGGCTCTACCCGCCGGTGTGGGTCCTGCCCCGCGTCGCCCAGCAGGAGGACGAGGTCGGCGGTTACGCCGTGTCGGCCAAGGCGGACGTCCTGATCTGCCCGTACGTCATGCACCGCAATCCGCGCCTCTGGGAGGACCCGCAACGCTTCGCCCCCGAGCGGTTCGCCCCGCAGGCAGTGGCCGATCGCCCCCGGTACGCCTACCTCCCCTTCGGCGCGGGACCGCGCTTCTGCGTGGGCAGCAACCTCGGCATGATGGAGGCGGTGTTCATCACCGCGCTCGTCACCCGGGACCTCGACCTGCGTACGGTCCCGGGGTTCCGGGCGGTCGCCGAGCCCATGCTCTCGCTGCGCATGCGCGGCGGACTGCCGATGACCGTGAGCTCCGCGCCCTGACCGGCCTCCCGGCCCGCCCGTCCACCGCCCGCGCCGCCTCGGCGGACACCGGCGGCGGACAACTCCCACCACCACGAGGAAAGGCATGCATATGCCGCGCATTCCCGTCCACACGATCGACACCGCGCCCGCAGGCGGCGGGGAGATCCTGCGCCGCCTGGAGAAGCGGTACGGGAGGGTACTCAACATTCACGGAGGGATGGCCCATTCGCCCGTGGTCCTGGAGACCTATGCGGCGATCACCTCGGCCATCGCCGAGCACGGCACCTTCGACGCACGCACGCGTGAGGCGATAGCCCTGGCCGTGGGAGCCGTCGACGCATGCGACTACTGCCAGTCGGCGCACACGGTGTCGGCGAAGGTGGCGGGCTTCACGGAGGAGGAAACCGTGGCGATCCGCCACGGAGAGCCGGGCGACGACGCGAAACTCGCCGCCCTGGTCCAGGTCGCGAGGGAGGTCGCCGGCGAGGTCGGCGAGGCATCCGACGCGGCGTGGGACAAGGCCGTGGCCCAGGGCTGGACGGACACCGAGCTGACCGAGGTGTTCGTCCATGTGGCAGTGAACCTCTACACCAACTACTTCAACCACTACGTCCGTACGGACCTCGACGTCCCGGCCGCCCCGGGCCTGGAGGGCTGAGCCCGCCGACCGCACACTCCGGGCCGCTCCCGGGCCGCGCGGCCCGGGAGCGGCCCGGCCGGTGACCGGACGGTCCTACGGTTGCGCATCGCCCCTCGACGACCGGCAGGTTCGGGTATCGTCGGCGCCACGGCATCACACTGCGCCGCAACACCCCTGGTTCATTTAGAACTTGACGTACCGTCAGTCAATTGTCCCATGGGCACACGGCACCGGCACGGGACGGCAGGACCGGGCGCCCTCGGTTCAGCGGGGAGGCTTCATGAGTCGAACGGGCGCGCGCCCCCGAGTGCTCGTCGTAGGGGCGGGCCTGGCGGGCACAGCAACGGCGATCCGCATGCTCCACTTCGCACGAAGACCACTCGAGATCATCCTGCTGGAACGGCGTCCCGACTACCGCTCCGCCGGTGTCGCCTACCACCGTGACGGCAACCCCTGGGATCACGTCTTCAACATCCAGGCCGGCCGGATGTCCGTGTTCCGGGAGGACGTCCTCGACTTCGTACGCTGGGCCAACGAGGAAGCCGACCGCCGGGACTGGCCGCATCCCTGGGCGGCACAGAGGTTCACCGAACAGGGCCCGGCACCCCGCCGGATCTTTCAGGACTACCTCGGCGACCGGCTGGCCGAGGCCCGAAGAGAAGCCTGCTCCGGCGCCGTCCTCGTCGAAGCCGACGGTGAGGCGCTCGACGTGGACGTCTGCGACCGGGGCTTCGAGGTGACGGTGGGCCGCCTCGTCACGAACGGGCTCGAAGACCTGCGTCCGGGGCCGCTCCCGGACACGACGGTGCTCACCGCGGACCACGTCGTCCTCGCCACCGGCCTCGAATACAAGGAGCCGCTCTTCGCCGCCGGGGCCGCCGGGCACCCCGCCTTCGTACGAAACCCGTACTCCGCGAGCGGAATCAACAAACTGTCCGAGCTTCCGCCCGACGCCACGGTGGCAATCGTCGGATCCGCGCTCAGCGCATACGACTCGGCGGGCCTGCTGCTGCGCAACGGCCACACCGGCCGGATCCACCTCATCTCCCGGTCCGGGACGATCTTCCGTACCTACCCCAGCACCCACGAACACGGCGTGCTGCGCCTGCCACGCCCCGACACCCTGCTGGAGCCCTACCGCGACCGCGAGGAGTTTCTCGCCCGGGTCAGGGCCGAATGGCGGACAGCGTGCTCGACAGTCCGGGAAGAACACCCCGACGTCGCCCCCGTGATCGTGTCCGAGCGTGTCTCCAAGGCGTGGGAGCCGTACCTCCCCGAAATCATCGAACGCATCCCCACAGCCGAACTGCGCTGCCTGCTGGACGAATTCGCCACCACCCTCGCCGCACTACGCGTCGGCGCCGTGGCTCACACGATGACGGTCATCGAGCGCGCGATGCGGCCGCAGGACGGATCGTTGGACCTGGTCGTCGGGAAGGTACAGGCGATCACACCCACACAGTCGGGGCGGCTGCTGGTCTCGGTCACCGCGCGACAACGGGGACACAGCATCGAAGCCGACCTGGTGGTTTCCAACTTCGGAAGAGAATCCGAATACACCAAGGTCGGACAGCCGCTCTGGCGGAACCTCCTCCACAAAGGCATCGCCGTCCCTCACAAGCGCACCGGACGCGGCCTGGAGGTCGACGAATGCGGAACGCTGCTGGACGCCGACGGCCGGCCGGCCGGTCCGATCTCCACGGTCGGTGTGCTCCGAGAGGGCGACGAGATCGTCCGGCACGGCCGAACCGGCGCGTTCGCCTTCAATCTCGCCGCCATCAAGAACCACTCGGTCTCGGTCGCCGCACACGCGATCGAGCAGCTGGAACTGCGGCGGGACGGCCTGGACGACATCGCGGCCCGGCATCCCCACTACCGGAGTTACGTCAGCAACGCGAAGGAAGCGCCCCGCGCGGCGTTGGAGGAGTCTGTGGTACTGGAAGTGCAGAGGCTGACCACGCGTGAACGCAGGAGAAGAGAAGCACTCGACTCCCGCCTGAACGCACGCATCCGCTCCATGGGCGGCCGTCCGGCACCTCCGATGGACATCCGCCGACGGGACCGCCTGATGAGGGCGGCCGTCAACCGGGTCGCTGTGGAACGGCTCAACGACGTATCCGTGACACCACGGCAGCTACGTCGACAACTGGGAATAGGGAACACCGACAATCCGGAGGGCTAGTTGAACGGGAACGGGCGACGGATTCGGGGAGTTCTGCTGGCCGGCGGCACCCAGAGTGTGCTGCGAGGCATCTGCAACCGGACAAGAAGCCCACGTGAGGGATCCATCCTCGTCGCCCCCGCTCTCGAAGCCGGGCTGTACGACGCCATCGTGGCCGCGCGTGCGGTGGTCTGCGGCTCCGGCGGACTGACCGGCCACATGCAGTCCCTGTGCCGCGGCAGAGGGATCCCCGTGCTGCGCGTCGACGAGGCGGACCTCGCCGACCTGGTCGGCGAGGTGACGCTGTACCTGGAGAGCGCGTCCATCGTCGTCGGGCCGGAGGCACCCTCGCAGACCGAGGCCGCCACCTCCGCCCTGAGCGACCTCGGCTCGGCGTGCGCGGTCATCGCGGACCTGCAGGACATCACCACCATCAACTCCTCCGGGCCGAACGCCGGGCAGGTCGAGTCCTTCTTCATCCGCGAGGAATTCCTCTGCCTCGCGCTGGGCCTGAGCCCGATCGACGCCCTGGCCGGCGGCCCCGCCGGCATCACCGCCTACGGGCAGGCCATCGGCGAGCGGCTCTGCGGCTTCGTCGACGCTCTCCTGCCCGGCCAGCGACTGATCCTGAGGATGCTCGACCTGCGCTCCGATCACGCGGCCGACGTCACCGAGGTCGCCGCCGTCGCGGTCGAGCCGAACCCCGAGATGGGCCTGCACGGCGCACGCTGGCTGCTCGGCTCGGCCGCCTACCGCGACGCGCTGCACACCGTGCTGTCGACCCTGCGCAAACGCCTCGACGGCGACGCCGACCGCGTCGAGCTCTCGGTGCCGGTCGTCAGAGACGAGCTGGAGTTCACCCAGGTCAGAACGCATCTCGGCCTACCGGGCGATGTCCCCCTCTCGGCGTTCATCGAGACGCCCTCCGCCGTCCACGCCACCTCGGCGATGTGCGCCGCCGGGGTCAGCGAACTGTTCGTCGGCATCAAGGACCTGGTGCAGTTCTACCTGGCGGCGGACCGGGGCAACCACTTGGTCGCCGACTCCTACCGCACACGCCACCCGGCCGTCCTGGACGGTGTGCGCAGGGTGGTGGAATCCGCCCGCGCCGCGGGCACCCCGGTACGGGTCTTCTCACTGGCGTCCGATCTCGGCCACTACCTCAAGAACCTGCCCACCCCCGACGGCTACATGATGTGCACCGCCGAACTGCGGCAGATGCTTCTCCAGCCCCACTCCCGGACCTGACCGCTGCGCCGGGTCTGTCATCTGACGGGCCGGACGAGGCATCCTCGGGCGCGGGAGCGTCCGCGAGGACAGGGCTCCGGGTGTCGCCGGCCCCGGCGGACCGGGCCGGCGCGGCGGTACGGACAGGAACACTCCGTCCGTACCGCCGTCGGCTGGACGCCCGGGCCGGCCAGCCGGGCAGGTGTACGGATGATGCCGGGCGAGTCGTCGTGATCGAGGTTCCCTCACCTGTCCCGCCACGGCCTCGAACATAGCGGGCGTGGGCCCGTAGGCTGCGGACGATGACCTACGACATCATGTTCCTGCGGGTTTTCCCGGGCCGTACCTTCGACGAGACCCTGGAAGAGATCAACTCCGCCTACGACCCGGATGCCGACCTCAAGCCCATGAGCCTGACCCGTGACCAGCGGGCCGCCTGGGACAGGCTGATACAGCGGATGTCGCGGGAGGTGGGTCCGGTCACCACCGAGGAGTACCCCTACAGCCTGACCCTGTGGCGTGACGGGCCGGCCGGTCATCTGCAGCTGGACTACGCGGGGGATTCGGCCAACATCGAGATCCCCTATCGCTACCCGGGGCAGCAAGCACTACCGATCATGGCGGAGGCATATCAGATCGCGCGGATGATCGAGGAGGAGAGCGGCCTCGAAGACTACGAGGCCGATCAGCCCGTCCGGACCGGCGACAGCGACGTAGCGGCAGTCAAGCTCGGCGGCATTGCCCGCTGGGCGCAGGAGCACCTCACCTGATCGGCGAGAGGCCCTAACCATGACGTCATGGAGGGGCGAACGTTGCTTGATACGGCACTAGTACTGCAACGGCGTTTGGCCTGACAGGTTGGCAGCTTCGGATGGTGTGTGGCCGCGTCGTTTGTAGTGGCTGACGCGGGCCTGGTGTTGTCGTCTGCGGCGCCAGTGTGACCAGTGCAGGACGTGCTCGACGGGTGGTGGCCTGCGGTAGGTGAGGCGGGTGATCAGGCGTCGGAGTTCGGGAAGGGTGAGGGGTATGAGCTGGGAGGATCCGTTTCTGCTTTCCCGGTATCCAGTGCTCGGGCACGCAGGACGGTGAGGCAGGCGTGGGCGGCCATGGCGAGGGTGATGTGGCGGTGCCAGCCGGGGTAACGGCGGACCTGGTAGTCGTCCAGGCCGCACTCCTGCTTCGCGTTCTGGAAGCATTCCTCGACTGCCCACCTGCTGCCTGCGACCCGGATCAGTTGGGACTGCTGCACGGAGAGGTGACACCTGACCTGGCTTGCTGAGAGGCGGCCTGGAAGGATGTTGCAGTGCCCAAGCCGTATCCGAAGGAGTTCCGCGAGGACGTTGTGCGGGTCGCGCGTAATCGC